>CAJDTY010000006.1_pt2 | contig 138441 bp, 131 predicted proteins | sample 7390291 | NCBI WGS metagenome assembly CAJDTY01 (sample SAMEA7055671, study PRJEB34461) | soil metagenome | biome: terrestrial ecosystem; feature: Peninsula; material: soil | place: Antarctica | collected 2016 | reverse complement strand
TCGCCGCGATCCGGTCGGCAAAGATCGTCGCGCCAATAAAAGCGAAAAGCAAGATCACCCCGGCCCATGCCGCGCTCCCGGGGACGACGGTTCGAGTCAGGCTGTAGTTCGCCCATGCCCCCGCGAGTAATCCGAGCGGCATGACGACGAAGGACAGCATGAGCCACCCGACCGGGTTCCTCGGTTGACGCGAGACAACGAGCACCCCGACGCTTGCGAACGAGAGGAAGACCGGAAGGAACACCACGTCCGAGCCGAGGGGGATCGAATGACCGGCCGCGCTGCCCGTGAGGTGCTCCAGATACAGCAAGAGGCCGAACGCCGCGATGCCGAGAGCGAACAGCCCCCACGCGAGCCTGGACGCCGTCCGGGCGCGCCGCACATCCTGAGGCTGTTCCTCCCGCGTTCCGGACCTGGTCATCGCCATGGCCGGATTGTGGCCCCTTCGGAGGTCCGAAGGCGAGGGGGAGTGCTTCCCGGTTCCCTGAGCGGAAGCCTCCCCCTCCCACGGGGTGGTGCCACCCCCTTGGAACTGTGGTGGCGGCCGGGTCGTTTCCCCAGCTCAGGGTGCCTAAGGTGGAGCTGCACCACCAGAAGGAGGCCCCAGATGAAGAAGATCCTGGTCGGAACCGACACCACCGCCTCGGCGGACCTGGCCGTGAAGGATGCGGCCGATCTCGCCCGGGCGAACGGTGCCGAGCTGCTCGTGCTCTATGTCCAACCCCACAACGATCTGCGCGCCGTGGTGGACCCCGGGAAGGCGGCGAGCCCCGAGGCCTATCTCGCGAGACTGCCCACGCGATTCCAGGGCGTCGAGACCTCTACCCGCGTGGCGCGCGGGGACCCGGCGGAGCAGATCTGTCAGGTGGCCGCGGACGAGCGTGCGGACACGATCGTCGTCGGTAACCGCGGGGTGCACGGACGCTGGTGGCGCGTGCGCGACAGCGTCCCCAATCTGGTGCTTCGCCACTCGCCTTGCAGCGTCTATGTCGTGGACACCCGGCGGGCACATTGACGTCAGTCGTCCAGATGCTCCACCCACGCAGCATGGCGGTCCGGCGCCGGGAACGGTTCTGCCCAGTACGCCGTCTCTGTCGCGATCTCCCCTTCGCGCATCTCGAAGATGAAGACCGTCTGATAGACGGCGCCCCCGCCGTAGTCGAGCGTGGCCTCGGCGATCCACACGTCGCCCTCGCCGACGATCATGCCGGGCACGTTTCGCGCATTGATCGTGGCGACGAGTGCTTCGACCGTTTGACGTCCCCTCATGGCCACCTCTGGGGATCTCGGCCCGACGCTCGAGCGAAGGCCTGGGTTACGGGCGGTTCGAGGCTACGCCTGTTCGGTCTCCCGCAGGAAGGCGAGCACCGCCATGACCCGGCGATGAACGTCCGGTTCCTCCGTGAGGTCGAGCTTGTGGAACAGGGCGTTGATGTGTTTCTCGACCGCCCGTTCGGTGAGGAAGAGCGACTTGGCGATCGCGGCGTTGTTCTCTCCCTGCGCCATGTGCTGCAGTACCTCCCGCTCCCGGTCGGTGAGCGATGCCAGGGGGGAGTGCGCCATGCGATCCTTGGCCGCCACGAGCGCCTCGACCACCCGCGGGTCCAGGACGCTGCCACCACGGCTCACTTCACCCAGGGCTCGCACCAACTCGTCGATGTCGGCCACGCGCTCCTTCAACAGGTAGCCCAGGCCGGCCGCGCCGTCCTTCAACAGGTCGTACGCGTACTCCTCCTCGGCGAACTGAGACAGCACCACGACGCCCGTCTCCGGGTGTTGAGCGCGGATGCGCTTGGCGGCCTCGATGCCTTCGTTCGAATTGGTGGGCGGCATGCGGATGTCGGTGAGCACGGCGTCGGGCGCGTGCGCTTCCACGGCTGCGAGCAACTCGTCGCGATCTGCCACTATCGCCACGACGTCGATGTCGTCGCTCGTGGCCAGGAGCGCCGCTGTTCCTTCGCGCACGAGGTAGTTATCCTCCGCGAACACCACTCGGATCATGCGCGGATGGTACACGCGGCCTTCGCGCGGAAGGGAACCGCGGCGTGAGCGTCATCAGGGTCGTCCTGGGCGAGGACAACGTGCTCGTTCGCGAGGGTGTCCGTGCCCTGCTCAACTCCTACGAGGACATCGAGGTGGTGGGCGTGGCCGAGGACGCCCCGTCCCTGCTCGCTACCGCAGCCGAGCACGTCCCCGACGTCGTCGTGACCGACATCAAGATGCCCCCGTCGTTCCGGTTGGAAGGCATCGATTGCGCGCACTTGATCCGTTCGTCGCACCCGGACACCGGGGTGGTGGTGCTCTCGGCCCACGACGACGAGGCGTACGCGCTGGCGCTCCTGGGCGGCGGCCAGAGCGGACTCGCGTACCTCCTGAAGGACCGCATCGCCCAGGGCGACGAGCTGGTACGCGCGATCCACGAGGTCCACGCGGGCGGCAGTGCCGTGGACCCGTTGATCGCCGAGCGACTTGCGGGACGCGGCGACACCGCCGACGCCGATCGCAAGATCCTCGACATGATGTCCCAGGGCCTCGGCTACGAAGCGATGGCCGTAACGCTCGGCACCACTCAAGAGGCGGTGGACGCCCGGGTCACCGACCTGTTCGTCCGCATGGCCACCGAGGCCGGAACAGGCGGCGCCTCGGCGGTTGACGGCATGAAACGCCTGCATGCCGCCGTGGTCGAGCGGTCCTCCGCGGCGGATAGCCTTCGACGATTCGTGCCCGAGCAGGTGGCTGCGCGGCTCGCCGAAGGCGAGGAGGCACAACAGGTCGAGTTAGAGGCGACCGTCCTGTTTAGCGACATCCGCGGGTTCTCCACGATCGCCGAGCGGCTCGGCGCCCGGGAGATCGCCGACGTGGTCGGGCGGCACCTCTCCGCGATGGCGGACGTGATCCAAGCCCATGGCGGCACGATCGACAAGTTCCAGGGCGACGCGGTGATGGCCATCTTCGGTGCGCCCGACCCGCTTCCCGACCACGCCGAGCGCGGCTTGCGCTGCGCGATCGCCATGCAGGCGCGCCAAGCCGCGCTGAACGCCGAGGGCTGGGGCACCGAGGCGGTCCCCAGCATGGGCGTGGGGATCGGACTCAACACCGGCACCGTGATCGCCGGCGCGATCGGAGGCGGCGGCCGCCTCGAGTACACGGTGATCGGCGACGCCGTGAACGTGGCCCAGCGCCTGCAATCCGAGGCCGAGGGGGGCGAGATCGTGGCCGCGGCCTCGACCGTGGCCGCCGCGCCGGAGATCGCCTGCGAATCGATCGGGCTTCGGAAGGTGAAGGGTCGCGAGGAGTCGGTGGAGGTTTTCCGTGTCCACGTCGAACCAGCCTGAACCGATCCCCCGGGCCGGTCGTCACCGGCTCGCCTGGGCCCTCTTCGGACTGGCCGCCGCGTTCGTGACGGTCGGCTCGATGGCGCTCCTCGTTCGGCTCGCCAGCGGCTCGCTCACCTCCTCCCAGGTGAGCTCGCAGTTCGCTCTGCTCCCGCCCGCCGCCGCCTTCTCTACCGTCGGCCTGGTCGTGGCGCTGCGGCGACCCGGGAATGCTGCCGGGTGGTTGATGCTCGTGATCGGGTTGGGCTGGAGCCTCGGCGTCAGTCCCCCGACCCCCGAGGAGGGCGCCCTGGCCTGGCTCAGCGCTGCGGGCTGGATCCTGCCATTCGGTCTCATGGGTACGCACCTGCTCCTCCGGCTGCCGAACGGCACGCTTCCTTCGCCGCGCTGGCAGATCGTCTCTCGGCTCTCGACCACCGCGATGGTCCTGGCGGCGGTGGGGTTCCTCTTTGACTCCGGGGTCGCGGCGAGCCCGATCGCCGACGAATGGGTCGCCGTCCTCGCCGTCGTCGGACTGTTCATGATGGCCGGCTGCATCCTGGCCTCGATCGCCTCGCTCGTCGTCAGGTCGAGACGGGCCGGAGCCGATGAGCGGCACCAGATCCGTTGGATCGCCGCGGGGGGTTTTGCCTTCTTTGCGTCCTGGACGCTGAGCTTCGTCGCGTCGGCGCTCGCACCCGGCATGGAGAACACGATCGTGTGGATCGTCTTGACCGGCTACGCGGCCGTACCGATCGCGATCGGCATCGCGATTTTGAAGTACCGGCTCTACGACATCGACGTCGTGATCCGCAAGGCGTTGGTGGTCGCGGCCATCGCGACTTTCTTCGTGCTGGTGTACGCGCTCGTGGTCGGGGGCGTCGGGGCGCTCGTGCAGTCCTCGGCCAACACCGCCCTGTCATTCCTCGCCGCCGCCATCGTGGCGGTGATGTTCCAGCCCGTGCTGGCCCGCGCGCGGCGGTTCGCCGATCGCGTCGTCTACGGCGAGCGTGCCACCCCGTACGAGGTCTTGGCGGAGTTCGGCGAGAACCTCGCCGATTCCTACTCGGCCGATGACGTCCTTCCCCGCACCGCCCACGTGCTGGCGGAAGGCCTCGGCGCCGAACGCGCGCGCGTCTGGCTCCAGGTCGAGGACGACCGTCGGCTCGTGGCGAGCTGGCCTCACGACGCCGACCCCGAGCGACCGGACGATCACCACGCTGAGGTGCGTCACCAGGGCGAGTTGCTGGGCGCCCTGTCCGTCGCGATGCCCACGAATGACCCCATGGACCCTTCGAAGGAGAAGTTGATGGGCGACCTCGCGGCGCAAGCCGGGCTGGTGCTGCGCAACGTCCGGCTCACCGAGGATCTGCGGGCGCGCCTCACCGATCTCAAGGCCGCGCAGAAGCGCCTGGTGGCCGCCCAGGACGAGGAGCGCCGCAAGCTAGAACGCAACATCCACGACGGCGCGCAGCAGCAACTGGTGGCGCTCCAGGTGAAGCTCCGTCTCGCCCAGGTGCAGGCTGAGAAGGAGGCCGCGGCGGCGACCGCGAGCTCGCTCGAGGCGCTGGGAGCCGATGCCAGATCAGCGCTCGAAGACCTCAGGGACCTCGCGCGTGGTATCTATCCCCCGCTGCTCGCGGACAAGGGTCTCGTGGCCGCCCTCGAAGCCCAGGTGCGGAAGACCACCGTGCCAACGGCGGTGCATGGCGGCGACGTGGGCCGGTTCGGTCAAGACGTAGAGGCCGCGGTCTACTTCTCCTGTCTCGAGGCGCTGCAGAACGTGGCGAAGTACGCGCAGGCATCGCACGCGGAGATCACCCTCGCCGATGGCGACGGCTCACTCACGTTCAGCGTTGCCGACGACGGCCTCGGCTTCGACCCAGATGCGACGGGCTACGGCACCGGCCTGCAAGGGATGGCCGACCGGCTGGGCGCCCTCGACGGGTCCATCGAGATCCGCTCGCGTCCCGGAGCGGGTACCACCGTGCGCGGCGTCGTCCCCGTTACGCACGACCAACCGGTCGGGAACCGATGACGATCCAGGCGTCTGTGGTCAGGGGCGCGACCCCGGAGCGCGGTTCGGCGCGGTGGCCCTGGGTCGGCCTCGCGGTGTTCTTCATTGTCGCCGTCGTCGGGATGGTCACGACGGCGGCCAACGACGAGGCGCTCGCCGCCCAGATCCCGTTCGTGATCGCGTTCACGATGTTCGGGGTGGTCGGTGCCCTCATCGCGAGCCGCGACCGTCGCAACGTCATCGGGTTGCTGCTGATGTGGTCCTCGTTGATGACCGCGAGCTCATTCGCGTGCGGCGAACTCGCCACGTGGGCCTTCCGAACCGGCCGCACCGGGCCACTGGTGTACGCCGCCGCGTTCGGGAACAACCTCGGCTGGCTCTTCGGGATCCTGCCGACGATCTACCTGTTACCGCTCTTGTTCCCGGACGGTCGTCTCCCGTCGCCTCGGTGGCGTGCCTACTTCTGGTTCATCGTGGTGTTCCTGGCAGTCATCGGCGTCTCCCTCGTCTTCGGACAGGCGAGGCTGACGGGGTCGAGCGAGACGTTGAGCATCGCCAACCCGTTGTACATCCACGCCATCGGCCGTCTCCCGGACCTCGGCCCCGTCATCGGCGTCCTCTTCCCGGGGCTCCTCGCCCTGTCCGTGCTCTCGTTCTTCTTGCGGTTCCGGCGGTCCACGAGCATAGAGCGCCAACAGATCAAGTGGGCGGCATTCGGGTTCACGGCCGCCTTGGTCGGGATCTTCGTGGCCAACTTCCCTAAGGACCCGGTCCTGGCCGCGGTCATAGGAGGCGCGGCGTTCCTGGCATTCCCCCTCTCGATCGGGATCGCGGTCCTGCGGTTCCACCTCTACGACCTGGACGTCGTGGTCAAGAAGGCCGTCGTGTACGCCGCGCTCGCCGTGTTCGCGACGGTGGTATACGCCGCGTTAGTGGTCGGCCTGGGCACCTGGCTCGGCCAGGGAAGCTCGTTCCTCACGATGCTGGCGGCCGTGATCGTGGCGGTGACGTTCCAGCCGGTGCGTGCTCGGCTGAGCCGGTTCGCGAACAGCGTCGTCTACGGCAAGCGCGCCACGCCGTACGAGGTCCTCACGGAGTTCTCGGATCGGGTGGGCGACGCGTACGCGGAGATCGACGTGCTGCCGAGGATGGCGCGCGTGCTCGGAGAGGGCATCGGGGCCGAACGCAGCGACGTGTGGCTTGCCGTGGGGGAGGAGGAGTTGCGACGTGTTGCGACCTGGCCGGACGAGGACGAGGGCGGGGTGACCTCGGTGGTGATGAACGGCGAGACACCGCAGATCCCCGGCATGGATCGCGTGCATACGGTGGAACAGGCCGGGAGACTCCTGGGGGCGCTCGCGGTGCGCAAGCCGGTGAACGAGCCGATCTCGCCGTCGGACGAGAAGCTGATCGGGGGGCTGGCGTCTCAGGCCGGGCTCGTGTTGCGCAACGTTCGCCTCACCGAGGATCTGCGAGCGCGTCTCACGGACCTGAAGGCCGCCCAGAAGCGCCTGGTCGCCGCCCAGGATGAGGAGCGGCGCAAGCTCGAGCGGAACATCCACGACGGCGCGCAGCAGCAGTTGGTGGCGCTCGCGGTGAAGGCGCGCCTCGCCCGATCGCTTGCCGATCGCGACCCCGTCAAGGCCGCCGAGATGCTCACGCAGATGGAGGCCGAGACCCAGTCGGCTCTGGAGGACCTTCGCGACCTGGCGCGCGGCATCTATCCTCCGCTGCTGGCGGACAAGGGGCTCGTTGCCGCGCTGGAGGCCCAGGCACGAAAGGCGCCGTTCCCGGTCGAGGTGCGCGGCGAGGTTGGGAGAGCGCCGCAGGACGTCGAGGCAGCCGCGTACTTCTGCTGTCTGGAGGCCCTGCAGAACGTCGCGAAGTACGCCGAGGCCTCGCGAGCCGACGTCGTTATCAGTCAGGATGCCCAGATGCTTCGTTTGGAGGTGACCGACGACGGCCGCGGGTTCGACCCGGCGTCGACCGGCTACGGGACCGGGTTGCAGGGGATGGCCGACCGGCTGGCGGCGCTCGATGGGCGGATGGAGGTCCGATCCGCACCGGGCGAGGGCACCACCGTCGTGGGGGTCGTCCCCGTTGCGCCTACCGCCTCGCGAGATAGGGTCTGATGCCTACGAACGCGTCGCCCCGCCCGAAGACCTTCTTCCGCAAGGCCGAGCGCGTCTTGGTGGGTGCGGCGATGACCGTGATGGCATTCTTCCTGGAGAAGATCGTGATGCGCTCGATCCGCAAGGGGGGCGGTGATCCCGACGAGAAGATCAACGGTGGCCTTCCCGCCGGGACCGCCATCACCACCAAGGGCGGCGCGATCGACTTCGAGCCCGAAGCCTAGCCCGAAGCCTAGCCTGCGTCAGCGCTTGCGGATGACGTCTACGAGCATCCCCAGCGTGAGCGCCGCGCCCGCCGCCCCGAACACGACGGGCACCCACACCGGCGCCTTGTCCGAGACGGCGGTCAGGCCGCTCGCGAGCACGGCAGCACCGGCCGTGAGGGCCAGGGCCAGCCGCCGTCCTGCCCGCCGGATCGTGGCCTCGAGTGTGGTCGCACGGAAGTTGACCTCGAGCTTCTGCCCGGGCCGGGCGCCGATCAGGCGCTCCACCGCCTCGATCACGCGGAACGCGCGCACCTTGAACTTCTGCGTTTGGTAGAAGAGTGCCTTCGGATCGAGCTTGCCGCCCATCTGCTTGAAGACGCTCCGCATGAGGAACCCTCCCGCGACGTCGAAGGGGTCCAGCTCCGGATCCAGTGCGGCGGTGGCGAGCTGCATCTGCGCCAGCGCTTTGCCGGTGAGGGTGAGCGAGGCCGGCAGCGGCACCCCGTGGCGAAGCGAGATCTCGGTCATCTCCTGCAGGATGGGTCCGAGCTGGATGTCGGCGAGGTTCGCCGTCCGGTACTCGGCCATCAGCTCGCCGATCTCCACCTGGAACGAGCCCACGTCGAGGTCGCTGCGGTCGATCGCGCCGGCGAGCATGAGCGAGACGTCGGTGAGGAACGCCACGTCCGACTGCCAGAACGCCATGAGCAGCAGCATCAGTCGCTCGCGCATCTCGGGCCCGACCTCGCCCACCATCCCGAAGTCCAGGAAGTAGATCGAATCGTTCCACCACATGAGGTTCCCGGGGTGAGGGTCCGCGTGGAAGAAGCCGTCCACGAGGATCTGCTTGTAATAACTCTCGAGCAGTTGGCGCGCCGCCTCCTTGCGCGCGGCACCCTCCGGTGCCTGGGAGATCGGCGCGCCCTGGATCTCCTGCATCACCAGGAAGCGTGAGGTGGACAGATCGCGGAACACGCTTGGGACCTCGAGGCGCGAGTAGTCCTCGATCACCGCGCGCATCCGCTCGATGTTCGCGGCCTCCTGGCGGAAGTCCAGCTCGCGATGCAGCGACGACGACAGATGCTCGAACACGGCGCGCATGTCGATGACCTGGTTGAGGCCGGGTCGCTCGCCAACCTTCTCGGCGAACAGCTCCAGCAGCGCGAGATCCTGCTCGATCTCCTCGCGCGCGTTCGGGCGTTGGACCTTCACCACCACCCGGTCGTGGCTCGCGAGCGTGGCACGGTGCACCTCGGCGATCGTTCCGGCAGCGAGCGGCTTCGCATCGATCGACTCGAAGACGTCCTCCCACGGCACACCCAGCTCTTGCTCCATCACCGCCACCACCTGCTCCTCGGTGAGCGGGTTCACGTGATCCTGTAGCGTGGCGAGCTCCTCGATGAACTCCGGCGGCAGCAGGTCGGGCCGCGTGGAGAGCACCTGCCCGAGCTTCGCGAAGGTGGGCCCCAGCTCTTCCAGGGCCGCCCGGAGACGCTTGGCCTGCCGGACGCGCCCCACCGCGCCTTCCTCGTCGGGCCGCCCGAACAGCTCCTTCAGCCCGTGCTTGGCGAAGACCCGGCCGATGTGAGCACCGCGCGCGGTGAGGCGCGGTTCCACCGGTGCTTGATCCTCGAGGCTCCCGCGGATGACCATGGGCCCGGGCCGGGTCACCGTTGCGCTCGTCTTGCCGTTGGGTGCGACGGTGTTGACGATGATCACCGTGCATCGCGCGTTGTGGCTGATCCGGTTCGGCACGTTGCCGAGCAGGAACTCCTTGCGACCCGCCATGCCGGCGTTGCCGACGACCAGGACGTCGATCGCCTCATCCTCGGCCGCCTGCACGATCGCCATGGCAGGGTCGTCGTGGATCACCACGTGCGCGCGTCCACGCGTTCCGGCGATCTCCTGTGCGTGGTGCTGCAGGTCGTCGGCCGCCCCCGCCGCGCGCGTGCCTTCAGCCGCCCCGTACTGCGTCGAGCCCGGGTTCTGGGGGATCACCACCTGCACCACGTGCAGCTCGGCCTCGAACCGCTCCGCGAATGAGGCCGCCCACCGCACGGCTCGCTCCGCGGTCTCCGAACGGTCCGTCCCCACCATGACGCGGCTGACGGGACCCATGACCTCGGTTCCTTCTCTGCGACTCATCCGCGCATCATGACGGGTGGCGTCCGTGCGGGGAAGAGTGGACGGTCGGTGCGCGTGGGCGCGCTCCGCCCAACGCCACCTGGGTGCTGGCACTCCCCAGCGCGGGCACGACCCTTGGTAGACTGCGAGATTGCCGCCGGAGTAGCTCAGGGGCAGAGCAACCGCCTCGTAAGTGGTAGGTCGTGGGTTCAAATCCCACCTCCGGCTCCGAAGGCCCTTCCCGATAGGGTCACCGCTGTTGCTAGAATCCGCCGCGATGCACATCCGCCGTTGTGCTTGCGTCCTCGCCGCCGTCTCTGCCGGTTCCTCGCTGCTGCTGGCTCTGGGTGCCCACGTGGCCGAGGCGCAAACCAAGATCGATCCGACCGTCCAACCGGCGAAGGATCCTGCGGGCACCGGACCCATCACTCCGTTCGGGATCCAGACGAGTCTGGCCGCCATCATCGGGCTCCTCGGCGTGATCGTCGTGGTCGTGATGGTGATCCTGTACCTGCGCTACGCGCCGCGCTTCGCCAAGGACGAAGGATCGCTCAAGGTCGTGCGCGCCGACCGCGTGCGTCTGGGTCAGGAGCTGCCACGACGCAACGTGGACCTCACCCAGGCCGCTCCCGTGCTGGTAGCCCCTCCGCCTATCCCGGGAGCCCAGGCCTCGGCGCTCGTCGCAGCCCCCGCCGCCGCAGCCCCCGCGCTCGCAGCCCCGGCCCCGGAGGCTTCCGCCCCTGCCGCCGAAGCCGAGGCTCCGGCCCCTGCCGCCACCGCCCCCCCTGCCCCGGCACCCGCGCCCGCGGAGCGCGTCGAGGTCACGCTGGACCAAGAGGTCTTCGACAAGACCCTCGAGGAGTTGCTGGCCGCCGGCACCGACCGACGCATCGCCGAAGGCAAGGCACGTCGCGCGGGCATGATCGCCGCGAAGAAGAAGGCGGCGGGCGAGGGCTGAGCCCCCGCGAGCCCCCATGGATGCGGCGCAGGTCGACTGGTCCATGGGATCGGCGGCAGCCCGCCTCGCCGACTGGGACACCGCCCTGCAGATCGGCCGCAAGGTTTCCGGTCCGGGCGTGGGGGTGCCGGCCGTCGAACGTGCCCGCATGCGCGAGGACTTCGCCGAGCTCGTGCCCCGGGCCGAGGACCTGATCAAGGAGTTCTGTGCCCTGGAGATCACGGGGTTCCGCTCGCGCGCCTGGGTCATGGCGCGCAGCGAATGGATCCGTCAGAACCTGAGCGGCGTGCAGCGCCTGCTCGAGCCGCTCGCCGAACGCGTGCTCGCCGAGCAGAAGGCCCCCCGGGCGGACTACAAGCGTAAGGCGATGGGTGCACAGGCCGGTGCGTTGTTCGGCTACGTGAGCCGCCGCGTCCTCGGCCAGTACGACATCTTCCTCCCACCCGATGATGACGGCCTGCTCTACTTCGTCGGTCCCAATGTCGCGGAGGTGGAGCGCCGCTTCACGCTCCCCATGCGCGACTTCCGTCTTTGGATCGCGATCCACGAGGTCACCCATCGCGTCCAGTTCGGTGCGGCGCCGTGGCTCAAGGGCCACCTCGCTGGCCTCGTCGACACATATCTCGGCTCCATCTCGCTGGACTCTCGGCAGCTTATGGAACAGCTGAAGCGCGCGGCCGAGGAGGCGCGTGCGGGCGCCGATCTCAGGGGGATGGGTGGGGTCTTCCTGCTGCTCACCCCCGATCAACGCAACATGTTCGTCAGGATGCAAGGCATGATGGCCTTGCTCGAGGGTCACGCCTCCTACGTCATGAACGAGGTCGCGCGCGAGCACGTCGCCGACGTCGATCGCATGCGTCGCGCCCTTGCCGCGCGCAGGCGCGCGAACGCAGCCGAACGGACCCTGCAGCGCGCGATCGGCTTCGATCAGAAGATCAAGCAGTACGACACGGGCGAGCGCTTCGTGCGAGCGATCGTGGGGCGCGCGGGCATGGATACCCTGAACCAGGTCTGGCTCGCGCCCGAGCACCTCCCCTCGCTCGAGGAGATCGCCGAACCCGAGCGCTGGCTCGCCCGCATCGGGGGGTAGGACGGTGCGGCGCCCGCCGTCGGTCGCCAGGGTCCTGCGCCAGCTCACCGCCACCGCTCGGTCTCACGAGATGTTCCTGCCGGGGCGGACCGTGCTCGTGTCCGTCTCCGGCGGCCCCGACTCGGTGTGTCTGCTGGAATCCCTCGTGCGTGTACGGCGGCTGTTCCGTGTTCGGCTCGAGGTCTTCCACTACGACCATCGGCTCCGTGAGGGATCGGCGGCCGATGCCGTCTACGTGCGCCGGGTGGCGAGCCGCCACCGGCTCCCGTTCCACCTGCGAGTGGCGACGTCGGCCCCGCACAAGGGCTCCTCGGTGGAGGCCTGGGCGCGCGAGCATCGGACCGCGGCGGCCGTGACGGTGGCTCGGGAGGTGGATGCCGGACGCATCGCTCTCGGGCACACCGTCGATGACCAGGCCGAGACCGTGCTCCTGAATCTTTTGACGGGCTCGGGGCTGCGCGGGCTCGCCGGCATCCCGCCGGTGGCGGGTATCTGGGTGAACCCGCTGCTCGAGGTCACCCGCGAGGATGTGGAGGCGTTCTGCCGGTCGCTTCGGCTTCGCCCCCGCGAGGATCCGTCGAACCGCGACCTCCGCTTCCTGCGCAACGCCCTCCGCCTGCGCGGCATCCCCGCGCTGGAGCGTGCGGTGGGACGCAGTCTTCGCGACCCCTTGGCTCGCACCGCCGCCACGCTCGCAGAGGATGCTCATGAGCTGGCGCGACAGGCGCAGGCCCAGATGGACTCGGTGCTGACCGAGACTCCCGACGGGGTGGATCTGCACGCCGTCCGTCTTCTCGACCTCCCGGGAGCGATCGGATCCAGGATCGCGGCCCGGGCCGTCTATGCCTGTGGGGGCGTGTCCACCCGATCCGACGTCGAGGCGGTCCTGGATCTCGCGCAAGGACGCGTGGGGCGGCGCCGGGATCTCGCGGGGGGTGTGGTCGCGCGGCGCGCACGCCATCACGTCCATCTCGCACGCTCGTTACACTTCGGCCCCTGATATGCAGGCCTACGAACCCGACATCGAAAAGATCCTGATCTCCGAGAAGGAGATCGCGGCCAAGCTCGTGGAGATGGGCACGCGGATCACCCAGGACTACCGGGACTCGAACCTGCTGCTCATCGGCGTGTTGAAGGGCGCCTTCGTGGTCATGGCGGACCTCGCTCGTCACATCGAGCTGCCCCTTGAGTTCGACTTCATGGCCGTGTCGTCCTACGGCGCCGCCACCAAGACCTCGGGGGTGGTGCGGATCCTCAAGGACCTCGACCACGACCTCGAGGGGCGCGACGTGCTCCTGGTCGAAGACATCGTGGACTCGGGCCTCACGCTCAAGTACCTGCTGAAGAATCTCGCGGCGCGAAAGCCGACCTCTCTGGAGGTGGCGGCGCTGCTCCGGAAACGGGGCATCCAGCAGGTCGAGCTGGACCTGCGGTACGTGGGCTTCGACATCCCGAACGAGTTCGTGGTGGGCTACGGTCTGGACTTCGCGGAGAAGTACCGCAACCTCCCGTACGTGGGTACCCTGCGCGCCGAGGCTTACGGCGGCGTGTGAGCGCCTCGCTGGGAACCTCCCGACCGCCCTCGACCGTCCGAGGTTCCATGAAGCGGTGGTTCCTCCTGGCGCTGGCCATAGTCCTGTTGTCCGGCGCATGTGGAAGAGGCTTCGAAGGGGACGACCCATCCCTCCAAACCCAAGGGGTCCGCGGCTCCATCACGTACGGGCCGCTGTGTCCGGTGGTCCAGGCCGGTTCCCCGTGTCCGGACCGGCCGTGGCGGGGCAAGGTGCAGGCCTTCTCGCCCGACGGGACGCTCGTGACAGAGGTCGACACCGACGCGGCCGGCAGCTTCACCATGCCGTTGCATCCGGGGAAGTACACGATCACGCCTCTGACCCCCGACGGGCCTCCCACCGCTAAATCGAGGAGCGTCACGGTCTCGCCAAGAGCGTTCGTGGAGGTCGTGCTCCAGGTGGATTCCGGCATCCGGTAGGGCGCGCGTCCGTGTCCTGACCCGGTGCTACCATCGTGAACAGGGCTGGTGCACCTGGTGCATGCGGCCCCTCACCATCTCTGGACCGAACGCCCCGGCATTTAGGAGTTCGCGCTGACCAGCAAGCCACCCGAGTCGCCCTTCAAGCGCGTGGGCAGGGCCCCCACCATCTGGATCGTGGCCGGCACGCTGCTCTTCCTCTTGGTGCTCTCGTTCATGGACCGCTCGGATACGGCCGCGGACATGAAGTTCTCGGACTTCCAGCAGGCGCTCATCGGCGGGCAGGTCAAGACGGCCACCATCCTGGAGGGCGATCAGGTGGTGAAAGGCGAGCTGCAGGACGGCAGCAGCTACCGGACCACCTACGTCGCCGAGTTCGCGGACGAGTTGCAGACCGAGTTGGAAACGGCCGGGGTTCCCAATGCAACGGATGCCCAACGGCCCAACGCGCTGCTCACCACCTTCGTGACGGTGTTGCTGCCCGTCCTGCTGATCGCGGGGGTCCTGATCTGGGTCATGAACCGCTCGCAGGGCGGCGGGGGCCGGGTCATGCAGTTCGGCCGCAGCAAGCACAAAGTGGTGAACAAGGATCAACCCAAGACAACGTTCGCCGATGTCGCGGGCGTCGAGGAAGCGATCGAGGAGTTGCAGGAGGTCAAGGACTACCTGCAGGATCCCGCCAAGTTCCAGGCGATGGGGGCCAAGATCCCTCGCGGGGTCCTGCTGTTCGGCCCGCCCGGCACCGGCAAGACCTTGCTCGCCCGTGCGGTGGCGGGCGAGGCCGGGGTCCCGTTCTTCCAGATCAGCGGTTCGGACTTCGTGGAGATGTTCGTGGGTGTGGGCGCGGCGCGCGTTCGCGACCTCTTCGAGCAAGCCAAGACCGCCGCTCCCGCCATCGTGTTCATCGACGAGATCGATGCGGTCGGACGCCAGCGCGGCGCCGGCATGGGCGGCGGGCACGACGAGCGTGAGCAGACCTTGAACCAGTTGTTGGTCGAGATGGACGGGTTCGATCAGCGCAGCACGGTCATCCTCATGGCGGCCACCAATCGCCCGGATATCCTGGACCCGGCCCTCTTGCGGCCCGGCCGTTTCGACCGGCAGGTGGTGCTCGACCGGCCGGACCTGGAAGGGCGCAAGGCGATCCTGCGCGTGCACGCCAAGGGCAAGCCGTTCGACCGCAGCGTGGACCTCGAGGTGTTGGCGCGGCGCACGCCCGGGTTCACCGGGGCTGACCTCGCCAACGTCATCAACGAGTCCGCGCTCCTGGCTGCCCGCCGGAACAAGAAAGCCATCTCCATGAGCGAGATCGAAGAAGCGGTCGATCGCGTGATGGCGGGGCCCGAGCGCAAGACACGGGTCATGGACGAGCAGGAGCGCCGCCTCATCGCCTACCACGAGGGCGGGCACGCGATGGTGGCGCACGTCCTGCCCAACACCGATGAGGTCCACAAGATCACCGTGATCCCACGAGGCAGGGCCCTGGGGTACACGCTCACCCTTCCCGAGCAGGACAAGCTCCTCATGACGCGAGAGCAGCTGCGCGACGAGCTCGCCATGCTGATGGGCGGGCGCGTGGCCGAAGAGATCGTGGCGGGCGACGTCACCACGGGCGCGGGCAACGACATCGAGCGCGCCACCAAGGTCGCCCGCCAGATGGTCACCGAGTACGGCATGAGCGACGTGATCGGGCCACGAACGCTCGGCGTCAAACAGGGCGAGGTGTTCCTCGGCCGCGACTGGGGCTCCACGCCCGACTACTCCGACGCCGTCGCGCTGGAGATCGACACGGAGGTGCGCGCTCTGATCGATGAGGCGCATGACGTCGCGCTGGACATCCTGAGCCAGCATCGCGACAAGCTCGACGCGCTCGCGGACAGGCTGGTGGAGATCGAGACGCTCGATCGCGACGAGGTCGTGAAGTTCTTCGCCGATCTCCCCAAGCGCCCGCCTCGCCCCTCCGAGGTGCGGGGCAAGGCGCTTGCGGTCTCGCGTCAGGCCATGCAGCCTCCGCCGGCGTCCGGACCGTCCACCCCGGGCACGCTGCACCAGTAGGCCCGTGAGCGGGCGGTGGGCCACATTCGACTGCTACGGGACCTTGGTCGACTGGTTCGGCGGGGTCCGCGCCACGCTCGTCCGGTTGTGGCCTGACGCCGATGCCCACGCGCTGGTGGCGCGCTATCACCAGCTGGAGCCCGGGATCCAAGCGGGCCGGGGAGTGCCGTACCGCCAGGTGATGGCGGAGACGCTGGCGGGGGTCGCCCTCGCTGAAGGGCTGGACCTGCCGAACGCGGAACGGGACGCGCTCGCCGACTCGCTTCCGACATGGCCGGTGTTTCCCGACGTGGCGCCTGCGCTGCGGATGCTTCGCGAGCGTGGGTGGCATCTCGGGATCCTGTCGAACACGGACACCGAGCTGTTGGACGCTTCGCTGGGCGCGATCGGCGTTCCTGTTGACCTCGCGATCGTGGCGTCCCGCATCGGCAGCTACAAACCGGCGTTCGGGCATTGGGAGGCGTTCTTCCGGGAAACCGGTGCGGATCGCGCACGACATGTGCACATCGCGGCCTCACTCTTCCACGACGTGGAACCGTGCGCGAAGCTCGGGCTCCCGTGCGTATGGATCAACCGGCGTGAGGAGACCAGCATCGTGCCGCGCGCGGCGGAACTCCGGGAACTGACGGGGCTGCCGGACGTCGTGGATGCGTTGGTTCCGGACTGAACCGGCCCGCGCTCGGTACGAGGCGGGCATACACTCGCACGATGGAGCTGTGGGGCCAGGACGATCCTTACGCCGTACTCGGCGTGGCGCCGGACGCGGCGAGCGGTGCGATCCGCCACGCCTATCGCGCCCGCGCGCGGCGGCTGCATCCGGATCTGAACGACGGCGCTGCCGATGATTTCAAACGGCTCGTCGGCGCATACGAGATCCTCGGCGATGCCGGCAGGCGACGGATGTACGACCGTGTCCACGGGCTCGCGTCAGGGGCGCCCGAGTCGGCCGGTCACCCGATCGAGGCGATGCGGCATCGTGAGCCCGACGAGTGGCAGATCCTCACCTGGCTGGGTCGCTGGGTTGCCGCCGTCGTGGTGCTGTCGATCCTGTTGATCGCCGGGGTGGCGTTCGCCGTTGGTGGTGGCGACGGATCCGGGTCGGTGCCCGGCCCGGAGCTCCGCACCATGTGCCAGACGCCCGACGGCTGGGTGGATTGCCGGGCGCTCGACCCTTCGCCTCCATAACCCGCCGGTAGGATGCGGTCGTGACCAGCGATCGCTTCGATGAAGACAAGATCGCCAAGGGGGTCAAGCTCATCCTCGAGGGGATCGGTGAAGACCCCGATCGGGGCGGGCTCAAGGAGACCCCCCATCGAGTTGCGCGCATGTATCGGGAGATATGCGCGGGCGTGGGCGAGGATCCCACCTCACTCGTGACCGTCGTCGAGGGCGCCGACTTCGATGAGATGATCATGGTGCGAGACATCCCGCTGTCCTCGCTGTGCGAGCACCATCTGATCCCGTTCAATGGGCGCGCCCACGTGGCGTACGTCCCGAACAAGACCGGGCAGATCACGGGACTGTCCAAGATCGCTCGGGTCGTTGACGTGCTGGCCAAGAAGCCGCAGGTCCAGGAGCGACTCACCACCGAGATCGTGGATACGATCGAGCGCGCGCTGGAGCCGCGCGGTGTCTTCGTGGTGATCGAGGCCGAGCACCTGTGCATGACGATGCGTGGGATCAAGAAGCCCGGTTCGGTGACAGTCACCTCCGCGGTGCGTGGGTTGTTCCGCACCGACGCCCGCACGCGCCAGGAGGCCATGAACCACATCGGCATGCGGTAGGCCCTGCGCCGACCCCCTCCGGCTACCATGCTTGACATGACCGAGGCATCCGTGTGGCGTTGCCGCGACCACGTCTTCCCGCTCGGGGAACGCACGCTGATCATGGGCATCGTCAACGTGACGCCTGACTCCTTCAGCGACGGAGGGATGTTCAACGGCAGCGTCGATGCCGTGAAGCACGGGCTGCGCCAGCTCGCCGAAGGTGCGGACATCCTGGACATCGGTGGCGAGTCCACGCGCCCGGGCTCCGATCCGGTCGCGGTCGATGAGGAACTCGCCCGGGTGCTCGCGGTGGTGAGAGGTCTGCACGCGGAGGCCCCGGGCGCCGCGATCAGCATCGACACGCGCCGTGCCGCCGTCGCGCGCGAAGCGCTGAGGGCAGGAGCATGTCTCGTGAACGACGTTACGGCTGCCTCCGACCCGGAGATGTTCGAGGTGGTGGCGGAGGCCGGCGCCGGTCTCGTGCTCATGCACATGCGGGGCGAGCCCAAGACCATGCAACTCGACCCCCATTACGTGGACGTGGTCACGGAGGTGCTTGACCTCCTTGCCGCGCGGATCGGTGCGGCGGTGGCCGCGGGCGTCCCTCGTGATCACCTATGCGTCGATCCCGGCATCGGGTTCGGGAAGACCCTGCAGCACAACCTCGCCCTCCTTCACGACGTGGCCGGCTTCCGAGAGCTGCGGGTTCCCGTCCTGGTCGGCACCTCACGCAAAGGATTCATCGGACAGCTCACCGGCGTCGTGGACCCTGCCGACCGGCTGGGGGGGTCGGCCGGAGCCGTGGCATGGTGCGCGGGACAGGGCGTGGACGTCCTTCGCGTGCACGACGTCGCGGAGATGGCACGCGTCGTCCAGGTCGTCGACGCGATCGTGCGAGGCGCCGGGCCATGAACGCCTCGCCCGAGCGCGCGCGCTTCCGCAGCTCCGGCGGTGAGATCGCGTTCACGGACGTGGGCGAAGGCCCGGCGGTCCTGCTCCTTCATGGATTCCCGCTCTGGTCCGCCGAGTGGCGGCAGTTCATCCCGCTCCTGGCCCCTCGCTCCCGCGTGATCGCGCCGGACGCGCTTGGCGCGGGCGCCTCCGATATGCCGGCCGATCAGCCACTTCACATCAGGGCTCAGGCGGGCTACATCGGCGAGCTCCTCGAGCATCTCGGCATCGAGACGTTCGCCGTTGTGGGCCATGGCACGGGAGGGGGCATCGCGCAGCTCCTGGCCCTTGACGGACACGGTGTCGAGGCCATGATCCTGATCGACGCCACCTCGTTCAGCCATTGGCCCTCGGAGGGCATTCGCGAGCTGCAGGAGCGCAGCAAGCAGGTCGAGGCCACAGAGCCGCTGGTACGGGCGGCCATGCGCAGGGCGTTCGATGCCGGCGCCCGGCACCGGTCCCTGCCCACCGATGATCTGGTCGAGGGATATGTGCGGCCCTACCTCGCGGATCCGCCTGCGTTCTTCCGCGCCGCCGACTCGGTCGACGGCCTGGGACTGTCCGGTCGCGAGTCCGAGTTCGCGGAGATCACGTGCCCCGTGCTGATCCTGTGGGGCGAGGACGATCCGTTCTTTCCCGTGCTCGCCGCCGAGCATCTCAACGAGGCGATCGATTCCTCCACGCTGGGGCTGCTCCCCGGCTGCGGACACTTCCTCCCGGACGAGGCTCCCGAGACGATCGCCCCCATGATCGCGGAATACCTTCGGGCGATGTACCTGAAGACGCCGCACGGGCACGCTGAAGAGAAGTCCGGCGTGGTCATGCTCCAGCTCGAACGCCGCCCGCCGTGGGTGGACCTCGCCGAGGACGAGGCCGACGATTGGTTCGTCGATGACGACGAGGGGTCCGGGCCATGACGGCGTCCCGGCTGTTCCTGTCCGGCATCCATGCCGAGGGCCACCACGGGGCGCGTCCGGGTGAGAAGGACGAGCCTCAGCCGTTCGTGATCGATCTCGACCTCGAGGTCGATGTCGTTGCCGACACGATCGAGGCCACGGCGGACTATCGGGCCGTGACCGAGGCGGTCCGCGTGATCGTGCGCGAGCGCTGCTTCGATCTGATCGAGGTCATGGCGCAGACGATCGCCGACGAGGTCCTTGCCTTCGCGCACGTCACCAAAGTGACCGCCTTGGTCCACAAGCCGAACGCCGCGAAACGTCTCGAGATCGACGGCGTGACGGCTGCGGCTACCGCCGGGGGAGGCTGAAGCCGCCGGATGGAAGCCTACCTCGGGATCGGCTCGAACCTGGGGGATCGCCTGGCGAACTTGCAGCACGCCGTCGATCTGTTGGCCGCGGAAACGGATGTGCGGGTCGTTGCCTCCTCTAGGGTTTGGGAAACCGATCCCGTGGGCGGCCCACCTCAGCCCGACTTCCTCAATGCCGTGGTGCGCGTGCGGACCGGTCTCGCCCCTCTCGAGCTGCTCGAGGCCTGCCATCGGGTCGAGCGAGCCCTCGGCCGCACACGTGAGGTCCGATGGGGACCGCGCACGGTCGATATCGACGTGCTCCTCGCGGGGGACCTCGAGCTGGACGGGCCTGCGCTCACGATCCCGCACCCACGGATGACGAGGCGAGCCTTCGTGCTCCTGCCGCTGCTCGAGCTCGATCCCGACGCGGCGCTGCCCGGACGAACGCGCCTGGCCGATGTCCGCCTGAGCTCTGGAGCGTCGGGCGGCGCCAGTCCGTTCGCGCCGCCCCTGGAGTTGACGTCGTGACTGCGCCGCGCCTGTGCTTGCGCTGTGACTGGGAGGGCAAGATCGAGGCGACCAGCTGCCCGTCCTGTGGCGCGGCGCTCTTCCGTCCGCCGGCTCCCGCCCCGCCGAAGCCCGAGCGGGCGGGAGAAGCACCATCGACGTCTCCCGTCGATGGTCCAGCCCGCGTGGTCCGCTCGGCGGTGGCCGGCCCGCCTCCCGTGGAACCGCTCCGCCGGCGCGGGACGGGAGCCGTCTCGTTCGTGGTGGCGCTCGCGGTCGCGTTGAGCGCGTTCGCCTGGGTCCGCTCCCACACGCCCGCCCCCGCGCCCCCCGCCACGGGTCTGCAAGGCAAGCTCGTCTATGCCGTCTCCGACGGGGAAGGCTGGTCGCGGTTGTGGACCTGGGATCTGGGGCGGAACACGGCGTCGGAGGGCCCGCGCGTGCGCGAGGCCGTGGAGCTCATCAACGCCTATGGAGCCGGCCAGGATTGGATCGGGGTCACGTCACGGCTCCCGAACGGCAAGTTCAGCGGCGGGGTGCTTCGACACCTGGATCCGACCGATCAGGCCACGCCGCTGCTCACCGCCGATCTCATGGCCTGGGGCGCGCGCGGGGAGGGCGTTGCAGGTATGCGGCGCGCGGAGGGTACCGGGTGTCGGCGACTGCAGGTGCTGTACGCGGGACTCGTGGCACCCACCGGCACCGAGGTGCGCGTTGACCGGTCCGAATGCGCCGAGGTCCTCTCGTTCGGCCGCGACGATCTGCGCACGTATCTCACCCTGCGTCGCGGTCAGGATGTCCGCCTCGTCTTCGCCGGCTTGAACCGCTTCCACCGCTTGCTCGACGGCTACGCGCTCGCGTCGGTCTCACCGAGCGCCGACATGCTGGTCGTGCCCGCCGGCCGGTTACCTCACGCCTCGATCTCTTCGGGCGACGCCGGTCCTCACAGTCCCCCCGGTTCGGTGTTCGGCACCGGATTGTTCTTCCAGGGGCTCACCGGGGGACGGCCGATCCCCTTCGGGACCCCGGGCCATGCCCTGTTCTTGGACAAGGTCCTGAGTTGGTCGCCCGATGCCTCGGTGGCCCTGGTCACCGGGCACCTCATCGATCATCGGGGCATCTACGAGCTTGACGCGGGCCCCGCCTCGGGCCGGCGGACGCCTCGGTTCCTCGGCTTGGCGAACGGAGGCACGTTCGGGACCTTCGCCGAGGACGGTACCGGCTTCGTGGTCAACGGCGGGACGTTGTCCAGCCTCCAAGGTGGGCGGTCCGAGTCGCTCACCCTGCCCCCGGGAGCTCCCACGCCCGCCGGTCCGATCGTCTGGATCCGGTGACTCGCCATACTGGCCGTCATGGAGGAAGGGCCATGAAGGTGGCGGTGGTGGGCGCGGGCCGCGCCGGAACGGCGGTGGCGGTGCTGCTCGAGCGGGCCGGTCACCGCCTGGTGGCCGTCTCGGGCCGAGGCCCTACGCGCGATCGCGCCTCGAAGTACCTGCCGGATGCCGCGTTCTTGGAACCGGCGGACGCCGCGAGCGCGGCTGAGCTGGTGGTGATCGGCGTGCCGGACGATCGCATCGCGTCCATGGTCGCCGAACTCGCCGACGCCGGCGTGTTCGGCCCCCAGCGATGCGTCGTGCATCTGTCCGGAGCCCTTGGGTTGGGGGTGCTCGACCCGGCCCGGGCGACTGGCGCGCGCAGGCTGGGGATCCACCCTCTGCAGACGTTCCCCGATGTGGCGCATGCGCTCGACCGGATCCCGGGCAGCGCGATCGCCGTGACCGCCGACGACGTCGAGGGTTATCTCGTGGCCGAGGGGATCGCGACCGACCTGCTCGGCGAGCCGTTCCGGCTGCGCGACGACCTGCGCCCGTTGTATCACGCGGCGGCCGTGTTCGCGTCCAACTACCTCGTGGCTACCTCGGCCCTTGCCGCCGCTCTGTTCGCAGACGCCGGGGTGCCCGAGCCCGCGCGCGCGATGCAACCGCTTCAGCAGGCTACGCTGGACAACGTGCGCGACCTCGGGCCGGCGCGCGCGCTCACGGGACCTGCCTCCCGCGGGGATGCCGGCACGGTCGAGCGGAACCTCTCGGCCCTGCGTGAGCGCGCGCCCGGTGCGGTGCCCGCGTACGTCGCGATGGCGCGCGTGGCGCTGGACCTCGCCGAGTCCGCCGGCACGCTCGCGACCGAGCGACGTCACGATGTGGACGAGGTGCTGACCCGGTGGAGTTGATCCGGGCCCCAGGCGACCTGCGCGCGGCCGCCGACGGGCACCGAGTCGCCGGTGAGACCGTCGGCCTCGTTCCCACGATGGGTGCCCTGCACGAAGGCCACGCAGCCCTGATCGATCTCATGCGCCGGGAGCGCGACGTCGTCGTCGTGTCGATATTCGTGAACCCGCTCCAGTTCGCAACCGGAGAGGACTGCGAACGCTACCCCCGCGAGGAGGAGGGCGATCTCGCGATCTGCGAGCGACGCGGCGTGGATATCGTCTGGGCGCCATCACCGGAGCAGATGTTCCCACTGGGTGTGACGTTGGCTTCACCCGACCCGGGGCCAGTGGGTGCTCGGTTCGAAGGCGTTGCGAGGCCGGGACACTTCGCCGGTGTGCTCAAGGCCGTGCACCGGCTCTTCGAGGTGACCGGGCCGTGTGCCGCGGCGTTCGGTGAGAAGGACGCTCAACAGGTGTATCTGGTTCGTGAGATGGTCAAGTACCTTGACCTTCCTGTGGACGTGGTTGCGTGTCCGACCGTGCGTGAGGTCGACGGACTCGCATGTTCCTCGCGCAACGCGTATCTCGCCCCGGCGGAACGCGCGCAGGCGGGGTGCCTGTTCCTGGGACTGTCCGAAGCCGCTGCGTGCGCCCGCGGTGGTGAGCGGGACGCCCGCCGCCTGGTGGCCACCATCGCGCGTGAGGTGGGCGCCACCGCCTCGGCACGCCTCGACTACGCCGCGGTGGTGGACGACGCCACGTTCGAAGCCGTCGACACCCTCGCGCACGGCAGATCGGCGCGAGCGATCGTGGCTGCCCACTTCCCCTCGGCCCGTCTGATCGACAACCTCTCGCTTCCCGAGCCGCCCAGCGACCGGTGAGCGCTCGGTTGTCGCGCGCGGACCGGTCGGCGACGATGGTCCTTCGTTCCACCTTGAGATGAGGGACTGGCCGTGCTGCTCGCTGCCGACGTCGGCAACACCGAGATCGTGCTGGGGGTCTTCCGAGGCCCTCAGCTCGAGCACACCTGGCGCCTGTCCACGCAGCCCGAGCGCACCCCCGACGAGCTGGCCCTGGCTTTGGCCGGCTTCCTCGCTCAGCGGAGGCTGTCGTTCGAGTCGCAGGTGACCGGTCTGGTGGTTGCCTCGGTGGTCCCCGACGTCACCGCGTCGCTGCGCGAGATGGCGGCGCGCTACTTCTCGTTCCCGCCCGTGCTGGTCGGTCCCGGTACCAAGACAGGCGTGCCGATCCTCACGGACAACCCGCGCGAGGTTGGCGCCGACCGGGTGGTGAACGCGCTCGCCGCGTTCACGAAGTTCGGCGGGCCGGCCATCGTGGTGGACTTCGGGACGGCCACCAACTTCGACATCGTCTCGGCCAAGGGCGAGTTCGTGGGTGGGGTGATCGCGCCGGGCATGCAGGCGAGCGCGGCGAGTCTGTTCTCCCGCACCGCGCGCCTGACGCGCGTGGAGCTCACTCCTCCGCCCAACGTGGTGGGCAAGAGCACGGTCGAGGCCATCCAGTCGGGGCTCATCTTCGGCACCGCCGGCGAGGTGGACTCCATCGTGACCCGGATCGAGGTCGAGCTAGGGGAGTCCGCCGTGGTGGCCACGGGAGGTCTCGCCCCCGTGGTGATCCCGCATTGCTCCACCATCGACCATCACGAGCCGTGGCTCACCCTCGAGGGCCTGCGGCTGGTGTTCGAGAAGAACCCGGTGGATGACGATGACTGACCGTGACCCAACGCACCCTGAGGAGGAGACGCCGGAGGATCGCGTTTCCCGTGAGGCCGAGGTCCTGGCTGCGCGCCGTGAAAGCCTGGTCCGTCTTCAGGCCGGGGGCGTCCAGCCGTTCGCGCTGACGCTGGAGACCGCCCTGGGCGTTCAGGACCCCACGCCGGTGGCCGACGTGCTGGCCGAGTTCCACGGCCTGGAGCCAGGTGAGATGCGCAAGGACGTGCGCACCGTGGCCGGACGCGTGATCCAGAAACGCGACATGGGCAAGCTCAAGTTCATCGTGATGCGCGACCGCACGGGCGACCTCCAGCTCTTCTGCAGCGCCGCGTCCATGGACCCAGAGGCGTTCGCGTTGCTGCAAGAGGTGGATCTCGGCGACATCGTGGGCGCCACCGGCCGGGTGGGGGCCACCAAGAAAGGCGAGATCAGCGTGTTCATCGTGCGCTGGGCGATGCTCACGAAGAGCCTGCGCCCGCTGCCCGAGAAATGGCACGGGCTCCAGGACCCCGATCTGCAGCAACGCCGGCGCTACCTGCACCTCATCGCCGACGAGACCCCGCGGCGCTACTTCCTCGCGCGCGCCGCGGTGCTCAAATCGATGCGACGCGTGTTGGACGAGCAAGGCTACGTGGAGTTCGAAGGCCCCATGCTGCAGACCGTCGCGGGCGGCGCGAACGCGCGCCCCTTCACCACCTTCCACCACTCGTTGGACCAGGAGATGAAGCTGCGCATCTCCCTAGAGCTGTATCTCAAGCGGATGCTCGTGGGCGGCATGGAGCGCGTCTACGAGCTCGGCCGCAATTTCCGCAACGAGGGGATCGACGCCGACCACAACCCTGAGTTCACGATGCTCGAGGCCTACCGCGCCTATGGCGACTACCGCACCATGATGGACCTATCCGAGTCGCTCGTGCTCGCGTGTGCATATGCGGTGGCGCCGATCCTCGGCAGGGATCCCGAGGAGTCGGTGGTGCCGTTCCGTGGGATGCAACTGGATCTCACGCCCCCCTTCCGTAGGATCACGATCCTCGGGTCGGTGTCGGAGGCCACCGGAGAGACCGTCACGCTCGACCGGCCCGACCTTCGTGAGATCGCCGCTCGGCACGACGTGCATGTCGAGGACGCGTGGGGTCCGGGCAAGATGGTCCAGGAGCTGTTCGAGAAGCTCGTGGAGGGAACGATCGAGCAGCCGACCTTCGTGTGCGACTTCCCGCGTGAGGTCTCACCGCTCGCCCGCCCGCACCGGGGCGATCCCGGTCTGACGGAGCACTTCGATCTGGTGGCGGGGGGGCTGGAGCTCGTCACGGCGTTCTCCGAGTTGAGCGACCCGATCGAGCAGCGTGCCAAGTTCGAGCTCCAGCAAGCCATGAAGGAGACGCTCGGGGACGAGGCGCACCCCTTGGACGAGGAGTTCCTGCGCGCCCTCGAGCACGGCATGCCTCCTGCCGGAGGCCTGGGCATGGGCATCGATCGTCTGCTGATGCTGCTCACGGACGCGCCGAGCCTGCGCCACCTGATCATGTTCCCGAGCCAGCGGCCCGAGATCTGAGCCACGCGCGGGAGCCCGCCCGGACTATGCTTCGGCATACACGGCGACGGCCACGGCCGGGCTCGGGCCAGGATCGGAGGAACCGATGGCTGAGGAGATCGATGTCCTACGGAGCGTCCCGCTCTTCTCGGGGTTATCCGACCGAGAACTGCGCAAGGTGCGGGGCATCTCCAAGGAGGTCACCCACGAGGCCGGCCACGTCATCGTGGAGAGCGACCATTCTGCGATCGGGTTCCACCTGATCACGAACGGCACGGTGGACGCTGCCGTGGGAGGTGAGGTGGTCGGCAAGATGGGGCCGGGGGACTACTTCGGGGAGATGTCCTTGTTGGACGGCAAGCCCCGTTCGGCCACGGTCACGGCAGCGACGAAGTTGAAGACCATCGTGATCCCGTCCTGGAGTTTCAATCAGATGCTGGACCGGCACCCGGAGATGATGCGCGCGTTACTGGTGGAGCTATGCGCCCGGATACGACAGGTGGAAGCCCCGCGCAGCTGAACGCATGTCGCTAAGCCCTCAGGCCTCCTCAGGATCGGCGGCCTCGTGCAGAACCACCACGAGATCTTGCAGCCCCGTCCCCTTCGCGAGGAAGCCGGAGGCACCAGCCTCACGTGCCGCGCGCTCGACGCCCTCGTCGGCGTGCGCGGTGAGGATCACCACCGGCAGGTCCGGCTGGGTCTCGTGGATCTTCTTCATCGCGTCGATGCCGGACAGGTCGGGCATCGATAGATCCATGAGGACCACGTCGGGCTTGAGCTCCTTCGCCTCCTCGCACGCCGCCACCCCGCCCCCGGCCTCGCCGGCCACCTCGATGTCGCCGACGAGCCGCAACGCCGATGTCAGCGCCTTGCGGAACGCAGGATGGTCATCGACCACGAGGACGCGCAAGCCGTTGTCTCCTTCGAAGGATGTCGAAAGGCTCCGCACGGGAGACTCGTATCCTTTCCTTGGCCTTCCTCGGGTGACGCTGGATGGCCGACTGTCGGGTGGGGAGAAGTGCCGTTGATTGTGCCGCCGAGGGTCGGTCGAGCGCAATCTGCCATCCGGGGGACATTCGTTAGTTCTATCGGGTAGGCGATCTGAGACCTTCGACGTGCCCAGTTCCGGGTACGCGGACGGACGCTCGAAAAGGACGGCTCGCGGCTCATCCCGCGGCGTTCAACGTCCGAAGTACCCAGCAAGGATCGAGGAGGAACGGAGCCGGAAGATGCGCGTTGGGTTCAAGGGTTATCAGGGGCCACGGGTATACTTCCTTCTCGAGGGCGCTGCGGCCGGACACCGGATGCGGCGCCCAAGGTGCCTGAGGGGTAGGACGTGGTCCGCTGATCCTTCAGGCCGGGCATGCGGGCCGCGGCCCGGAGGACGTTGACATGTTCGAACGCTTCACCGACAGAGCCAGACGGGTCGTCGTCCTCGCGCAAGAAGAAGCGAGGATGCTCAATCACAACTACATCGGCACCGAGCACATCCTGCTCGGCCTGATCCACGAGGGCGAGGGCGTGGCGGCCAAGGCCCTCGAGTCCCTCGGCATCTCGCTCGAAGCCGTGCGTCAGCAGGTGGAGGAGATCATCGGTCAGGGCCAGGCCGCCCCAACGGGACACATCCCGTTCACGCCTCGCGCCAAGAAGGTCCTCGAGCTCAGCCTCCGCGAGGCGCTGCAGCTCGGGCACAACTACATCGGCACCGAACACATCCTGTTGGGGCTGATCCGCGAGGGCGAGGGCGTCGCCGCCCAGGTCCTGCAGAAGCTCGGCGCCGACCTCAACCGTGTGCGTCAAACCGTCATCCAGCTCTTGTCCGGCTACACCGGAGGCAAGGGCGAGACCAGCCCCGGCGGCGGATCCCCGGGAGAAGGTCCCCAGGGGTCCATGGTGCTGGACCAGTTCGGTCGCAACCTCACGCAGCTCGCGCGCGAATCCAAGCTCGACCCGGTGATCGGGCGCGAGAAGGAGATCGAGCGCGTCATGCAAGTGCTTTCGCGCCGTACGAAGAACAACCCCGTGCTGATCGGGGAGCCCGGCGTGGGCAAGACCGCCGTCGTCGAGGGATTGAGCCAGGCCATCGTCAGGGGTGAGGTGCCCGAGACGCTCAAGGGCAAGCAGATCTACACCCTGGACCTGGGCGCGCTGGTGGCCGGTTCGCGGTACCGCGGTGACTTCGAGGAGCGCCTCAAGAAGGTGCTGAAGGAGATCAAGACCCGCGGAGACATCGTCCTGTTCATCGACGAGTTGCATACCCTCGTCGGAGCCGGCGCGGCCGAGGGAGCCATCGACGCCGCCTCCATCCTCAAGCCGATGCTCGCCCGCGGTGAGCTGCAAACCATCGGCGCTACCACGCGCGACGAGTACCGCAAGCATCTGGAGAAGGACGCCGCGCTGGAGCGTCGCTTCCAGCCCATCGTGGTCGACGAGCCATCCGTGGCCCACACCATCGAGATCCTCAAGGGTCTGCGTGACCGCTACGAGGCGCACCACCGGGTGAACTTCACCGACGACTCGCTCGTCGCTGCGGCCAACCTGGCGGACCGCTACATCTCCGATCGCTTCCTGCCCGACAAGGCCATCGACCTTATCGATGAGGCCGGCTCGCGCATGCGGATCCGGCGCATGACCGCGCCGCCCAACGTCCGTGAGGTCGACGAGAAGATCGCTGAAGTGCGCTTGCGCAAGGAGAGCGCCATCGACGGCCAGGACTTCGAGAAGGCCGCGAGCCTGCGGGACGAGGAGCGTCAGCTCCAGGAGGAGCGCACGCGCCGAGAGCAGGAGTGGAAGTCCGGCGAGATGGACATCCTGTCCGAGGTCGACGAGGAAGAGATCGCCGAGGTGCTCAGCATCTGGACCGGCATCCCGGTGTTCAAGCTCACCGAGGAGGAGACCGAGAAGCTCCTGCGCATGGAGGACGAGCTGCACAAGCGGATCGTCACGCAGAACGAAGCCATCTCGGCGGTCTCTCGGGCGATGCGTCGGACCCGATCCGGCCTCAAGGACCCGAGGCGCCCGGCCGGCTCGTTCATCTTCCTCGGTCCATCGGGCGTCGGCAAGACCGAGCTTTCGAAGGCGCTCGCGGAGTTCCTGTTCGGCGATGAAGACGCGCTGATCCAGCTGGACATGTCCGAGTACATGGAGAAGCACACGGTGAGCCGTCTGATCGGCTCGCCTCCCGGCTACGTCGGTTACGAGGAGGGCGGTCAGCTCACCGAGGCCGTGCGCCGCAAGCCCTTCAGCGTGATCCTGTTCGACGAGATCGAGAAGGCGCACCCCGACGTGTTCAACACGCTGCTGCAGATCCTTGAGGACGGGCGCCTAACGGACTCCCAGGGCCGCACCGTGGACTTCAAGAACACCATCATCATCATGACCTCCAACCTGGGCACGCGGGACATCCAGAAGGGTCCGGGCATCGGGTTCGCGGCCGCGGGCAACGACGAGGTCACCTACGACAGGATGAAAGACCGGGTCACCGAGGAGCTCAAGAAGTCCTTCCGGCCCGAGTTCATCAACCGCATCGACGAGGTCATCGTCTTCCGCTCGCTGAGCCAGGAAGACGTGAAGAACATCGTCGATCTCATGATGAAGCGCCTCACCGAGCAGCTGAAGGCCAAGGACGTTGAGATCGACCTTACCGACGAGGCCAAAACGCTGCTCGCCGCCCGAGGCTACGACCAGTCGCTGGGGGCCCGTCCGCTGCGCCGCACGATCCAACGCCTGGTGGAGGACCCGCTCGCGGAGAAGCTCCTGTGGAAAGAATTCCGCGCGGGCCAGACCATCATCGTGCACGTGCTCGACGGTGAACTCGTGTTCGAGACCCCGTCGATCGTGCCTCCCGATGTGCCTCCGGTGGAGCTTGCCGGCTCGGGCCCGCCCGAATAGGACGCCAGCGCCACCGACACACCCAGGGCCGGGGCGTCGCCCCGGCCCTCGTGCGTGGGGAACCGCTCCGCTATCCGGTGGGGTTCGACGCGCGGTTCACGAACAAGCTCCGTCCGTCCGAGGCCCAGGAGACAACGTTCACGTCGCTCGCGACGCTGAGTCCGAGATCCGCGATCTCGCCACTCGCCACGGTCAAGAGCTTCAGGTCGAGCCTGGGCCAGTCGCCTCCGGATCCCGTGCGTGGGTCCGGGAGGTCGAACCGCTCGGCCGAGTTGTAGGTGAAGAACACGATCTTCGATCCGTCGGGAGACCAGCGGGGCGAGAATCCGTCCGCGATCGACCGGATGTGTGAGCCGTCGGCGTTCATGATCGCGAAGGTGCCCCCGTGGAACAGCGCGATCCTGGTCCCATCGGGAGAGTAGACAGCCGCCGAGTCGGGCACGCTGTTGTGGGTGATCCGTTCCGGACTGCCGCTGCCGTCGGCCGGGACGAGGTAGAGCTCCTGGGTGTTGGAGAACCCCGAGTCGTCGAGCGGCGTGCTGCCGGCGTCGTCGTAGACGATGCTGGTCCCGTCGAGGGACCACGATGGCCACGACTTCTGTGTCGGGCCACTCGTCAGCGTGATCGCATGCGAGCCGTCCGCGTCGATCACGGCGATGTTCCCACTGCCCACGCTCCCGTTCCCCTTCACGAACGCGACCTTGGTGCCGTCCGGCGACCAGATCGGCTGAGAGATGTCGGTGCCCGCGTACGTCAGGAAATGGGACTGGGTCCCGTCGCTGCGAACGACGGCGAGCCGCGGGGCGTCGATGCAGGCTCCGCAGTTCCCGACGTCGATGGACCGCGTGACGTAGACGATCCACTCGCCATCTGACGAGAGGTTCGGCTCCCACGCGTCGGGTGCGAGATTGACCGCGCTCACGACCGAGCCGTCCAGACCGACGAACGCGGGCGACATGGTCGCCCCGCTCGAGACCGGCGCCACGTTCGGGGCCGGCGTGGACCCCTGGTCGGCGGGGCGGCCGTTGGAGTCACCGAAGGGGTTGGTCAGGAAGAACACCGCCAGTCCCGCGATCACGGCCGCGGCGACCAGGATGGCCCCGATACGCTGACGACGATGCCGATGATCCTGACGATCGTGCTGACGTTGCAGGGCGCCTCGATCGGGGCCCGACTTCTGGGTGACCATCTCGAAGACCTCCTTCATGTCAGGCATCCCGTCTCCTCACGTCGCTCTCAGCGCCGCTCGCCCCTGCGAGGCGAGCACGCGCACCGTCGTGGGCCGGATGCCCATCATCTGGCCTGCCTGCTCCGAGCTGTACCCGTACACGTCCGTCAGGACCACCGCCGCGCGCTGCCTCGGCGTGAGTTGGAGCAGCAGTCGGCGGAGATCCTGCTTGAGGTCCACGTCGTCGAAGGGGTCCGGCGTGGTTCCCACCATCGTCAGGTGTCTCGCGGCGACCTTGGCGCGACGCACCCGCATCCGGAACCCGTTCAGGGCGACGCGGAAGAGGTATCCTTCCGCGTCGTCGATTTGCCCGATCCGATCCCAGCGCTCCCAGAGCCTCAGGAAGGCGTCCTGCATCAATTCCTCAGCGTCCTGACGATTGCCCGTGACGAAGTACAGCGCCCGGTACAGGCGTTCGTGCTGATCGATGAAGAAGTCGTCGAAGCTGAGCGGGACGTCGGTCGACACGAGCCCTTCCACCGCGATGCCCTCTCCCTCGGTTTGCACGAGCCATGGATGCGTGAGGTATCCGCATCGTTTAGCGGATGTGTCCACAGGGCAACTCGACCGCGTTGCACTATCGATCCGTCACGAGACCCCGGAGCTCCTCGGGAACCAGGTCGGCGAACGTCCAGCCGGTCCACAGATCGCTCGCGATCTCGTCAACGGGCGCGCGCACGCCGAACCGTTCGAAGTAGGGCGCGATCCGGTCCAGGTCGCGGCGCAGGAACGCCTCCGCGTGGCTGTTCTTGCGGGCGTCCACGGCCTGCGGAAGGTCGATCACCGTCAGGCGGCCCTCCCACACCAACACGTTGTAGGGCGATAGATCCCCGTGCACAACGTCATAGAACAGCATCAGCTCCACGGCATGCACGAGTTGATCGAACAGATCGTTCGCTTCGTGGCGGTCGTCGGGGATGTAGGACCGCAACTGCGGGGCGGCGATCTCGGGGTCTCCGATGTACGTCATGAGGATGGAGTCATCCGTGCGCTCGATCGCGCGCGGCACGGGGACGGGCGCCGCGGCGTCGCCGAGCGCCCTGAGTGTCTCCCATTCGCGGTTGACCCAGATGCCCCCCTGCACCTCACGCCCGAACTTCGTCTTCTTCTCGAGGGCTGCGCGGATGCGACGCTCCTTGATCCACTCGCCGTCGCGATAGAGGCCGTCGTCGCGGAAGTCCCGCTGGTTCAGCGGGTGGTAGACCTTGAGCGCCAACAGATCGTGGCCCGTGGTTCTTGGGTTGGCGCGGCACAGGTGGACCGAGGCCTCCTTGCCGCTCTTGATCGGCCGGATGACGGCTTCGATCAGCCCTTCATCCAGGTAATGCTTGAACGCTGCTGGGTGCAAGGTGTGCTCCTTCTTCGGGTAGTGGGCATGCCTGATGCCGAGTCCCGAACGGAGCTGACCCGCGGGCCGAGCAGCGTTGCGCGCGGCTATCGGGATGTGGACCGGAAGGGACGCGGCGTGGGGGTGACGTCGAGCACCGAAATCACGGCCATGCCTCATCCCTCCTTCCGGTCGTCGTCGGCGTGCGTATGAACCCGCCGAGGTGGATAACAGCCTAGCGCGGATCCACATCGGAGACCACCGAAAGGGTTGACACGCAACACTCGCCATGAGAACAATCGCTCCCCCGACCGAAGGAGGCTTCCCCCGTGCGGACCTCTCGCGCACGCTCGCACCGGCGTATCGTTCCGGTGATCCTGGCGGCGGCACTCATCGGCGCCGCGATGGCAGCCGGCGCGGATGCCGCCCCGAAGGCACCGCGATGGGTGCGTCACGCGATGCACTATTCGGGGGGGATCTCCAACGGTGTGCGTGCCCGCCTGGCCGCCGCAACCGGTGGACTCGTGGTCCGGGACACCGCGTCCTTAGCCGCACGTGCGGCAGCGCGCGTGGGCCTTGACAACGTCCAACTCAACGGCGACACGGATCCGCCGCTTCCGCAGGACGAGCCCTCCGTGGGGCTGAACCTCGCCGACCCCATGAACGCCGTGGCCGCCGCCAACGACTACACCGGCGACGGGTTCTGGATCGGCACCACCTTCGACGGGGGCCGGACCTGGGCGAGCCAGTGGAAGGATCCGAAGTTCTCCTTCGACGCGGGCCGGTGCTTCGCGTCCGACCCATCGGTGGTCTACAGCGCGAGGGACCATGCCTTCTACCTATCGACGCTCTGCTATTTCTCGACCACGCCCGCCTCGGAGATCCAGGTGTGGAGGTCCGTGGACGGGGGCACGACCTGGTCGGACTCCACGAAGGCAGCCCTGGCGATCTCCAACCATTCTGCCGACGGCTCCATCGATGCCTCGATCTTCTACGACAAGGAACTCATGGCGGTCGACAACGACCCCTCGAGCCCCCGTTACGGCCGGCTGTACCTGACCTTCACGAAGTTCCACATGACGGGAGGCTCCTTCGCGCGGAGCGACTACTGCCCTATCGCGCTCGCGTACACGGACGCGGTGCCCACGGCCGACCCGTCGAGCGCCGTGTGGCGGCACACGGCGATCGTGCCCGATGACCCGGGCGGCAAGGGAGTGGGCGCATCAGCCAACCAGTTCTCGACGCCCGTCGTGGACGCCCACCACGGGCTGGACGTCGGGTTCGTCAGTGAGGACTGCAACACGAGCTTCGATCGAGCCATCTTGTTCGCGCGCTCCACTGACGGTGGCAGGACCTTCGGTGACGCGGTCCGCGTGGATGCCCCGGGCGAGTTCGCCGACAACCCCAACAGGCAGGATCAGCTGCCGCACAAGGGCCATGTCCGGTTGCCGAACACGCTCTCGATGGCCTACGACGCCACGCGTGATCGGCTCGCGCTGATCTATCAAAACAACGTGGACCGCTCGGTCTCGGGCGCGGATATCTCGATCCAGCGCTCCGACGATCTTGGGGCATCCTGGTCGGCGCCCCTGCCCGTCAGCGTGAACCGCAAGGGCGACGCTGCGCCCGGCGATCAATGGTTCCCGGCGATCGGGGTTGACGGCCATGGCGACTACTTCGCGATCTGGCAGGACAACAGGAACGCAGGCGGCACCGCGCTCACCGAAACGTTCCAAGGCGTATCGAGCGACGGCGGACACACTTGGACGAACTCCGACATCAGTTCGGAACCGTTCAACCCCAAGAAGTCGTTCTTCAGCTGCGGCTGCTTCATCGGCGACTACAACCAGATCGCGGTATCCGATGCCGTGATCTATCCCGTCTGGACCGACGGTCGCGACAGCCCTCCAAAGCCGGGCGGGGACTCCAACATCTGGACCAACGTCGAGATCCGCTGGGGATAGCGTCTTCTGCCCGACCGCGCGCTGGTCTGTTCGGATTGCCGGTCGCCCTCGGCGAAGTGGGTGGGACGCTGCCCTGGGTGCGGGGCTTGGGGCACGATCCAGGAAGTCATGGGGGGCGGCGTCGACGCAGGGCGTGGCTTCGCGCCTGTGCCGCTGGTCTGCCCCGGTGGGGTTCCCGAGGCCGACCGCCGGACCCCCACCGGGCTCCCAGGCGTGGATCGGGTACTCGGTGGCGGTCTCGTCCCCGGGTCGGTGTCCTTGCTCGCGGGAGCCCCCGGGATCGGCAAGTCCACACTGCTGCTGCAGCTCGTCGCGAGCCTCTCGTCTGCGGGCCTTCCCTGCCTTCTGGTGTCGGGCGAGGAGTCACACGGGCAGGTCGGCGCGCGCGCCAGGCGCCTGGGCATCGCGGGCGAGGCGATCACGTTCGCGCCCGGGCGTGATCTTGCGCAGGTAGTGGACACCGCACGCGCGGCGCGCCCGTTCCTGTTGGCCGTCGACTCGATCCAGACCCTTCGGGATCCGTCGGGCACACAGATGCCGGGTGGGGTCTCCCAGGTCCGGACGTGCACGGATGCCCTCGTCGGGCTCGCCAAGGGCGAAGGCATCGCGGTCGTGCTCACGGGCCACGTCACCAAGGACGGGGACCTGGCGGGCCCGCGTGCGCTCGAGCACGCCGTCGACGTGGTGCTGGCCTTCGACGGCGATGCACGCTCCGGCATGCGGGTGCTTGCCGGCGGGAAGAACCGGTTCGGCGCCGAGGGAGAAACCGCCTGGTTCGAGATGAGCGCCACCGGCTTGCAGGAGATCGATCCGCGCGGCCTGCTGACCTCGGGCGAGCGAGTGCCCGGAGCTGCCATCGCGCTACCGCAGGCCGGCCGGCGGGCTCTCGCCGTGGAGGTGCAGGCGCTGGTCGGGCTTGCCGACGGTCCCGCTCGCCGCCAGGCGACGGGGCTTGACGCGCGGCGGTTCCAGCTCGTGGCGGCCGTCCTGGATCGCGCGGCGGATCTGCCGCTCGGGCGCTGCGAGCTCTACGGCGCGACGTCGGGCGGTGTGAAGGTGGATGATCCCGCGTCCGATCTCGCGGTGGCCGCCGCGCTCGCTTCGGCGGTCGGCCGAGCGCTTCCACCAGAGGCCTGTGCCTTCGTGGGGGAGGTGACGCTCACGGGCCTCGTCAGGCCCGCGCCTGCCATGGCCCAGCGTCTCGCGGCCGCCCGCAGTGCCGGGTGTACGACGGTCTTCGCCGCTCCCGGCGCGACAACCGTGGCTTCGGAGGGGATCCGACTGGTCACCGTCAGAACGGTGCGTGACGCCCTCGTTTGGGCCCTCCCACCTGCTGGAACGCGCCGGCGCACCGCGTGACATACAGCCTTCGGCCTAGTCCGGATGGACCGGTCCCGGGCCAGGAATAGCCCTCTGACCTGGGGTTTTGGGTTGCACCGCAAGGCTGGTCCGTGCTAGCCTATTGACCAGCGAGTCAGGCGTTTCGTCTCCGTAAGTCGTCAGGGAGGTTTCGTGTTCCGCAAGGGCGATACCGTAGTGCATCCGGAACACGGCGCAGCCGTCATCGAAGAACTGCGAGAAAAGGAATTCCTCGGAGAAAAGCGCACGTATCTGGTGTTGCGGGTGGCTTACGGCGACCTCACCCTGATGATCCCCACCGACTCCACCGACCAGGTCGGCCTGCGCTCCGTCGTGAGCAAGGCTGAGGTCAAGAAGGTCCTCAAGGTCCTCACCGAAGAGGAGTCTTCGATGGCCGCCAACTGGTCTCGCAGGTTCAAGAACAACATGGAGAAGCTCCATTCCGGGGACCCATATCAGGTGGCCGAAGTACTGCGCAACCTCTCGATCCGCGACCGCGAGAAGGGCCTGTCGGCGGGCGAGAAACGCATGATCACGAAAGCCCGCCAGATCCTCGTTTCCGAGCTCTCGCATGCCACCGGAACGTCCGAAGAGGACGCCGAGGCCATGATCGACGGAGTCTTGGACGACGCGCACGGCGCCAAGGCCGTCGCCGAGGCCTGAGACACCGCCCGAGCCCAGTCTCCGGATCTATCTTCACGCTGCGAGACCCCTCAGGGTCGTGCTGCCCCTGGCCGATGACTCCTTTCGTAGGGGTTGCCGCGCTCCCGTGAGGCCGCGGCCACCCCGCCATCGTCGGAAGGTGGGCGGAGATGAGCGAGAACGAGCCTCGCACGGGCGCGATACGCGGGCGCCTCGTCGAGGGCGTCCGGCTCATCTTCATCGCCCTGCTCGCCACCGCCGGTTCACAGGTCGGAGCGTCCTACGCTGCGGACAGCACGAGCCGCGCCCTCACGATCGTCTTCCTCGGGGCCGCTTGCGGGTTCGTGATCGGCGGCATCATGGGTCGCCTGACGCTGCGGGCGGTGAGCGGCATGGAGCGAGAGCTGCGTCGCAAGCCCGCGCCTCAGCTCGCTGGCGGCATCGTCGGACTGGTGATCGCGCTGGTCGTGGGAGCGCTCATGATGATCCCCCTGCTCTTCGTCCCGCCGTCGGTGGCCTGGCCCGTGATCGTGTTCCTCTATCTGGCGCTCGGTTCGCTCGGGTTCCGCCTCGGAGAGGCCAAGCACGAGGACATCTTCGCGCTGGTGGGCATGAAGCCGCGCGCCTCGGCCGCCTCCGCCCGGGGAGACCTTCATGTGGTCGACACCAGCGCCCTGATCGACGGCCGGGTAGCCGACCTGGTCGCGACCGGCTTCGTGAGCGGAACGATCCTGGTGCACGACGGCGTTTTGCGCGAACTGCAGGCCATCAGCGATTCCTCGGACCCGAAGCGGCGGACCAGGGGGCGCCGTGGTCTGGATGTCCTGGTGGAGCTTCAGAAGGCGCCGACGGTCCAGTTCCAGCTGGTCGAGGAACTGGGGGTGATGGATGTGGACGCAGCCCTGGTCCGCCTGGCGCGTGAGCGTGGCGCCACCCTCATCACCGTGGATCACAACCTCGCCAAGGTGGCCGAAGCGCTTCGCGTGCCGGTGGCCCAGATCAACGCCCTGGCGTCGAAGTTTCGGGTGCCGTACACGGCGGGTGACGAGATCAGCGTGCGCCTCGTGAAAGAGGGCCGGGAGCACGGGCAGGGCGTGGGCTACATGGACGACGGCACGATGGTGGTCGTGGAGAAGGCCGACCAGCACATCGGCACCACCGTGGAGATCCGGGTCACGAACGTGATCCAGACCACTACCGGGCGGATGGTGTTCGCCGCCTTGGCGACCGGAGCCGACGTCGAGGCCTGATCTGCCCTCGGCGTCCCGGCGGCAACCTCGGTCTGCCATGCTTGGTCCCATGAGATCTTCAAGGGCTCGTGCGGCGGCGATCGTGCTCGGGGCCGGTGCCGGGCGCCGCCTCGGCGCCGACGATCCCAAGGCCTTCGTGACGATCGGAGACAGGCCCGTGCTCGCGGTGGCCGCCGCCGCGGCCGCCGCGTCCGAGGAGGTATCCGAGTTGGTGGTGACGGCCCCCGCGGGGATGGAGGAGCGCGCGGCCGGCTGTGTGGAGTTCCTCGGCAAGCCTGTGACGATCGTGACGGGGGGTGCCACGCGCCAGGCATCGGTCCGCGCCGCCCTCGCGATGCTTCCCGACGATGTCGACGTGGTGGCGGTGCATGATGCCGCGCGCCCGTTCGCCCCGCCCGATCTGTTCACCCACGTGATCCGGACCGTGCGCGAGGGCGCGGTGGGCGCGATCCCGGTGATCGCCGTGGCCGACACCGTCAAGCGCGTCCGAGACGGCATCGTGATCACCACATTGGATCGCGAGGATCTCGTGCTCGCGCAGACGCCGCAGGCGTTCCGGACGGACCTTCTCCGGGAGGCCCACCAGGACGCGGAAGCCTCGGGGCTGGGCGTCGCGGACGATGCCTCGCTCCTGGAGCTGGCGGGCGGCACCGTCCACGCGATCCCCGGGGATCCTCAGAACTTCAAGATCACAACGCTGTTGGACCTGGCTCGCGCGGAGTCGCGCATCGGCGGGACACATGGGTGAGGCACCGCCGGGCGTGGGGTTGGGCTTCGACGTGCACAGTCGGTCCGGGAAGCGCCCCCTGTGGCTCGGCGGCCTGCGGTTCGAAGGCGAGGAGGGCCTGCTCGGTCACTCGGACGGCGACGCGGTGTGCCACGCGCTTTCCGACGCGCTCCTGGGCGCGGCTGCGCTCGGCGATGTCGGCCGGCACTTCCCCGACACGGACCCGTCGATGGCCGGGATCGGCGGCGTGGAGCTGTTGGCACGCACAGCCCGGATCGTCGGCGCCGCAGGCCGCGTTCCGGCGTCGTGCGATCTCACCGTGATCTGTGATCGCCCGGCCATCGGCCCGCGCCGCGACGAGATGCGGATCCGCATCGCTGAGGCGATCGGGCTCCCGCTCGAGCGCGTGTCGGTGAAAGCGACGCGACCGGAGGGCCTCGGCCTGTCAGGCGACGGCATCGGATGCATGGCCGTTGCCGTGCTCACGTGAGTCCTCGGCGCGATCGCCTCCGCCCGCAGGGCAGGACTTCTCGGCCCCATGACGAGGTCGTGGCCGGACGACGCGCTGTCGCCGAAGCGATCAGAGCGGGCGCCGCGAAGGAAGTCCTGGTCGCGGCGTCGTCCAGAACCACGCCGGGGCTGCGAGCGGTCCTGGACGCCGCGGCATCGGGGCAGGTCCCCGTCCACACCGCGTCGCGTTCCGATCTCGATGCCCTCGCCGCCGGCCATCAGGGAGTGGTCGCCCGGATCCGGGACGCCGCCGGCATCGCGGGCACCCACGAGCTGTCCGAGCGCGACGTTGCCGGCTTCACGTTCGACGACGACGCGATCGTGGTGGTGCTGGACGGGGTCACTGACCCGCAGAACCTGGGTGCGGCGGCTCGTTCGGCCGAGGCTGTGGGGGCGAGCATGCTGGTCACTCGCAGGCGGCGCGCTGCCGACGTCAACGAGGCTGCGGTGCGGGCCTCGGCGGGCGCTCTCCTTCACCTTCCGCACGCGCGCGTGGCCAACCTTCCCCGTGTGCTCGAGCGGCTCCAGGAGACCGGGTTCTGGGTGGTGGGACTGGACGGCGACGCCGATGCCACGATCTTCGAAGCGCCGTGCCCCGAGGGTCGCGTGGCGGTGGTGGTGGGGAGCGAGGGTGAAGGGATGGCGCGTCTCACCCGGGAGCGCTGCGACGCCCTGGTTGCGCTCCCCATGCGCGGCAGCGTCGGGTCGCTCAACGTGGCGGCGGCGCTCGCGGCAACGCTGTACGGGTACGTCCTGCCTACCCGGCGTTGAGTCGGCGCCCAGGGGTACGGTTCGGCGCTCGGATTGCCGATGGAACAGCATGGACATGGAACCGCTCCATCGCCCGTCCGCGTCCGAGCCCGGCTTCATCGTGCCCACGCCGGCGGCGACAACGTCCCGGCGTCCCGGCCTGCTCACCGCCGCCGGCTGGATCCTGATCGTGTTCGGCGCTCTCGGAGTCGTCGCCGGGGTCTTGCTGCTTGGACAGGGCCAGTCTCAGATCGAAGGGCTGAACGCGAACGCAGCGCACGGCGCAACGTTGGTCACGCTGGCGGTCAGTGCGATGGAGCTTTTCACTGGCGTGCTGGTGCTTCGGCGTCGGCCTGCCGGCCGGAGGTTGGGCTTCATCTTCGCGGGGATCGGCGTTGCCAGCTCCCTCATCCGCCTGCCGAGGGCCTCGGGCCCGGGCTTGATCGGTCTCGCCGTGTCCTGCTTCGTGATCTACGCATTGGGAGTGAACGGCGTCCATTTCCGCCCGACACCCCCGCGATAGAATCCGGGGACGCCGGCGTGGCGCAGTCCGGTAGCGCAAGCGATTTGTAATCGCTAGGTCGTCGGTTCGAATCCGACCGCCGGCTCTTCTCCTGAGGTCTGGCTCACGTCGTTCGCTACCCGCCCGGCAAGAACACCTGGAAGCGGGCGCCGCCCCCGGCGCGGTCCTCGACCCAGGCGCGACCTCCGTGCAGTTCTGCGAAGCGCAGTACCAGCGACAGGCCGACGCCGACGCCGGGGGAATGCACGACGGCCGAACCCGGTGCTTGACGGAACGGTTCGAAGATCGCCTCGTGCAGCTCGGCGGGCACGCCGGGGCCTTCATCCTCGACCTCCAACAGCACGCCTCCGTCCTGACCTCGAGCGCGGACCCAGATCCGCGTATCGGTCGCCGTGTGCCTGATCGCATTGGAGAGCAGGTTCTCCAGGATCCGTTCGACCTTGGCCCCGTCGACGGAAACCGTGATGGCCTCCACCTCCACCTCGACCCGGTGGCCGCTGGGGTTCTCCGTCTCTTCGACCCCGCGCCGAACCAGCTCTTCGAGGTCGGTGGGGCGCCGCTGAGGCGAGACGATCCCTCGTTGCAGCCGGTCCAGATCCAACAGATCGGAGAGCAGGCGTTCCAGTTTGCGGGCGTTCGCGGCGATGCGACGCACCAGATCTATCGCGTCCTCACGAGGGAGGTCGAACTGCGTTTGCTCGAGCGTGAGGGCAGAGCCCAGGATCGAGGTGAGCGGGGTCCGAAGATCGTGCGAGACGGCCTCCAGGAACGTGTTCTTCATCTCGTCGAGCGCGCGCAGTCGCTGGGCGGCCTCGCGTTCGCGACGGAAGGCCTGGGAGTACGTGCGCTCGCTCTCCTGCAGGGCCTGCTCGGCGCGCTTGCGGTCGGTGACGTCGACCATCAGGCCGCGGAGTTGGCGAGCCCCCTGTGCGCCCCGTACCACGTGCACGAGGTCGCGGACCCACACCGTCTCATCGTCCTGGGTGGTGACACGATACTCGAGGCTGTGGTCCTGTCCGGCCTTCGTGGCCGCATGGAGCGCCGCGAGCGCCTCCGCGCGGTCCTCGGGCACGATGTGCTCGCCCCAGGCACGTCCTTCGACCGGCCAGCGTATGGCTTCGCTCCCGACCAGCTCATCGACCCGCCCGCCGATGAACGTGAACACACGGGTGGCGGCATCGGCCTCCCAGAATCCGGCGTCGAGGGTCTCGACCAACTCGTGGAACCGCTCGAGCTCTGACAGCCGTCGTGCGTTGCCCAGGGCGAGCGACGTGATGTCGGCGAGACCGCGGGCCATCCGGAGCTCGCTGGGCCCGAACGGATGGGTCCCGGCGGCGCCGACGAGCGCGAGCATCGCCTCGCCGTCCGGATCCCATGTGACTGGTGCAACCAGCACGTCGCCCGGTTCGGATGAGAAGTAGAGCTCGCTCGGCGTCTCGCGCACCAACGATTCGTCGATCACGAACGGACCCTCTTGTTCGAGCGACAGGAAGCGCTCGGCCATCTCTCGGGAGACGTCAGGGATCTCCGCCCGGGACCGGGCCATGCCCGCGACGACCTCGTGGAGCCGCGCGAGCCTGAGATCCCCGGACTCGACGTCGCGCACGTAGGCGCCGACCGCCACGCACGGCAGCATTTCGGGCACCGCTTCGACCGACTCCTGCAAGATGTCACCCACGGTGTGACGCTCGGTGAGTGACTGAGACAGGCGCAGCAGCGCCCCGGACATCGCGGCCGCTTGGCGTGCGGATTGGAACAGCTTGGCGTTCTCGAACGCCACTGCGGCGTGGGAAGACAGCACTTCCAAGAGTCGCTGATCTTCCTCATCGAACTTGCCGTAGCCCAGGCTTGAAAGGACGATCACGCCGGTCACCTGCCCGCCCAGCTTCAGGGGCACCAACAGCATCGATTCCACGATGTCGTCGGTCCCCTCGATCTGGATCGCGAAGGGGACGTCCTGTGCGTTGGGCGTGAGCAGGGAAAGGCCAGATCTGGCGACGTGCCCCGTCATGCCTTCGCCGACCTCGGTGACGAGCTCCTCGATCGTCTCCTGATGGTAGCCCTGAGAAAGGTCGCCCCGGAACGCGATGGGCATCAGGGTGTGGCCGTCGTCCTGGAGCAGGTATACCCGGCAGTTGTGGTAGTCGATGATCGTGCGCAGCTCGGCGGTGATGGCGGCGCCGATCTCCTCCACATCGCCCAGCGCGTTCAGTGTGGCAGCGAGGCTGTGCAGCATGTTGAGCTGGGCAACGGGTCGCTGCCGATCCTGGCTCCCCTCGTGATCGTCCACCGCTCCCACCGCCATCCATCTCGGCCCGCTGCCGCGCCCGCCCGCGATGCTCTCACAGGGTGCGGGGCCTCCCTGAGGAAGTTTCGGAAGGCCGGCCGGAGTGCTTGAACGGCCCCCCTTGGTCTGCGAGCCTCAGTACGTGGGATCCGCATCAGGCGAGAGGAAGCCGGCGGAGCGCACTGGTCTGGACGAACGTGACCGGCAGCTCCTGGACTTCGAACGCGAGAGTTGGAAGCTGGGCGCGCCCAAGGAGCGTGCGATCCGTGAGCTATTCGGCTTCTCTCCGGCCCGGTACCATCAACTGCTGAACCGAGCCGTCGAGCGCTCCGAGGCGCTGGCGTATGACCCCATGCTGGTACGTCGCCTGAGAAGGCTGCGCGAAACGCGTCGTCGCCGGCGCGTCGCGGGCCATCTTGGCCTTAGAGGCTGACGACAGAGGCAGCCCCCTGACCCTGGAGTAGGATGGCGCGCGTGAACCTGGGCAGCGCACGAATCGTCGTCATCGTGGCGCTCGTCGTGACCGGCCTCGCGCTCCTCGCGAACGGCTTCAGCGCCGCCGCCCCCTCCGTGGCTGCCCCGAGCGGCGGTACCGTCAGCCCCCCTCCCAGTTCCTCAGGCGCACCGCACTCGCCAGGGTCGACGGGAACGCCCCCTCCAACGTTGCCGAGTCCGCAGGCACCGGCCGATGTGACGATCGCGGTCTTCAACGGGACGAGCGCGGCGGGCCTTGCTGCCCAAGGCGAGCAGACACTCACCGACGCCGGTTACACATCCGGCCAGCCGCCCGCCGATTCCCCCGTGAAGCCGATCGCCAAGACCACGATCTATTACCGGACCGGTCCCGACGCCGCGCAGAACCAAGCCGACGCGCAGGAGATCGCCGACTCGGTGTTCAAGGGCGCGAAGGCGTCGGCTCTCGGCGCCGACTTCGAAAGTGCGGTCACTTCCAAGTCGATCCAGGTGGTCGTGGTCCTGGGGCAGGATTACGCGAACAAGGTGGGCGGCTAGCTCGGCGAGGTCAGGACTCGTCCCGCAATTCCACGAGGATCTCTTCGCGGCGCGCCTGACGCTCGGATTCCGTCATCGATACCACCCGCGCGAGCGTATCCGTGAGCACCTGGGGCGGGAACGGCTTGGTCACGAACCCCGCTGCCCCGCCTTCCCAGCATCGGATGCGGTCGTGCGCCTGTGCCTTGGCCGTGAGGATCACGACGGGCAGATCGCGCGTTGATCCGTCGGCGCGCAGTGCGGCGAGCACCTCGTACCCGCTCATGATCGGGATCATCAGGTCGAGCACCACCACGTCGGGCCGCTCCTGCCGCGCCATCGCCAGGCCCTGCGCCCCCTCCTGCGCTTCGGCTACCTCGTAGCCCGCGTGCTCGAGGTTCACGCGGCAGAGCAGCAGGACATCGGGTTCGTCGCCACTCCTGGCCCACTCCTGGCCCACTCCTGGCCCACTCCTGGCCCACTCCTGGCCCACTCCTGGCCCACTCCTGGCCCACTCCTGGCCCACTCCTGGCACTCTCTTGGCTCTCCACCTGTCGTCATCGGCATCGGTGAGCGCCCGTGGGATACCCGGAACCGGGCAACCACAGAGGCGGTCCCGTCGTTGACGTGCGAGTACCCCCCACCTACCCTGCCTTAGAGGAGGCATCCGCGATGCTGAAGGTGTCCCAGAAGCTCGAATACGCGATGCGCGCCATGATCGAACTCGCGCAGCGACGGGAGGACGATCGGCTCGTGCCCGCGCGAGAGATCGCCGAGCGCCAGCAGGTGCCCCTGCGGTTCCTCGAGCAACAGCTGGGGGCGCTGAGCAAGGCGGGACTGGTGGAGAGCTTCCGCGGTGCGGGAGGCGGCTGCCGGATCGCCCGGGAACCGGCGAAGATCACGATCGCCGAGATCGCCGACGCGATCGAGGGTCAGCTGTTTCCGATGTTTTGCCTCGAACCCTCGGACCACACTTGCTTCCAGGACTCCAGGTGCGGGCTGCAGGGGTTCTGGGCTGACGTGGCCCAGGCCGTGCAGGACGTCTTCCGCACCACCACCGTGGCTGACCTGGCTGCCCGCCACGAGGACATGGCGCCCGCCCGCGTGCTGGTGAGCACGGACGACCTGCTGTCGCGGCTCAACTAGGCGACAGGGCTCTCACGGCTTACTTGCCTGCTTCAGCCTTGCTCAGGATCCGCGTGATCTTGGTCCCGCAGACGCCGCACGACCCCTGGGCCGCAGGCCGACCGTTCTTCAGCTCCACGACGGAGCCCTCGAACATCCGCTTCTCACGGCACTTCATGCAATACGCCTCGTACTGCGCCACCGCAGCCTCCCTCCAGTGTTCGAGGCCGCCTCAAGGTGGCCTTCGTACGATGGTGGCCCTGCCCGAACGAGGTTGCAAGCACATCGGTTGCAGGGACGCGCTTCGCGCTCGTGCGGCATCCTGCGTACGATGCTGGATGTCGCCCCTCACGAAGGACCTGTACATGAGCGACCCGCAGCGGAATATCTCGGCCCTGCTCTCGGAGCAACGCGTGTTCGAGCCCTCGGCCGCGTTCGTCGAGCATGCCCAGGTGGCAGATGCCGGCATCTACCACCGCGCCGCGCAGGACGTCGATGGTTTCTGGGCCGAGCAGGCCGAGCGGCTGGCGTGGTTCAAGCACTGGGACGTCGTGATGGAATGGACCCCGCCCTGGGTGAAGTGGTTCGTGGGTGGCACCCTGAACGTCTCCTACAACTGCCTGGACCGCCATGTCGAGGCGGGCGGCGGCGACAAGGTCGCTTACCACTGGGAGGGCGAGCCCGGCGTACGGCGAACCATCACCTATCGCGACCTCTACGAAGAGACCTGCCGTTTCGCGAACGCGCTGAAGGACCTCGGCGTACGCAAGGGCGACAGGGTGGCTATCTACCTGGGCATGGTGCCCGAGCTGCCCGTGGCCATGCTCGCGTGCGCACGCATCGGGGCCGCGCACTCCGTGGTCTTCGGCGGGTTCAGCGCCGAGGCCCTGAAGGACCGCATCAACGACGCTGAGGCCAAGGTCCTGATCACCGCCGATGGCGGCTACCGTCGAGGCCAGATCGTGCCGTTGAAGGCGAACGCCGACGAAGCCGTGGGGGGATGCCCGTCGATCGAGCACGTGATCACCGTGCGACGAACCGGCGGAGATCACCCGTTCAAGGCAGGGCGTGACGTGTGGTACCACGAGGTGATCGCCGATCAACCCGCCAAGTGCGCGCCCGAGCCCATGGACGCTGAGGACCTGCTTTACCTGCTGTACACGAGCGGCACCACCGGAAAACCCAAGGGCATCGCGCACACTACCGGCGGCTACCTCACGCAGGTGGCGGCCACGCACCGCATGGTCTTCGATATCCAGGAGAACGATGTGTATTGGTGTGCAGCAGATATCGGCTGGGTGACCGGGCACTCGTACATCGTGTACGGGCCGTTGGCCAACCACACCACCGGGATCATCTATGAGGGCGCCCCCGACTGGCCGGACAAGGACCGCCTCTGGGAGATCGCCGAACGCTACAAGGCCACGATCCTGTACACCGCCCCCACCGCGATCCGCGCGTTCATGCGCTGGGGGCCGGAGTACCCCGGGCGCCACGACCTGTCTTCGCTGCGGCTGCTCGGCTCGGTGGGTGAGCCGATCAATCCCGAGGCCTGGATCTGGTACTGGACGTTCATCGGCGGCCAACGGTGCCCGATCGTGGACACCTGGTGGCAGACCGAGACGGGATCAATCCTGATCACCCCGTTGCCCGGGATCACCCCCTTGAAGCCGGGATCGGCCACCCACCCGTTCCCCGGCATCCAGGCCGATGTCGTGAACGAGCACGGCGAGTCCGTGCCACCGGGCGGGGGTGGCTACCTCGTCCTGCGCCATCCGTGGCCGTCGATCTCTCGCACGATCTGGGGTGATCCCGATCGCTACGTCGAGACCTACTTCAGCAAGTACGGTCCTGAGGTCTACGTTGCCGGCGACGGGTGCCGGCTCGACGAGGACGGCTACTACTGGCTGCTCGGACGCATCGATGACGTCATGAACGTGGCGGGGCACCGCCTGTCCACCTTCGAGATCGAGAGCGCTCTGGTGGACAACCAGAAAGTGGCGGAGGCCGCGGTGGTCTCGCGCCCCGACGCGCTTAAGGGCGAGGGCATCGTGGCGTTCGTGACACTGAAGGGCGGGAGCGACGGTGACGAGGCCACGCTCCAGGAACTGCGGGAGCACGTGGCGAAGATGATCGGTCCGATCGCCAAGCCCGACAACATCGTGTTCACGCCGGATCTGCCCAAAACACGCTCGGGCAAGATCATGCGACGCTTGCTTCGCGACGTGGCGCGCGGCAACGCCCTCGGCGACGTCACCACGCTCGCGAACGCGGAGATCGTGGATCAGATCCGCGAGCAGGCAGCCCTTCAGCCGTCGGAAGAGTGAGGATCGCGGCATCGCTCGATCGTGAGCGGAAGATGAGCGAGCCGTGGGCGTGGAGCTTGCCCGGGCGCGCGCCGTCCCGCACGATGTCCGAGTGATCCATCCCAAGCCTCGGCGTCCTCGCGATCTCATGGACGTCCTGTTCGATCGACCCCAGGGCCCTGGACCCGGCGAAGACGACGACGCATACGTCGTCCCCCCGACCCCCGGCACATGGCGTGCCCGCCGGGACGGCCGCGCCCGCTTCCTGGCCGGCTTCGGCGTGGGGTTCGGGTTCATCCTGTTCGTCGCTCCCGGAGTGTTTGCCCTCCGCGAGGTGCGTGACTGGAGAGCGGGGCGCACGTACAGGCCGAGGTTCGCGTGGGGTCTCGGCGGCGCCGCGCTCTGGGTGTGCGCGATGGCCCCGCTCATGGCATCGGATCTCCGTGGCCTCGCGATGATCCTGGGCGTCGTGGCCCTGCCGATCGTCGTGCGCGTCGCCGCGCGTACGTAGCCGGGGGTTGTTACATCGGCCGCGCTTCCCGGTACAATCGTTAGCACTCACTGCCATCGAGTGCTAGCACTCGGCGGCGGTGGCTGAGAAGCCCGTCTATCACAACAGGAAGGACAAGGGATGGCTGCGAAGATCATCACCTTCGACGAGGAAGCACGCCGCGCGCTCGAGCGGGGCATGGATCAGCTCGCCAACGCCGTGAAGATCACGTTGGGGCCCAAGGGTCGCAACGTCGTCCTCGAGAAGAAGTGGGGTGCCCCCACGATCACGAACGACGGCGTCTCGATCGCCAAGGAGATCGATCTCGACGACCCGCAGGAGAAGATCGGCGCGGAGCTCGTCAAGGAGGTCGCCAAGAAGACCGACGACGTCGCCGGTGACGGCACCACCACGGCCACCGTGCTTGCACAGTCGATCATCAAAGAGGGCCTGCGCAACGTAGCGGCCGGCGCCAACCCGATGTCGCTGAAGAAGGGCATCGAGCGGGCTACCGAGCTCGCGGTGGAGGCCATCAAGAACCAATCCAAGGAGGTCGAGGGCAAGGATGAGATCGCTCAGGTGGGCGCCATCTCCGCGGCCGACCCCGAGATCGGCAGCACGATCGCAGAGGCTGTGGACAAGGTCGGCAAGGACGGCGTCATCACGGTGGAGGAGTCCAACACCTTCGGCATGGAGCTCGATTTCGTCGAGGGCATGCGCTTCGACAAGGGCTATATCTCGCCGTACTTCATCACCGACCCCGAGCGCATGGAGGCGGTTCTCGAGGACCCCTACGTGCTCATCGCGAACAGCAAGGTCTCCGCGGTGAAGGACCTGCTCCCGGTATTGGAGAAGGTCATGCAGGCCGGCAAGCCGGTCCTGGTGCTCGCCGAAGACGTCGAAGGCGAGGCCCTGGCCACCCTCGTGGTCAACAAGATCCGTGGCACGTTCCGCAGCGTCGCGGTCAAGGCTCCGGGCTTCGGCGATCGGCGCAAGGCCATGTTGCAGGACATCGCGGTCCTCACGGGCGCGACGGTGGTCTCCGAAGAGGTCGGCCTGAAACTCGAGAGCGCCACGATGGATCTGCTGGGCACCGCCCGCAAGGTGGTCGTCACCAAGGATGAGACCACCCTCGTCGAGGGCGGCGGCAAGGACGAGGACATCTCCGGTCGCATCAACCAGATCAAGGGTGAGATCGAGAAGACCGACTCCGACTACGACCGCGAGAAGCTGCAGGAGCGGCTTGCCAAGCTTTCCGGCGGCGTGGCGGTCATCAAGGTCGGCGCGGCCACCGAGGTCGAGCTCAAGGAGAAGAAGCACCGCATCGAGGATGCCGTGCAGTCCACCAAGGCAGCCGTGGAAGAGGGCATCGTCCCCGGCGGCGGCGTGGCGCTCCTGAACGCACAGACCGCGCTCGACAAGGTCGACCTCGAGGGTGACGAGCTCACCGGCGCCGCCATCGTGCGACGCGCGCTCGAGGAGCCGATCAAGCAGATCGCCTTCAACGCCGGCCTCGAGGGTGGCGTGATCATCGAGAAGGTGCGAGCGCTGGACCCGGGCCACGGGCTCAACGCGGCCACCGGTGAGTATGGCGACATGCTGAAGTTCGGCGTGATCGACCCCACCAAGGTCACGCGATCGGCGCTGCAGAACGCTGCATCGATCGCCGCGCTGTTCCTCACCACGGAGGCCGTGGTCGCCGAGAGGCCGGAGAAGGCTCCGGCCATGCCGGGCGGCGGGATGCCCGGAGGTGACATGGACTTCTGAGTCCACAGAACACATCACGGAAGCGGGGTCCCCCACGGGGGGCCCCGTTCTTGTGCCATAGACATCGATGGTACGGGCCTCCTCGGGCCGGGGTTTGACCGGCGCGTGCAGGCCCGAGAGGATGCGGCACCATGAGGGCCAGTCGGACGGTCAGCATCTATCGCACGACGCTGGCTAACCCGTGGCTCCGTCGCGTGCTCTTGGCGTTCCTGCTCTTCAACGCGATGGAGTACGCCGTGTGGATCGCGGTAACGCTCTATGCGTTCGATCGGGGCGGGGCGACGACGGCTGGCCTTGTCTTGATCGCCCAACTCATCCCCGCGGCGTTGTTGGCACCCGTGGCGTCGGCGCTCGGGGATCGGCTCCGCCGCGACCGCACACTCGCCCTCGGGTACGGCGTGCAGGCGTCCGCCAACCTCTTATGCGGACTGGCGATGCTCCTTGCACCGCCGTTGGTCGTCTACGCCTCGGCGATACTGGCCAACTGCGCAGTTGCCCTCACACGCCCCGTGCACAACTCGATCCTTCCCGATCTCGCGGACACGCCTGAGCAGCTGACCGCCGCGAACTCTGTGTCGAGCACGGCGGAGGGTCTCGGCATGCTGATCGGCCCCGTCGCCAACGCACTGCTCCTCCTGGTATGGTCGACCGCCGCCGTGCCGCTCGCGTTCGGGCTCGTGATGGTACCCGCCTCGCTCATCACGGTTCGGCTCCGACTCCACGCGGCCCCCTCGCCCATCCACGAGGATCCCGGCGGGATCATGCGCTCGGCCGCGCTTGGGTTCCGAGAGCTCGCCAGAGACCGCGACGCCGCGGTGCTCACGGTCCTGGGTGGCGCGCAGTTCGTCCTGCTCGGCATGCTCGACCTCTTCTACGCCGTGCTCGCCATCGACCTGCTCGGGGCCGGAGACTCGGGGGCGGGCTCGCTCGCGGCGGCCGTCGGGGTGGGCGCGCTGATCGGAGCCGCCGCGACGGCGTTCTTGGTCGGAAGGGCCCGGCTGGCGCCGTCGGTGGGTACCTCGCTCGCCGCATCGGGCATCCTGTTGGCCGCCCTCTCGCTCATGCGTGGATTCGCAGGCGCGCTTCTCCTGCTCGCCGCCATTGGCTGTACGCGGACCTTCTTCGACGTCGCAGGGCGCACCCTGCTCCAGCGAAGTGTGCGGGCGGATGTGCTCTCCCGCGTCTTCGGGGTTCAGGAGGGGCTCACCATGTTGGGAACCGCGGTGGGGGCACTCATCGTGCCGATCGTGGTCGCGATGTTCGGCTCGCGCGCGGCGTTCGTCGCCGCCGGCGCCATCGCACCGCTCGCCGCTCTCACCGCCCGTTCTTCCCTGCGACGGCTGGATCACCGGGCGACGCTCCCAGATCCTGAGCGGATGGCGCTGCTGAGTTCCCTGCCGCTGTTCCGGCCGCTCCCCCTGGGTCAGCTGGAGTTGCTCTCGCGTCGCCTGATCCCCGTCCGTGCGTTCGCCGGCGATGCCTTGATCCGCGAGGCCGAGGAGGGAGACCGCTTCTACGTCGTGAGCGCGGGCGACGTCACCATCACCTCCAAGGGTCGCGAGGTGGCGCGTATGGGCCCCAGCGGCTTCTTCGGTGAGATCGCCCTCCTTCGCAACGTCCCCCGGACGGCCTCGGTGACCGCTGCCACCGACGTTCGCCTCTTCGCCCTGGAGCGCGAGGACTTCCTCCAGGCTGTCACCGGTTCACGGCCGAGCCTGATGGAGGCGGACCGCCACATCGAGCGTCACTTGGGAGAGCTTGGGCGGTTGGGGAAGGAGGATCCCCCACCACAGAACCGCAACAAGCTCTGGTGAACCGTCCTTCGGGGTGCACCGAAAGCCAAGTGGAGCCCCTCTCCACCGAGAAGGCCCCGAGCCCCCCCGGCCCGGGGCCTTCTCACACGTCCAGTCCCGTTGGCATGGGAGAATCCGCGCCATGCTTACCCCACCAGGAACGGTTGAGCCGGGGTGAAGGGTCCATGAGTCGCGAGATCCGCATCAAGATCCGATGGCGCGACATGGACAGCTACGGTCACGTGAACAACGCGGTATACCTCAACTACCTCGAGGAGTGCCGCGACCGGGTGGTCGAGGAGCTGTTCGCAGACCAGGCGTGGGATTTCGTCCTCGCGCATGTGGGCATCGACTACCGCACCCAGCTCACGCAGTCCGACGACGAGATCATCGTGCGATGCGCGGTGACCGGGCACGGAACGTCGAGCGTGCGTACCCGCGAGGTGATCGAGCTGCGGGACGGCACCGTGGCGGCCGAAGCCGAATCGGTGATCGTTCCACGGGCCCCGGACGAATCTCGCAGCCGCCCGCTTACCGACGACGAGCGTCGGCGATTGCAGGACGTGATCGAGGCCGGTTGACGCGGCGCGATCAGGCGGGCAGTAGCCGGCGGCCGTGCACGAAGTGGTCGCGGTACCACCCGTCGCCCACACGCATGATCGTGACGCCCCCCGGCGTACTCGAGGAGTCCAGGGCATAGCCGTTGCCGATGTAGACGTCGACGTGATCGACCGTCCCGTTGTTGTCTCCGTCGTAGAACATCAGGTCGCCAACCTTGAGCTCCACGTACTTCAGGTTGCCGATGCGCGCCATATCCGCGGAGGAGCGCTGCGGAAGCGTCCACCCGTCATACGGTCGCGGCGGCGCCACGTCCCACGCGCCGCCGTCGTTCGCTCGCAGGGCCCACCAGGTCCATCCGGAGCAATCGAACCCGGCGACAGGCTGGCCACCCAACGTGGACGGTTCGGGCGTAGCGAAGCCCCACTCTCCAGCCCAGACGTAGGGGAAGCCGACGTAGCGCATGCCCCACTGGACGAGGGCACGCCGCGTCGGTCCCATCTTCGGGAGCACGATGCCGTCGTATTGGTTGGCCACCCACGGCGCGACCCAGCTCGGCAGGGTCTTCGCCCTGAAGAGGGAGTACGCGACCTGAGCCCGAGGCATCGGGGTTGAAGGCCCCACGTCCCGCGATTCATCCGCGTTGCTGTTGAACCTGAGCCCCAACCGCATGCCCAGCAAGGTGGTGCCGAAATTCTTCGGCGTGTCGAATGCGATGCCATCTCGGGTCTGCAGGGCATCGAGTTGACGAGCCGTGCCCCTCATCCCCAACGCGAGCACCAGGACACGGTGCACGGTCGCCATCGTGACGGGCTTGTCCGGCAGGAAGCGCCCATCGCTCGATCGACTCATCCAGCCGAGCCTCACGGCCATGCTTGCCCAACGGTTGAAGGTCTGGGTCGTGTCGAGGTCGGGGAAGTTGATCGCGGGCGTCGCTGCCACGGTCGGGGAGAACGCCCTGACCACCGCACGCGCGAAGTACTTCCTCGTCTCGAGCACGTCCGGGCGGAACGGGTAGGTGCCGTCGGCGTTGGCTCTGAAATCTCGCATCCAATGGTTCGCCCCGCCCACGTAGTTGATCGCAGGCTTCGCCCACGCGTCGCTGGCATCCAGATCGCTCCACCTGAGCGCGGTTGCGCGCGTCGGCGTGCTCGTGGGGAGATGGATGGGGAACGGTGCGGGTCCCGAGCCCGCCTCACCGGCGATGATGTCGACCGGTGGGAAGCTTGCGGCTACGGCGTTCTGCGTAGCCACCGAAGGCATCGCCGTCACAGCGGCAGGCATGATGACGCTCAGAACGAGCACGCGTCGACGAAGCCTGCACCCCCCTCGGATCATGTAGGGAGGTTCGGCCCCGCCCGGGAGGAACTTGAGCCGTCTGCGGTAGGGCCCGCCTGCGGTAGGCCACATGCCTCGACCATAGCAAAAGAGCTACCGCAGGCGGGCGGGGAGCGCGGCCCTACTCCGCGTGCGGTAGGCTCCGCCGATGCTGGGTGAACAGGAAGCGCTCGTCGTGGAGATCGCCGCGTTCGACGTGCACGGAGTGGGCTACGTTGACGTCACCCTTGCCTATCGGGACAGGAGCGTCGAAACGGCGCGACTCGGCAGCGAGAGCGTGCCTCAAGATCTCGTCGCGGGAGATGAGGTCCTGGTCAGTCGGGCGGTCAACGTGGTCGTGGGGGTCCGGCGTCCCGGCGCCTGATCCTCGTCAGTCTTTCGGCCCTTCAGAACGCACCGCCTCGACCTGGTGGAGCGCTTCGCGAAGTTCCTTCAACCAGTCGTCTTGCCGATCCGCGACGATGCGCACGCACCAGGCAAGCGCGTGGCTGCGGCTCCTCGCGACGCCCGCCTCGACGAGGGTGTCCAGCACCTTGCGTTCCGGCATCCGCAGGCGCGTCATGGCCGGGATGCTGAGCGTGGTGAACAGGTGTCGCTGGTCTCCGCACTCGGCGCCCCATGAGACCTTGCGTCCGAATCGGCGTTCGGCCTCGTCGGCGATCTGCATCCTCTTGCCGCGGGTGTCCTCCCGGAATCCGGTGATGCGCGAGGCCAGGGCGGCGGCCTTGGTTTCGCCGGTGGCATCAACGGGCAGATCGGGCTCCGCGATCGTGCCCACCACCAGGATCTCGTCCCGGTCGGCGGTAACGACGGGGGCGCCGGCGAACCAGTCGGCCGGCAGGCGGCCGGCGAACCAGCCCTCGAGGTGCTCAGACGGTGAGGTGGTCTCGTGAGGTGTCATGCAAGCGAGATTACACCATTACACAGGCGCGTCAACCTCTCCGAAGGCGCTTACAGGTACTGACCGGGGACTCGCTCCGTCTTGCCGTCGACAGGGGGCTGGACCGCCTGCACGTCGCGCTCACGCATGAGCACGAGGTCCTCACCTTCCAGCTCGACCTCCAGACTCGAGGAAGGCAGGAACAGCACGCGATCCCCCGGCTTGGCAACGCGCACGTCGGGTCCCACGAGTGCGACGTCTCCCCATGACAGGTGCCTGGGCGCGGGCATAGCGGTGGCTGGGATGAGCAATCCGCCCGCGGACTTGCGCTCACCGTTCTCGGGCATCCGCACGATCAAACGGTCGCCGGTCAGGCGGATCTTGGACCCGGTGGTCGCCTTCCTAGTGCGGGGCTTCCGTGGCTTGGCGACGGGCTTGGGCGAGGGATCGTCATCGATGGTGCCAGGCATGGACCGAGTGTAGCGATGCCGAGCGGGTACCATGCGCCGCGTGAAGACGCGTCAGCTCGTGCGGCAAGGTGAACGGATGCTCAAGGCGTCGCCGGCCATCGATCACTGGCAGAAGGATCGCGAGATGATCGAGGCGGAGAGCCTGCTGTCGTTCGTGACGGGTGAGCTGCCCGACGAGGAAGACGAGGTCTCAGGTGCCGACCGGAGGGCGTTCTTGTCCCTCGTCCGACGTCGAGCAACCGGCGAGCCGATCCCGCTCATCACCGGCTCCACCGAGTTCCTCGGGCTGGTCATCCTGGCGGCTCCGGGCGTGTTCGTGCCGCGCGACTCCTCCGAGTTCCTTGCCATCCAGGCGATCCGGCGGCTGAAGGGGCGCGGGCGGCCGGTGCACGTTGACCTGGCTACCGGTGGCGGAACCATCGCGTTGGCGGTGGCGGACCGCGTCAAGAAGGCGCACGTGTACGGGACGGACGTGGCCGGCGACGCCGTGAAACTCGCCCGTCGCAACGCCCGGCGGCTCCGACTGAACGCCACGTTCATGAGGGGCGATCTGTTCGGCGGGCTGCCGAAGGCGCTCGTGGGAGAGGTGGATGTGATCACGATCCACCCGCCCTACGTGCCTGTGGACGAAGTTGCGGATCTGCCGGATGAGGTGCGTGAATGGGAGCCGGAGCACACGCTGACCGACGGCAGCGTCGACGGGATGGAGCTCGTTCGACGTACCGTCGAGGAAGGTCCCCGGTGGCTCGCGGCGGGAGGATGGGTGTTGGTCGAGGCCGATCCCGACGCCGCCCGCGACGTGAAACGCGTGATGCTCCGGGGGGGGTTCCGAGATGTGGAGAGCACGAAAGGCGGCGAACTGAAGGTGACCCGCGTGATCGTGGGGAGGCGACCTCGTTGAGCGAACCGCAGGTGATCCGGTATGGAGCCTGGCCCTCTGCGATCAGCGCCGAGATGCTGGCGAGCTCCGCCGTGGATCTTGCCGAGCCATGGATCGACGATGGGGCGGTGTGGTGGCTCGAGGAGCGTCCGGCGGAGGACGGACGCGGCGTCATCGTGCGGGGCAACCCGTGGTCGTCACCCGCCGACATAACACCCGCGGGATTCAATGTGCGCACCAAGGTCCACGAGTACGGAGGTGGGAGCTTCGCCGTGCACGGAACCACGGTGCTGTTCTCTAACTACGACGATCAGCGTCTCTACCGTCAGGATCTCGAAGGGGTGCCCAAGGCCATCACTCCCGAGACACGAGCGCGTCATCGCTACGCCGATGGTCGCCTCACGCCCGACGGCGAACGCATGATCTGCGTGAGGGAACGCCACGAGGTCGACGGCGTGGTGAACGAGCTCGTCGCCCTGCCCACCGACGGTGCCGCCGAGCCTACGATCGTCGCCGAGGGCCATGACTTCTACGCTGCGCCCCGGATCTCGCCCGACGGCTCACGCGTGGCGTGGATCAGCTGGGACCTCCCGTGCATGCCTTGGGACTCGTGCGAGCTTTGGGTCGCCACGCTCACCGCCGAGGGGTCGATGAAGGGCGAGCGAAGGGTCGCGGGCGCCCAAGGGGACGAGTCGATCTGGCAGCCCGGCTGGAGTCCTCAGGGCGAACTGCACTTCGTGAGCGATCACACCGGCTGGTGGAACCTCTACCGTGAGCGCGACGGGCTCGTCCAGGCGCTGTGTCCCCTCGAGGCCGAGTTCGGCTGGCCGCACTGGGTGTTCGGGGGAGCCACCTATGCGTTCCTCGATGACGGCCGGATCGCCTGCATCTACGGTCAGGCCGGCGCACAGCACGTGGCAGTGCTCGACCCTGAGACCGCCGAGCTGATCGACCTTGATCTGCCGTATACGGCCATCGCGTTCCCGTACCTGGCCTCGGAGGGCGCGCACATCGTTTTCATCGCGGGGGCGCCCGCGCTCCCGAGCCAGCTCGTGTCTCTGGACTTCACCAGCCGCGCGGTCGAGGTCCTTCGTGCGTCCGAGACGGTGACGCTGGATGCGGGGACGCTGTCGATCTCGCGCGCCATCGAGTTCCCCACCGATGGAGGCCTCACCGCGCACGCCCACTTCTATCCCCCAGCCAACAGCGCGGTTACGGCGCCGGAGGACGAACGGCCCCCGCTCATCGTGATGAGTCACGGAGGGCCGACCTCTTCCCGCACGAACGCCCTGAATCTCGAGAAACAGTTCTGGACCAGTCGAGGCTTCGCGCTGGTCGACGTGAATTACGGCGGTAGCACCGGCTATGGGCGCGCCTACCGCGAGAGGCTTAACGGGACCTGGGGGATCACAGACACGATTGATTGCATCAACGCGGCCCGCTATCTGGCGGCCGAAGGCGAGATAGACGGGGACCGGCTACTGATCACCGGCGGGAGCGCCGGGGGCTACACCACGCTGTGCGCCCTCACGTTCCATGACGATTTCGCTGCCGGCGCGAGCCACTTCGGGATCAGCGATCTCGAACCGTTCGCACAGCCCGGAGGAACACATAAATTCGAAGCGCGCTACGAGCACACCCTGGTGGGACCCTATCCCGAGGCCGCTAACCTTTATCGCGCGCGGTCGCCGATCCACTTCGTCGATCTGATCTCCACGCCGATGCTGGTGCTCCAGGGTTCAGAGGACGAGGTCGTGCCCCCGTCGCAAGCACAGGTCATGGTCGATGCGCTCGAGGCCAAAGGTATGCCGCATGCGTACCTGCTATTCGAAGGGGAGCAGCACGGGTTCCGCAGGGCCGAGACGATCCGGACGGCCACCGAGGCGGAACTCTCCTTCTACGCGCAGATCCTCGGCTTCGAACCGGCTGGGGATGTGCCGGTGCTGCCGATCCGGCACCTCGAGAGCTGAGGCCGTACCGGGTACCAGGGGTCCGCGCGAGCGGCGTTAGCCGCCGATCATCGACATGCTGCGGGCCGGTTGGACGAAGTCGTCGTGGTTGATCCGGTGTCCGGACCACTTCCGCCAGACGTTCGCGCGTATCAGGGCGGTGAGTTCGTCGTCGGAGGCACCGGCGCGCATGGGCTCGCGCACGTCGGTTTCCTCCAAAGCGAACAGGCACGATCGTACCTGGCCCTCGGCCGTGAGGCGGAGACGGTTGCAGGTGTCGCAGAACGGCTGCGTGACGCTCGCGATCACGCCGATCCCCCCGGGGGCGCCGTCCGCGAACCGGTAGGAGGTCGCGGGCTCGGCGTCACGTCCGGCGGCCTCCAGCGGGAACGCCTCATGGATCGCCTCGAGTATCCGGGCGGCGGGCACGACCTTGTCGCGCTCCCATCTGTGCTCAGCGTCCAGGGGCATGTACTCGATGAAGCGCACCTCGAACCCCGTCTCGCGGGCCCAGCGAGCGAACTCCACGACCTCATCGTCGTTCGTCCCTCCGATCACAACGGTGTTGATCTTGATCGGAGTGAGCCCGGCCACCTGCGCGGCCTTGAGACCGGCGAGCACCTTGTCCAAGGCGTCGCGCCTCGTCATCTCCGAGAAGCGGTGGCGCATCAGCGAGTCGCACGAGACCGTGGCGCGATCGACGCCGGCCTCGGCCAGGGGCGCAGCGAGGCGGTCCAGCAGCACGCCGTTCGTGGTGATCGAGATGTCGAGGTCGGGTCCCGCCTGGCGGAACATCCGGATCAAGGAGGGCAGGTCCGCCCGCACGGTCGGCTCGCCGCCCGTGACCTTGAGCGACCGGACGCCGAGCCCCACGAAGATCGCGAGCAGGCGCGCGAGTTCCTCGAACGTGAGGATCTGGGACTTGGGGAGCCATGCGAGTCCCTCTGCGGGCATGCAGTAGGTGCATCGGAAGTTGCAGCGGTCGGTGACCGATATGCGCAGGTCGTCGGCCACGCGCCCGAACGTGTCCACCAACGGACCGCCCGCGGGGGCGGGGCTGGTGGGTGGTTCCCAGGCACCTGTCATGGAGCAGAGCGTACTCTGCCTGGCGCGATACGGTTACGGAGCATCGGCGGGTAGCAGTGACGTCAGTGCCTCGAGTGACTCCGCGAACGCCTGTTCCGGCGGCGCCCCAGCCGCGATCCTCGCGCCCGTCGCCACGCCCAGCAGGTAGCTCGACAGCGGCGTGTCCTTGCGCTCGAGACGGTGCGCGATCGAGCGCGCGGCGTCTAGGAGCGCGATCTCTTGCGTGGCATGTAGCGGCGCGACGCCCAATGCCCCAGCCAGCCCGTCCGTCCAGTCACTCATCGCGTCCTCCAAGTGCATGGTGGATCTCGCCTGAGTCTGTCACGAGGTGGTACGCGTGGCGGCGTGCGAGGATGGCGCCCCAGGAAGGAGCAGTGTGGAGATGAACGCACACGCACCCGCAGCCGTGGTAACCGTCTCCGACGGCGTCACGAGCGGCACCCGCACCGACGAGTCGGGCGACGTGGCTCAAGCCCTCCTGGCCGAGGCCGGCTTCGAGGTCACGGACCGCCGCGTAGTCCCCGACGAGCGGCTTGCCATCGAAGCCGTGCTTCGATCGTTGGCCGAGTCCCACGGCCTGGTGGTGACCACCGGGGGTACGGGGTTCGGCCCGCGCGACGTCACGCCGGAGGCCACGAGGGCGGTGATCGCGCGCGAGGCTCCCGGGCTCGCCGAGCTCATGCGTACGGCCGGGCTCGTCCACACGCCAATGGCTGCGCTCTCGCGCGCGGTCGCGGGGACCGTGGGCGACGCACTCGTCGTGAATCTGCCAGGCAGCCCGAAGGGGGTGCGCGAGGCGCTCGAGGCCATCTTGCCGGTCGTGCCGCACGCCATGGAGCTGATGGCCGGAGCGGCGGGGGCACACCCCACGGGGCACGCGAGCCGCCGCCAGGCGGCCGAGATACCCCGCGGGGCCGTCGCCGTCACTGCGATCAAACGGATCGGCGCTCCGCCGTGCCCGGTGGGCGCCCGTATCGTGCTGGGCCCCGGCGGCCCTCTGGAAGGCACCCTCGGTTGCGCCGAGTTCGACGCCGCCGCCGCCGAGGTCGCCGCCGAGGTCTTGGCCTCAGGTGAAGGCCCGGGCACGCGCACGTTCCACCACGAGCTCGGCGATCTGGAGGTGTTCGTCGAGCCGGATCCGGCGCCGCCGGTACTGCTGGTGATCTCGGCGAACCCGGTGGCGTTGGAGCTGCTCGGGCTCGGCAAGCGACTGGGCTACCGCGTCATCCTTGTCGAGCCGCGGACCGAGCGCATCCTGCCCGGGCATCGAGTAGCGGCCGACGGGGTCGTGGCTTCGCTCGACCTGGTCCAGCTCGACGCGCGCGCCGACGCCGTGCACACCGATCATGATGCCCCGGAGCTCGTTGCCTCGATCGCGACCTTACTCCGTTCGTCCGTGCGGTTCGTCGGGGTGATGGGAAGCCGTCGCCATGTGGGCCCGCATGTCGAGGCCCTGCGAACCCTCGGGTTCGGCGACGCCGACCTTGTCCGGGTCCGCTCCCCTGTGGGTCTGGATCTCGGCGCCAAGACGAGCGAGGAGATCGCGCTCTCCATCGCCGCGGGGCTCGTGGCGGCCCGCACCGGGCGGGATGGTGGCTGGCTCGACCGGTGAGCCGACTCGGCAAGGGCTTGAGCCAGGGTGCCGGTTCGGGGCCGGGGCTACCGCTAGACTCGGGCCCGATGCAACAGCGGCCCGGTCCCATCATCCGACCCGCCTCGTCGCGCAGGCCCAGCCACCAGCAGCTCCTGCGCCGGCGAGCCTTCGTGGCGTTCGCCCTGGTATTGCTGCTCGTGCTGGGCTGGATGGTCTGGCGGCCGCAGTCGCGCGACGCCCCGGCGCGCGCGGGTGATCGGCAGCCGGGCGCTAAGGGGCAGGGCCCCGGCGAGAACCCCGGAACGGTGGTGGCCGGGGAGAACCCCATCGAGCACGTAGTGTTCATCATCAAGGAGAACCGGACCTTCAACAACTACTTCGCCACGTACGGGCACGGGGCTGTGGGTTCCACCACCGGCAAGACGCTGAGTTGCTCCACATCCTCGCACTCGTGCTCGCCTGGACCTGATTACGACCTCACCAAGGCCCAGGACATCGCCCCGCACGACATCACGCACGGCTTCTCCTCAGGCTTGTATTCGATCGACGGCGGCAAGATGGATGGCTTCAACATCATCGGCCTGGGCAGCGATATGACCGGTTACACCTACTTCGACCGGGACGCTCTCCCCAACTACTGGACGTACGCGGACCGGTTCGTCCTTGCCGATCATTTCTTCACCTCGATGTACGGACCCACCTTCCCGGAGCATCTCTACACCGTGGCGGCGCAAGGCTACGGCATCGTGGACAACAAGAGCACCACCGACCACCCGGGCAGCTATTGCGACGACCCGACCGAATACGTGCCGCATTTCCCCATGGACAAGCTGTCCGAAGCCCAGCTCAACTCGATCATGAAGACCGAGGATCACATGACCGAAGACTATCCGAACCAGCTCTTCAAGATCTCGGCATACTGGGAGCAGACCCGCACCTGCGTGCCCATCCGTTCCTTGCCGGATCAGCTGCAGAAGGCGGGGATCGACTGGAAGTACTACGCGAACAAGGACCAGTGGATGAACGCTCTACAGGCGATCCGGCACGACCGGAACACGCCCGAGATCTGGTCCAAAGTGCAAGATCCCGAGAACTTCATCAGTGACGTGAACGCCGGCAAGCTGCCCGAGGTCTCATGGTTGATCCCGCCGGAGCCGTATAACGAGCACCCCGGAGACTCCGATCCCACCAGTTCCTCGTATTCGCCTATCTCCGTGTGTGCCGGGGAGAACTGGACCGTGAATCAGATCAACGCGGTGATGGATAGCGACGCCTGGGCTTCCACCGCGATCGTGGTGGTGTGGGACGACTTCGGCGGCTTCTACGATCCCGTGAAGCCACCGCACTACGACGTCATGGGCCTCGGTCCACGCACCCCCGCCCTCATCATCTCCCCATACACCCGGGCCGGGGACAACCCCGACGGCGGCTCCGTCGACCACACCACGTACGAGTTCTCATCCGTCCTGAAGTTCATGGAGGACCTGCATGGGCTCAAGCCGCTCACGGAGCGCGATGCCCAGGCAGACCCGCTCAGCGGAGCCTTCGACTTCTCGCAGCCCCCGCGTCTGGACCCCCTCGTCCTCCCCCTGCGGCGAGACTGCCCGTACGGCACCGACCCTTCCGACCTCGGCGGCTGACGCGGACCGGTCGAGTCTCACGGCCGATCCACCTCTCAGCGCGGGCCGTGTGAACGACGCGCGCCCTACGCGTGAGTGGGCTTCACCCAATGGGCGTCGGGCAGTCCCGCGCCGACCTGTTCGCGCCACCACTGCTGACCCTCTTCAGGCAGCGTGTAGATCGGGTCGAAATACACATACTCGCGGCTTAGCGACTCGTGGTCGTCGTATTCGATCCCGGTGCGGTAGTTCTTCGTCCAATGCGAGATGCCCTTGGTGTGGTCGTAGGACTTCAGCATGTGGACCCAACGCTTGCCAACGAAGGGCACATCGCAGATGACCCGCGGGGTCGCGAAGCCGGGCATGTACCCCAGCAGCTGATACTGGAGTGCCTGGGCCTCTGCCACGCTGGTGCGCCAGTGCTCAGCGTTGGGGATCATGTCGCACATGTAGAAGTAGTAGGGCATGATCTTGGCGTGATCCAGGAGCATGAAGCACAGGTCCAGCAGCTCGTTGGGCGCGGTGTTCACCCCGCGGAGCAGCACGCCTTGGTTGCGGACGTCGCGGAACCCGGCGTCCAGTACCATCTGCGCGGCCTCGCCCACGAGGGGCGTGACCGACTGCGCGCAGTTCACGTGCGTGTGCAGGGCGATGTCGACGCCACGTTCGACGGCCCTGGAGCCCATCCGGCCGAACGCGGCCTTCACGTCGTCCTGGAGGAAATGCTGCGGGATCCCCATCAGGCCCTTGGTGGCGATGCGGACGTCGCGGACGTTCTCGATGTCCAGCAGCGACATCACGAAGGCTTCGAGGCGCTTGACGGGTACGTTCGCCATGTCGCCGCCCGAGACGACCACGTCGCGGACCTGCGGTGTCGCGCGCAGATAGTCGAGCATCAGGTCCCAGCGTTCGTTCTGCTTGATCTCGAACTTGTATTTGAGGACCTGGAGCGTGTCGTTGCCGACGAGATCCATGCGCGTGCAGTGCCCGCAGTACTGTGGGCAGGTGGGGATCAGCTCGGCGAGCACCTTGGTGGGGTAGCGGTGCGTGAGGCCTTCCACCGCCCACATGTCCGCCTCGTGCAGGGAGTCGCGTGAGGCCATCGGGTGGCTCGCCCACTCCTGTTCGCGATCGCTGAGCGCGGGGGCCATGTATCGGCGGACCCGGTCGGCGTGCAGGTCGTGCTCCTGCATCGTGTTGATCATCTGGGGAGGCAGGAGCATGGACATCGTCGCGCGCCCCTCCTGATCGCGGCGGATGTCCTCGAGCAGGTCGTCGGACAGGAACTCCCCGAGCGCCTCTTTGAACTCCTTGAGGTTCTTCACCGAGTGGGCCCGCTGCCATTGCGCGGACAACCATTGTTCCTGCGTCACGTCACGATAGCCGGGCAATCGGGTCCAATCGGGTTCGACGAACTCGCGCTCGAGCGGGTATTGGAACGGCTGATCCTCGGCGGCATGGGCGTGCGCCTCGCGGTGGCCCGGCCGTACCTTCGAAGCTTGCGGTGGGGTCTCGACGCTCACCTGTACACCTCCTGTACACCTCCTGGTTTCCGTGTTCCCGGTCTGCGGCCGTTGCGCCGCTCGGTGCACGGCTCGAACGCCGGACGTTTACCGGGAGACAGCCATGATAGCCGACGAACGTCCGGTTGAACCAGGAGACGACCGAAGGATGTTCGGAGGCGTCAGCGCCGGCCGCGCCCGCGCCCGCCGCCGCCCTGATTGTCACGACGAGGACGGCGCTCGATGTGGATCTCGGGACCGGCCTTGGGAAGCCGCGCTTTCATCGGCGCGTGCCCCGTGCGCTCGAAGCGGAGCATGAGGTGATCGGGGAATTGGGAGCGCTCCGTCTCCCGCCAGCCGTTGGCCAGCAGATGCTTGAGTCGATCGGACGCGGTCTTGCGGAGCTTGTCCGTGCCGGGCACCCGAAGGTACATCCGCTCGTGCAGCACTTCCTTGTAGTCAGCCATGGATCCGCAAGCCTAACAGGCGTCCGGCCCGGTGGTCCCGAAGGGCATCAAGGGGTCCCAGGGCGACGCCGATACCAATCGTGATGGGGGTTCCTGCGGCCCACGACGGCACGCCGGGGGCCATCGCGTCCGCCATCGAGCACCTGCTCCGTGACGGGCGGTGGGCGGACCGGCTCGAGGAGGTGCTGGCGCACCTTGGCGCCGCCGCGCGTGCGGATCGCGCGTACCTCTTCCGCAACACCCGGGATCCCGACGGCCGCCTGTGGATGGATCTGCGAGGCGAATGGGACGCCCCGGGGGTCCGCAAGCTCTTCGACGATCCCAAGAACCACCTCCACCCTTACGCCCCCGACTTCGCGCGATGGATCGAGGTGCTAGGGCAAGGTGGCGTGGTGGGGACCCCGGTGAGCGAGCTCCCGGAGATCGAGCGAGGCACGCTTGAGGCGGAGCACGTGTGCTCGGTGCTTGCGGTGCCGGTCTTCGTCTCAGGAGATTGGTGGGGATTCGCCGGCTTCGACGACTGCACGTCGCCCCGCATCTGGTCGGAGCCGGACGTGGACTTCCTGAGGGCAGCCGCTGCCTCACTCGCGAAGGCGATCGATCGAGACGCCGACCAGGAGGCCAGGCGTCTGAACGAGGGCCGCTATCGCTCGATGGTGGAGCAAGGTCCGGCGGTGAGCTACATCGATGCCCCGAACGAGACCGCGGCGACCTTGTTCATGAGCCCGCAGATCGAGCGGCTGATGGGATACACCCCGCAGGAGTGGTACGACGACCCCGATCTGTGGCCCAAGGTCTTGCATCCGGACGACCGCGCGCGCGCCCTTGCAGAGAACGAGCGCCATAACGAAACGGGCGACCCTCTGCGGATGGAGTACCGGATGTTCCACAAGGACGGCCACGTGGTGTGGGTGCACGACGAGGCGACCATGGCGCGCGACGCAGAAGGGGTTCCCCGCTTCTCCCATGGGGTCATGATGGATATCTCCGAGCGCAAGCTGGGTGAGGAGACGGCGGCCTTCCGCGCGTACCATGACGAACTCACCGACCTCCCCAGCCGTTCCATGTTCGAGGAGTTCCTCGAACTCTCGATCGCGAGAGCTCATCGGCACGACGGCTCGGTAGCGGTGCTGTGCGTCGACATCGACGACTTCCGCTTGGTGAACGACTCCCTTGGCCATCAGCACGGCGACGGCCTGCTCAAGATGGTGGCGGACCGGCTCCGCGAAGCCACTCGAGAGACCGACCTCGTGGCCCGCCGAGGCGGCGATCAGTTCCTGATGCTCCTGTCCGACCTGGAACACGAGGAGATCGGCGACATGGATGCAGCCGTGGTGCGTTCCGAGGCCGCCGCTCAGCGCGTGCAGGAGGCGATGGCGGCCCCGTTCCGCATCGCGAACACGGAGCTTTACCTGTCCGTGAGCATGGGGATCAGCCTCTTCCCGCAGGATGCCGAGGATGGGGGCGGCCTGCAGCGCAACGCCGACGCCGCGATGTACGAGAGCAAGAAGACGGGTCCGGGCGGCTACGTCGTGTCCTCTCGTGGTGCGTTCGACTCGGGAGCCAAGCTCCAATTCGTCACGCGGCTGCGCAAGGCGGTGGAGAGCCAGCGATGGACGCTGTACTACCAACCGGTGGTCGAGCTGTCCACCGGGCGCATGACGGGCGCGGAGGCCCTGATCCGCTGGATCGAGCCCGACGGCACGATGATCCCGCCCAACGACTTCATCCCGCTCGCCGAGGAGCTTGGCCTGATCGAGGCGATCGGAGACTGGGTGGTCCGCGAGCTGGTGTACCAGGTGCAGGCCTGGCGGGAGCTCGACATGGATCTGGAGATCGGCTTCAACCTGTCACCGCGACAGTTCTGGCAGCCAGACCTGGCCGAGCGGATCCTCGCGCGGATCGACGCGGGCGGGATCGACCCCTCGCGGATCCTCGTGGAGATCACCGAGAGCTCGGCCATGATGGATCCCGACCGCGCCCAGGGCATCCTGTGGAGCCTGGCGCGATCGGGTCTGCGCATCGCGATCGACGACTTCGGCACGGGCTACTCCTCGCTCTCGAGGTTGCGCGAGATGCCCGTCGACGTGCTCAAGATCGACCGCTCGTTCGTGAGCGGGGTGAACGAGGATCCGCAGTCCGCGAGCATCGTGGCCGCCTTCCTGGAGCTCTCGCGCGGCCTCGGCATGACGACGCTCGCTGAAGGCATCGAGACGAATGGAGAGCTGGCGTTCCTGCGCGAGCGAGGATGCGAGCTGGGCCAGGGATATCTCTTCGCCAAGCCCGTGCCGCCAGAGGAGATCATCGCCTTCGCGTTCGGGGGCGTTCCGATGCCCGGGTCGACGACGAGTCCCGCTCCTTCCGGAGCCTCGGCCTGAGCTTCAGGTCCGCGCGAGCTGCTCCCGCACGCTCGTCGCGATGGCATCGGCATCGATCCCGGCCCACGCGCGCAGCTCGGTGGCCGTGCCCGACCCCGGCATCTGCCTGACCGCGAGCTTCACCACACGGCCGGTCAGGGATCCCGTGGCCGCCAGCGCGTCGAGCACGGCATCGCCGATCCCACCCTCGATGCGGTGGTCCTCCGTCACGACGATGAGTCCGGTCTCCTCGAGCGCGTCGCGCATCGCCTGCGCGTCGATGGGCTTCACCGAGTAGGCGTCGATCACGCGCACATGGACGCCGTGCTCGGCCAAGGCGTCCGCGGCCCTGAGCGACTCATACAGCGTGATGCCGGCGCCCACCAGGGTCGCCACGTCGTGATCGCTCCAGCGAAGCGTCTTGGATCCGCCGATCGGGAAGGACTCGTCTGCGTCGTAGAGCGGTGCGGTGGTTTCCCGCGTCGCGCGCAGGTAGGAGATACCTTCGAGGTCGCACATCGCCGTCACCATCTTCACCGTGGCGTTGCCGTCGGCGGGGTACAACACCGTGGAGCCGTTGAAGGCGCGGAACATCGCGAGGTCCTCCACCGCCATCTGCGATGGCCCATCCTCACCGATCGACACGCCCGCGTGCGTCCCGCAGATCCGCAGATCGGCGCGGCTGATCGCGCCCATCCGTACGAAGTCCGCCGCGCGAGCCCAGAACGCTCCGAAGGTCGCCGAGAACGCGGTCTTCCCGAGCGCCTGCAATCCCGTCTGCGCTCCCACCATGGTCTGCTCCGCGATGTACATCTGCAGGAACCGTTCGGGTGCGACCGCCTGGAAGTCCTCGGTGTGGGTCGAGTTGCCCACCTCGCCGTCGAGCACCACGAGATCGCTCCGATGTCCTCCGAGCCACGCGAGGGTCTCGCCGAACGCCTTACGGGTGGCAACCCCCTCGGCGTAGGAGGGCGCGGGCGAGGGCTGCACCTCGCCCAGCGCAACCGTCTGGAACGCCTCGGGCCTCGGTGGCGTGATCCGAATGGAGCGGACCCCCCCCAGCTCCTCGATGGCGGCGCCTTCCTGGTCGGCCGGAACCGCCTTGCCGTGCCAGCCTTCGCGATCGGCCAAGAACGACACCCCATGCCCTTTCTCGGTGCGGGCCACGATCATCGTTGGGCGGTCCGCGGCCTCCGCCTCGTCGTAAGCCCGGTCGATCGAGGCGACGTCGTGGCCATCGATCTCCAGCGCATCCCATCCGAAGGCCTGCGCGCGCCGGGCGAACACATCTGCGTGCCACTCGTGCATGGTGGGGCCTCGTTGACCGAGCCGGTTCAGATCCACGATCGCGATCAGGTTGTCCACCTCGTGGAAGGCCGCGGCCTCCATGGCCTCCCAGACCGAGCCTTCGGCGGTCTCGGAATCACCCATGAGCACCCAGGCGCGCCCGGGCGAGCCGTCCATGCGCATCGCGAGCGCCATGCCCAATCCCACCGCAAGGCCTTGGCCGAGCGAGCCGCTCGCTACGTCGATCCAGGGCATCTCCGTTACAGGCACCGGGTGGCCCTGGATCGGTGAGCCCATCTTGCGCAGCGAGAGCAGCTGCTCGTCGTCGATGGCCCCGATGCCCTTGAGCACGGCGTACAACGCCGGGGCCGCGTGCCCCTTGGACATCACGAACCGGTCGCTGGCCGCGAACGTCGGGATCTCGATGTCCATGCGAAGATGGTCTGCATACAGCACGGACAAGAGGTGCGCACACGACATCGACGACGTCGGGTGTCCCGACCCGGCGGCGGTCGTGGCGCGGATGCTGTCCACCGCGATCTGCGAGGCGAAGTCGTTCCAGACCTGGATCCTATCGTCCATACGTCCCCCGTCGGTCGTGACGCGATCAGGGTACTGCCGCGTGCCCGTAAGCGCGCCCGCGATGAAGCGGAGCACGTCGTGCGCTCGCGCTCTCTCAGCTGCTGATCGTCGCCCATCCGCGGGGGTTTGGACGGGGCGTTCGAGCTGTAGAACCGGGTACGCTGAGGTAGGTATGTCCGCCGGATCTCCTTCCTTCCTCGACCTCGGTGTCTCCGACGCCGTGATCGCAGCGCTCGCCACCCGAGGGATCGACGCGCCGTTCCCGATCCAGTGCATGGTCATGGAGGACGCCACCTCGGGCCGGGATACGCTGGCCAAGTCCAAGACCGGCTCGGGCAAGACCCTCGGCTTCGCGATCCCGATCGTGGAGCGCCTTGACCCGGCGTCCTCCAAGCGTCCCGAGGCGTTGGTGCTCGTGCCCACTCGCGAGCTGTGCACCCAGGTCAAGGACGACTTCGTCGACATCGCCAAGGCCAAGCATCTGAAGGTGAAGGCGGTGTACGGGGGCACCAATGTGAAGGAGCAGGCCAGGGGCGTCGAGTCGGCGCACATCCTGATCGCCACGCCGGGCCGCCTCGACGACCTCGTCGAACGCAAGCTCGTGCACCTGGGAGCGGTGCGGATCTTCGTGCTGGATGAAGCCGACCGCATGCTGGACATGGGCTTCCAGCCGCAGGTCGACCGGATCGTGCGCCATCTGCCGAAGAAGCGTCAGACCATGTTCTTCTCCGCCACGCTGGACGGCGCCGTGGGCCGGATCGCCGAGGTCTACACCAGAGATCCCGTCCGCCACGAGATCGAATCCGACACCCAGACCGTGGACGAGGCGGATCACAAGTTCATCCCGGTGGAGTCTCATGGCAAGCTGACCAAGCTGATCGAGCTCGCCCACGCCGAGGAGAAGGTCGGACTCACCCTCGTGTTCGTCAATACCAAGCGGCATGTCGAGACCCTGGCGCGGCAACTGCGCAACGAAGGCGTTCCGGCGGTCACGATGCACGGCGACATGACCCAGCAGGCGCGTGAGCGCGCGCTGCAGCGCTTCGAGGACAAGCATGTCGGTGTCCTGATCGCCACCGATGTCGCGGCGCGCGGCCTGGACCTGGACGACATCACACTAGTGGTCAACTACGACCCCCCGCAGGACGACAAGGGGTATGTGCACCGCGTGGGGCGCACGGCGCGAGCCGGGCGCAGCGGCATCAGCGTGACGTTCGTGACTCCCGACCAGGCCGGTGATGTCAGCAGGATGGCCGCGCGCCTCGACCTGCACGAGGAGTTCGAGCTGGAAGGCATGAAGGTGGCTCCTCCGCGCACGGTATTCAGTGGCAGTGCGCGCGGACGCCGGAGCGGGCTCAGCAAACCTCGTCGCCGTCGCTAGTCCGCAGTGGACTATCCGGTCGCCTCACCCTCCACGAGCCGGATCGAGGAGCGGCGGTACATCGCGAGGATCTCCGCAGCCGGGACCGGCCGCGAGAAATGGAAGCCTTGACCGAGCGTGCAGCCCCGGTCCGCCAGGAACGCCCACTCGCCGTCGGTCTCGATGCCCTCGGCCAGCGCGGTCATCCCCAGGTTGCTGGCCAGGGAGATCATCGCGCTCACCATGCTGCCGGCGTCCCGGTCCTTGTCGACATCTCGCACGAACGACCGATCGATCTTCAAGATATCCACGGGCATGTGCTTGAGGCGGGCCAGCGAGGAGTAGCCGGTACCGAAGTCGTCGATCGCCAACTTCAGGCCGCGTTCGTGCAGCTCCCGCAGGATCGCCACGGTGCGGTCAGGATCGGTCATGGCGGTCGACTCGGTGATCTCCACGGTGACGCGCGTGGGATCCATACCGGCGATCACGATCGGCGAGACGATCTTGTCGACGAGATCGGGCTGCCAGAGCTGGCGCGGCGACAGGTTGAAGCCGACCTCCAGCTCAACCCCCTCGGCACGCCATTGCGCATCCTGGCGGCAGATCTCCTCCACCACCCAGTCGCCGATCGCCTCGATCAGGCCCATCTCTTCGGCGAGCGGGATGAACTCCCCGGGCGGCACGAGGCCACCGTTGGGCTCGGGCCATCGGATCAGGGCCTCGACCCCGAACATCCGCCCCGTGTCCAACTCGATCAAGGGCTGGTAGTGCAGCATCCACTGCTTCTGCTCGACGGCCTTGCGCAGGCGTGTAGAGAGCGAGAGCCTCGTCATCGCGGTGGCATCCTCCGGTGCATGGACGAGGTACCCCCCCGGGCCCGACTTCTTGCTCCTGAACATCGCGGTATCCGCGTTCTTGAGCAGCGTGGTCGGGTCGGCGGTCTCAGCGGGGAACACGCTGATACCCAGGCTCGCCGTGAGGTACAGCTCCGTGTCCGCCACGATGAAGGGCTCGCGGAACTCCTGCTGGATCCGTACGGCCACCGCCTCGGCGGAGATCGTAGCGCCGTCCTGACCGCCCGGCATGGGTGGCGTGCGGTCAAGGTCGCTCAGGAGCACCAGGAACTCATCCCCACCCGGTCGCGCCACCATGTCGGTGCCGCGCGTGGCCTCACGCAGCCGTCCGGCCAGCTGGACGATCAGCTCGTCACCCGACTCGTGACCCAGTGAGTCGTTCACGAGCTTGAAGTCGTCCAGATCGAGCGAGATCACCGCAACGCCCTCATCCGAGCGCAGGCTCCGTCGAAGCGCGATCGCCAGCAGCTCGTCGAACATCGCGCGATTGGGCAAGCCCGTGAGCTTGTCGTGGTAGGCGAGGAACGCGATCTGCTCCTCGGCGATCTTGCGCTCGGTGATGTCCAGCATCACGCCCTGGATCAGGCGCGGGCGGCCCTCGGCATCCTGCAGCACGATCGCGCTGTCGCGGAACCACACGACGTGCCCGTCGCGGGCGATCAGCCGATACTCGAGCACGAACGGTGATCCCGAGTCGCGGCCGCGCTCGTAGCCCTCCATGGCACCGTCACGGTCGTCGGGGTGCAGCATCCGGGCCCACAGGTCCGACTGGGCGATGTACTCCTCAGCCGTGTAGCCGAGGAGCTGCTCGATCTGTGGACTCACGTACGACGTGGTCCACTCCTCGTCCACGAGGTCCGTATACACGATGGCGGGGATCTGTTCGACGAGCGCCCCATACTCGGACCGTGCCTCGTGCAGCTGACGTTGCGCGAACACCATCTCAGTGACGTCCAGCATCAGCCCCAGCCAGTACAGAGGCACTCCGGCGTCGTCGCAGACCAAGGTCGAGTCCTCGCGGATCCAGCGCTCGCGCCCGTCCCGATGGATCGCCCGGTACTCGAGCCGGAACGGCTCGCCTGTGGCCATCGAGTGCTCGCTTGCGGCCATCACGCGGTCGCGATCCTCGGGGTGCAGGGCCGCTTCCCACGCCGTTCGCGTGCTCAAGAACTCGTCGCGCGGGATGCCGAGCAGTTCGACGATCCGGGGGCTCACGTCCACGAACGTGGCGTCATCGGCCACTCCGTCGATGTAGATCACCGCGGGGAGCCGGTCGATCAGTCCTCGATAGCGCGCCTCGAGGTCCGCGAGCCGTGCGGTGGTGTCATCCTCGGCCGTAGGCACCGACGGGAAGAAGCCGTCCGTGGCTGTGATGGCGTCGGGGTGGGCATGGCGGTGCTCGGGAGGTCTCAACGCGGTGCCCTCTACCCTCGTTCGCGGCGTTGTCGCTGGTCGGAATCAGGTATCGGCGCGCCGGAGTCCCCGCTTGAACGGCTGGAAAACGTTCGAATCCATGCGCTGGACGCGAACGAGCCCGGGTATGTACCCGGGCTCCGTCGTTGATCGTTGGGGGTTAGGCGACCGTGAACCCTACGTGCATCCCCTGCTGGTAGCGCGCCACGATGTCGCACATGATGATGTAGCTGCCTGCCTCGAGTGTGACGTCGAGCGTCGGCGCGGTACCGGGCGCGACGTCCTCTTCCTCCCCGATCACATCGAGCCCGTCCTCGGAGACCTGCCCATCCACAACAGGAAGGGCATCGGGCGCGAGGTCTGACTTGACCACCACGAATTCATGGGCGCTCGGCCCTTCGTTCATGATCGCGAACTGGACCGCACCCGCGGACGCGGTGTCCGATGAAAGCGTGATCTCGAAGTCCTTCTCCATGGCCGAGACCGTGCCGTCCGCTGCTGGCGTTGTGTCCGCGCCACTATCGGAGCTGCTGCATCCGGCAGCGATCAGCACACCCACTGCGAGTGCCGCCAGTCCAACCCGAAAGCGAGCACATAGCACCTTCACCATCTTGGCCCTCTTCCATCTCGCCTCCATCTCGGTGTGCCGGAATCCTATCCAGCCCTTTTCGGTTTCGGAACGGCTCGACGGTCGCTAGCAGCCGTGCTCGTCGGGCAGCATGGGGCGGATCACGATCGCATAGATGGCGCCGTCGCTGGTCCAGGGCGTGAGCTGGTTCGCGCGCGCTGCGCCCGGCTGCAGCCCCTCGGTCCAGTCCCGGCCGCTCACGACGGCGCAGCGGTTCCCGCTCGGAGACGTGGGCTGCCCGATATCCGAGAGCGGTGTGGACAGGGGCCATGCATGGGCTGCCTGGGGCAGTTGGGGATCGGGCTCGTAGGGCCCCACGAGGAGCCGAGCCTCCGCGGCCGCGTAGGGCGTCGCTGCCCCGATCGCGCCGGGTTGCAGCCACGCGTCGACGTCCGACAGGGCCACGACGAGTGACCGAAGCCTCGTTCGTGCCTGGAACTCTTCGGCGGACATGCCCGGAGGCCGCAGGTCCAGCTCGTCGAGTGCGTAGACCCGCACGGTGTGCGCCGACCCATCGACGTCGATCGTGAACACGGTCGTCGTGGCATCGGCGATCCCGACGTTGCCGAGGTCGGTCATGTCGTGAGCCGTGCTCAGACCGGCGTCGATGGCAGCCTGCAGAATCGCCTGGACGCCCTCCGAGGTGGCGGTGCGCGTCCAGATCGCCGGCAACGCTTGTGCCGGGTAGATCGCGTCTTGGGGCCCGGGTGTGATCAGGGTTCCATCCGCGTACAAGGAGAACGCCGGGATGGTGCCGAATGTGTGCTGGGGAGCGACGAAGCCGCCTTCGGAGCTGACCCGTACCAGCACTCGACCGGCATGGGCGGGACCGGCTGACGCCTGCGGTGATGCGCTCGGGGTCGCGCCAGAGCCGGCCGAGGCATCGGCGCACGCCATGAGTGTCACGGCAAGGAGCGCCGCCACTGCGGCAGTCATCGGCTTCATCGGCTGGATCCTTCCGGAAGGGAACGGTCCGGCGTTGGACGCCCACAGGGATGATCCGGGTTCCCGCCGCTGACGTTAGGCTGCGGAGGATGCCGACGACGATGCGCGCTTTGCGCAAGATGGAGCGTGGCCCCGGGGCGACCCTCGTGCAGGTCTCGGTCCCCGTTCCCCGTGAAGACGAGGTGTTGGTACGGGTGCACGGCGCCTCGATCTGCGGCACCGATCTGCACATCTACGATTGGAACGAGTGGGCCAAAGCGGATCCCCGCCGTACCGATGACGTTCGGTCACGAGATGGCGGGTTGGGTGGAAGCGGTGGGTGAGGAGGTCCATCACCTCCAGTCGGGCGTCTTCGTGGCCGCCGAGACCCACATCGCGTGCGGGCATTGCTCCACCTGCCAGACCGGCCGCGCGCACATCTGCGAGAACCTGCGGATCCTGGGTGTGGACACGGAAGGCGTCTTCGCCGAGTACGTCGTGATCCCCGCGCAGAACGCCTGGGTGGTGGGCGAGGGGATCGACCCCGACGTCGCCTCGATCATGGAGCCGTTCGGCAACGGGGTGCACGCGGCTTTCGGCACCGGTGGCGGGGAGGACATCGCCACTAACGCGGTCGCGGTGATCGGCTGCGGGCCGATCGGGCTGTTCGCGGTCGGCATCGCGCGATCGCTGGGAGCGTGGAAGGTCGTCGCGATCGAACCCAACGCCGAGCGCCGGCGGCTGGCCGAAGCCATGGGCGCCGACGTCCGGGTGGATCCGTTCGCTCTGGATCCAGTGGCCGCCGTCATGGACCTCACCGGGGGCACCGGCGCCGAGGTGGTGCTGGAGATGAGCGGCAACGCGAAGGCGATCGATCAGGGGACACGGATGCTCGCGCGTGGAGGCCGCATGTCGCTGCTGGGTCTGCCCGAAGGCGCCGTATCCCTCGACCTGAACGACCAGGTCATCTTCAAGGAAGCTCGCTTGCAGGGCATCACGGGGCGCGAGATGTTCCGCACCTGGCAGCAGACGACGACCCTGCTGTCCACGGGTCGCGTCGACGTCTCACCGGTCATCACCCACCGGTTCCCGCTGGAGCGTTTCGAGGAAGCCTTCGCCGTCACGGCGTCGGGTCAGTCCGGAAAGGTGATCCTGCTGCCCGGAACCGATCAGAGGTAGCCGGGCTCGGTGGCGCCTCGCGCGGTCGTGGTAGCGCCGGACGCGCCGTCGGTCTCCGGGCCACCACTCGCCTGGTCGACGCGGAACGGCAGCCGCTCCATCTCCTTGCCGTTCACGCGGACCGAGAACGCGTACGTGCCCGCTTGGGGGAACGCGATGCCGTCGAGGTTGAGCGCCATGGGGACCGCGACGTCGGCGAACCCGTCGGCGGGCGACTGCGTCTGGAAGGTGGCGTGGAGCGCGAACTGCTCGGCGCCCGACGAGTCGACGAACAGCGCCATGGGCTGCTCGCGCGGGTCCAGCAGCGACAGCTCGAGGTTGTGTTCGCCGGCCTCGCCGCCTTCGAGGGTGAGGAGAAGTCCGATCCCCACGCGGTCGTGCCGGGCGGGGAATCCACCCGCGGCCAGCCTGTTCCACCCGGCTCCGAGGGCGTACAGCTTGCCTTCGACGGACTGAACGGAATCGGAGAGGAACGCGCGCACCTTCATGCGGGGCCATCCTAGCTGGCGCGTCGCGATAGGGTTCGCGTCGTCCCCGAGGATCGAGGGAGACCGCCATGGGCGCACTGGACTACCTGAAGGAAGAGCTCGCCATGCTCGAGGCCGAAGGGCTCTTGCTGCACCCACGCACGCTCGAAGGCATGACGGGAGCTCGCGCGCGTTTCGACGGGCGCGACGTCATCAATCTCGCGTCGAACAACTACCTGGGACTGGCGAGTCACCCGCGCATGAACAAGGTTGCCGCGGATGCCGCCATGCGGTTCGGGGCGGGCAGCGGGGCGGTGCGCACGATCGCGGGACAGATGACGCTGCATCGCGAGCTCGAGGAGCGCTTCGCTGCGTTCAAGCACGCGGACGCGGCGCTGATGTTCCAGTCGGGGTTCGCGGCGAACGCCGGCACGGTTGCGGCGATCCTGGCCAAGGAGGACGTCATCGTAAGCGATCGGCTCAACCATGCCTCGATCATCGACGGCGCCCGGCTCTCGCGTGCCGAGATCAAGGTCTTCGAGCATCGCGACGCCGAGCATGCGGACGCGCTCCTCGCCGAAACGGCGCGCCCGGGCCGGCGCCAGGTATTGGTCACCGACGGCGTCTTCTCTATGGACGGGGATATAGCGCCGTTGCCGGCCCTCGTCGAAGTCGCCGAACGACGTGAGGCGATCATGATGGTGGACGACGCCCATGCCTCGGGGGTCCTCGGCGCTGGTGGGGCAGGCTCGGTTGATCACTTCGGACTGCACGGACGCGTGGACGTGCAGGTCGGCACGTTGTCCAAGGCCATCGGCGTGCTCGGCGGGTTCATCGCCGGTCCGGCTCACCTGATCGGATGGTTGCAGAACCGGGGAAGGCCATACCTGTTCTCCACCAGCGCGCCGCCCGCCGTGGTGGCCGCATGCATCGAGGCCTTGGCGATCATCCGGGATGAGCCGGATCGGCTCGCGCGCCTCTGGTCGAACACGGCGACGCTCAAGGAGGGGCTGCACGCCTTAGGCTTCGACACCGGCACCTCCGAGACGCCCATCACGCCGTTGATCACCGGCGAAGAGGACGCCACGCAGACGTTCGCGCGGCGGCTGTTCGAGGAAGGTGTCTTCTGTCCGGCGATCGTGTTCCCGACTGTGGGCAAGGGCTCGGCGCGCGTGCGCACGATCGTGACCGCGGACCACACCGAGGTCGACCTGACCGAGGCCCTCGAGATCTTCGGTCGAGTGGGCCGTGAGCTCGCGCTGATCTAGACAGCTTTGGAGCTTAAGCTTCTTCACGCCGCACCTGATCTCAACCGATGGGGTTGGCAGTCGGCATCGATTACTCGCTGTTCATCGTGTCCCGGTATCGCGAGGAGCGGCACCGCGGCCGCGAGAAGCTGGACGCGATCGCGGCGTCGGGCGCGACTGCGAACCGCGCGGTGCTCTTCAGCGGCCTGACGGTCGTGCTGGCGCTCGCCGGGATGCTACTCGTGCCGACCACGATCTTCCGGAGCCGGGCCGGCGGCGCGATCATCGTGGTGCTCGTGTCCATGACGGCGTCGATGGCCTTGCTGCCGGCGATCCTGTCGTTGTCGGGAGACAAGATCAACGCGGGACGCGCGTTCGGCCGCAACCGTGACGTCGAGCACGGCCGTCCCGGTGGGTTCTGGGATCGCGCGTCGCGCGCGGTGATGGGGCGCCCTGTCGCGTGGCTGCTGGTCGCGGGCACCTTCATGCTCACGCTCTCCCTTCCCCACTGGATCCAGGGGCACCCCCAGGACGACGGGGTCGGCATCAAGACCGGGCTGTCGGGGATCAGCACGCTCCCGGACGGCGTCCAGAACCAAGCAGGCGGTCAACGTCCTGCTCGCCGAATTCCCCAAGGCCGGGAGCCAGGCGTCGGCGCAGATCGTGATCTCGGGTGAGGCGGTGGGCACGCCCGGCGCCGATGGTGCCGTGGGCCATCTCGCGCCCTAGGTCCAGCAGGCGATGGCCGCCATGGAGACGGCATCAGCGAACGACCCGAACCTGGGTACGCCCGGCGATCCACAGGTGAGCCAGGACGGGTCCGTCGCGTCGGTCGAGATCCAAATGGCCGGAGCCGCGACGGACTCGCAGAGCGAGGCGGCGATCCAGACCATCGCCGATCTGCGGAACGACTACATCCCCGCTGCCTTCGATGGAGTGAACGCCGAGGTCCTCGTGGGCGGAGACAGTGCCTTCGTGAAGGACTTCTTCGACGTCTCCTCGCAATACACACCGCTCATCATCCTGGTGGTGTTGGGGCTGTCGTTCCTGCTGCTGACCGTGGTGTTCCGCTCGCTCGTGGTCCCCGCCAAGGCGGTCGTGATGAACCTGCTCTCGGTCGGTGCGGCCACGGGCTGATCGTGCTGGTCTTCCAGAAGGGCGGCCCGGCGATCGGCGAGTCGATCGCGAACCTGTTCGGGTCCAGCAGGTCGACGCGATCGAGGCGTGGCTTCCGCTGTTCCTGTTCTCGATCCTGTTCGGACTCTCCATGGACTACCACGTGTTCCTGATCAGCCGGATCCGTGAGGAGTACGACAAGACGCACGACAACGCTGAGGCTGTCGCGTACGGGCTGCGAACGACGGGTGAGATCATCACGGGCGCGGCGATCATCATGGTCGCGGTGTTCGCGGGGTTCGCGGCCTGGCGTTGACCTCGCTGCAGCAGATGGGGTTCGGCCTCGCGGTCGCGTCTTCATGGACGCGACGATCGTCCGCTCGATCCTGGTGCCCTCGACCATGAAGCTGCTCGGGGACCGCAACTGGTACCTGCCGAAGTGACTCGAGTGGCTGCCGAAGGTGAACGTGGAAGGCCACGCGATGGAGCCCGCCGTGGTAGTGCCCGACTCGCCCGCCGAGCTGGTCGAGGCCGGCGGGAAGGAGTAACGCCGAGCCAGATCCGCTCGCGGATCGAGGTCGAGGAGGGGCGCCCGTGCCCCCTCCTCTTCTCTCTTCTAGCGTGACCGTGGCTCACGGCCTCGGAGCCGCTCCTGCACCGAGTCGCTCATGAGTTCGCGTAACGCTTCACGGGCGATCCATCGGGCGCTCGGGACGCCGATGTCGAGGAGAGCCTCGGCCTCAGCGATCGCGGCGGCGTTCAACGTGAGGTTTCGCTTGCCGATCTGACGCAAGGACCAGTTCACCGCCTTCTTGACGTAGTTGCGCTCGTCCGTGGCGCCGGCGCGGATCGCAGGGAACCAGGCGATCCAGAACGCATCGCCGACATGCGCCTGATCGTGCACGGCGCGCTCGGCGATCAGAGTGAAGCCCGCGCGCCTCACGTACTCCTCGGGACGGCCAACCCAGGCCTGGGCCTTCGCATAGACGTGCGGCGTCCGCCCGAAGAGGTTGCCGCATGTCTGGTCGCACAGATCCCAGCTATCGAAGCCCTTCACCCACCCTTCCATCTGGGTAGGTGTCACATCGTCGGGATCATCGACCATAGAAGCCAGGATCCGCGCCTCGTGGATCCCCGTCGTCCACAGATCCATCGCGAGGGCGTGGTCATCGCTATGGGCACGGGCGATCCGCCTGCATTGCGGGATGCTCACGCCCAGTGCGCGGTCGACGTTGATCCCCACCCGCGCCATGCCGGGTCGTCGCTCGGGGTCGGCGGCAGCTCGGAGTTCCGCGACCACGGCGCGGCAGGAGACGCGCACCCGATCAGCGATCCGCGATGTCGCGCGGATCCACCGCGCAGGTGGTGCTGCGCAGGACAGATCCCAGCTGCCCACGGTGGCGTGCGACCCAACCATAAAGGCGGTCCGTAGCCGCGGGGAAGGCCGCGAGCACGGCGGCGGGCGCAGCACCGAACGGCAACCGGCGCAGGGCGTGGGGCACCGCCGCACCCCCGGACCACACTCGCCGGTCCGGGGTCACCAGATGCCAGGAGGAATAGCGGGCGGCTCGGTCCATCGACCCGAGCCAACGGTCGCCGTCCCGCCCCTGGATCGCGGCGAAGGCCAGGGACTCCCTGCGGTCCCAGGCGCGTATCCTGTCTGCTGACCATCGGCAGAACCCGCAGTCCTCGTCGTACAGCACGATCGCGCGGTTCATCGATCCGATGCTACGCGTCCTCAGCCCGAAGAGGCGGGGACCGTCGTGAAGCCGAGGCCCTTCTTGCGGATGCCGCGGATGATGGCGGGCAGCGCCTTTATCGTGTGCGCGGCGTCCCCGCCGCCGTCGTGAAGCAGGATGATGGATCCGGGCTTGACCTGCCGCAACACCGCCTTGGTGACCTCCTTGGCGGTCAGCCCGGCCCGCCAGTCCTTGGGATCGACGCTCCACATCACGACGCGCATGCCTCGGCGAAGCGCCTCTTGCACCACGAAGTCGTCGTAACTGCCGCCGGGTGGACGGAACAATGTGGGCTCGATGCCGGCGGCTTCGAGCGCCGTCGTTGCGTCGGCGATCTCGGCCATGATGCGATCTGTACCGAGGTCCGCAAGGGCCGGCGCGACCGGGTGGTCGAACGAGTGGTTGCCGATCGGGTAGCCCGCCTCGGCGACCTTGCGAGCTAGCTCCGGATACCGGTCCACGAGGTAGCCCACCATGAAGAACGTGGCAGGGACGCGGTAGTGGTGCAGGACGGCCATGACCCGGTCGGTGTCCCCGGGCCAGGGCCCGTCATCGAATGTGAGGGCCACCGAACGCGGCGTGTGGCCGCTGCCTCGCGGGATGTCGGTGATCGACACCACCTCGCCCGAGAAGCGACCGGTCACGGTGACCTGATCCATGCGGTAGGCGGTCAAGGTGTGTTCGGGGTTGCCGACGCGAGGCTGGTCGATCGCCACACTCGCCCTGCGTGTGCCCTCGGTGCGGTCGGTCCCGTCGGCGACCGTGACGCGGTCCCCCTGGACGAGCCGCGTTCTCAGCGGCGCACGGTCGCCGTTCAACAGGACCCGGCCGGGGTCCGCGAAGCGCTCGAGCACCTTGCCGGAGACGGAGAGAAGCTTCCCGGCGTTCGCGTGCAGGCCGAGCTCCCCGATCAGAGTGCCGAACGTGGTGTTCGGTGCCACCTCGCGGTAGACGCCGTCGACGATGACCCCGAGGGGCGGCGGCGTCGGGGGCGGGGGCGGCGCGGACCCGCCGCATCCGGCGGCCACGAACCCGGCGCCCAACAGCAGCGCTAGCGCAGGGGCGCGAACGGGGAAGGTTCGGACGGACATCGAGTTGCCTCATCCTGTCATGGATGCCAGGGGTATGTCGGCGCTGAGATGATGAGCCGTGGCTGAAGGACGATCGGAGCGCGGCGCCGTGGTGATGATGGTGCTTCTGGACATCGGTGCGCTGCTGCTGTTCGTGATCGCGGGACTTCGATCGCACGACGAGGCCGCGGTGCCGGCGTACTTCGCACGCAACGCCATCCCTCTGGTGGCCTCCTGGTTGGGCTTCGCGGCGTTGTTGGGCACCTACCGACGGTTGGGCTTCGCCTCGCTGTGGCGAACATGGCTCGTGGCGGTACCCGTCGCCCTGGTGGTGCGCTCGGTGTGGGTGGGCTCACCCACGGGCGCTCGCTTCCTGGTCTTCTTCCTGGTGGTGATGGCCTTCACTGGCTTGTTCCTTCTGCTGGGGCGCGGGCTGATGTCGCTGCTGACCGGTCGCGGATATCCGGAAAAGCGCGGCGCGTGAACGGGATCCGCGTCCCCGCACCAGGTGCCGCTCGGAGCTACTGGCTGCAGGAAGCGCTCGCGCACGATCGAGGTGAACCCTGCCCGCCGCTCACCAAACACGTCGCCGCCGATGTGTGCATCGTTGGCGGTGGGTTCGCCGGATTGTGGGCCGCGGTGGAGCTCGCGCAGCGTGAGCCGGACCTGCACATCGCGCTCCTGGAACAGGACATCTGCGGTGGTGGCGCGAGCGGGCGCAACGGCGGGTTCCTCACCTCATCATGGTGGGACGCGCCCGCGATGTGCGGCCTCTTCGGGCAGGACGAGGGACTGGCCTATGCAACGGTCCTGGCGAACACGGTGGGTGATATCGAGCGCTGGTGCGAGGAGCGCTCCGTGGACTGCTGGTTCCACCGGGAGGGCACGCTGGGGGTTCGCACGGGCGCCTGGCAGGAAGGCCCGGGCGGCTCCGGCCCGGCCGACTTCCTGGCCGCTCACGGGCTCGGGGACCGGATGCAACCGCGCACGGACGAGGAGTGCCGGCAGGTGGCCGACTCCCCGAGGTTCATCGGCGGCGCGTTCATAGAGGACGGCGCGGTGGTGCAGCCCGCTCGGCTGGCCCGGGGCTTGCGCAGGGTGGCGCTCGCCGCCGGGGTGCGGATCTTCGAACGCACCGAGGTCACCGGGCTGGAACGCTCCCGCCCTGCTGTGGTGCGGACCGAGCACGCCGCCGTGAAGGCCGACCAGGTGGTGCTGACGATGGGATCGTGGGCAGCAGGCTGGCGCGGGTTCCGTCGAAGCTTCGGCGTGGTCGTGGACCACATGGTGGTGACCGAGCCGATCCCCGATCGCCTTGCGGAGATCGGCTGGACCTCCATGACGGGGATCGCCGACGGGCGCGAGTTGCTCTACTACTTGCGCCCAACCGACGACGGCCGGATCGCCATCGGGGGAGGCGCGCTCGAGGTGGTCATGGGCGGTCGTGCCTCGGGGCGCGCGGCCACCCATAGCCACCACGCCGCCGAGGTCGCGGCGCGCGGGCTCCTGTGGATGTTCCCGCAGCTGGAGGGCATCGCATTCGACTACGCGTGGGGCGGCCCGATCGACCAGACGGCGTCGTTCCTGCCGTTCTTCAAGACGCTGGCTCCGGGCAACGTGCACGCGGGGTTGGGGTTCTCAGGACACGGGCTGGCGCAGACCCGTGTCGGGGGGCGCATCCTCAGCTCCCTGGTGCAAGGCGTCCGAGACGAGTGGACGGCGCTGCCGGTGGTCGGTCCCGAGTGGTTCAAGGCGCCTCCCGAGCCGTTCCGGTATCCGGCGGTCCGAGCTGCCGCCTGGGCCATGGAAGCGGGCGACCGCCGGCAGGACGAAGGCAGATCCAGGGGCATCCTGAACGACGCGATCGGCTCCGCTCCGGGACGGTTCCGCGCGTGGCTCGTGGAGCGCGGTCCCCGACCGGCTCAATAGCGGTCGTCGTGGGAGGGCGGGAGCTCGCCGGGGTCCGCCTCGTTCTCGCGATATTTGATCGCGCGCTGCTCGGCTACCTGTCGATCCACCTGATCCCCGACCCTGCTGGCCCAGCGCTTGACCGCCCACCAGCCGACGGCCGCCATGATCACGAACGCGAGCGTGAGCGTGAACACCACGATCGCAGTGAACTTGAGCACGGCGCCTAGAACCCCGAAGATCGCGGCGAGCAGCAGCAGGATGAGGATGAGGACCATCATGTCTGCTCCAAGCCTACGACTCCGGCGGCGAAGCGTTCTAACCGGCGGGCGAGCGCGGCAGGGCGTTGCAGTGGCAGATCGTGGACCCCGTCCATCCACTCGATCGTGACGGGTCTCCCGGTCGCCGCTCTGCGGACCTCCGCTAACGCCGTGCGCTTGCCCTCCCCGACGTCTCGTTCGTCCTCGATCCGGGCGAGGATCGCCAACGTGGGGACGCGAACACGTCGGTAGCGCTCCACCGGATCCTGCTCCCAGATCGCGCGGAGGATCCGGAAATGATTGGCGCGGGACAGGTACGGCGTGATGGGTGCCGTCGGGTCGGATCCGCATCACCGACATCACGATGTCTTCCACATCGGGCGTCACCTCGACCGCGTCCGCGAAGAACGTGCGGATCATGCCGCGGAACTGCGCCGCCGGCATCCCCGCGAGATGAGGCGGCGCGAGCTCTCGCTTGACGCTCGCCCAATCCTTGCCCGGTCGCATCGAAATGACCCCTCCGTCCACCAGCACCACGCCTGCGGGTGCGCGCGGATGCGATGCCGCCAGCTCCAACGCCACCATCGCGCCCCAGGAATGGCCGCGACCACGGGCGCTCGCAACCCGGTGGCGCGCATCACCGACCCAGCATCCGCCACGACATGGTCGAACCCATAGCCGCTCGTGGGTTTACCGCTCCGACTGTGGCCGCGCGCGTCGTAGGTCACGACCCTGAACGTGGCCGCGAGCCGCGGCAGCATCAGGTCCCAGATGTGCTGGCTGGAGGCCAGTCCATGGTGGAGCAAGAGGCCGGGGGCATCATCAAGCGCAGCCCCGTGGACGCGCACGGCGAGTCTGACGCCGCCTCCCCCCGTCACCGTGAGCTCCTTCATACTGCCGTCATGGTAGATACCCCCCCGCAGGCGATCGAGCCGTAGCGTGCTTGCGGCATCGCGCCGATCTCGCGGAAGATGTCGTATCCCCGCGGGAGGTGAGCGTCAGGTGCAGGAACCGCCCAGGATCGGCCGTCGCACCTTCCTTCGGCGCGCCGCGCGCACCGCGATCGCGCTCCCGGCGGCCGGCGCGATGCTCGGTGCGTGCTCCCGGACCCAGGCGGGCGAACCCCTCCTGTCCCCAGCGGCGTCTCCGCACGGTCCCACGTTCATCGCGCCCGCGGCGCGTAGCCCGGTTCTGCGGGTGTACGAATGGAAGGACTACCTCGCCAAGCGGGTCGTCTCGTCGTTCGAGCGCTCCTTCGATGTGCGTGTCGAGGTGGAGAGCTTCCTGCACATCGACGAAGCGGTGGGGCGTCTGCAAGATCCCGGCGCTGACTTCGACGTGTTCTTCCCCACGATCGACGTGCTTCCCGGTCTCACGCGGGAGGGGATCCTGCGCCCGCTCGCGCACGATCGATTGCCCAACCTGCAGAACCTGTGGCCGTGGTTCCGCAGCGGAGACGGTCCGTTCTACGACGTCGGGCAGCGATACACAGTGCCGTACACGGTGTATTCCAGCGGGGTCGGCTGGCGGGCCGATCTGGTGGACGCCGCCGACGAGCCCGGTAGCCGCGCCGATCCCTTCGACATCTTCTGGAACGCACGGTATCGAGGGCGGCTGGGGATGTACGACGACTACCTCGAGGCGCTGTCGCTCGTGCTCCTTCGCGACGGCGTGACGGACGTGCGGAGCCCCACCGACACGCAACTGCGGGCGGCTGCGGACGCGTTGGGCGAGGCGATTCGCACCGTCGACGTCGCGTTCACCGACGACGGTGCGCAGGAGGGTCTTCCCGAAGGGACGTTCGCGGCGCACCAGGCGTGGTCAGGAGACGTCCTCACGGCGCCCCGGTACGCGGCAGCGGATGGGCACCCCGATGTCACGCCGGACCTGCGGTACTGGTCGCCCCCGGGCCCCGGCAAGATCGTCGGATGCGACCTCACCGCGATCTGTGCCGCGGGCAAGCACCCCGCCCTGGCGCACGCGTTCCTGAACCACCTTTTGGACTTCGAGGTGGCGATGGACAACTTCAGCTGGAACGGCTATCAGCCGCCGGTCCAAGGGATCACCCGCGAGGCGTTCGCTGATCCGACTTTCCCATGGCGCGATGCGGTGCCGGCCAACCTGCTGGACGCGCTCATCACGCCCGAGGACTTCGCGAGTGGGCAGATGCTGGTGGGGTTCGGGCCCTCGGAGCGCGCGCGGTGGCTGGCTCAGTGGAACCGGGTGGCGCCGAGCGTCTGAATCGGCGCGCCGCCTCGATCGGGGCTCCAGCCCTTGCCCGGGTCGTATGCGTCGAAAGCGGCCACGAAGTCCCCCGAGGAAGCGTCGACGACCTGGACCAGCAGGTTGTCGGCCGTGCAGCCGTCGTCGTCCCCCGCGCGGCTCGGCGATACGAAATCGCCCTTGGCGGAGAAGTAGCACAGGTCGCGCGTGAGGTACACCCATGCCGGCCCCCATCGCACGCCGTCGGCGTCGTTGCGAACCGTGGCGAGGGTCAAGGCCACGTCTCGGTCGCTGCGGGACCCCAGCAACGTCCCGTACGCCGACACCGGATCGATCGTCGGTGTGATGTCGCCGGGCGCGGACAAAACGTAGCCGAACGTGCCGGGGATCTCCTGGTCGCGCGCTTGGCGGAACCCTGCGTAGAGGTCGGGGCTCGTGGGCCTGGGCGCGAGGAGCACCGCCGTGACGAGAGCCGCGACGGCGAACACGACCGTTGATGCGACACGACGGTGGACCATCTCAACCAGCGTAGCCCGTCGAGGGCGGTGCACTACCCCCTTCCGTGTCTGCCGTACTACCCTTCCGGACACGTTCACGACGTTTCCTGGGAGGGGATAATCCGATGGCCGATGCCCTGCAGAACTATGTCGACGGGAAGTGGGTCGACGCGCTCGACGGCGGCCGGTTCGATGTCTTCGATCCGGCCACCGGCGAGGTGATCGCCACCGCCCCGGACTCGCAACCCGGCGACGTCGAGGGCGCGATCGAGGCTGCGCGCCGCACGTTCGACGACGGTCGGTGGTGGCCCGGAACCTCCGCGCGCGACCGCGGACGGATCCTGCTGCGCGCCGGCGACATCATGCGCCGCGAGCTCGAGCGTCTGGCTCAGATGGAGTCGCTCGATTGCGGCAAGCCGCTCGCCGAAGCCCGCGACGACCTCGAAGAGGTCGCGTTCATGTTCGAGTATTACGGGGGGTGGGCCACCAAGGTCGACGGCTACATCCCGCCCGTGGGCAACGATGCGATGTCGCTCGTGATCAAGGAGCCGATGGGCGTGGCGGCCGCGATCACCCCGTGGAACTACCCGATGCCCATGGCGGTGCAGAAGGTCGCGCCGGCCATCTCCGCCGGTTGCACGATGATCCTCAAGCCCGCCGAACAGACGCCGCTGACCGCGCTGGAGATCCCAAAGATCCTCGAGGAAGCCGGCCTCCCGGCCGGCGTCCTCAACGTGATCACCGGGTTCGGCGAGGCGGCGGGCGCGCCGCTCGTGGCCAGCCCCAAGGTGGACAAGGTGGGCTTCACGGGGTCCAAGGAGGTCGGCAAGCTGATCATGCGCAGCGGCGCGGACACGCTGAAGCGAGTCACGTTGGAGCTAGGTGGCAAGTCGCCCAACATCGTATTCGCCGACGCTGACTTCGAGGCCGCCATCGAAGGCAGCGCCAACGGGATCTTCTGGAACCAGGGGGAGATCTGCTCGGCGGGATCGCGCGTCTTCATCGAGCGTGCGATCTACGATGACGCGCTCTCCGCGCTCGTGGACCACGCCAACAACGTGGTGGTGGGCGATGGCCGAGCCGAGGGCACCACCATGGGTCCGCTCGTGTCCAAGGAGCAGCAGCGCCGGGTGCAGGAGTACATCGAGGTCGGTCGCGGCGAGGCCACCCTCGCCGCCCAGGGCGCGGTGCCCGAGGACCCTCGTCTCGCGAACGGCTACTTCGTGCCGCCCACGATCTTCGCGGACGTGAAGAACGACGCCCGCATCGCCCGGGAGGAGATCTTCGGTCCGGTGATGTCCGTGATCCCGTTCTCCAGTGCGCAGGAGGTCGTGGAGTTGTCTAACGACAACGAGTACGGGCTCGCGGCCGCGGTCTGGACGCGCGACATCAAGAAGGCCATCAACACCGCCAAGGCGTTGCGCGCCGGGATCGTGTGGATCAACGACACCCAACCGGCGCCTACCGAGGCGCCGTGGGGCGGTTACAAGCAGTCGGGGATCGGGCGCGAGCTTGGCAGGGAAGGCGTGGAGGACTACCTGGAGGCCAAGCACATCTGGATCAATCTCGCCGACTGACCTGCGGGTTCAGCGAGGGCGCCGGTTTGGTGCGAACAGTCCCACGGCGACGATCCCGAACGTGGCGACCACGATGACCCCGATGGCCGCCCGAAGGTCCACGGTCTGCGCCACGTAGCCCAGGATCGGCGGGCTCCAGATGAACCCCGTGTAGCCCACGGTGGTGACCGCGGCGATCGCGTTGGTGGACTCCTCGTCGATGTCCTCGGTGAGCCCGAAGCCCGCGGGCGCGGCCGCACTGATCATGAAGCCCAGCAGCAGGTAGGCGACCCCCACCACCCAGGGATTGCTCGTGGTGACCGCGATCGTGCCCGCGACGGCAGAGCCCAGGCCGGACACCAGGATCGTGGTCCGCGTACCGAGGCCGAACAGCACCCTTCCGGCGAAGACACGACCCAAGAAGATCGCCCCGGAGAAGCCCATGAACGCGATGGCGGCCGTGGCAGCCGAGGCGCCTAGCTCAACGCGGAGGTAGAGCCCCGACCACGTGTCCATCGAACCCTCCACGAGGAAAGCAAACAGCACCACGAGCGCCGGGATCCACAATGCCGGCGCGCGGAAGAGCGCCGAGATCGAGAAGGCGGTCTCCGTGCCTTCGGGGCTCCGTTCGCTCGAAGCCGTGCGCGCGTTCCACACGGCCGTGACCAGTAGCGCCGCCGCCGCGAACGCGAACCCCCAGCGGAAATCGAGATCCGCCGCGCGGATGAGCCCCGCGGCGCCCGCCCCGGTGACCCCACCCAACGCGTAGGAGGCATGCATCCACTGCAGGATCGGTCGTGCGGTCGCGACCTCCATGCGCTGGGCGGCCACGTTGAGGTACACGTCGATCAGCCCGTTGCCGGCGCCCACGAGCACGAATCCGATCGCCATCACGGACGTGGGCAGGAACCCGATCGCTGCGCAGCCGCACGTGAGGGTGAGCAGGGAGATGGTCATGCTTGTGCGCAGTGGGAGGGGTTGCATCCGGGGCGCCACGAACAGCATGACGGCCACCGCAACCGAAGAAAGCAGTGTGTAGAGGAGCCCGAGGCGCGCCTCGTCGATGCCGTGGAACCGCTGGAACTCGAAGACGAGGATCACCCAAACGCCCCAGAACTGGCCGAACGACCAGTACCCGGCAAGCAGCGGCGTGATGGCGGACCAGGGCGCCGCAACCCGCGTGCCCTCGCTGAGATCGCCGGGCCGCGACCGGGGACCGAGCTCGTCCATCGAGGCATCATGCCACGAAGGTTGAGCGCAGCTACAACCTTGACCCCGGCTCGGGGGGATGGGCTAGACTCCGCGCACGATGGCGGGCGGACAGGTGCAGCTGGTCGATCTCGTGAAGCGCTTTGGCGAGTTCACGGCGGTGGCGGGGATCAACCTGGACATGCCTTCGGGCGAGTTCTTCTCCTTGTTAGGGCCCTCGGGCTGCGGCAAGACCACCACGCTGCGCATGATCGCGGGGTTCGAACGTCCGTCGGAGGGCCAGATCCTGCTCGACGGGGGGGACATGGCCCAGACGCCGCCGCACAAGCGCAACGTCAACACCGTGTTCCAGAACTACGCCCTGTTCCCACATCTCACGGTCGAGGAGAACGTCGCTTTCGGCTTGAAGTACCAGAAGGCGTCCAAACAGGAGACGAAGGAGCGCGTGGGACAGGCGCTCGAGCTTGTCGCGCTCGGCGACTTCGGCAAGCGTCGTCCCAACCAACTTTCCGGCGGGCAGCAGCAACGCGTGGCGCTGGCTCGCGCGCTGATCTTGAATCCCGCCGTGCTGCTCTTGGACGAACCGCTAGGAGCCCTCGACGCCAAGCTCCGCAAACGCTTGCAGATCGAGCTGAAGTCGTTGCAGGAGGAGGTCGGCATCACGTTCGTCTACGTGACGCACGACCAGGAAGAAGCCCTCACCATGTCGGACCGCATCGCGGTGATGTCCCAGGGCAGGGTCGAGCAGGTCGGTCCGCCGAAGGAGATCTACGAGGAACCCGCCACCGCCTACGTCGCCGACTTCCTGGGCGTGTCCAACCTCATGGACGCCACCGCGCGGGGAGCCGGACCCGACGGCTGTCAGGTGTCCCTCGGCGAGTTCTCGCTGGTGGCCGGGCAGGGCGACCCCACCACCGAGGGCAGCGCCAAGATCACGATCAGACCCGAGCGCGTCGACCTAGAAGCACAGGGCATCGCCGGTGAGAACCGGGTACCCGGCATGGTCGAGCGGGTGGTCTATGTGGGCTCGGTGCTGCAGGTGATCATCAACCTTGCGCCGGGGGCTCGAATCCAGGCGTGGCTGCAGAACGAAGGTGAGACGCTTCCGTACGCGTCCGGAACGGCGGTGACCGCGCACCTGCCGCCTGAGGCCCTGCGCGTGCTGCCGGCGGCCGGGACCGCCGTCATCGCCACCGGAGAGATCGAAGAAGAAGCCTAGGACCGTTATAGCTGCGCGAAGCTCGCTACATCATCGCCACCCGAGCCCTTGGACAAGCGGCGGTACAACACGTACCCCAGCGCGATCACGACCATGGTGGAGATGAGCATGACCGTGGCGGCGGCGTTCACGGCGGGCGTGGGCGATCCCCTTGCCGCCGAGTAGATCTTCACCGAGAGCGGCTCGCTGCTCGCCGGCCCGGACAGGTAGCGCACGGTCACGAAGTCGTCCACCGAGTCCGCGAACACGATGGCCACGCTCGCCAGGATCGCGGGAGCTAACAGTGGCAGGAGCACCCGGCGCAGGCCTTGCCCGGGGCGCGCCCCGAGGTCCATGGCGGCCTCCTCGTACTCGGGTCCGATGGAGAGCAAGCGAGCCCGCACGATGATCACCGGGTAGGACATCTGGAACGTGATGAGACCCAGAAGCTGGGCGCCGGTGCCGAGCGGGATCGCGTTCTTGAGCAGCTGGGTGAACAGGAGGAAGACCGAGACGCCGAGGATGATCTCGGGCACCACGAAGGACAGTAGCATCGTGAAGTTGGCGCCTCGGGCAGGTCGACCGTGCCAGCGGTCGATCCCGATCGCGAAGGCCGTGCCGAGCGGCACCGCCAGCAGGACGGTGACGGTGGACAGGCGGAACGTCTGGGCCATGGCACCACGGAGCGCCGGGTCGTGGAACAGCGAGTCGAACGGGTCCCCGGTCCACCATCGCAGCGAGAAGCCCTGCCAGGTGCTGCGCGAGCGTCCCGAGTTGAAGGAGAAGATCACCGCGATCACGACGGGCACGAGCGACCAGAAGAGGTATCCGAGCGTCACAGCCTGCAGGAACCGGGGCTTGCGCCACGGGTTGCGCAGCCAGCCACGTGGCGTCCTCGCGATCGCCACGCTGCTCATGCGCCCTCCCCAGCGCGACGTGTCTCGCGCAAGTAGTACATCATCGGCACGATCACGAGCACCATCAGGATCAGTACGAGCGATGCTGCCTCGGGCGTGCGTCCCGGTTCGCCGAGCGCGTTGTCGATCATGTTGCCGAACATCGAGGTCTTCGTGGAACCCAGCAGGTTGTTGGTGAAGTAGTCGCCGAACATCGGGAGCGACACGATCACGAGGCCGGCGAGGATGGCTGGCTTGGAGAGCGGCAGCGTCACACGGCGGAACGTCTGGGCGGGCGCCGCCCCGAGATCACGTCCGGCCTCGAGGAGGTTCTGGTCGATCCGGTCGAGCGATCCGAACAAGGGCAGGATCATGAACGGGATGTACCCATACACGAGCCCGAGGATCACCGTGACCGGCTCGCCGGCGAGCCAGTTAACCGGTTGAGCGATCAGCCCCACCGCGCCGAGGATGTCGTTCACGTAGCCGTCGGGCTGGAGCAGGCTTTGCCAGGCGTAGATCCGCATGAGGTAGCTGATCCAGAAGGGCGCCACCAGCAGGATTAGGATCGGCACCTTGTACCTGCCCGCGTAGCGGGCGGCGTAGTACGCCACCGCGTAGCCGATCACCAGACAGATGAGGCTAGCGGACGCGACGTAGAGCAACGTGCGGATCATGGGTTGCTGGTAGATGGCCGGACTCGCGTAGAACTTCTGGAGGGTGTCGCCGAACGCCTGGAAGCTCCACCACCACGGCTGGTAGACCGGGATCGGTTGCTGGAACACCGGATCGACCGTGCCGAAGGCGACGGACAGCACCGTGTAGAACGGCAGCACGAAGAGGAACGCCAGCCACACGGTCCCGGGCGCAGCGAACGAGGGCCAGTACCACTTGGGATACCGCACCCCGGTCCGCTCGGCCGCTGCGGCCCGCTTGCGGCGGCGTTCCGACCTGGAGGGCTCGACGACGACCGAGTCGGTCACCGCGGGCTACCCGGACTGGATCTGACCCCAGGCGTCGAGCCAGAGCTTGTCGACGTCCGGAGCGAGCTGACCCTGGATCAGACCCTTGGTGAACATCTCTTCCGTCACGACCGCTTTGGACAGGTTCGGCGGCACCACCTTGTCGCGCACGAGCGTTCCCGGGTCGATCGTGGTGAACGGGGGCTGGTATCCGTTCCACTCGGCGAAGTTCACATACCCCCACTTCTTGTCCAGCAGGAAGTTGAGGAACGCGTGGGCGAGCGCAGGGTTCGCGGCCTGCGTAGGCACCGCGATCGTGTCGCTGCCGATCAGCGCGGGTTCGGTCGGGTACCAGAACCCGAGGACGTCCGCGCTCGTGCCCTTGGGCACGTAGTACTGACCGGCCACGATGTCACCCGACCAGGACTGCGCCACGGTGAACTCGCCCTCGGGAAGCTTGTTCCAGGCCCCGTTGGTCGTGAGACGCCCGTCGAGGTCGTTCAGTAGCTGCACGATGTCCGTCTTGGCCTGGTCGATCGCCGCGGGGTCGCCGGTGTTGGGGTCGGCGCCGCCGTTACGGACGATCGCCATGCCAAGGGCGTCGCGGTAGGAGTCGTAGTAGCTGATCACGCCCTTGTATTTGGGGTTCCAGAGCAGGTCGTAGCCCTGGGCCTCGGCCTCGTCGTCGGTCACGCGGTCCCGGCGGTAGGCCACCCCGGTCGTGTAGATCGTGTACGGGACCGTGTACTGCCATCCCAGGTCGTAGAAAGGACCCGGGTCCCAGAACGATTTCCAGACCGCGGCCTCCATGTTCGGGATCATCTCGTGCTGCAGCGGTTGGATCAGGTTCTTCTGGGCCAGACGTGAGACGTAGTCGGTGGTGGGGAAGAAGACGTCGGGCTTCACCTGGCCGGCGACGAGCTTCTGGATGCCCTCCTCCATGTTGTTGAAGCTGGTGTACTCGACCTTGACGTTGAACTCGTCCTCGAACGCCGCGATCACCTTCTTGTAGATGTAAGAGTCCCAGTTGTAGACCTGGAGCGGGCCGGTTTCCAGCGCCGTGGTGGCGGCGATCGGCTCGCCGTTGAGTGGGAGCGTCACGGGGGTATCGGGACGTGCGAGACCTGGGACTGCGGTTCCGCTGCCTCCTGCGGCGCTGGTGGTGGTGCCGGGCTTGGAGCAGGCAGCCAGGATGGCAGCGAGGCTCGGTACTGCGATCGCCGCGGCCCCCGCCCTGCGCAGGAATGCCCGCCTGGATAGATCGTGTTCACGCTCTCCCATGACCCCTCCTTCTCAGCGATCCCCACCCCAGGTCCTGAGCGGTGATTCAATCCTGTGGCGGTGACTACCATAGGCGCGCCGTGCTATGCAAGTTCCGGCGGAAACAACTCGAACTAACTAGTCAGGTGGTGCCGCACATCCATGGATACGTCAACAAGGGTTGTCGTGGTTGGCGCCGGGTTCGCGGGGCTCGCCGCGGCCCTTGCGTTCAACGACCGGGGCGTCGACGTCGTGGTCCTGGAGGCCCGCGAGCGCGTGGGCGGGCGCGTGTGGTCCAGCACGCTGACCAACGGCGCGGTCGTGGAACTCGGCGCCGAATGGATCATGGAGGCCGACGAAGAGTTGCTGGCGATGGCCGCCCGGTTCGAGATCGATGCGGTGGAGACCGGCGCCGACTACAAGCGGCGCGAGGCCTGGGGGACGGTGACCGTCTCACTCGAGGCGCAGGATGCCTTCCTCGAGGCCGCGAACCGGGCTCGGGCCGGGGTCTCTGCGGCGGACGCGACGCGCAGTTCGCTCGGTGCGTTCCTGGACGGGGTGGAGGGCGGCGATGTCGCGCGGCACGTCCTCAAGACACGGCTCGCGGGCACGTGCGGTCAGGACCTGGACGTCGTGACCCTGCAGGTCAGCGACGGCGAGCGCGCGTTTACTCCGGGCGAACGTCGTTACTTCCGGCTCGGGTCGGGGAACCAACGCCTCGCCGAGGCGATGGCGGAAGAGGCCGGGGACGTCCGGCTCGGGCAAGCGGTCGATTCCGTGACGCGCGGGTCCGATCACGTCACGGTGCACGCGGGTCCGCATGAGGAGCACGCGGACGCCGTGGTGATCGCCGTGCCCGCACCCATCGCGGCCAGGCTCCCCTTCACGCCGGCACTCCCCGACGACGTTGGGGCGGCGCTGAGCGGCCTGCGCATGGGCGTCGCCTCGAAGCTCGCGGTCGCCACCAAGGGGCGCCCCACACTTCGCTCGCGCCAGTCGACCGAACGCTCGATGTGGTGCTGGGCGGCCAACGGCGAGGGGGGTAAGCCCAGGAAGTGCCTCGCCTCGTTCGCGGGGTCGCACGCGACGCAAGTGGAGCTGGAGGTGACGAGCGGACGGGTCACGCCGTGGCTGAACGCCTTGCAAGCCATGAATCCGGACCTGACGTTCGAAGGCGAGCCGGTGATGTATGCCTGGGCCGACGATCCGTACACGTTGGGGGCGTACTCGTCCTGGGACGCGGCGTCGTGGGGCAATCACGACGTGTTCGCGCGCACCGTGGGCAGGATGGCGTTCGCGGGCGAGCACACGGCCGGCCCCGGGCACTACGCCACGATGAACGGGGCCCTGCTCAGCGGCCGTCGTGCGGCCGAGCAGGTGCTTGCGATGCTGGGATGAGCGTTCGGCGACCTTCCATCGTGGTCTGGGATCTCGGCGGCGTCCTGATCGACTGGGACCCCAACCACCTCTACCGGAAGTTGATCCCCGATAAGGATGCCCGCGAGCGGTTCCTGGCGGAGGTCTGTTCTCCGGCGTGGAACCACCGGCAAGATGCCGGGCGCCCGTTCGCGGAAGGGATCGCCGAACTGTCGGCCGCGTACCCGGGCCAGGCTTCGATGATCGAGGCGTACTTCGATCGGTGGGACGAGATGCTCGGCGGACCGATCGAGGGATCGGTGGCGATCCTCGAGGAGCTCGCCGAGGCGGGCGTCCGCCAGCTCGCGCTCACGAACTGGTCGCATGAGACCTTCCCCCGGGCGCGTGGGCAGTTCCCGTTCCTGGAGCGGTTCGAGGGCATCGTGGTGTCGGGCGAGGAAGGCGTCGCAAAGCCCGACCCCGGCGTGTACGGCATCCTGCTGTCCCGCCACGACCTGTCCGCATCCACGTGCGTGTTCGTGGACGATTCCGCGCGCAACGTGGAGTCCGCTGCCGGGCTCGGGTTCGATGTCATCCGCTTCACCTCGCCGGCCGATCTGAGGGCGCGGCTGGTAGCCCGAGGCCTCTTTCCGAACTGACAGACCCTGGGGGGGCGTTGCTAGCATCCCGGCCTCACCTCCGTCGACGCAGAGAAGAGGGATACCGTGAGTGAGGCAACCGTCACCGAGTCCGTCGTGCTGGTCGAAGACATCGGCCCAATCCGTCGGATCACGATGAACCGGCCGAACGCGCTCAACGCGCTCGATCACGGCCTGATCGAGGGGCTCGACGACGCGATCCGGGCCGCCGGCGATGACGACGCCGTGCACGTGGTCATCCTGCGCGGTGCGGGTCGCGCGTTCTGCTCGGGCTACGACCTCAACGAGGACGCCGGCGAGGGCGAACTGGATGCGCAGCACTGGTACCGCTCGCTCACTGGGTCGGTGGCAAAGATGCTGGCATTCACTGACTGTCCAAAACCCACGATCGCGCAGGTTCATTCATACTGCCTGGCGGGTGGCACCGACCTGATGTTGGCATGCGACCTGGCGGTAGCGGCCGACGACGCCAAGTTCGGCTATGTCGACATCCGATTCGGGTCCGGCGTCGTTTCGATGTTCCTGCCGTGGGTGGTCGGTGTGCGCAAGGCCAAGGAGTTGCTCTTCACCGGTGAGGACCGGATCCCTGCGGACGAGGCGCTGAGGATCGGCCTCGTGAATCGCGTGGTGCCGCGCGGCGACCTCGATGACGCCACCCTCGCGCTTGCCGAGGAGATCGCGAAGAACGAGCCGTTCGTGATCCAGACCACCAAACGTGCCGTCAACCGCGTGTGGGACGTCGCGGGGTTCCGCCAGGCCATGACCGCGAACGTGGAGCTCGACGTGATGATCGAGACCGCCAACCTTCCAGCGCGCGACGAGTTCCGGAGCATCACCAATGAGCAGGGGCTCAAGAAGGCCATCGCGTGGCGCGACACGAAGTTCCGCGGTGACGCGTGAGCCGTCGGCGTGACCTGACGCCGCTACTGGCGCCACGCTCGATCGCGGTGGTGGGTGCGTCGGAGTCTCCCGACTCCTGGGCGCCGGAGATCGAACGCTCGCTCCGCCATCTCGACTACGACGGCGACCTGTACCCGATCAACCCGAAATACGAGGAGGTGTGGGGCCGTCCATGCCGAAAGGCTGTGAAGGAGCTTCCGCGCGGCGTCGATCTCGTGGTCTTCGTGGTACCGGCGCGCGTGGTGGTGCACATGATCGATGACTGCGGCGCAGCGGGCGTGAAGGGCATCATGGTGGTCTCTTCGGGCTTCGCGGAAGCGGGCGAGGAGGGGCGAGCGTTGCAGGCCGAGCTCGTGGAGGCCGCCGAGCGCACGCACATCCCGGTGCTCGGACCCAACGTCGAGGGATTCGTCAACTACATTGACCATGTGGCGCCCTACGGCACCACCCCGCCTCCGAACCCGGTGCCGGGGACCATCAGCGTGATCTCCCAGTCCGGCACGGTGGCGTGGGCGATGAACCAGCAGGCCTCGGACCGTGGCGTGGGCATGCGGATCATCCTGGGCGTGGGCAACGAGGCCGTGCTCGGCCTGGGTGACATGTTCGCGTGGGCGGCGGCCGACCCCAAGACCAAGGTGATCGCGAGCTATATCGAGACGATGCGCGACGTGGAGGGCATCGGCCTGGGGCTGGAGGCGCTGCGCGAGGCCCGCAAGCCCGTCCTGATCTGCGCGCCCGAGGGTCGCAGTGAGGCCGCGCGGCGTTCGATCGTCGCCCACACGGGCGCCCTCGCCGGCAACACCGGGCTGCGTGACGCCTGGCTCCGCGGCCACGGCGTGGTGCTCGTGGACGACCCCGTGACGATGTTCGAGGGTGCCCTGCTGCTCAGCCACGTGAAGAAGTTGCGGACGCCCGGCGTGGCCGCCGCCATGCAGTCCGGCGGCGCCTGCACGCTCTTCGCGGAGGCCGCCGGGGCCCAGGGTCTCAGCCTTCCCGAGTTAGCCGTCAAGACCAAGACCAGGCTCCGGAAGGCGCTGCCGCACTTCGCCTCGCAGAACAACCCGCTCGACGTGACGGGCCAGGCGGCGGTGGAGACCGACATGTACGAGGGGGCGCTCGGGGCGCTCGCCTCGGACCCTGCGGTGGGGCTGGTGGTGTTCGACGCCTTCCCTCCCCGCCTGCCCGGCGAGACCCCGTGGGCCGATCCCGTGCTCAGGAAGACGATCGAGCTGCGCAAGCGCACCGGAGTAGCGTTCGTGAGCGTGGCGATGGGACCCCTCGCCTACACCTCGGAGGCCGCCGCCTTCACGAGGCGCTGGAAGCTGCCGTTCCTGCAAGGGCACCGCGCAGCGATCGGCGCCATCGATGCGTTGATCCGGTTCCAGTCCTCGAACGCACGCGCGATCGCGGACCTGCCTGCGCACGCGAACCGGGGCAAGGCGCTGAGGGTGCTTCGGGGTCACGCGGGCCCGGTCGACGAGGCCACGGGAGCCAAGCTGATGGAGCTCTACGGCGTGCGCCGGCCGAAGGAGGCCGCGCTCCGCACGCCCACACAGGCGGCGGCGTTCTCCCGCACGATCGCGTTCCCGGCTGTGGTGAAGGCGCTCGCTCCGGAGATCCCGCACAAGGCGCGCCTGGGCGGCGTGCGCCTCGCCCTCACGAACGCCGCCGACGTCGAGGTGGCGGCGGCCGAGGTCCTGGAGGCCGCGAGGTGCGGGGGCGCCGGGGCGCCCAAGGTCCTCGTGCAGGAGATGGCGAGCGGCACCGAGGTGCTCGTGGGCGCGCTGGTGGACGATCGTTTCGGAGCGATGATCACGATGCGACCGGGCGGCGCGCTCGCCGAGGTGGGCGGGGCGGTCTTCGTGCCGTGCCCATTGACGCCGGCGCAGGCCCGCACCTACGTCGCGGAGCAGGCAGGGCATTGCGGACTGAACCCCGCACACCATGATCTGAAGGCCACCGCGAGAGCCGTGGAAGGGATCGCGCGCGCGGCGCACGACCTGCGCGGCCGCATCACGAGTCTGGAGGCCAATCCTCTCCTCGTCCACGAGCACGGGGCGGTGGCGGTGGACGCGCTTGCCGAGGCGCGTTCAGAAGCGCGGGCCTGAGTGCTTTATGGCTTGGTCGCAGCCCTCGGCTGGGGGTCCGCGGACTTCGGCGGCACGGTGGCGGGCCGTCGCATCGGGAGCATCTCTGCGGTATTGGTGGCGCAGGGACTGAGCGCGTTCGTCCTTACGGGGGTCTTCTTCGCGCTCGGCCACAGCGTTGGCGAACTGGGGCCCGTCGTGTGGTGGATGATGCTCAACGGCATCGTCTCTGCCACTGCGTATGCCGCGCACTACCGGGCACTGCAGCTCGGGCCGATGGCGCTCGTCTCGCCGATCAGCGCGGCCTATGCGGTGGTGGGGGTGGCGTTGACGATCGTCATCCTGCACGAACGGCCCGGCCCCGTGGCCCTGATGGGAGCCGGCGTCACGGTGATCGGCGTGATGCTGGTCTCGACCGACCTGAAGAAGGTGCGGGCCGGCACGCACGGGATCCCGGCGGGGCTTCCGTGGGCGCTCGTGGCCGCGGTGTGCTTCGGGATCGGCGGGTTCATCTTGGGGTGGGGCTCCAAGCAAGTGGGCTGGGTGCCGGCCCTTTGGGCCTCGCGCTCGGCGCAACTGGCGTGCTTCGCGGCGCTGGCCGCGGCCAGGCCCCGGGATCTCAAGCACGTGGGCAACAACCCGGGGACCTGGGCGGCGCTGGGCACGGGGATCATGGACATGATGGGCGTGATCGCCTTCGCGTCCGGCGCGCAGGCGGGCTACCTCACCATCGTATTGGTGACCTCCGCCGTGTTCCCGTTGATCGCGGTGGCGCTCAGCGTGGTGTTCCTGCACGAGCGGCCGGTGGCCAATCAGATCGCAGGAGCGTTCGTGGTGGTGTCAGGTCTGATGATCCTGGGGCTCGGCAGCTGAGGAGCAGGTCGCCGGGCTCAGGCGTCTTTCCGGTAGCGGTAGAACTCCGCCGGTTCGGGCGCCAGGGGCGTGTTGCCCAGGATCAGGTCAGCTGCTTTCTCGGCCACCATCATCACCGGCGCATAGATGTTGCCGTTGGTGACGTAGGGCATGACCGAGGCATCAACCACGCGAAGGCCGTCGATGCCGTGCACCTTCATGGTGAGCGGATCCGTGACCGACATCGCGTCTGTTCCCATCCGCGCGGTGCACGAGGGATGCAGAGCCGTCTCGGCGTCCTTGGCGACCCACTCGAGGATCTCCTCGTCGGTCTGCACCTCGGCCCCGGGGGAGAGCTCGCCGGCGCTGAACGGGTCGAACGCGGGTTGGGTGAGGATGGCGCGCGCCACACCGATCGCCTCCAGCCATTCGCGGCGGTCCTGCTCCGTCGACAGGTAGTTGAAGCGCAGCGCCGGATGCACGCGGGGGTCGGTGCTCGTGATCTTCACCGAGCCGCGCGCGTCGGAGTACATCGGGCCGATGTGCACCTGGTACCCGTGGTCGCTCGCGGGCCCCGAGCCGTCGTAGCGCACCGCGATGGGCAGGAAATGGAACATGAGGTTCGGGTAGTCCACGTGGTCGTCGCCGCGCACGAAGCCGCCCGCCTCGAAGTGGTTGGTGGCGCCGGGGCCCTTGCGGAAGACCATCCACTGGAACCCGACCCAGGGACGCCAGCGCCACTTCATGTACGGCGCCACGGACACGGGCTGCTTGCACGCGTACTGGATGTAGACCTCCAGGTGATCCTGGAGGTGCTCGCCGACGCCGGGCAGGTCGTGCACCACGTTCAAGCCCAGCGTCCGGAGCTCCTCGGCGTTGCCCACCCCCGAGAGTTGCAGGAGCTGAGGGGTGTTGATCGCGCCGCCGCAGAGCACGACTTCTTCCGTTCGCACGCGGTGCCGCTGACGCCCGCGCGTGTACTCCACGCCCACGGCGCGCGCGCCCTCGAACAGGATCCTGGTCACGAACGCACGGGTCTGCACCTCGAGGTTCTCGCGGTGCATCACGGGGTGCAGGTACGCGCGCGCCGCCGAGAGCCGTAGTCCGTTCCTGATGTTGCGATCGAACGGCGCGAAACCCTCCTGGCGGTACCCGTTCACGTCGTCGGTGAGCGGGTATCCCGCTTGCTGTACGGCCTCGAAGAACGCACCGAACAGGGGGCTCGTAGCGGGGCCTCGCTCCAGCCCCAGGGGACCGGCGTGACCGCGGAAGGGATCGTCGATGTCGGCGGCCAGGCAGGTTTCCATGCGCTTGAAGTACGGGAGGCAGTGCGCGTAGTCCCAGGTGTCCATCCCCGGGTCGGCGGCCCATCGTTCGTAGTCGAGCGGATTGCCGCGCTGGAAGATCATGCCGTTGATGCTGCTGGATCCACCCAGCACCTTGCCGCGCGCGTGGTAGATCCGCCGCCCGTTCATGTGCGGCTCGGGCTCGGACTCGTACTTCCAGTCGTAGAAGCGGTTGCCGATCGGGAACGGCAAGGCCGCCGGCATGTGGATGAAGACGTCCCAGAGCGAGTCGTTCCGGCCGGCTTCGAGCACCAGCACCCGGTTCGAAGGGTCGGCGCTCAACCGGTTCCCGAGGGCGCTACCGGCCGAGCCGCCGCCGATGATGACGAGATCGTACGGGCCAGCCATGGGCGCGAGTCTGCCCCACGAAGGCGCGCCGTGCGCACGGTTCGTTGCCGACGGCGCAACCGCTGCCTTGCGCGCGCGACGCAACGGCCCCACTATCCGACGGTCGGGATGCGCCGAGGAGAGGGGTCTTCGCGTTGGACGTCGCCACGAAGGTGTCGGTCTCGTGCCGGAACGTCTGGAAGGTGTACGGCCCGAAAGCCGAGTCGATCGTGGGCTCGCCCGATGCCAGCCTCTCGCGACAGGAGCTTCTGGAGAAGACCGGCTGCGTCGCGGCCGTGCGCGACGTCTCCTTCGAGGTCGAGCCGGGCGAGGTCTTCGTGGTCATGGGCCTGTCGGGCTCGGGCAAGTCCACGCTCGTGCGATGCATCACGAGGCTCATCGAGCCCACCGCCGGCCAGGTGCTGATCGACGGCGACGACGTGCTCGGAGCCGACGATGAGAAGCTCCGTGAGATCCGTCGCCAGAAGGTGAGCATGGTGTTCCAGCACTTCGGCCTGCTGCCCCATCGGCGCATCGTGGAGAACGTCGCGTTCGGTCTCGAGGTCCAGGGCGTGGAGAAGGACGAACGCCTCGCCGCCGCGTCCGAGGTCCTGCAGACGGTGGGCCTCGGGAGCTGGGGCGACGCGTACCCGGATGAGCTGTCGGGGGGCATGCAGCAGCGGGTGGGGCTCGCGCGCGCGCTCGCGACCGACCCGGAGATCATGCTCTTCGACGAGCCGTTCAGCGCGCTCGACCCGCTGATCCGCCGCGACATGCAGGACGAGGTGATCCGCCTCCAGAAGGAGGTGAGGAAGACCATGATCTTCATCACGCACGATCTGCTCGAGGCGCTCAAGCTCGGCGACCGGATCGCGATCATGAAGGACGGTCATTTCGTGCAGGTGGGCACGCCCGAGGAAGTGGTGGCGCACCCCGCGGACGACTACGTGGCCGACTTCATCCGCGACGTGCCTCGCACGCATGTTCTCACTGCCCGCTCGATCATGGCGCCCGTGCCCTCGGCCGACGGCCGGACCTTCGGACCCGACGTCCGTGCCGACACCGTCGTGCAGGACCTCATCTCTGTGGTGGCCACGTCCGATGAGACGCTGCGCGTGATGGACGGCGATGACGTGGTGGGCGTGGTGGATCGCACCGCGGTCATGAACGCCCTGATCGAGGACCGGGCCTGATGGCCACCGGCCTGCGGAACGACAGCCAGCTCCTCCAACTCGAGGTCGACGCGGGCGAACGTGTCCCGGTCGTCTTTCACGAGCCGCCGCACCCGTGGCGCCGCCGCGCGATCTGGCTCGCGGTCATCGGACTCACCATCGCGGTCGGCTACCAGCTCACGGCGGGCTTTCCTCAGCAGTGGGTCATCGACTTCCAGCGGTACTTCACGTCCGTCGAGAACTGGATCCTGGAGAACCAGCGGACGCACTGGCTGTACGTGGACTTCCTCATCCCGATCAAAGACGGCACGAAGGCGCTGTTCGACGGCCTCGTCACCGCGCTCACCCGGATGACGTGGCTGGGCGTGGTCGTGGGGGCTGCCGCCATCAGCGGCGTCCTCGCGGGATGGCGCATGGCGCTGCTGGCCGCCCTCGGCTTCCTGGCGATGGGCGTGCTGGGCCTGTGGGAGGCGAGTCTGCTCACGCTCTCGCTGTTGGTGCTCTCGGTGATCGCCGCGTTGGTGATCGGGATACCGCTCGGCATCTGGGCCGGCAGGCACGATCGCGTGGAGCGCATCATGCGCCCGTTCCTCGACGGGATGCAGACGATCCCGGCGTTCTCCTACCTGATCCCGTTGGTGCTCTTGTTCAGCATCGGGCCCGCCACGGCCTTGATCGCGACCGTGATCTTCGCGCTTCCACCTGCCATCCGCTTGACCAGCCTGGGCATCCGCGGCGTTCCCGACACCATCGTCGAGGTGGCCACCTCTTACGGATCGACGAAGCGCCAGATCCTTCGCAAGGTGCAGCTGCCACTGGCGAAGCCCTCGATCATGCTCGGGGTGAACCAGACGCTCATGATGGCGCTGGGGATGGCCGTCATCGTGGCCGTGGTCGGGGTGCAGGGTCTCGGCCGAGAGGTCTACAACGCGCTTCAGAAGCTGAACGTGGGCGATGCGTTCAACGGCGGATTGGCCATCGTGGCCATGGCCATCGTTCTGGACCGGGTCTCCTACGCCTGGAGCAGGCGAGATCAGCGCCGGCGCGGCGATGCCGGCCGGGTCATGATCCTCGGCAAGACCTTCCCGCGGTGGATCCTGTGGGTAGCGGCGCTCGGCGTGACGATCGTCGCCGTCGTCATCGGTCGCCAGGTGCTGCAACAGCAGGACTTCCCGAGCAACTGGACGGTCTCGCTCGCCGGCGGCACGAACTCGGTGGTGGATTGGTTCACCCGAACGTTCGGAGGCCTCACGGGGTGGATCAGCGACAACCTCACGCACTTCATCCTCGATCCTCTCCGAGACACACTTACGGGTGTCCCGTGGTGGATGGTGTGCGGAGGTGCCGCGTTGCTGGCGTGGCAGGTATCCCGTCGCTGGCGGCTCGCGCTCGCGTCCTTCCTGTGCCTCGCTGCGATCGGGGTCCTGGGGATGTGGGACAACGCCATGAACACGCTCAGTCAGGTGATCGTCGCGGTCGCACTTTCCGTGGCCTTGGCGATCCCGCTCGGCATCATGGCGGCGCGAAGCGACAAGTTCCAGGCGGTGCTGAAGCCCATCCTCGACGCGATGCAGACGATGCCCGCGTTCGTGTACCTGGTCCCCGTGATCGCGCTGTTCAACATCGGTCGTATCCCGGGCATCGTGGCCGCGCTCGTGTACGCCCTGCCTCCGTGCATCCGGCTCACGGATCTGGGGATCCGTCAGGTGCCCCATGACACCGTGGAGGCCGCCGAGTCCTTCGGGGCGACATCGGGCCAGATGCTCAGGAAGGTGCAGCTGCCGCTGGCGCGGCCCTCGATCCTGCTGGGGGTGAACCAAACCATCATGATGGTGCTCTCCGTAGTCATCATCGCGGGGCTCATCGGCGGCGGTGGGCTCGGCCTGGCGGTGATCCAGGGTCTGTCGCACGACGAGATCGGCAAGGGCATGGTGGCGGGCATCTCGATCCTGCTGCTCGCGATCGTGATCGACCGCATCACCCAGGCGATGGGCACCGCCCCGCGCTCGATGCGCGGACCGGTGGGAACCGGAGGGATCGGCTGGTGGACACGGGTGCGTGCCATCGGAGGGAACGCTAACAACAGCCAACGGAAGGAGCAGGGATGAAGCACCCTCGTAGGTGGGCGATCGTGGTCTTGGCCTCGACGCTCACGTTGCTCGCCGCGGCGTGCAGCGACGTCAAGAGCTCGAGCGACAGCACGTCGCCCTCCTCGGGCGCATCCGGGGCAACGGTGCCTGACAACAGCGGCACCACGCTCAACCTCTCGATCAGCCCCTGGGCGGGATCCGCGGCGAACGTGGCGGTGGCGCAGGTCCTGTTGGAAGACAAGCTCGGTTACACCGTCAAGACGACCGAGATCGACGAGTACGCCCAGTTCCCCGCGCTTGCCAACGGCGATCTCGATGCCACGCTCGAGGTGTGGCCCTCAGGTCACGCCAAGGACTTCAAGAAGTACATCGAGTCCGACAACGGCGTGGTGGACGGCGGCCCGAACGGCGTGACAGGGCAGATCGGCTGGTGGATCCCGACGTACATGCTCACCGATCACCCAGAGCTCGCAACCTGGGAAGGGCTCAAGACCAATGCCGAGCTGTTCAAGACGGCGGAGAGCGGGAGCGCGGGCCAGCTGCTCGACGGTGACCCGAGTTTCGTGACCTTCGACCAGCCCATCGCCGACAACCTGGGGCTGAACCTCAAGGTCGTGTACGCGGGATCCGAGGCCGCTGAGTTGACCGCGTTGAAGACCGCCTACGCGAAGCAGGATCCGATCCTCATGTACTTCTGGACGCCGCACTGGGCGCAGGAGAAGTACGCCCTCACCAATATCGAGCTCCCCGAGGTCACGCCCGCGTGTGAGCAGGCAGCCGCGGATGACGCCTCGAAGTACGCGTGCGCCTACCCGCAAGACGATCTCTACAAGGCGTTCAACGCAGATCTGCAGACGAACGCACCGGCCGCTTTCGCCCTCCTCTCGGCCATGAGCTACACGGGGGACGATCAGAACGGCATGGGTCTCGAGATCACGAATGGGGACGACCCCCAGGCCGTTGCCCAGAAGTGGCTCGATGCGAACCCAGAGGTCTGGCAGCCCTGGGTCGATGCGGGACTCGCGGCGCAGTCGTCGTAGACAGGCTCGACAGCGTCGACGCTCACGGGGGCGGCCACCACGGCCGCCCCCGTTCGCGTGGGCGTGCGTTGCTCGCACCGCAACGAGAACATTGCAGCGGCAACACCATCCGCCACACTGGCGGGGTCGCACGCAGCTGAGCGGAAGGAACGAGATTGCGCGACCGTGCCCAGACGGTGATCATCGGCGCCGGGATCGTCGGCGTGAGCGCCGCGTATCACCTGGCCCAGATGGGCGTGAGCGACGTCGTGGTGCTCGACCAGGGTCCCCTGTTCGCGACGGGTGGCTCCACGAGTCATGCGCCGGGCATCATCTTCCAGACCAACGGCTCCCGAACGATGTGCCGTCTGGCCAAGGATTCCGTGGCGATCTACGACGCCACCGACCTGGACGGTGAGCGATGCTGGTACGGCATGGGGAGCTTGGAGGTCGCCACCACCCCTGAGCGCATGGAGGAGTTGAAGCGTCGTCGAGGCTTCGGGCGCTCCTACGGCATCGAGGGGATCGAGCTCTTCACGCCCGCTGAGGTCGCCCAGAAGAGCCCGCTGCTCGACGCCCGCACGATCCTCGGCGCGCTGTGGGTTCCCAGCGACGGGGCGGCCAAGGCCGTCCAGGCCGTCACCGCCCTCGGCCGCGACGCGCAATCCCGTGGCGTCACGTTCGAGGCAGGGGTGACGGTCACCGGCTTCGACGTCGAGGCCGGACGCGTGCGGGGTGTGCAGACGGACAAGGGCGCCATCGAGTGCGAGCGGGTGTTGATCTGCGCGGGCTTCTGGGGCCCCACCGTGGGCGCGATGGCGGGCGTGCCCATCCCGTTGCTGGCGGTGCAGCATCAGCTGGTCTGGACGGACCCCGTGCCCGAGCTCGCCGGGCTCACAGGGGACACATGGCTCCAGCAACCGGTGGTGCGACACCAGGACATGTCGCTCTACTTCCGCCAGCGCGAGGACCATTTCGGGGTCGGCAACTACCGGCACGAGCCGATCGTCACGGCCCAGGCTGCCATCCGGCGCCACGGCGACGGCCCGATGCCCTCGCTCATGCCATGGACACCCGATGACTTCGACACGTGCGAAGCCGAGACCGCGCGGATGTTCCCCGCGCTCGCGGACAAGATGCGTCCGGCCGACCCGGCGCGCTCGCTGAACGGGATGTTCTCGTTCACGCCCGACGGCGGATCGGTGGTGGGCGAGAGCGCCGCCACACGAGGGGTATGGGTGTGCGAGGCCGTGTGGGTCACACACGCGGCCGGCATGGCTCGCCAGGTCGCGGAGTGGATGGTCGAAGGCGAGCCCTCCTACGACCTCGGCGAAGCCGATGCGAACCGGTTCTATCCGTTCCAGACCTCGGCGCCGTATGTGCTCGAGCGCGGCAAGCAGCAGTACCGCGAGGTCTACGACATCATCCATCCGCTGCAGCAACCCGTGAAGCCGCGGAACCTCAAGCTCACGCCGTTCTTCGCGCGCCACCGGGCGTTGGGCGGGGAGTTCTTCACCGGCGCAGGGTGGGAGCGCCCGCAGTGGTTCCGCGCGAACCGAGAGCTGGTGGGCGGCGTCACGCACGAGTGGGCGCGCCGGTCCGGCTGGGCTGCGCGCGGCTGGGCGCCGGAGGTCGGTGCCGAACATCTCGCCACACGCTCACGCGCGGCCCTATTCGACATCACGCCGTTCGCGAAGTTCGATGTCACGGGACACGATGCGCTCACGTACCTCGAGCGCATCTGCGCGAACAGGATCGACCGGCCGCCCGGTTCCATCGTGTACACCGCGATGCTCACGCACCGCGGTGGCATCCGCTGCGATGTCACCGTGATCCGCAAGGCGCAGGATCGCTTCCGCGTGGTGACCGGCGGGGGGTCGGGGCACCACGACGAGGCGTGGATGCGCCGGCAGCTCCGTTCGGACGAACGCGTGAGCATGACGGTGCGCACGGGGTCGCTCTTCGCGCTGGGCCTGTGGGGGCCGAAGGCGCGCGACGTGCTTCAGGCCGTCACCGATACCGACGTCTCGAACGACGCGTTCCCATACCTCACGGCCCGGTATCTCGACGTGGGCGAGGTCTCGCCGATCTGGACCCAGCGCATCTCCTATGCGGGTGAGCTGGGCTGGGAGCTCTACGGCCAGATCGCGATGGGCGATCGTGTCTGGGACCTGCTCTGGCAGGCGGGGCGCGAGCATGGCCTCGTCGCGGCGGGCGGCGGTGCGTTCGACTCGCTCCGGCTGGAGAAGGGCTACCGGCTCTGGGGCCAGGACATCGACACCGAGCACGATCCGCTCGCAGCGGGCCTGGGATTCGCGGTGCGTTGGGACAAGGAGTTCCAGGGCAAGGCGGCGCTGGAGGCGATCCGGGATGCGGGCGGGCCCTCGCACAGGCTCGCGTGCATGACGTTCGACGACCCGAACACGGTGGTCATGGGCAAGGAGCCCATCTGGCACGACGGGCGGGTGGTGAGCTACGTGACCTCCGCCGCCTACGGCTACTCGGTGGGCCGCGGGATCGTGTACGGCTATCTCCCCTCCGCCCAGGCGATGGAGGGCACGCCGGTGGAGGTCGAGTACTTCGGTGTGCGGCACGCCGCCACCGTGCGCAACGAGCCTCTGTGGGACCCCAAGGGCGAACGACTCAAGGCATAGGAGCCGACATGAGCGAAGAGCAACTCGACCTTTCCGCACTCCCCGACAACGAGCTCGTGGCGCAGATGCACGACGACCTCTACGACGGCATGGCCGAGGAGATCGTGGAGGGCACTAACCTCCTGCTCGCACGAGGGTGGGCCGCCGACAAGGTGTTGAACGACGCGCTCGTGGAGGGCATGCGCATCGTGGGCATCGACTTCCGCGATGGCATCCTGTTCGTGCCCGAGGTGCTGCTCGCCGCGAACGCCATGAAGTCCGGCATGGAGATCCTGCGGCCGCTGCTCGCCGAGACCGGGGTCGAGCGCATCGGCAAGGTTGTGATCGGCACCGTGAAGGGCGATATCCACGACATCGGAAAGAACCTCGTGGCGATGATGCTGGAGGGCGCCGGGTTCGAGGTCGTGAACCTTGGCATCAACAACCCCGTGGAGAACTTCCTTGCCGCCTTGGAAGAGCATGAGCCCGACATCCTGGGGATGAGCGCGCTCCTCACCACGACGATGCCCTACATGAAGGTCGTGATCGACGAGCTGGTGGCCAAGGGTCTGCGCGAGAAGTACATCGTGCTGGTGGGAGGCGCGCCGCTCAACGAGGAGTTCGGCACGGCGGTCGGTGCCGATGCCTACTGCCGTGACGCCGCCGTGGCCGCGGAGACCGCACAGGCGCTCGTGATGGCGCGCCGCGCCGCGGCCAGGGCATCGTGACGCGTCGTGGCTGATCTGACGGTGATCCGCTGGCGCGACATCCCGATGCAGGTGGTGGCGCGCGGCGAAGGTGGGACGAGCGCTCGTGTGCTGCTGCCCGAGCGCTTCCAGGAGGCCGTGGACGCGGCCGCGATGGTGGCCGGGCTCATCGGCTCGGACGACTACACCGAGCAGATGCGGATGGACAAGCGCACGTGCGCCGACGACCTGGACGCCGAGGTGGCCGCTACCGCCACGGCGCTCGAGGCCGAATGGGACGACGACGTGCTGCGCGAGGCGATCCGTGCGGGCGGGGTCCAGGGCGGCGCCGATGTCGCCGGCGACGCGGTCCGCCCCGCGCCCGAGCCTAAGCCCGAGCCAAAGCCCGAGCCAAAGCCCGAGGAGGCCTGAGCGTGACCGACACCGTTATCTCGAGCGGCACGCGCGAGGTCGTGATCGGAGCAAGACGGCCGTTCGTGATCATCGGGGAGCGGATCAACCCTACTGGGCGCAAGAAGCTTGCCGAGGAGATGAAGGCGGGCGACTTCTCCACGGTGATCGCGGACACGACCGCGCAGGTCGCGGCGGGCGCCCACATGTTGGACGTGAACGCCGGGATCCCTCTCGCGGATGAGCCCGCGATCCTCGCCGAGACGCTGAAGCTCGTGCAGTCGCTCACCGACCTGCCGCTCAGCATCGACTCCTCGATCGTGGCCGCGCTCGAAGCCGGACTCGCGGTGTACGAGGGCAAGCCGCTCGTTAACTCGGTCACCGGCGAGGACGAGCGCATCGAGCAGGTCCTGCCGCTCGTGGCCAAGTATGGGGCCGCCGTGGTCGCCATCACGAACGATGAGACCGGGATCAGCGAGGACCCCGACGTGCGCTTCGCGGTGGCCGAGAAGATCGTCCACGCGGCCGCCGACCACGGGATCGCTGCCCACGACATCGTGGTGGATCCGCTCGTGATGCCGATCGGCGCGCTCGGCGGCGCGGGCCGCCAGGTGTTCGCGCTGGTGCGGCGCCTGCACGAAGAGCTCGGCGTGAACACCACGTGCGGTGCCTCGAACGTGTCCTTTGGCCTGCCGAACCGCAACGGGATCAACGGCGCGTTCCTCGCCATGGCCATCGCGAACGGCATGACGAGCGCCATCACGAGCCCACTACACGAGGAGGTGCGTCAGGCCGTGATGGCCGCAGACGTATTGATGGGCGCGGACAAGGACTGCGCGGCCTGGATCGGGCGCTATCGCGAGCAGCCCACCGGTGGGCCTGCGTCGGGCCGTCGGGGCGGCCGCGAGGGTCGTCGCCGCGCCGCAGAAACCGCGGTCGCGACGGAAACCGCGTCGGGCCCGTGACCGAGGACGACGCGCTCGTCGTTTTCACCCCTTCGGGTAAGCGGGGGCGCGTCGCGCAGGGCACGAACGTCCTGGAAGCGGCGCGCGCGTTCGGCGTGGATCTCGACTCCGTCTGCGGGGGCCGCGGGATCTGCGGGCGGTGCCAGGTGGTGGTGAGCGAGGGCGCGTTCGCCAAGCACGGCATCACCTCGGCCGCCGACCACCTCACCGCGTTCAGCGAGCCCGAGCAGCGGTTCCGCGACCGCACCGGCCTCGCTCCCGACCGCAGGTTGGGGTGCCACGCCCGTGTGCTCGGCGACCTCGTGGTGGACGTGCCGCCCGAGAGTCAGCTCCACCGTCAGGTGGTGCGCAAGGAGGCCGACGCCCACCCGATCGACGTAGATCCCGTCGTGCGCCTGCACTACGTGGAGGTCCGCGAGCCGGACATGTTCGACCCCGCCGGGGACCTCCAGCGCGTGATGGAAGCCTTGGCGAACGACTGGGGCCTCGAGCAGCTGGCGTGCGATCCGCACGTGCTCGCCTCGCTGCAGCGCACCCTCCGCGAGGGTGACTGGACGGCCACGGTGGCGGTGCACGAGGGGCGCACGATCAATGCCGTGTGGCCCGGGTTCCACGACGTGGCGCTTGGCGTGGCGTTCGACATCGGCTCCACCACCGTGGCCGGTCACCTCTGCGACCTGCACACCGGCGAGGTGCTGGCCTCGGCCGGCACGATGAATCCGCAGATCCGGTTCGGCGAGGACCTCATGAGCCGGGTGAGCTACGTGATGATGAACCCTGGCGCCGAAACCGAGCTCACTCGCGTGATCCGCGCCTGCGTGGACGGGCTGGTCGCCGACGTGTGCAGGCAGGCGGGGGCCGACCCCGGCGACGTCCTGGAACTCACCGTGGTGGGTAACCCGATCATGCACCACCTGTTCTTGGGCCTTGACCCCACCGAGTTGGGCGGGGCGCCGTTCGCGCTCGCGACCGACGAGGCCGTCCACCGGCGCGCGGCCGATGTGGATCTTCACGCCCCGAACCCTGGCGCTCGCGTGTACCTGCTCCCGTGCATCGCCGGGCACGTCGGCGCCGACACCGCCGGCGTGATCCTGTCCGAGGCGCCGCACGACCAAGACACCGTGAACCTCATCGTTGACGTGGGCACCAATGCCGAGATCGTGTTGGGCAACCGCGACCGCCTCCTCGCCGCATCCAGCCCCACAGGACCTGCCTTCGAGGGGGCGCAGATCTCGTGCGGCCAGCGGGCCGCGCCGGGTGCGGTCGAGCGCGTGCGCATCCATCGCGAGACGTTCGAGCCGCGCTTCCAGGTGATCGGGAGCGAGGAATGGTCCGATGAGCCCGGGTTCGATCACGGCACGGTCAGCGGGGTGTGCGGCTCCGGGATCATCGAGGTCGTGGCCGAGATGTTCCTGGCCGGCATCATCACGACCGACGGCGTGATCGACGGCGTGCTCGCCGCGCGCACTCCCCGGATCGAGCCCGAGGGCCGCACGTTCTCCTACGTGCTGCACGACGCCTCGCCGCGTTTGGTGATCACGCAGGTGGACGTGCGCGCGATCCAGCTCGCCAAAGCCGCTCTATGGGCGGGCTGCAAGCTGCTCATGGACCACCTCGGGATCGAGCGCGTCGATCGGATCCGTCTCGCGGGCGCGTTCGGAGCCCACATCGATCCCGTGCATGCCATGGTGCTGGGCCTCGTGCCCGACTGCGATCCGACCCAGGTCACGAGCGCCGGCAACGCCGCGGGTACCGGGTCGCGGATCGCCCTGCTGAACCGGGCCGCGCGCTCCGAGATCGAGGATGTGGTGCGCCGCGTGGAGAAGATCGAGACCGCCGTGGAACCACGCTTCCAGGAGCACTTCGTTGGCGCGATGGGGATACCCCACAGCACCGAGGGATATCCGCGCCTGGGCGCCGTGGTGGACCTGCCCGCGCGGCGGGTGGCGGGCGGCGACGAAGATCGTCAGCGCCGCAGGCGCCGGCGAACCGGCCCCGAGACCGACCCCGATGTCATCACGGAGAGGAGCACGACATGACCGATGCCCCCAGGGGACGCAGGACGGGCGGCCGCGCGGGCCGGGCCGCCGTCCGCCAGGCCCACGCCATCGAGAGGGTGCCGTTCATCACGCGCACGCTCGCGCCGTTCGAGGTGCTCTCCGAGGAGGGTCTGAGCCTGATCGAGGAGAATGCGGACACGATCCTCGAGCGGGTGGGGATCGACTTCAAAGGGGCGCCTGATGCGCTCGCGCTGTTCAAGGGTGAAGGCGCCGACGTGGACGGAGAACGCGTCAGGTTCCCTCGCGGAATGTGCCGCCGGCTCGTGCAGGAGACCGCGCCGGCCGTGTTCACGCAGCACGCGCGCAACCCCGCGAACGACGTGCAGATCGGCGGGATGGCCACCGTGCTGGCGCCCGCCTACGGCTCGCCATTCGTACGCGACCTCGACGGCGGCCGTCGCTACGGCACGATCGAGGACTTCCGCAACTTCGTGAAGCTGGCGTACCAGGCGCCGTACCTGCATCACTCGGGTGGCACCGTGTGTGAGCCCGTGGACCTGCCCGTGAACAAGCGGCACTACGACATGGTGTACGCGCACATGCGCTATTCGGACAAACCGTTCATGGGCTCGGTCACGCACCCGCAGCGCGCGCAGGACACGGTGGACATGGCGCGGATCCTCTTCGGCAAGGACGCGCTCGAGGAGCGCACCTACATCCTCAGCTTGATCAACGCCAACTCTCCGCTCGTGTGGGATTCGACGATGCTGGGTGCGGCCAAGGCCTACGCTCAGGCGAACCAGGCGGTGATCATCACGCCGTTCATCCTCGCCGGAGCCATGAGCCCGGCCACGGTGGCGGGTGCTGCCGCCCAGACCCTCGCGGAGGCCCTGGCGGGGATGACGTACGTCCAGCTCGTGCGCCCCGGGGCGCCGGTGGTGTTCGGCTCGTTCGCCTCCTCGATGTCGATGCAGTCCGGCGCGCCCACGTTCGGCACGCCCGAGCCCGCGCTGGTGCTGTACACGCTGGCCGCGTGCGCGAGGCGCCTGGGCGTGCCGTTCCGCAGCGGTGGGTCGCTCTGCGCCTCCAAGATCCCCGATGCGCAGGCCGCGTACGAATCCGCGAACACGCTGCAGCCCACCGTGCTCGCGGGCGTGAACTTCGTGCTGCATGCGGCGGGGTGGCTCGAGGGCGGACTGACCATGGGGTATGAGAAGTTCGCGATGGACCTGGACCAGTGCGGGATGATGCACGCGTTCGCCAAGGGGGTGGATCTGAGCCCCAACGGGCAGGCGCTGGATGCGATCATCGAGAACGGTCCCGGCCAGCACTTCTTGGGCACGGCCCACACTCTCGCGAACTTCGAGACGGCGTTCTACCGGTCTTCCGTGGCCGACAACAACAGTTTCGAGCAGTGGGAGCTGGAGGGGTCGCTGGACACGACTACCAGGGCGCAGGCGATCTGGAAGAAGATGATCGCCGACTACGAGCCGCCGGCGATCGAGGAGGCGGTGGACCAGGAATTGCAGGAGTGGATCGAGCGGCAGAAGGCCTCCTTCCCCGACTCGAACGTCTAGGAGGACGACACGCGTGGCGCTGAGGAAGCGGAAGGCCGGCGAGCTCACGCCGGAGCAGGGAGCGGCGCTGCGCGCTCTCGTGGAGGTGCCCAGGTTCGAGCTGATCCCGCTCGCCAACGCGGTCGAGAAGGCCGCAGAGCTGCCGCCGGGGTGCGCCGTCACCGTCACGGCCTCGCCGAGCCACGGCATCGAGGCGACGCTGGATCTCGCCGAGGTGCTCCAGCAGCAGGGCCACGCGGCGGTGCCGCACTTGTCGGCGCACATGATCCGTGATCGAGCCCACCTCGCGGAGCTGCTGGCGCGATGCGGGGAGTCCGGCCTCACGCGAGCGTTCGTGGTGGGCGGGGACGCCAAGGACAAGGGTGCGTTCCACGACGGCGTCATGCTGCTGCGCGCGATCGACGAGCTAGGACACCCGTTCTCCCAGATCGGGGTGCCGTCCTATCCCGAGGGCCACGTGGACATCGGCGGGGATCGGTTGCTCGAGGTCCTGCTGGAGAAGCAGACGTACGCGCACTACATGGCCACGCAGATGTGCTTCAACCCGGGCGCGATCGCGACCTGGATCGCAAGGATGCGGGCGGCGGGGGTGTGGTTGCCGGTGCACCTGGGCACCCCGGGCGTAGCCGAGCTCACCAGGCTCTTGACGATCTCGGCGAGGATCGGCGTCGCCGATTCCGCACGCTACCTGAAGAAGAACCGCAAGATGGTCGGCTCGTTGCTCACGCCCGGCAAGTTCGGTCCCGACGCGCTGTTGTTCGGCATGGCCGAGGCGTTCTGCGATCCAGGGGCCAAGGTGGAGGCGCTGCACCTGTTCACGTTCAACCAGGTCCGGGCGACCGTTGAGTGGCAACAACGCATGCTCGCGGAACTCGGTGACGGCGCCGCCTGACACGCGGCAGGCCGCCCCCGGAGGGGAGCGGCCTGCGTGGTGGTCCCGGGCTCGCGGTCAGCAGCAGCCGGGCGGGCAGCTGTCATCGGGGCAACAGGGGTCCATCGTGGGCACCTCCTTCCACGGCCTCGGTGGCTCGGTACATCGATACCGGTCGATACGTTGACAGATACATCGACCACTGTCAATATGTCTGCAATGAAGCTGATCCTAACGATCGATGCGGCCTGCTGTCCGCAGGTCATGACCGAGCCGCTCGATGAGACCGGGGCCGAGGCCCTGGCCGCCGCCCTGCGTGTGCTGGCCGACCCTGCCCGCCTCCGATTGCTCAGCTTCATCGCGGCGCACGAGGGAGGCGAGGCGTGCGTGTGCGACCTCACCGAGCCGCTCGGGCTCTCCCAGCCCACGGTGAGCCACCACCTCAAGGTCCTGACCGACGCCGGGCTGCTCACGCGCGAACAGCGCGGACGTTGGGCCTTCTTCCGTGTTCGCCATGAGCCCCTCGAGCTGCTTCGTGGCGCCCTGGCAACACCGGCCCTTACCCGCTAAGGCCGTCGAGGGCTGAGGGCTGCGGAGCACGAGCAAGACGGCCAACCCACCTCCGCGGTGCTCGTACCCGATGGGGTCGTGGCCGGCGCTTCGGAAGGCCTCGGCGGCCTGCGAACCACTGGCTGTGGAGCGGCTCGAGCAGAGCAAGAGCGACGCCGTGACCCGTGTCTCGCCCGCCAATGGAACCGCCGATGACCTCCCACGGTTGTTCTTCGCGCTCTGATCGCGGCCACCCTCGAAGGCTGAGACAATGCGACGGAACCAAGGGGGCCGGACATGAACGGAGACGAGCGCATGGAGTTGGGTCGAGGGGCGCCCGCTTCGGTGGTCGCGGTGTATGAGACCGACGAGCAGGCGCACACGGGTTTCGATGCACTGCGCGAAGAGGGCGTCCCCGACGACTCGATCACGGTCGTGGGCGCCGGCGAGTCGGACACCACCGAGGCGTTCGGCGCGCCGGATAGTCCCACCGCCGCGGGTGCCGGGCGGGGCGCCCTCTGGGGCGGCGTGGCCGGTGCGGCGGTGGCGGTGTTGATCCCCGGGGGCGCCGTGGTGCTGGCGAGCGGTATCTTCGCCGCGGCGGCGCTCGGCGCGACGGCCGGAGCCAGCCTGGGCATCCTCGCCGAGGTCGGGGTGCCGGCCGCCGCCGTCGAGGACTACGAGGAGGACCTCGCCGACGGCCGCTATCTCGTGGTGGTCTCGGGCTCGGCCGAAGAGGTCACCCGCGCGCACGCTGTCCTGGAGATGACGGACACCGAGGAGCTCGACTTCTACGCCTGAGGCTGGGGCCTGGGCGCTTGCATGAACGCATCCACCATGTCCTGCACGGTGTCGAAGAACGCGTCAGTTCCCAACCGGTCCGTCAAGCCGTAACGGTCGAACTCCGTCCTGACCTCGTCCGCCGTCTCCGCGAACACCAGCCGCACTCCCCGCGAGGTCAGCTCCTCATGGACCTGAGCGAGCGCCTGCGCGGCCGACCAGTCCACATCGGCCACGGCGGCAGCTTCCAGGCACACCCAGCGGACCGGGGGCGCGTCGGCATGCGCGAGCAGCCCGAGGATCTCCTCGTTGAACAGGTTGGTGTTGGCGTAGTAGAGGCTGGCGGCGAAGCGGTAGATCACGAGCCCCGGCGCCATCTGACCCCCGGTCTCCACCGGCCGGGTCCGCACTCGGTTACCCTCACTCACGATCACACCGTCGCGGGGGTGGTAGCTGCGGCGCACGTGATCCAGCAGCGAAAGCGCGATCGCCAGGATGATCCCCTGCTCCACACCGATCGCCACGACCACGGCGGCCGTCAGCGCCGCCACCACGAACTCGTCGAGTCGCTGATGGAAGATGGTCCTCAGCCCTTTGATGTCGATGAGCTCCACGCCGATCAGGAACACCACGGCCGAGAGCACCGCCTCGGGCATGTAGCCGAGCGGCACCGTGAGGAACAGGATCACGATCAGGACCAGCACCGCGGTGGTGAGCTGGGAGATCTGGCTCTTGCCGCCCGCGCCGTCCACCATCTGGGTTTTGGTGGGGCTCCCGTTCACGACGAAGGTCCCGGACAGCCCCGCCGACACGTTGGCGAGGCCCAGCCCCACCAGGTCGATGTTCTCGCTGAACCGTTCGTTGTACCGGGCGGCGTATGCGCGGGAGGTCGCCGCGCTCTGCGCGAGGATCACGAGGAACAGGGACGCGGCCGTGGGCACGAGCTTGGAGATCTCACTCCACCCGACATCAGGCACGCCGAAGGAGGGAAGGCCGCTCGGCACCGTGCCGAGGATCGCTACGCCGTGCGAGGACAGATCGAGCGCGTAGCTCGCGATGATCGCCCCCACCACGGCGATGAGCGCGCCCGGGACCTTCTTGAACCAGAGCTTGCAGACGAGGATCACGGCGAGCACGGCTACGGAGACGTAGAGCGTGTCCGCGTTCGTCTCGCCTAGGTTCTGCAGCGTGCCCCAGAGCGATTGCATCGTGCGCCCGGTGCCCTTGGTCACGCCGAGCATCCCGGCGACCTGCCCGGCCGCCACCTGGATCCCCACACCGGTGAGGAACCCGATCAGCACGGTTCGGGAGAGGAAGTCCGCGAGGAACCCGAGCCGGATGATGCGCGCGAGGATCAGGAACCCGGCCGTGACGATCGCGAGCATGCCGGCGAGCGCCACGTACTGGGGGGAGCCCATGCCCGCCATGCCCGCGAGACCGGCCGCCATGATCGCCGCGGTCGCCGAGTCGGCGCCCACCACGAGATGGCGCGAGGACCCGAGCAACGCGAACACCGCGATCGGGATCAAGATCGTGTAGAGCCCCGTGACCACGGGCATGCCCGCGATCTTCGTGTAGCCCATCACCTCGGGGATGCCGAGCGCGGCGAGCGTGACGCCGGCCACGACGTCGGACGGGAGGCGCGAGTGGTCGAGAGGAAGGATCCCTTCCATGATCGGCAGCCGTCGTTTTCCGGCGGGCGGGGTCGCAGAGCTCATGCGTGATCGCTCCTGTTCTGCCTCGGATGCACAGCCGCGCAAGCAAACACCGAAAGGTTGCAGCCGCGCAACCTCACGAGGTCTTAGGACACTGCCGCGATCCAGGCCATGAGGTAGTCGGCGAACGACGGCCGAACGAGTACGCGGGTGACGTCCTCGCGCCGCTCGAGGATGACCTGAGCGCGGCCGAGCGTGGTCTGGGCGCACATCCCCGGGCGCCAGCGCGAGGGATGTAGGTCGATCGCGCAGCCCTTCGAGAGCAGGTCGCGCGCGCCGGGTCCGCCCAGGTCGAGAACGACGCGGGTCGCCGAGACGTCGAGCACCGAGGCATGGATGCCGGCGAGCGCCGCGGTCACGTCGCCGATGATCGCCCGGGCGGTCCCGGGCTCGCCCGTGATGAGCCACTCGTCGGGCCCGAGCCACAGCGTCGTGCGGTCGTCCGCGTCCAGCGTGGTGTTGGGTTCGCGCGGGAGCGCCAGGTCCGCCGGGCCCACGCGCAGATCCACCTGCGCGAGGAACGGCACCTGCGTGACGGTAAGCGCGCCGCGGGCGGACGCGTCAGCCATCACGGCGCGTTCCTTCCGGATCGTAGAACACCGGCGCCGTGACCTCCGCCGCGATCGTTCCTCCAGGAAGCGGAGCGAACAGGGTGGTGCCGTGTAGATCGCGGCCGCGCGCGAGCATCCCGAGCGCGATCGTGCGCCCCAAGATCGGGCTCCGATAGCTCGAGGTCACGTGTCCTACCATGGGCATGGGCGTGCGCCCGGTGTCGTCCAGGACCAGCTGCGCGCCCTCGGGCAGCAGGGCGTCGGGTTCCAGGGGCAGGAGTCCGACGAGGTGCTTGCGATCTGCGCGCGCGGTGTCGGGCCGGCGCAGCGATCGCTTCCCGATGAAGTCGCCCTTAGTCTCGTTCACGATCCAGGACATGCCGAGATCGTGCGGCGTGACCGTGCCGTCGGTGTCCTGGCCCACGATCACGAAGCCCTTCTCCGCGCGCAGGACGTGCATCGACTCGGTGCCGTATGGCGTGATGCCGAATGGCTCGCCCGCTGCCATCACGGCCTCCCACATCGCGAGCCCGTGCCAACCCGACACGTTGATCTCATAGGCGAGCTCGCCGCTGAAGCTCACCCTCGCGACCCGCGCCGATATGCCGGCCACCCTGCCCTCGCGCCACGTCATGAACGGGAACGAGGCGGCGTCGAGCTCGAAGTCGGTGCCCAGCGCGGCGAGCACGTCGCGCGCGCGCGGGCCGTTCACCGCCACCGTGGCCCACTGTTCGGTCACGCTCGTGGCGTACACGCGCAGATCGGGCCACTCCGTCTGCAGCCATTCCTCCACGTGGTCCATCACCTTGGCCGCGCCGCCCGTGGTGGTGGTGCACACGTAGCGATCCTCGGACAGACGCATGGCGACGCCGTCGTCCATCACCATGCCGTCCAGACCCAGTATCAGGCCGTACCGGATCGAGCCCACCGCAAGCGAGGACATCCTGTTCGTGTAGAGACGGTCGAGGAATATGCCGGCGTCGGGTCCGACGACCTCGATCGAGCCGAGCGTGGAGGCGTCCATCACGCCCACGCCCGAGCGCACGGCCATGCATTCGCGCTCGACCGCCGCGCGCAGATCCTCGGAAGGGCCGGCGGGGAAGTACCACGGCCGTTTCCACTGCCCCACGTTCTCGAACGCTGCGCCGCGCGCGACGTGCCACGCCTGGATGGGCGTGACGCGGACGGGGTCCATGAGGAGCGGGCCGCGATCCCTGCCGGCGAGCGCCCCGAACGGTACTGGGGTGTACGGCGGCCGGGCGTTGGTGGGTCCCTGCGCGCCCGGCCCCGCGCCCCACGCCTGGTTCACGATCGCGGCCGTGAGGACGCCGCTCGTGCGCCCCTGGTCGATCGCCGTGCCGATGTACGTGGCGCGCTTCACGTGCTCGGTGGAGCGCAGGTTGGTCCCAACGGCCTCCAGCACGTCGGCGACGGTCGAGTCTCGTTGCAGGTCCACGTAGTGCCGGCCGAGGTCCTCCGACGGCGTGAACCAGAACGGCGTGACCGAGGGCAGCCCGTCGCCCGCCGCGGCGCCGACGATCTCCAACCTTGCGGGCCCCTGGCCGTCCGGCAGGAAGCACGCGCGGTCCTCGTCATAGCGGAGGCCGCCGTTGATCCCACGCCAGAGCTGCACGGCCGGGTTCCATCCACCGGCCACCAACAGCAGATCGGCCTCGAAGGTCTCCACGTCGCCGCCCGGGCCCGAGGCGTGCACGGTTCGCACGCGCGGATCGCCGTCGGTGCCGGTGACAGCCCACCCGCTGCGCACGTCGATGCCGCGTGCGCGCACCTTCTCGGTGGCGGATCCGCCCGCACCGACGTCGATGATCGCCGCGATCTGCACGCCGGCTTCGGCAAGGGCGAGCGCGGCCTCGTGTCCGGTGTGGTTCGTGGCGAACACCACCGCACGTTCTCCGGGCCGCACGCCGAAACGATCCACGTACAGGCGCGCGGCCGAGGCCAGCATGATGCCCGGACGGTCGTTGTCGGCGAAGGCGATGGGGCGCTCGTGGGCGCCCGTGGCGAGAACGACCTTGGTGGCGCGCACGTGCCACAAGCACGCGACTGGGACCGAGCGCTCGTACATCACCACGTAGCCGTCGTCGTAGACGCCGAGGGCGGTGGCGCGCGTCAACACCCGGACCTCGGGGGCGGCGTTCAGCTCACCGGCGACCCCCTCGATCCATTCGGTAGCCGGCACGCCGTCCACCACGTCGGTGTTCAGGGCGGTCCCGCCGAGCCAGTGCCGCTCGTCCGCGAGCAGCACGCGCTCGCCCGACGCCGCGGCCTCGCGCGCCGCGCGCAGGCCCGCGACCCCGCCGCCCACGACCAGGGTCTCCACGTGCAGGTGGCGATGCTCGGCGGCGGGCACCTCGGCGTCGTCCGCTGGCAACCTGCCCACGCCTGCGCGGCCCACCGCCGCGAGCCCCGCCACGAGCTCCACCGACGTGGCCGGCACGATCGGATCGAACCGGGGCGCCGTCACCTCCACGAACGCACACGGCTCCTCGACGCCGGCCGAGAAGACCCCCCGCGGCCGCCCGAGGATGGGCGAGGGACACACAACGTCGACGCCGTTCGCGAGCAGCGCGCTCGCGAGCGTGTCGCCCCCGAGGCCCTCGTAGGAGCGCCCCTCGAACGTGAAGGGCACGCGAGCGCTGCGGTCCACCCCGAACCCGCCGCCCCCGAGCCGCCCGGACGTCACTGCGGCGGGTCCTCGCCCATCCGGTAGGCGGCCTTGATCTCGCTGGTGGCGGTCGAGCGCACCACGTTGAACCACCGGCGGCATCCTGCGGCATGCACCCAGCGCTCGGACCACTCGCCGTTGGGGTTGTCCCGCATGAACAGGAAGTCCGCCCACTCGGCGTCGCTGAGGGCGTCGGGATCGGACGGATACGCCACGTGTGCCTGTCCGCCGTAATGGAACTCGGTCTCCTCGCGCGGCCCGCAGTACGGGCACGGGATCAGGAGCATGGGCGCAGGCCCTCGCGCTTCAATGCGCCACCGCCGCCGCGCCGTGCTCGTCGATGAGCGCACCGGTGGTGAAGCGCGCGAGCCCGTAGGGCTTCGCGAGCTCCGACGGTTCTCCGGCGGCGATCGTCTCGGCATAGACCCATCCCGATCCCGGCGTGGCCTTGAAGCCGCCGGTGCCCCAGCCGCAGTTGATGAACAATCCGGGCACGGGCGTGGGCCCGATGATCGGCGAGGCGTCCGGGCATACGTCCACGATGCCGCCCCATGTGCGCAGCAGGGACGCATGCGCGAACATCGGGAACAGCTCGATCGCGGCCGCCATCTGGTGTTCGATCACATGGAAGGACCCACGTTGGGCGTAGGAGTTGTACGCGTCGATGCCGGCGCCCATGACCAGCTCGCCCTTGTCCGCCTGGCTCACGTAGACATGCACGGCGTTGGACATCACCACGGTGTCCAGGACCGGTTCGTACAGCGCGCTCACGAGCGCCTGCAGCGGATGGGACTGGATCGGAAGGCGCAGGCCGACCATCGATGCGAGCACGCTGGTGTGTCCGGCCGCCGCGAGCGCCACGGTGGTCGCGCGGATCGTCCCCCGGCTCGTCTCCACGCCTTCCACGCGGCCGCCGGCTCCGTGGACGAAGCCGGTCACCTCGGCGTGCTCCACGATGTCCACACCCAACCGGTCGGCGCCGCGTGCGAAGCCCCAGGCGACCTTGTCGTGGCGCGCCACGCCACCGCGGCGTTGCAGTGTGCCTCCGAGCACCGGGTAGCGGACATGGGGAGAGGTGTTCACGATCGGACAGAAGTCCTTCACCGCGACGGCGTCGAGCCACTCGGCATCCACTCCGTTGAGGCGGTTCGCGTGCACGCGGCGCATGCTCGAACGCACGTCGCCGAGGTCGTGCGCGAGGTTCAGCACGCCGCGCTGGGAGAACTGCATCGGGAACGCGAGCGTATCCTCGAGGCCCTCCCACAGCTTGAGTGAGTGCTCGTACAGGGCGGCGGATTCATCCCAGAGGTAGTTCGAGCGGATGATCGTGGTGTTGCGCGCCATGTTCCCACCCCCGAGCCAGCCTTTCTCCACCACGCACACGTCGGCGATGTCATGGTTCGCCGCCAGGTAATACGCGGTGGCGAGGCCGTGGCCCCCGGCGCCGACGATAACGACGTCGTAGGCGGGTTTGGGCTCGGCGGCTCGCCACAGGCGGGTTGGGTCGTCGGTCATCGCGCGCTCGGTGGGGTGGTGCGTTCGGTACGTCAGCCTCGGCGACCTCGGCGGCAGGGTCAACGCACATGATGCGATGTGCGCAACCTCGGTACGGCCCGCGCATTGACAGCCTCAGTGGCACGGGCGTAGCGTCCGGCCGTTGCGGGAAGCGGGAGGTGTTGCGTGGTGCGAGACCTATCGGAGCGCGGCGGGAACCTCCAATCGGTGAATCGCGCGCTTCGTGCGCTCGAGCTGATCGCCGAGGCGGGGGAGCTGGGTGTGACCGAGCTCGGCCGGCGTCTCGACGTCCACAAGGCCACCGCATCGCGGCTCGTGGCGACCCTCGCCGAGCGCGGGATGGTCGAGCGGGACCCGATCACGGAGAAGTACCGGCTCGGATTCGGGTTGATCCGCCTGGCCGGTGCGGCGATGGCGAGCATGGATCTCGTGCGCACGGCGCGTCCCGTCCTGGAGGATCTGGCCGAACGCACGCGCGAGACGGTGAACCTCGGTGTGCTCTCGGGTGACGCCGTCGTGTACATCGACCAGGTCACCAGCACGCGCTCGATCGTCGCTGTCAGCTGGGTCGGGCGGCGCACCCCGCTGCATGCCACCTCGAACGGCAAGATGCTGCTTGCGACCCTGGACGATCGGGAGCGCGATCGGCTGCTGTCGCGCCCGCTCGATCGGACCACGCCCGCCACGATCACCGACCCCAGCAAGCTGCGGGCGCAGCTCGCCGAGATCCGGACGCGGGGGTATGCGACCACCATGGAAGAGCTGGAGGAAGGACTCAACGCGGTGGCTGCCCCGATCCGGCGCGCCGACGGCGAGGTCGTGGCTGCGCTCAGCGTGAGCGGCCCGGCATTCCGCATGCGCCCCGTGGATCTGCCGCGCGTGGGACGGCTCACGATCGAGGCCACCACGGCTATCTCGCGGCGCCTCGGCTACGTGGAACGCCGGCGCCCGACCGGGTGAGGGCGGGCAGAAAGGAACGGACGCGACGATGGAGTGGGACGCCCAGCGCACGGAGGTGCCGACGTTGCTCGGCGCCATCGGACGCACGCCACTCGTACGGCTCCAGCGCGTGACGCCCGCGGACGTCGAGATCCTCGTCAAGGTCGAGTGGTACGGCCCCACGGGCTCCGTCAAGGACCGGATCTACGCGCACATGCTCGGGTGCGCCGAGGTGCGCGGCGATCTCAAGCCGGGTATGACGATCATCGAGTGCACCACGGGCAACGCCGGCATCGCGTGCGCCGCGGTGGCGGCGATCAAGGGCTACGACTGCGTGATCGTGATGCCCGAAGGCATGAGCTCAGAACGCAAGCGGATGATCCAGGGCTACGGAGCCGAATTGGTGCTCACCGCCGGCGCCGGCACCGACATCGATCTCGCGCTCGCGAAGATGCGTGAGATCCGCGCATCCGATCCCGGCCGCTACTTCTTCCCCGCAGAGTTCGAGAACCCCGACAACCCGCAAGCGCAACTGGTCTCGGGCGAGGAGATCTGGACGCAGGCGGGCGGGCGCGTGGACGCCGTGGTGGGCGCGCAGGGGACCGGCGGATGGATCAGCGGCGTGGCGGGCGCCCTCAAGGCCCACGACGCCGCGATCAAGGCGTTCGCAGTGGAACCTGCGGAGTGCCCCTTGCTCTCCAGACAGGAATGGGGCACCCACGGGATCCCGGGGATCGGTGACGGCATCATCCCGCCCAACCTCGACCTGTCGGTGCTCGACGGCATCGTGACCGCCTCCACCGCCGAAGCGCTCGAGGTAGCGAGGCGCCTCGCCAAGGAGGAGGGCATGCTATGCGGCCCTTCGTCGGGCATCAATGTGGCGGCGGTGCACAAGGTGGCGGCCGCTCACCCGGAGCTGCGACGCATCGTCACGGTGGTGTGCGACACCGGGCAGCGCTACCTCAGCGGCGAGCTGTTCGGCGAGAAGCCCGAGGTCGACGAACCCGACCGCGAGCACTCCATCGACGCGGCGACGCTGGCCCGGGTGGCGGCGCATCGAGACCGACTGGAGTTCATCACGTAGGTGCCCTCGGGTGCCCACCGCCGCCTGGTCCCCGGCGTCGTTCATCACGCCGGTGCGACCCCGAGCCCTGCGGATCGCGGGGCCTGCGCCAGGTCGACGTCGAAGGTAACCACCGTCGTCGCCCCCTCGTCCACAGCCAGCGCCGACGCAAGGTGAACCGCGTCGTAGCCTCGAAGGGCTAAGTCTCTGGCGATGCCCCCTGCCTCCAGAGCCAGCGCCCACCCGAGTTCGGTCAGGCTCATCGACGCGAATACTTCATCGAGTTGCGTGACGGCCGCCGACGTGTGTCGGCGATCGATCCGATGGGCGCGCTCGGCGGCCGTCAGGGCCGATCGAGCCTCCGGGTACGCCGTGACCGAGGTGACGCGGGCGTCGACTGCATCCCAGACCTCACCTACGACATCGCTCCCCAGCTCGTCGAGGAACAGCTTCACCAACGCGGAGGTGTCGAAGTAGGCGATCACCGGCGACGCTGATCGATCACCAGGTCGCTCACCGAGCTCCGAACCTTGATCCGATCACGAGTTGCCGGCGGGCTCGGCGATGCGCCGCGGTGCACGCACGACGCCGTCCGCGATGAGTCGCTTGAGGTTCCCGGCGCCGCTCACCGGCACGATCCGGGCCACGGGTTTCCCGCGCTCGGTCACGGTGATCTCCCCGCGGCAACCATGTCGAGCCAGGTGCTGAGGTGGTCGCGAAGATCGCGCACCCCGACCTCGGAGGACGTCGATGGAGATGGCGCTTTCGACATCAGTGATGTACCGATGCCTGCCTGAGGCGACCATGGGCAGATCGTCGTTCCTTTCATCAGGGATGTCAGTGACGCGGATCACAGGCGCGATTGAATGGTGATTCAACCTGCGCGGTATGCTCCCGCCGACCGCCGTCGGAAGGTGAGCGCTCCACCATGACCACGTACCCCATGTCTGAGGAAGACCGCGCGATCCAGGCGCGCGCCCGCGCGTTCGTCGACGAGGAGCTGATCCCATGGGAGCAGCACGCCGAGGCACACGGCGGCGAGATCCCGTCCGAGGAGCGCGTGAAGCACCACCGGATGGCCATCGAGCTCGGCCTCTACGCGATGAACATGCCGAAGGACCTCGGCGGCGCCGGGATGACGATGCTGCAGCAAGTGCTGGTCTCCGAGCAGATCGGGCGCGTCACGAACGCCCTCGGATGGTGTGTACACACCCCGCCGGCCTGGGCGCCCGCCGTTGCGAGTGAGCACCAGATGCAGACCTGGATCAAGCCGACCATCCGCGGCGAGGTGCACGAGTGTTACGCCATCACGGAGGAAGGCGCAGGCTCCGACGTCGACGCGATCGCCGCGACAGCGCGCCGCGACGGCGACCATTACCTCCTGAACGGCGTGAAGATGCATGTGACCTCCTACAACCACGCCTCGTATTGCTTCTTCCAGGGCAAGATCGTGGGCGGCGAGCACGAGGGCGAGCACGCGATGTTCTTCGTGGACAAGGACACGGCCGGCGTGCGCGAGGTGCGTTCCCCCGCCTACTCGCATACCTACCCGGACACGCATCCGTTCGTGGCGTTCGAGGGCGTGCGGGTGCCGGCCGCCAACCTTATCGGTGACGAGGGCGACGGCATGGCGTTCACGTACGAGTGGTTCCGTTACGAGCGCCTGATGATCGCTGCGCGATGCTGCGGGGCCGCCGAGCGCCTCATCGAGGAAGCCAGCGCGTTCGCCAAGGAGCGCGTGCAGTTCGGGAAGCCGATCATCGCGTTCCAGGCGATCCAGCACATGCTCGCCGACTCGCTCACCGAGCTGTGGGCCGCCCGGCTCATGACCTACCGGCTGGGCGAGAACATCGATGCAGGTGTCGACGTGAAGCTCCAACACGCACAGTGCTCGATGGCCAAGCTCTACGCGAGCGAGATGGCGAACCGCGTCGCCGATCGGGCCGTGCAGATCTTCGGCGGGCGCGGGTACATGCGCGAGAACGTGGCCGAGCGCTTCTACCGCGAGGTGCGTGTAGATCGCATCTGGGAGGGTACGTCCGAAGTGCAGAGGAACATCATCGCGGACCAGTTGGTGAAGCGAGGCGTCCGATCGCTGGTGGGGTAGACGCGACGCGGTCTTGCGACGATGGTGTCACGCTTCGAGCTGGCACCGACGGCCAAGTCGGGGGAAATCAATCTCATGATAGACTGCAGTACAAACATTATGGACGCTTAAGGATCGAACGACCCGATCCACGAGGCCGTTGCGGACCGGTCGAAGCGCCTCTTTGTGTGTTACTCCAGTACTGACGAAACGCTGAGGAGGCGAAGGTCATGGACCCCCTGAGGATCGGTTTCGTCGGCACCTATCCACCGACCCGTTGCGGACTTGCCACGTTCACCCGATCGTTGATCGAGGCCATGGCGCCGCCAGGAAGTGGCAGGACGGCCGGCGTCGTGCGCGTGCTGGAAGGCCCCGAACTCTCCCGATCGCCCGAGGTCGTGGCCGAGTGGGTTGCAACCGACCCGGCCTCACGCCACCGCGCGGTCGAGGCCCTTCGCGCATTCGACGTGGCGGTGCTGCAACACGAGTATGGGATCTTTCCGGGAAGGAACGGCGAGGATGTCGTCGGCTTCCTTCGGGCGATCACGGTCCCTGTGGTCACGGTCCTGCACACGGTGCTCAGCGAGCCCACGGCGCACCAGCGCATCGTGCTCGAACAGGTCATGGAGCTCTCGGACATGGTGGTCGTACCCACCGAAGCCGCGAGGTCGAGGTTGCTGCGGGCGCACGAGGTCACCCCTGAACGCGTGACCGTGATCCCGCACGGCGCCGTACCGAACGTTGGGCCCGTGCTCGCCGAACGCCAGGCTCCCACGGTGCTCACCTGGGGATTGATCGGGCCGGGGAAGGGGCTCGAGTACGGCATCGAGGCCATGAGGCACCTACGCGACCTGACATCCGCGCCCGTGTACGTGATCGCCGGCGAGACCCACCCCAAGGTCGTGGCGCGCGATGGCGAACGCTATCGGGAGGGATTGCAGAAGCAGGCGGCCGACATGGGCGTCGGTGACAATGTGGTGTTCGAGGATGCCTACTTCGACACCCCGAGCCTGCGCGCCCTGACACGCACCGCCGACGTGATCCTGCTTCCGTACGATTCCCACGAACAGATCTGCTCGGGCGTTCTCGTCGAGGCCGTGTCCTCGGGCAGGCCCGTCGTCGCGACCGCGTTCCCGCACGCGGTCGAGCTGCTCTCGAGTGCGTGCGGCATCGTGGTTCCGCACAAGGACCCGCGCGCTATCGCACGCGCGCTGCGCCGGCTGCTGACCGATGACGCCCTTGCCGACTCCATGCGTTCGCAGGCGCGGCGTGAGGCCGAGCAACTCGCCTGGCCCGCGGTCGGGCGGAGGTACCTGCACCTGGTCGATCGCGTCCTTGCGGAGTCGGAGGCAGCGTGAGCCTCCCGCTTCCCTCGCCGATCCACCTGGCGCGCATGACGGACGACACGGGCCTGTTCGAACACGCGCTCGGGGCGGTGCCGCTGCGTGCACACGGCTGGTGCACCGACGACAACGGCCGTGCCCTGGCGCTCGTATGCCGATCCGACGACCGCGGCGCCGAGCGACTCGCGGGCACGTACCTGGCCTTCCTCGTGCACGCCCACGACGGCATGGGAAGGTTCCGCCTGCGCCTGGCCTTCGAGCGCCGCTGGACCTCGGACCCCGCCTCCGACGACGCGGACGCGCGGGCCCTCTTCGGTCTTGCGGTCGCCGCGACCGCGGGCCCCCGCCCGCTGCGTTGGACGGCAGGTGTTCTCTTCGATCAGGCGGTGACGATGCGCTCACCGCACCCGATGGCCGTCGCGCAGGTCGCCGTGGCGGCGGCAGAGATGGTGAGCGTCTATCCCGAGCACCCCGGCGCCCGGGCCGCCCTGGCGGACGCGGCTAGCAGGTTGCCCAGGCTCGGGCGCAGCCCGGCCTGGCCATGGCCCGCCCCGCGCCTCACGTACGCCAACGCCTTGATCCCGGAAGGGTTGCTCGCCGCCGGCGCGGCCCTAGGTGACGACGCCCTGGTGGCCGAAGGCCTGCGGATGCTCGCGTGGCTGGTGCAGGAGGAAACCCGTGATGGACGCTTCAGCTTCGTTCCCGCGGGTGGGCGCGGTCCGGGGGACCCTCGGCCCGCGTTCGACCAGCAGCCCATCGAGGCCGCCTCCTCCGCCGACGCCTGTGCCCGGGCCTTCGACATCACCGGCGATGGGTCATGGCTGGTTCCGCTGGAGCGCGCTGCGGCCTGGGTCTGCGGGCTGAACGACGCGTCGGCCCCGGTCCTCGACGCCGAGACAGGCGCCGGCCACGACGGCCTCACACCTGATGGCGTGAATCTCAACCAGGGTGCGGAGTCTACGATCGCGGTGATCGCAACGCTGCAGCAAGCGCACCGCCTCCTCACGGCGCCGCGCCTCGACGCGATCGAACTGGTCGGTCAGCCGCCCGTGGCCAGCGCGTCCAGCAGGTGACGCTCGGAGATCACGGCCGCCCCCACCGCGCGATCGGCGGCCCCGTACGTGAAGTAGATCGTGTCGTCATCGCGCCGGTGCGCACCCTGCACGAACACCACATTGTCAACGTCGCCCGTGCGCTCCCACGGGAGTTCGGGCTGTAGCACCGGTTCTACCAGGCGGGCGATCGTCCGCCCTGTCTCGGCGTCGAGCAAGGCGGCGTTCACCGTGTATGCCCCGTCTTCGCGCCGTTCATGGAACAGCAGGATGAATCCCTCCGGTGTGAGGAGCGGCGGCGCGCCCGCCCCCACCGCGAACGCTCCCGGCGAGGGCGCGATGATGGTGTGCCGTTCCAGCTCTGCGAGGTGCGCCCCCCAGTAGAGGTCCCCCGCCTCCCAGAGGTGCTCGAGTGAATCGAAGATGGCGAGCTGGATGTTGGGGTGGATGCGGTGCAGCAGCGCGATCCGTCCATCGGCGAGGTTGAAGACCACGGCGTCCTTGTTGGCCACGCGGTCGGGACCGATCAACCGTCCGCTGTCCTCGTCCAGCAGGAATCGCTCCGCTTGAGGTTCGTACGCGAGCTGGTGCATCCCGATGCGCCAGGGTTCCGCCGGGTCGGTGGGCAGATGCGTGTATGTCATGACCACGTGCTCGGTGCCGCTGCCGTTGCGCACGCGCTGGACCCTAGGATCCTCTAGGGCCCGAGCATGCAACGCGTGCACGCCCGCGCTCGCCAGCACGTAGCGGAAGCGATAGGCGAGCCCGTCGGGGGAGTCGAAGACGAGGATGTCGGAGAAGTAGTCAAGGAAGCGCGGTCCCTCTCCCGGGTTCGATCGGTAGCCCGAGCGAACGCCCCGGGCGAACAGGTGATACGTGCCGTCGTGGAAGAGCAGCCCGGCATTGAAGACGGCCTCGTAGCCGGGCGCCGAGTCCGACGCCACCACGGGTCGCTCGCTCAACCTTCGGCCGCGGAACGTGGTGTGGACAGGCGTGGTCATAGCGGGGTTCCAGCGGGTGAGGATACCGGCATCGTGGCCTCCTCCCGTACATCTCGGCCAAGATGGTCGTACGGTTGATGCAGGGAGGGTGCCGTTGTCGCTGGACCAAGCGTTCGAACGCTTCGCGGGGAACCCGATCATCACGCCCGCCGATGTCTCCGCTGATACCAACGCGGTGTTCAATCCGGGTGCCACGCTGTTCGACGGCGAAACGCTGCTGTTGCTGCGGGCAGAGGACCGGACCGGACTCTCGCGCCTCGTGGTGGCGACGAGCCGCGACGGGATCACCGGTTGGACGGTCGACACCGAGCGAGGGATGACCGCGGACCTCGATCGCTTCGAGGAACGGTGGGGGCTCGAGGATCCGCGCATCACCCAGATCGATGGGACCTACTACGTCGTCTACACCGGGTTCTCCGAAGGCGGCCCGCTGGTGTGCCTCGCGACGACGCGCGATTTCGTGACGTTCGAGCGGCGCGGGGTGATCATGCCGCCCGAAGACAAAGACGCCGCGCTCTTCCCGCGGATGTTCGACGGGCGCTGGGCGCTGCTCCACCGTCCGGCCACCGCTTCGCCCGGTCTGGGCGCGCACGTGTGGCTCTCATGGAGTCCCGACCTGCGGTACTGGGGCGATGGCGGCATCCTCCTTCCGGCGCGGCGCGGTGGCTGGTGGGATGCGAACAAGGTCGGCGCCGGACCACCCCCGTTGCGCACCGAACGAGGATGGCTCCTGTGCTACCACGGGGTGCGCACGACGGCCTCGGGGGCGTTGTACCGCGCCGGGTTGGCGCTGCTCGACCTCGACGATCCCTTGACGATCCTCGCGCGAACGGACGGGTGGGTCTTCGGACCGGCCGAACCGTACGAACGGGCCGGCGACGTGCCCGGCGTGGTGTTCCCGACGGGCTGGGTCCTCGACGGTGACGGCGACACGTTGCGGATCTATTACGGTGCGGCCGACAGCGTCGTGGGTCTTGCGACCGCGAGCCTGCACTCGCTCGTGAGCCTGCTCGATCCGGGTCGGTCTCGTCAATGACAGACTCGGCTGTGACGCTCTTCCACGACCCGGCTGCGGTCGCGCGTGCGGCGGCCGAAGGGTTCATCACGTCGGCGTCCGAGGCCGTGGAGGCTACCGGCCGGTTCGTGGTGGCGCTCTCGGGGGGGAGCACACCGCGTGCGCTCTACGAGCGGCTGGCCGCGCCCGGCTACACCGAGCGGATCCCCTGGGAGTCCGTGCACATGTTCTGGGGCGATGAGCGATGCGTGCCGCCATCCGATCCGGGCAGCGATTACCTCATGGCCAAGGAAGCGATGCTCGATCACGTGGCCATCGCCGAAGGACGCGTCCACCGGATCCGTGGCGAGGAGGACCCGGAGCGTGCGGCCGTGGAGTACGAACGGCTGTTGCGCCGATCGTTCGGCGTCCTGCAGGGTCCGCCCTCCACCGTGCCCGGCGCGCGCTTCGATCTGGTGCTGCTCGGCATGGGCGAGGACGGGCACACGGCCTCGCTCTTCCCCGGCACACCCGCGGTGCACGAGACCGAACGCTGGGTCATGCCGGTGCAGGCTCCCGTAAGCCCCCCGCGGCGCGTCTCGCTCACGCCTCCAGTGCTCAACGCGGCTGCGCGCAAGCTCTTCCTGGTGACCGGCATGGGCAAGGCGCCGGCGCTCGCCGAGGTGCTCGAGGGACCCAAGGACCCGAACGCGCTGCCATCGCAGGCGATCGAGGACGCGGAGTGGTTCGTGGACGCGGGGGCGGCGTCCATGCTTTCTGGGTAAGGCTCAGTTGTGCCGGTCTGGGTCGTGCCACCCGCCGTCGCCCGCGATCAGGTCGTCCGCCTCTGCGGGGCCCCAGGATCCCTGCGCGTAGGGACGCACCGGCGTGGCTCCATCCAAGATGGGGTCCACGATGCGCCAGGATGTCTCTACGATGTCCTGGCGTGAGAACAGGTCGGCGTCGCCGTCCATCGCGTCCGTAAGCAGCCGCTCGTAGGGCTCCATCACGTCGCCCTCTTGGTGGTGCGCCACCAGTTCTATATCCTCGCCCGTCATGCGGTCGCCGGGCAGCTTGGTGCGTGCCCCCAGCATGATGCTCACATCCGGCCCCAGCCGGAACACCACATGGTTGGGATGTCCGGCCTTGGCCTCTGCGAACACGTCGCGCGGTGGCCGCTTCAGCTCCACCAGCACCTCGGTCGCGGTGACGGGCATCCGCTTGCCGGCCCGGATATAGAAGGGGACCTCGGCCCAACGCCAGCTGTCCACGAAGACCCGCAGGGCGACGAACGTCTCGACCTCGCTGGCCGGATCGACGCCGTCGAGCGCGCGATAGCCGTTGAACTGACCACGTACCGCGTCGTCGGCGGTCAGCACGCGGATCGACTTCAGCATGCGTTCGCGTTCGTTCAGGAACCCGTCGCGATCCTGTCCCGCGGGAGGATCCATCGCCACGAGCGCCAGCACCTGGAGCAGATGGTTCTGCACGACGTCGCGGATCGTGCCCACCTGTTCGTAGAAGCGACCGCGTTTGCGGAGCCCGAACTTCTCGGCCATGGTGATCTGCACCGAATGCACGTAGTTCCGATTCCAGAACGGCTCCAGGAACGTGTTCGCGAACCGGAAGTACGCGAGGTTCTGCACCGGCTCCTTGCCCAGGAAATGGTCGATGCGGAAGATCGCGTCCTCTGGGAAGACACGGCGGATGACCGCGTTGAGCTCCTGCGCCGAGGCCAGGTCGCGCCCGAACGGCTTCTCGATCACAACGCGAGCGCCGCGTGCGCTCTCGGAGGTCGCCAGGTGTTCCACCACCGTCTCGAAGATCGCCGGCGGGATGGCCAGGTAGTGCAGCGGATGCTTCGCGGCACCGAGCTCCTCACGCAGGCGTACGAACGTGGCGTGATCGGTGTAGTCGCCGTCGACGTAGCGCAAGAGCGACAGGAACTTCGCGAAGACCGGTTCATCGACCCCGCCGTGATCGTCGAGGCTCGCACGCATGCGCTCGATCAGACGGTCACGGCCCCACCCGGAGCGCGCCACACCGACCACCGGCACCTGCAGGTTCCCGTGGCGCACCATGGCCTGCAGCGCCGGGATGATCTTCTGATACGCCAGATCACCGGTGATGCCGAACAGGACCAGGGCGTCGGAGCGGGCGCGGTTCATGAGCCGCCAACCTAGCATGCGATCCGAGAGGGGCCTGGGCTCCCCGCGCGGCACCCGGTTCGGTACCATCGGTGCAGCGAGGCGCGGGTTCGCAGAGGTGCCAAGGGAGGAGATGACGGTGGATCGCATCAGTCACTTGGTGGCGGTCGTCACGGAGCGCTGGCCCGACCCCTGTGCATCGTGCGTGGATCTGAGCTTCCCGAGGCACCGGTGATGTCCGATCCGCAGGCGTTCCTCGATCGGGAGGCTGCGGCGTGGGCCGCGTTCGATGAAGTGGTCGAGCGCGTGCCGGCGAAGCGCCGCGAGGAGCCGGGGGTCGTGGGCGACTGGTCGCTCAAGGCCACGGTGTGGCACTGCGCGCACTGGGCCCGGTTCGCGGTGGATGCCCTCTCCCATTCCGGGGACGGCGCGTTCGTCGATCCGTTCGACGCCCATCCCGACGAGCACTGGGGCGAGGTGAACGCGCAGATCGCACTGGTGGGGGCGTCGATGTCCTGGGACGACGCGCGTGTGGGCGCCGAGGCGGCACGAGCCGACCTGCGCGCGGCGATCGCGACCGCGTCGCCGGCCGCGATCGAGTGGGCGGGCGCCGAGACGTTCGAACACTACGCCGAGCACGCCGAGAACATCCGATCGTTCCTGGCACGGTAGGTGCCTCCCTTCGGCAGTAGCGCCGATGAGCCCTCGTGTGGCAGGATGCGCGCCATGCGAGCCTCCAAGCGCCTCCTCGGCCTCGCGGTGGTCGGCGTGTTCGCCGCCGCAGGCGTCCTGCCGTCGCTGGCCGCCACCGCACCTGTCGTCCCCGGCACCACCTGCCCCGTGCTCCCGATCGACAACGTCTGGAACATGGACATCTCGCAACTGCCGGTGAACGTCAACGACGCTCGGTGGATGGCCACCACCGCGGCGGCCACCACCAAGCTGCACCCGGACTTCGGGCCGCCGAAGGACTACGGCATCCCCTATGACGTCGTCACTAACGCCCATCTCACGATCCCCGTGTCGTTCCTCTATGCGGACGAGTCCGACCCCGGCCCCTACCCGTTCGGCTCCGACATCCACGTGGAGGCAGGCTCAGATCGGCACGCGAACATGATCAACCGTGACACGTGCACGCTCTACGAGCTGTTCGCCGCGCGGCTCAAGGGCAAGCGCGCGAGCGCGGGAAGCGGCGCGATCTTCGACCTGCGCTCTAACGCGTTGCGCCCCGACACGTGGACCAGCGCCGACGCCGCCGGGCTGCCGATCTTCCCGGGCCTGGTGCGCTTCGACGAGGTGCGGGCCGGCGCCATCAACCACGCGCTTCGCTTCACGCTGTCGTGCACGGTGCGCAGCTATCTGTGGCCGGCGCGTCACCAGGCGGGGCAGACCGCCAACCCGGACTGCCCGCCGATGGGGGCGCGGTTCCGGCTCAGGGCGGGCTTCGATCTGACGAGCTACTCGGCCCAGGCGCGGACGATCCTCACGGCGATGCAGCGCTACGGCATGTTCCTGGCCGACAACGGCAGCAACTGGTTCTTCCAGGGCGCGGTGGACAGCGCGTGGCCCGCTTCGTTGATCGCCGAGCTCAAGACCGTGGCGGCATCGGCGTTCCAAGCGGTCGACGAGTCGGCATGCCGGGTGGATCCGAACTCGGGACGGTTCGCCTATGGCGCGGGCTGCCCGGCTCCATAGCTCGGGGCCTAACGAGCCCCGTCCGGTCCCTGGATCGGAGGGGCTTCCCCCGGATCTAAAGGTCCCGCAGCACTGCCATCGCCGGCCTTCGTGTGGCGCGAAGCATGCTGAGTCCGGCCACGCCGATCGCCACGCCCGTGGCTACCAGCAGGGCCGCGAGGTAGCTCCACGGCACGGACAGGTGCTCGGGTGGCGGATCGAAGACCCCGGTGAGGATCTTCACGATCGTCTGCGCGAGCCACCAGCCGCTCAGAGCGCCGAGGGCGAGTCCGCCCACCCCGACGAACGCCGCTTCGCTCCACACGAACCCGCCGAGCTGCCGGGGCTTGGCGCCGAGGGCCGTCGCGATCGCGAAGGTCCGTCGGCGTTCCGCGAGCCCGAGGGCCAGGACGAGTCCCGATGCGCCTGCCGCCAAGAGGAGCGCGAAGCCCAGCTCGATCTTGGTGAGGCCGGCCAGGTCGATCGCGGTGAGCCCGGACAGCGTGATCCGCTGTTGGGTCACGATGTCCTGGACCGTGGCGCCGGACGCCGGACCAAGGAGCTGCCGGACCTCGGCCGCGACCACGGGTGGGGACCCGTCGGTCTTGATCAGCAGCGTCTGCACCGCGGGCGACCCCGTGGTCTGCGCCACATACGCGGCGTTGGCGACGAGGAACGAGTCGTGCGGCGCCGTCGGAAACTCGCGAGCTACTCCCACGTAAGTGAAGGGAACCATGTGGTACGCGTGGTCGCTCGTGAACTGCAGACGCAAGCGGACGGTGTCGCCCGTCTGCAGCTGGAAGTCATGCACGGTCTCGTCGGAGACCAGCACGCCGCTGGGCGTCGATAAGAGGGCGTCGAGGGTCCGTTGGGCGTTCCCCCCAACGAAGAACGCGTCGGATACGTTCGTGATCTTCCCGATGGTTGACGGATCGATGCCGTACAGATCCTGCAGGTCGTTGCCCACGTATGCGAAGCGATGCTGCATGGTCTGGGCGGCGGCGACGCCGGGGAGGCCCCGGACGGCATCCGCGGTGCCGGCGGGGAGCCCGGCGGCCGCCGCAGTCACGACGGCGACATCGGCGCCGTTTGTGAGTTGCGCGTCCACGCGTGATTGGGATGCGTACGTGGTATTGAAGATCCCGACGGAGATCGCGAAGGAGGCGGTCAGACCCATCAGCACGAGCCCGCGGGAAAGGGAGCGGCGCTGGCGTGACATCGTGGCCGCCACCACGCCAGAGAGCCGGTGTGCGAGCGGACGGGTCAAGATTGCGAGGGCCCTGCGTCCGTGACGGAGCGCGAACGTGCCCAGGCGCCACATCAGCAGGGCAGCGCCGATCCAGAAGAGCAGAGGGGCAAGCATCGTGAAGTAGCTCACCGAGATCGTCGGGATGCCCTCGGGGGCCAGCACCACCTGGTAGCCGCTCTTCACGGCCTGCCAATACACGAGCCCACCCAGACCCAAGCAGATCAGATCGAGGTACAGCCTCGCCCACATCGGGCGATTGGCGCTCAGCTTCGATGCGAGCGAGCCCTGTTCGTTCCGGACCGTGAACACGCGTGTGTCACGCCAGGCCGGAACCGCGATCGTGGAGATCGACAGCGCCATCCCGAACATCACCGACACCGCCGCCCAGAGCAGGGCCTGTCCGAACGTTGCCCCGAACCGCGACGTGTGGAACGCGAGACGTCCGACCAGGGCGGCCGCCGCAAGGCCCACGATCGTGCCCACGATGCCGGTGAGCGCGGCCTCGGCGCTCGCGAGCCGCACGATGCGCTTGGGAGCCGCGCCTCGCACGCGGAGGAGCGCCTGCTCGCGCCGGCGTCGCTCACGTCCCGACGACGCGATCACGCCTGCGAGCAGCGCCGCGATGATCACGCCGGGGAGCCCGAGGAACAGGAACAGCATCTGGGCGTAGATCGCATCCACGCGCGCGCCGTCGAGCCGCGCGGCAAGGTTGTTTCCCACCAGGCCGCCACCGGCCAGCGCGGCCTCGAGGTTCTTGGCCCGGCCGATCACCTGGGCGAACGCGGCGCCGGGGTCGCTCGGCAGGGTGTGTGAGAGCTGGGTGTGGATCTGCGTCGTCGTGGTGGCTGACGACGCACGGCCGAACAGCGTCTGCCAGGTCGCCGCCGGGAGCAGCATGACGTTGTCGGGCGGCGCGGTGGGCGCCGAGCCGGGCGCCGCGCCGATCGACTGGAACATCGAGTCGGCCGTCGGAAGATCGACCACTCCCGCCACCGTCAGGTTCACGGGCCGCTGTCCCGGTCGATCGATCGCGACCGTGGAACCGAGGCTCGCCCCGAGGTTGGCAGCCGTCTGCTGCGCGAGCAGCACGCCATCCTGTGCCCCCACGAGGTAGCGGATCGAACCGGGGAACGTTGACGCGTACCCGGCCGGAAGGCCGACCACCTCCCCGGCGCCCGTCGTCTGGGTCGTGCCGGCATTGGTCGAGGACAGGCTCTTGATGTCGGCATAGCTCACCGGAATGGCCGCGGTCACGCCCGGAGCGGTCGTGACGGTGGAGATTGCGTTGTCCACCGGCGTGCCGGGAGCCACCTGCACCTGCCAGTCGACCGGGACGGCTCCCACGGCTTGCGCGGTCATCGCCGCACGACTCGCTGTGAAGAACGTGCCGAGGGAGGCCAGGAGCAGTACTGCGACGGCGATACCGGCCGTTTGGCCGAGCATCCGTCCCGTTCGTCGGCGCAACAGGCCGCCGAGCCAGGTCAGGCTGAGCACGGGATCGCCTCCGTGGTGAGCGCGCCGTCGCGCATCGTCCAGCGTGTGGGCAGCCGGTCGGCCACCATCGAGTCGTGGGTCGCGATCAACAGCGCGATGCCGTCGAGGGTGGCAACAGTGAGGATGGTCTCCACCATGCGGCCGGCCGTTTCACGGTCCTGTTGCCCGGTGGGTTCATCTGCGAGCACCAGGCGGGGCGAGCCCGCGAAGGCGCGTGCGAGACCCGCGCGTTGCGACTGGCCACCCGAGAGCTCCTCGGGCAGCTTGGCCGACACCATGTCGACCTCGAAGACCTCGAGGAGATCCCGGGCGGCGGCGGTGGCCTCGCGCTCGTCGCCGCCCGCCAGGATCACCGGCAGGGCGACGTTCTCGATCACGGTGAGCGGAGGCAACAAGCTAGGCCCCTGGAACGCCAGCGCGACAGGTCCGGGCCGCAGGTCGGCCCGGTCGCCGAGCCCGGGCCACTCGATCGAGCCATCCGTGGGGCGGTCCAGCCCCGCGATCAGGTGGATCAACGTGGTCTTGCCACTCCCGGACGGACCCATGAGGGCGACGCGATCACCGGAGTCCAGCGAGAAGGTCGCGTGCGCAAGCGCGGTGACGCGGCCCTGCCCCGAGCCGTAGGTCCGCCCGAGCGAATCCGCTCTGACAAGGCTGCTGAGATCAGGCATCGACGATCCTCCCGTCGGTCAGGTGCACGATGCGGTCGGCCTCCAGGGCCGCCCGGGTGCTGTGGGTCACCATCACGACGGCATGGGCCTGCTCGGCACGCCGGCGGAGCAGGTCGAAGATGAGCTGCCCGTTGGCTTCGTCCACCTCGCCCGTGGGCTCGTCGGCAAGCAGGAGGGGCGGGTTGTTGGCCAGGGCCACGGCGAGGCCCGCGCGCGCGGACTCGCCGCCGGAGAGCGTGGCAGGGCGGGCGTGTGCTCGATCGGCCAGACCGACGTCGGCCAGGAGGGCCTCCGTGGTCGAAGCGCCGGTCCGGCCGACGAGCACTTGTGCGGCGCGGATGTTCTGCGCCACGTTGAGGTGATCGAGGAGGTTGCCCGACTGCTGCAGCACGCCGACCCAGCGGGCGCGCAGCCCCGCTCGCTCGTGTTCGGGGCGCCTCGTGATGCGGGTTCCCGCCAGGGCCACATACCCGCCGTCGGGTTCGTCGAGGCCCGCCAAGCATGAGAGGAGCGTGGACTTGCCGCTGCCCGAGGGTCCGATCACGGCGACGACCTCGCCCGCGTCGACCGTGAGGCTCACGCCGCGCAGGGCGAAGGTCTCGTCGTCCCCGGCGTGATAGAAGCGGTAGAGATCCCGGGCTTCCAGCACGGTCGTGGGCGCGACCGACGTGAGATCCGTCGCCACGCTCAGTTCCATCTCAGGCTCTGCGTCACGATCCGCCACGGGTCGACGTTGTCGGCGCCCACAGGGGAGAGCAGGGTCATCGTCACGTTCTTGCCCGCGTGGAACAGCTCGTAACGAAGGACGTCCAACCGGTACTGCTTGCCGGTGACCGGGTTCGGGTCGGAGTTGGCCTGGTAGCTGATGAGGACGGCGGGGCCGGCGGGCAACGTGACGCCGGTGACGCTCTTGAGCGTGAAGGCTCGGGTGCCGCTCGCCAGGGCAGGCACGTCCGTGCTCTTGGCACTTGCCACGGAGGGCGCGGAGGTTGCGGGCGCCCAGCCCATCTCCACGGTGTTGAGCTTGTCGGTGAACGTCACCGCATCGGCGGCGCTCGTGCGGGCCCAGCCCTCCGGCGTAGACACCTTGAAGCCTCCCGGCTTGGACGCATAGGGCACGAACGCGATCGTGTCCGGGATGTCGCCGGGAGGGCTGGACTCAAGCGGAACGGGAGCTTCGGTCGGTGCGGCGGACTCGCCGGCGCCGGACGTCGAACCGGACATCGAGGCGCTGGGCGTGCCGCCGCCCGCGGGGCTCACCGAGGTGGTCTCGGTGGCACCGGTGCCCTTCGCGCCACAGGCGGCCAGGAGGGCGGCGCCCATGACGCCGGCCACCGCCATCGTGGTGATGTTCCTCATCGTCGGCTCCTTGCTCGTCGGGTCCATGGCACACGGTGTACGACGCCGAGCGTGAGAGGCAGATGAAAACGAGGCCCGCCCCCTGCAACTCTCATCCGACTCTCATGACGCCGTGCGACACTCCAAGTGGAGACCCCCATGCGGATCCTGTTGGTGGAAGACGAGATCAAGATGGCCCGTGCGCTTCGGCGCGGGCTGGAGCAAGAAGGCTACGCCGTCCATGCGGTGAACAACGGCGAAGAGGCCCTGAGCCGCGGGCTGCACGATGACTACGACGCGGTGGTGTTGGACGTCATGCTGCCGGGGCGCGACGGGTTCTCGGTGTGCCGGGAGCTGCGCACGAATGGGCGATGGGCGCCGGTGCTCATGCTCACCGCGCGCGACGCCGTGGAGGATCGGATCCGGGGCCTCGACGCCGGTGCCGATGACTACCTCGTCAAACCGTTCTCATTCGGCGAACTCCTGGCGCGCCTGCGGGCGCTCGTGCGGCGTGGCGCCAGCGAACGCCCTGCCGTGCTCGAGGTCGACGGTGTGACCCTGGACCCGGCCACGCATGCAGTATGGCGCGACGGGACAGCGGTAGATCTGTCCTCCCGTGAGTTCGCGCTGCTCGAGTTCCTGATGCGCCGGGCCGGCGAGGTAGTGAGCCGGTCGCGGATCCTCGAGCATGTCTGGGACGTGAACTACGACGGGTTCTCCAACGTCGTGGACGTCTACGTGGGGTACCTGCGTCGCAAGCTCGAGCAACCATTCGACCGGCCGTTGATCCGCACGGTCCGCGGCGTCGGCTACGGTCTCGGGCTCCCGTGAGCCTTCGGATCCGCACGCGCCTGACACTGTGGTATGTGGCGTTGCTCACGCTCGTAGTGGCTGGGCTCGGGTTCTTCCTGGTGGTCCGACTGCAGGCCGGACTGGTGCGAGGCGTGGACGAGAGCCTTGCCACGCGCGCGGCGCAGATCTCCCTCGGTCTTCAGAACGGCTGCGAGGGGGAGTTCCAGGACGTCAGCGATGCATCTCTGGCCGGGCTCCCCCAGGGCGAGTCCGGTGCACAGCTGCTGGGGCCCGACGGCGCGGTTTTGGAGTCGACGGGCGATCCCGCCGCCGAGCAGCCCTTGCTCGAGGTCTCCCAGCTGGCGCGCGTCCTCGGCGGGCACACGAGCAGGATGACGGTAGGTACGGGGGGCGACGCCGAGGGATTCCGGGTGCTCGCGGTGCGTCTGCCCACCGCTTCGTGCAGCGGCGTGCTGGTGGTGGGCACCTCGCTCGAAGAGGTGGGCCGTTCGGTCCGCGAGTTGCTGCTGTTGCTGATTGTCGCGGGGCCGATCG
>CAJDTY010000002.1_pt1 | contig 173926 bp, 177 predicted proteins | sample 7390291 | NCBI WGS metagenome assembly CAJDTY01 (sample SAMEA7055671, study PRJEB34461) | soil metagenome | biome: terrestrial ecosystem; feature: Peninsula; material: soil | place: Antarctica | collected 2016 | reverse complement strand
CTCGTCCGGCGCAGCCCAGTCGAAGTTGCCGTCCTCGTCCGCTACGTATCCGTCGAGCGACGTGATCGCCGAGTAGATCAGCTTGGCCATGGTGAGCCTCTCCGTCGCGAATGACAGTGCCGTCTGACCGCCGCCATCTACACGTGGCTACGAACCTAGGGAGACACGCACTATGTCTGGCGGTTGATCCAGATGTTGCCCGGGCCCGTGCTGAAGCTCGCCCCCTCCGGGATCGCGGCCACGGACTTACCCGTGTTGGTGATCGCGATGCCGTCGTAGTCGCCGTAGGGCGAGGCGAATCCGGCCGCGGTCTTGTACGCGGCGCCGCCGGAAGCATCCGAGATGTCTTGCTCGGTGCTCCACGTGATCCCGCCGTCGGACGAGGCACGGTAGTACGCGTTCCAAACTCCGCCGCGGCTCTCCAGCCAGGTGAGGCGGAACACCCCCGAGCCGCCGCCGTCGATCGCCGGGAAGCTCGCGTTGCCGGCGCCTCCCACGGGCGTCAGCTCGGTCCGCGCGCTCCAGGTCGACCCGCTGTCGGTCGAGCGTCGCACGTAGATCCTGCCGTTACCGCCGGAGGTAACCGCTCCGCTGTACTGCAGCACCAACGTGCCCGCGGCGTCGTTCGCCACGGTCGTGGTCGAGGACGTGTCGAAGTCGACGCTAGACCCCACCGAGTCCACGTCGGAGCGCGTCCAAGAGGTGCCGCCGTTCGTGGTGCGGAACGTGGTGATGGTGATCGTGCCGCTCGTCTGGCCGTTGGTTCCGGGATACAACGAGGCCGACAGCACCGCGGTACCGTTCGGCAGCACCGAGAGGCCGTTCGCGTAGTAGTAGTGGTTGCCCGTCTGGGTGCCGATCATCTGCGGCGCCGTGAACGAGGTTCCCCCGTCGTGCGAATGGGCCTCGTACAGATCGCCGCCGGTGCCCTTGGCCCACCCGATGTAGACGTCCGTCCCGTTGGGCGAGATCCCCAACCACGGCTTGTCCGAGCTCAGCTTGGCCGAGACCTTCAGCGCCGTCGACCACGTCGCGCCCCGGTCCGAGGACGTCGCGAACACGATCGTGTAGTTGTTCATCCACACGGCGTAGACAACGCCGGTGGAGCTGACCGCCAACACGGGGTCAACCTGGAAGCCCACGTGCGCGGTGGAGGCGATGCGCACCTGGGGCCCGAACGTCGCGCCGTTGTCCGAGGACGCCCGCACCACCATGTACGGAGAGGGACACGTGTTGCACGCCTTGGGTCCGGAGTAGTCGTTGTACATCGTGTAGACGTAGGGACCGCTCGGGTCGGCCGCGATCGTGGGCTCCCAGGTGTCGCCCACTCCGACGATCGCTTCGCCCGCCCAGCCGGGCGCCGCAGCCTCGGCCACCGCACCGGTTGCGAGCACCATCATCGACACCAGAACCACCGATGCCAAGCGACTGCAGACCGTCTTCATCCCGACCCCTTCCTCGCGGATCCGCGAATCCTAGCCCGGGGCGGCACCCGCGTGCGAATCGGCCCGGTCGGTCGGCCCACGTCCTGAAGATGGCGTCATACACCCCGGCGGTATCATCCTCGCCGTGGTGGAGCCGGTACGGGCGCGGATGTGGGAGACGGGCGGTCGTTGGTACGCCCGGCTGCTGGAGACGCCTGCTTACATCGAGGTCACCGGCGTGAGTCGCCGCCAATGCCTCGACGAGCTCCTCGAGGTCGTGGGCGATGAGCCGCTGTGCGTGGAGGTCGTGCCGCAGATCGCTGGCGTGGCCGAGGCCGCAGAGATCATGGGTTGGGACAAGCGGCGCGTGATCACCTACCTGGACCGCGGTTCGTTCCCCGAGCCACTCGCCGCGCTCGCGTCCGGCCGGATCTGGCTGCGCGAGGACGTCGAGGCCTACGCCCAGGACTGGCGGGTCCGCCACCCGAAGGCTCCGGCGTGACCCGGCGGCTGTACCTGATCCGTCACGGCCAGGCCGACTACTCCTCGAACGCGCGGGTGCAGACCTCGCGCGGTGTGCAGTTCGACCCGCCGCTCTCGGCCACCGGACGGGACCAGGCGGCCGCGCTCGCGGGGCGCCTTCGGCACCTGCCGCCGCCCACGGCCGTGTACAGCTCCACGCTCGCGCGCGCTCGTGAGACCGCGCACACCTATGCGGAACCGGAAGGGATCGAGGTGACCGAGCTCGAGGACCTCGGGGAGTGGTACGGGGGCGAGTGGGAGTTCAAGGACTTCGCGCAGATCTTCGAGGAGCATCCGGAGGCAGCGGATCTGTTCCGCACCCAGCATCCGGCCTGGCACCTGGCTCCGGGCGCCGAGACCGGGGCGGCACTTTCACGGCGGGTGATCGACACGGTCGAGTCGATCATCGCGGCCCATCCGCAGGGTGAGCTCTACGTCTTCGCCCACGGCGGCGTGATCAACGCCTACCTCGCGCCGATCCTGGGCATCAGGGACCAGGAGATGTTCTTCCTGCCCGCCAACACGAGCCTGAACACCGTGGTGATCGACGGCGACGAGCGCCGCGCCTGGTTCCTGTCCGATGACGCGCACCTGATCAACCCGGGTTGGTTCCCCCAGGCCTGAAGCGGGCCTGAAGCGGGGCTGAAGCGGGCCTGAAGCGGGGCTGAAGCGGGCCTGAAGCGGGCCTGAGGTTGTCCCGCGGGGCCTATACTCCCCGCGCCCGCAGACCCCGACACCCAAGGAGCCGCCGTGTCCGTGAAGTTCCTTTCCTCCGAGTGGGCCGAGGCCCTCACCGCCGAGCTGGATGCCAACGACGCATTCCGACAGGCCACCACCGGTCAGACGGCCACGATCCAGCAGGTGATCTCCGGTGACGACGGCGAGACGCGCTACTGGATCAAGATCGCCGACGGCGCCATCGAGATGGGCATGGGCGACATCGAGGGCGCCGATGCCACGATCACACAGAGCTACGACACCGCCGTGAAGCTCGCGAAGAACGAGCTCTCTGCCGTGACGGCGTTCTTGACCGGCAAGATCAAGGTCGGCGGCAACATGGGCATGCTGCTCGGCCTGCAGGGCGCGTTCAGTCAGCTCCCGACCGCCATGGCGAACATCGACGTCCAGTACTGAGCGCGCGATCAGGCCCGTTGGGCCATCACGGCCAGCGTGACTTGGGCGGTAGCGAGCAGCTTGCCGTGAGCGTCGCGGATCTCGGCCTCGGCAAAGGCGATCTGGCGGCCGACGCGCACGGCCCGACCCACCGCCACGATCCTTCCCCGCCCGCTCGCGGACAGGTACTGCACGCCCAACTGGACGGTCACGTGACGCTGCGCGGACGTGAGCTTCGTGCGCACGGCCAGGCCCGTCGCCGTGTCCGCGAGCGTCGCCAGCACACCGCCGTGCAACCGTCCCTGCAGGTTGAGGTGGTGCGACTGGGCATCCAATGTCAACTCCACCTCGCCCGGACGCGCGGCTCCCAGGGCCATCCCCATCCAGCCGTGGAAGGCCGAGCCCTCCATGCGCCGGCGCAGATCGGCCAGCACCGGCTCCTCGGACATCTGCTCGTCCTCCACCTCGCGTAGTCTCCCAGGAGGCCGGTCGTCGACGCGTTGACGGCGCTCGGTCACCAACGGACAATCCTGAACGGTTGGGGCGACCCGGTCGTCCGAGACGATCACGGAAGGAACGCATGCCGAGATGGCTTCGCACCCTCGTCCTGCCCGTCGCAGCGCTCGGCTTCCTGGCCGCGGCGTGCAGCAACAACAGCGACACGCAGGCGGGCGGCGCCGCAACAGGGACGTGCACGAACCCGGACTTCAAGGTGGGGATGGCGCTCGACATCGGTGGGCTCGGTGACAACGGGTTCAACGACCTCGCCAAGGCCGGGCTCGACAAGGCCATCGCCGACGGCATCGTGTGCGCGGAGAACACGCGCCTCGTAGAATCGAACGCGGACGGCTCGAACCTGGACGAGAACGTGCAGTCGCTCGCCGATGCGGGCTACAGCGTGATCATCGGGACGGGCTACGCGTTCACCGACGACGGCCAGATCAACGCGATCGCTCCCGACTACCCGGACACCGATTTCGGGATCATCGACGGGTTCGCGGCGTGCGGTACCGCGTGCGGGCTCCCAAACGACGCCGATCAGATCCCCAACGTCGTCGATCTCACCTTCAAGGAACAGGAGGGCTCCTTCCTCGTGGGGGTGGCCGCGGCGCTGGAGGCCCAGAAGCTCCAATGCACCAACGTCGGGTTCCTGGGCGGGCAGACCGGTTCGCTGATCGAGAAGTTCGAAGCCGGCTACCGGGGCGGCGTGGCGGCTATCGACCCGAAGATCCAGGTGCAGGTCGAGTACATCGGCGACAGCACGAAAGCCTACTTCGATCCTACCGCCGGTGAGGCGTTGTCCAACAAGATGTACGACAACGGCGCGTGCATCATCTACCATGCCGCCGGCGACTCGGGGAACGGGTTGTTCAAGGCCGCCGCGGCGCAGCAGAAGCTCGCGATCGGCGTGGACTCGGATCAATTCAAGGTGGTGACCGCCGATCAGGCGCCGTGGATCCTCACGTCGATGATCAAGCGCGTGGACACCGCCACATACGACACGATCAAGTCCGCCGCCGACGGCACGTTCCAAGGTGGCAAGACCGCCGTCTTCGATCTGGCGAGCGACGGCCTCTCGTATTCCACGTCCAACGCGAAACTGATGACCCAGGACATCGTGGACACCGTCGATAGTTACGAGCAGAAGATCCTCGACGGTTCGATCGTGCCGCCCGACGACCCCAAGGACCTGTGACCGGGCATCGACGCGATCAAATGAGCGACGGCGAAGCGGCAGGAGACGCCCAGGCCCCGCCGCTCGTCGTGCTCGAAGGGATCACCAAGCGCTTCCCCGGCGTGGTGGCGAACGACGACGTCTCGATGGAGTTCCGGGCCGGGGAGATCCATGCGGTCGTCGGCGAGAACGGGGCCGGCAAGTCAACCCTCATGCGGGTCTTGTATGGGCTCTACCCGCAGGATGCTGGTCGGATCCTCCTGCGGGGCGTGGTGACCAAGTTCCACTCTCCGCGGGCGGCCATCGAGCATGGGATCGGGATGGTGCAGCAGCACTTCGAGCTGGTGAAGCCGTTCACCGTTACGGAGAATGTGATCCTCGGGCGGGAAGGCGGGCAGATCCTGCGCACCCAGCAAGCGCAAGAGCAGGTGGCCGAGCTCGCCGAGACCTACGGTCTCCACATCGATCCTGCCGCGGCGATCGACGATCTGTCCGTGGGTGAAGAACAGCGCGTCGAGATCTTGAAGGCGCTTTACCGGGGCGTGGACATCCTGATCCTCGATGAGCCGACGGCGGTCCTCGCGCCGTACGAGACCCGCGATCTGTTCACGAATCTCGAACGCCTGCGGGACGACGGCAAGTCCATCGTGTTCATCAGCCACAAGCTCGACGAGGTGCTGGAGATCGCGGATCGGATCACGGTCCTGCGCCGGGGCAGGGTGGTGGGGGAGACCACCCCTGCCCAGACGTCCAAGGCGCAACTCGCCGAGATGATGGTCGGGCGTCCCGTGCTGTTCCGGCTCGAGAAGCCCGCGGTCGAGATCGGCGCTCCCGTTCTTCGACTCGATGACGTGCACGGAGGCCGGCTGCGCGGGCTCTCCCTCGAGGTGTGCTCGGGCGAGATCGTCGGGGTGGCGGGTGTCGAGGGCAACGGCCAGCGGGATCTCGCCGAATCGATCATGGGCTTGGTTCCCCTGACGCAGGGCTCCATCACGCTCGGGGAGCGCGATCTCACCGCCATGACCACGCAGGAGATCCGAAACGCGGGCGTGGCATTCGTCTCGGAGGACCGCCAGGAGCAGGGCCTCGTGCTCGACATGCGCCTGTGGGAGAACGTCGTGCTGGGCAGACACGATGACGCCGGCTTTTCCCTGTGCGGGGGAGTGCTGCTGATCGGCAAGATGAAGGCGCTCGCCGAGCGCCTCCTGGAGAGGTTCGACGTGCGCGCGAGGAGCATCGAAGTGACCGCCAGGACCCTGTCGGGTGGGAACCAGCAGAAGCTGATCCTCGCCCGGGAGCTGGAGGGCGATCCGGGCCTGCTGATCGCCGCGCAGCCGACGCGCGGACTGGACGTGGGCGCCATCGAATTCGTGTGGCGCCAGATCCTCGATCAGAAGGCGGCCGGGCTGGCGATCCTGCTGATCTCGGCCGAGCTGGAAGAGATCTATGCGTTGTCGGACCGCATCGTGACCCTCTACGAGGGACGGATCACGGGAGCGTTCGCGCCCGAAACGCCCGCGGACGTCGTGGGCCGCGGCATGCTCGGAGATGTCGTGGCAGACCTGCGCTGATGGCGGCGACGGGCGCGGTCATGCCAGCCGAGCGCGGGCAACATCGACCCGAGTGGCTCGAGGCGCTGGGGGGCCAGGTCGTGGCGCTCCTGGTGGCGGCGATCCTCGCCTTGTTGCTGGGCTCCGTGATCATCCTCGGGTACGGGGAGAGTCCGGCGGCGGTCTACGGTGCGATCCTGCGGTTCTCGCTCGGGGACCGGAACGGGGTCGGCTACGTGCTGGCCGCAGCGACCCCGCTCATCTTCTCCGCCCTGGCGGTCGCCGTGTGTTTCAAGGGCGGCATGTTCAACATCGGGGTCGAGGGGCAGTTCATCGTCGCCATGATGACGGCATCCTGGGCCGCTTTGAAGCTGGACTTCATGCCCGGCCCGCTCCTGATGTTCACGGTGATCGCCTTCGGCATGCTGGGTGGGATGGCTTTCGCGGCGATCCCTGGGGTGCTCAAGGTGAGAACCGGCGCGCATGAAGTGGTAACGACGATCATGTTGAACGGGATCGCGGTGAGCTTGGTGGCGTGGGCCCTCAACGGTCCCCTCCACTACACGCCCACCGAACAGGGGTTCAACGTGAACACGCGCACGGATCCCTTCGCGCGCAACGCCTTGATCCCGGACCTCGGTCACCTGTTCGGCATCAAGTCCTCGACGCACCTCACGTGGCTGTTCGTAGGAGCGCTCGTGGCGGCGGGGAGCACCTGGTTCGTCCTCAAACGCATGCGGCTCGGCTACGAGGCACGAGCGGTGGGGGAGTCCCCGGGATCCGCGCGCGCGGGCGGGATCTCGATCGGCGGGGTGCAGGTGAAGCTGTTCCTGCTGTCGGGAGCGCTCGCGGGAGTCGTGGGCATGCAGCAGTTGATCGGCGAGCGTGGATACCTGCCGATCGGATACGTCGCCGGCCTCGGGTTCACCGGGATCGCCGTGGCGTTCCTCGGGCAGAACAGCCCGTTGGGGATCGTGTTGGCGGCGATCCTGTGGGGCGTCCTGGCCCGAGGGGAGACCGCCTTGCAGATCGACACCGACGTGCCCCGCGAGTTCATCATCATCCTGCAGGGGATCCTCATCATCAGCGTGGTCGTGACCTACCAGCTGGCCAGGCGCCGTCTGCTCGCGCGCCAGCTCCGGCGGGCTTCGGTGCTCGAGGACCTGGCGGACGGCGCGTCGCCGCATGACATCGAGGCCGCTGCGAAGGAGAACCGCTGATGCCGCTCGGGGATATCGGCGCGGCGATCGGGATCGCGCTCACCTACTTCACGATCATCTACCTCACCGGGTTGGGGGGGCTATTCAGCGAGCGCTCCGGCATCGTGAACATCGGGCTTGAGGGCATGATGATCATCGGTACGGTCACGGGGTCCTGGGGTGCCCACTACTTCACGATCGACCTGGGTTGGGGCCTCCCTTGGGGGCCTATGATGGGGCTCCTCGTCGGCATGGTGGCGGGCGCCCTGTTCGCGTCGATCCATGCGCTCGCCACCGTGACCTTCCGGGTCGACCAGATCGTCTCGGGCGTGGTCATCAACCTCGTAGCGGTGGGGCTCGCCCGCTTCATGTCCACCATCTTCTTCGGGCAGGCAACGCAGTCCGATCCGGGGCAACCGCACGTGCACCCGGTGAACTTCCCCTTGCTCTCGAGCTTGCCGTGGGGGCTGGGGAGGGCGTTCCAGAGCCTCTCGCCCATGGTGGTCGTCGCGGCCCTCCTGGTGTTCCCCGTCACCTACGCGCTCTACCGAACCCGCTGGGGGCTTCGGCTCCGTTCCTGTGGAGAGAATCCCGAGGCCGCACGTTCCCTGGGCGTGCGCGTCGCGCCGCTGCGCTACCAGGGCGTCTTGCTCTCGGGCGCGTTGGCCGGATTGTCGGGGGCGTACCTGTCCGTCGAGGTGAACTACAGCTGGAGCGAGGGTCAGACGCTCGGGCTCGGGTTCATCGCACTCGCCGCGCTGATCCTTTCCAACTGGAGCCCGATCCGGCTGATGCTCGTCGCGTTCGTGTTCGGGTTCGCGCAGGCGATCCCGCTGCGGCTCGCCGACGCGCCCCTGATCCGGTCCATCCCACCGGAGTTCATCCGGATGACTCCCTACGTGGTGACGATCGTCGTGCTCGCGGGCTTCGTGGGCAAGGTCCGGCCGCCGGCTGCGGCAGGCCAGGCCTACGAGGGCGGCTCGCGTCTTTGATTCACCTAGTCTTGGCCAGACTAGACGGTGCCGTACAGTCGGTCGCCGAAGTCGCCGAGGCCAGGCAGGATGTAGGCGCGCTCGCTGAGCTGGCGATCGAGGGCGGCCGTGACCACCGGGACGTCGGGGTGCTCCTCCTGGATCCGGGCGAGGCCCTCTGGCGCCGCCACCACGCACATGAACACGATGTCGCGCGCGCCGGCCTCCTTGACGTAGCGCAGGGCGGCGCTGCCCGAGCCGCCCGTTGCGAGCATGGGGTCCACCACCAGCGCACGCCGCCCGGCCATGGGCGGGAGCTTGGCGTAGTAGTCGCGGGGTCGATGCGTCTCCTCGTCGCGCTCCATGCCCAGGTAGCCCACCACCGCGTCGGGGTACAGATCCACCACCGCGTCCAGCAGCCCGAGACCCGCCCGCAGGACCGGGATCGCCACCAGGCCGGTGGCGAGCCGTGAGCCCTCGAAGGGCTCCAGGGGGGTGTTCACCATGACGGCCTCGGTCGGCAGGTCGCGTGTGGCCTCGATCACGAGGAGCCGGCCCAGCCTCCTGGTGAGCGAACGATAATCCGCGGGTCCCGTCGTCTCGTCGCGAAGGCGGGTGAGCAGGTCGCCGGCGAGAGGGTGATCCAGCACAGTGAAGGAGCCCATCGGGGCATCGTACGCGAGCGTCCTTCGGCCGTCCTCGGCGGGCTCGCTTGCCACGGGACCCAGGGAACCCGCACAATAGCGGCGTCATGCAGCGCTCCTTCGGCAACTGGTTTACCTACGCGGGCACCCGCCCGGCGTAGTCGCCTGTAGCCTCAGCGCACACAGCGACCCCGGGCCGGACACCCGGGGTTCTTCCTTCCCGGGGTCCGTTTCCGGGCAGGACAGGGGAGGTCGCCACACATGGTCGTGGTCATGAAGGCCGAAGCGACGGACGCGGATATCGAGGCCGTCTCCGAGCGGGCTCGCAACGCCGGCGGGGAGGCGTTCGTCTCGCGGGGCACCGTGCACACCGTGGTGGGTCTGGTCGGGGATACCGAGCGCCTGCGCGCCGTGGACTGGCGCCAGATGCACGGCGTCGATCACGTGATCCAGATCGGCAAGGCCTACAAGATGGTAGCCCGCGACCTGCACCCGGAGGCCACGACGGTCCTGGTGGGCCCGACCCCGGTCGGGCGCGGGACCTTCACGATCATCGCGGGACCGTGTGCGGTGGAGAGCGAGGAGCAGGCGCTGATCGCGTGCAAGGCTGCGCAGATGGCGGGCGCCACGATCTTGCGCGGCGACGTCTACAAGCCCCGAACCTCCCCCTACTCGTTCCAAGGTCTGGGGGAGCGAGGTCTGGAGATCCTGCAGGAATGCCGCGCGCAGACAGGCCTGCCGTTCGTGGTCGAGGTGGTGGACGTGAGCCACGTGGGTCGCGTGGCTGAGATCGCCGACTGCATCCGCATCGGCACGCGCAACGCGCAGAACTTCGAGCTGCTCAAGGAGGTCGGTCTCACCAACAAGCCGGTGATGCTCAAACGCGGGCTTGCGATGACGATCGACGAATGGCTCCAGGCGGCCGAGTACGTGGCCCAGCGCGGCAACTCCGAGATCATCTTGTGTGAGCGGGGCATCCGCACGTTCGAGCCCGCCACGCGCAACACCCTGGACCTGGCCGGCATGGCGGTGGCCCAGCACGAGTCGCACCTGCCGGTGATCGTGGATCCCTCGCACGCGGTGGGTAAGCGGCACCTCGTGGCGCCCATGGCCCTGGCTGCGGTGGCCGCCGGCGCCGACGCTGTCATGATCGACGTGCACGCGGACCCCGAGCAAGCGCTCGTGGACGGGCCGCAGGCGCTCCTGCCCGACGAGATGGTGGATCTGGGCGCGCGGCTCGCGCGTGTGGCGGCGGCCGTGGACCGGCCCCTGAACCGCTAGACGTTCGGAACGAGCTCCACGATGTCGCAGGCGCCGCGCCATCGCGCGATGGAATCTCCCGGAGCGCCCGCGCGGCTCTTGCGCTTGTCCGCAAGGACCTTTGCCGCGGCCTCCCACTCGGCGCCCTCGAGCGTGCGCTGCGCGGCGGTGAACTCGCCCAGCGAGGTATCGCGGCCCTTGCGCCGCGTGATCACGACCAGCTCGCGGGCGCCGGGCACCCCCGGCACGGTCTGTTCCTCCGGGCCAGGTGTGCGCTGCGACACGAGCAGGATCTTGCCGTCCTTGAAGGCAAACCACACGGGTGCGGTCTTGCGTCGGCCATTCTGCTGGGTCCCTACCCAGATCACATCGGACTTCTTCAACCCGACGTCGGATTCGGTGGGGAGCTTGGAGGCCGCCGCCTGCACGTGCACGGGGAAGTCGAGCTCGCTCACGATCTGGTCGTCCAAGATGAACGACGCCACGTAGGTGCCGCTCTCGCTGAAGACCGCGTCCGAGATGACGTCCACGGACGTGGTGAGGTCCATCGCCCCGCCCATGCGCCGCAGTTGCGGACCCCATCGGTACACGGTGCGACCCGACGGCCCGATGAAGCGGATCTCCTCGGAGACGAAGCCCGTGGGCACTTTCCAGGCGCGGAATACGACGAAGGGCACGGCGGGCCCCGGCTGGCCCACCAGGTAGATGCCGTCCGGCGACCGGTTCCCCTGGGTCTCCCACACTCGCTGATCCACCACGGCCGCGGCCACGAGTTCTCCGATGGGCTCCATCTCGCGCGGAAGGATAACGGAAGGGCTAGACCGTGCGCGCGAGCCACAGGCGCGGCTCTTCGACCTCCGGCAGGGAGGGCATCGCCTCCGGCGACGTCCACATCCCCGCGAGCGTGGCTTCGTCGGTGAGCTCGACCGCCGTGTCGCAGAACGCCCTGCCCGCGATGTACTGCTCCCGCTTCATCTCGATGCCCAGAAGGCGCTCGAAGATCGGATCGGCCTCCGTCAAGTCGAGCCGCGCCATCGCCTCCTCGATCCGCACATAGGACGGAAGCAGCTCACGCCCGAGGGCGTGCGTCACGTGGTCGCCGTACCCCTCGGCGGCGGCCATGAACGCCTGGATCCGCGCGAGCTTGAGGCGCTGTTCGTCGTCCAGCTCTCCACCGAAGAGCCCTTCGCCGGACTCCATGAGCGACTGGAGCGCTTCGGGATCCGAGGCGTCGAGCACGGACAGGCGCGACTGCAAGCCCTCCATGTCGATCGTGAGGGTGGACAGGAAATCGTCCAGGAGGGCACGGAAGCGCGCGGGGACCCAGGGCTGGGAGAACTCGAAGCGGTGGGTGATCTCGTGCAGTGCGACCCAGGTCCGGAAGTCGGTGCGATCGAGCGACCAGTCCTGCTCGAACCTCGCGATGTTCGGCACCACGAACAGGACGGCGCGGGGTCCGGTGCGCGGCACCGCGACGTCGTACTGACCGAGCACACGCTGGGCGAGGAACCCCAGCACGCTGCCCATCTGCGTGCCCAGCAGCAGCGGGCCGATCTGCGCCATGAACCCGCCCATCGCCTGCAGCTCCGGCGGCATCTGATCGCGTGAGGCACGCTCCATGGCCTGGGTGATGTGGGCGGCGGCGGGGTCAAGCAGGTCTTTGAGGCTCTCGGCGCTGGCCGTGACCCACTCGGCCCGGCGGATCGCGCGGATCTCGGCGAGATCTCCCGGCGGCTCGAGACCGGTGAACCTCGCGACGTGCAGCTCGGCCACGCGCACGGCCTCCTCGAAGGCGCGCTGGTCGGCCTCCGTGGGCTCGCGGTCCTCGCCGCCCTCGACGGCGCCGGCGATACCGACCTGACGCGCCAACTCCCAGTTCACGGGCCCACTCGAGGACGACACCACGCGCTGCAGCTCCCGGAAGAGCGGCGCGTCCTTGAACATCTCGGGGTCGCCCCCGAACGGAAGCCCGAAACCGGGTGGTGTGCCGCTCATGCGAGCCATCGTACGACCGTGCGTAAGATGAGCCCGTGTCCGACCGGCTCCTGGTCCGCATCGCTGCCGAGCCGCTCTCCGTCGACGAGGCCCTCGCGTTCGTGGCCGACCCCGGCGCGGGCGGGACCTGCGTGTTCGTGGGCACCGTCCGGGACCACTCGCAGGCAGGGGTCGTCACCGGTCTGAGCTACGAGGCCTGGGACGAGCTGGCGACCACGCGTCTGGAGGAGATCGCGGCCGAGATCTTCGCGCGATGGCCCACCCGCAAGGTGGCGATCCTGCATCGCACCGGCGACCTCAGGGTGGGTGCCGCCAGCGTCGTGGTGGCCACGAGCGCCCCGCACCGCGGCGATGCCTTCGAGGGGTGCCGCCACGGCATCGAGCGGCTGAAGCAGGACGTGCCGATCTGGAAGAAGGAAGGGCTCGCGTCCGGTGAGGCGCACTGGGTGAAGGGAAGCTAATGGGCCGCGACCTCGCGATCGACCTGGGGACGGCCAACACGCTCGTGTACCGGCGTGGCGACGGGATCGTCTTCGACGAGCCCACCGTGGTGGCGGTGAACGGCACGACCGGTGAGGTCCTGGCGACCGGCGAGGAAGCCTGGCAGATGATCGGTGGGGACTCGGGCCATGTCGTGGCCGTGCGCCCGCTGCGCCACGGCACGATGACCGAGTTCGAGATCACGCAGCGCATGCTCGAGGTGGTCCTGCGCAAGGTGGGCTTCACCAGGTTCGCGCGACCGCGCGTGCTCGTGTGTGTGCCTTCCTTGAGCTCGGAGGTGGAGAAGCGCGCGATCGAAGAGGCGGTGCGCTTCGCCGGTGGACGCCAGGTGACCCTCGTCGAGGAGCCGCTCGCGGCGGCGATCGGCGCGGGCCTGCCCGTGCACGAGCCCGTGGGCAACCTCGTCGTTGACGTCGGTGGCGGCCGTTCCGAGATGGCCGTGGTGTCGATGGGCGGCGTCGTGAGCGGCCACGCGGTGACCCTCGGTGGCTTCGATCTCGACGCGTCCGTGCAGCAGCTCATCCGCGCGGAGTTCGGCGTGGCGATCGGAGAGAAGGCCGCCGAGGAGATCAAGATCGCGATCGGATCGGCCTTCCCGTCGCCCACGGGGAAGGCGGCCATCGTGGTGGGGCGCGAGCTTGCCACGGGCAACACCGTGGAAGTCAAGATCACCGAAGACGAGGTACGCCAGGCCATGGGGGCTCCGACCGCCGGGATCGTGGAGGCCGCGCGGCGCTGCCTGGCGGAGGCTCCGCCGGAGCTCACGCACGACGTGCTTGAGACCGGCATGTTCCTCACCGGAGGGGGGAGCCTCCTGCGCGGGCTCGACATGTTGCTCGCCCAGGAGTGTGAGGTGCCCGTGCACCTTGCCGAGCGGCCGCTCGAGACCGTCGCGATGGGGGCGGGCCACATGCTGGAGCATCTGGAGGACTACCGATCGGCGTTCCAGTTGGTCCGGCGCCGGTGACGTCAGCCCGCGTTGGCGGATCGAAGGAGCCGTCCGATCAGATGCCCCACAGAGTAGATCGCGAACGCCGCGGCGGCGGCCGCCAGGACCACGGCGATGAGCAAGCCCATGACCCCGCCGACGCGTGATTGCCAAGAGGGCCGGCTCGGTGTCACCGGGAGGTAGGCGCCCGTACCCGGGGGACCGGGCTGCGGATCGTCGGCCTCGAGCATGATGCCGGTCGATGGTTCGGATTCAGGCTGCTCGCCCTGCCACTCCCTGACGTCGGCGGGCACGTCGGGTTCGGCGCGGACACCCAATCGCAGCGTGAGCCAGTAGACGAACGCCCCCACCGCGCACGCGATCAACAGGATCAGGATGGTCCCTAGCATCGAACTCCTCTCGGCGACGATGAGCCTAGCGGCAACCACTGCCGCTGTGGCGCACCGCCCGCACGCCCGCGCCACTACCATGGAGCGCCCGCCATGAAACGCACCCTTCGCACCGTCGCCCTCGTGCTCGCGTGCGGCCTGCTCTTGGCCGCCGGGTACGTGCGGCTGCCGTATTACGCGATCGGCCCGGGGCCCGCGCGAGAGGTGGGCCCCCTGATCGACGTGCGCGGGCACGAGCGGTATCCGTCGTCGGGCAAGCTCATCATGACCACGGTGCGCTGGTACCAGGTGACCGCTCTGCTGGCCGCTGTGGCCTGGGCCGATCCGCACCAGAGCATCGTGGGGCGGGACGTGCTCTACCCACCGGGATCGGACGCGGCCACGGAGCGGCAGCGGGCGCGCTCACAGATGGACGAGAGCAAGATCGACGCAGCCTACGTGGTGCTGGCGGCCCTCGAGGACTACCCCGGGCGCCATGGGCGCGGCGCGCTGATCCAGGTGACGGTCCCGGGGTGCCCGTCGGACGGCAAGCTGTTCTCCGGCGACACGATCGTGGCGATCGACCAGCACCCCGTGGGCTCGGCCAAGGACGCCTCACGACTGATCTCGGCCGCCCGCCCCGGTGTCCCGTTGGACTTCCAGGTCCGGGCCGCAGGGGAGACCCACGATGTCGCGGTGGCTAGGGGCGTCTGTCCTGGCACCGAGGAGCCGCTCGTGGGTGTGCGCCTGGTCGACGCGTTCCCGTTCCAGGTCGAGATCGCGAGCGGAGACGTCGGCGGCCCCTCGGCCGGCCTGATGTTCGCCCTTGGGCTCTACGACCAGCTCACGCCGAGCGACCTCACACAGGGCCGCACGATCGCCGGCACCGGCACGATCGACCCGCAGGGCGGGGTCGGACCGATCGGCGGGATCGAAGATAAGGTGCTGGCCGCGGAACGAGTGGGCGCCACCGTCTTCCTGGTACCAAAGGACAACATGGCCGAGCTCCAAAGCATCGACACCGGCGCCATGCGGCTCGTCTCCGTCGCTACGTTTCAAGACGCCGTGGACGCGCTGTCCGCGCCGGCCTGAGTGCTCCGTGGTTCGTGACGGCATGCGCTAGTCTGGCGCTAGGCTGGCCGCACGCGCTGCGAGCGCGCGACCCAACCGGGGGAGGCCAATCCAGGAGGGATGTAGCCGAGCATGTCGAGCGCCCGCATGACGTTGCCCGGACGGCGACGCTGGCCCGCGTTCGTCCTGGCGGCGGTCGTGGTCCTGGCGGTGATCTTCACCGTCATGTCGCAGTTCTACGTGGACCTCCTGTGGTTCCGCGAGGTGAACTTCGCGTCGGTGTTCTGGACCACGCTGCGCACCAAGGTGGTGCTCGGACTCGTGTTCGGGCTCATCTTCTTCGCGCTGCTGTATGTGAACCTGCTGATCGTGCGGCGCACCGCGCCCATCACCCGGGTCCTCACGCCCGACCAGGAGGTGGTGGAGCGCATACGTCAGACCTTTGAGCCGTACCTGCGCTGGATCCTTCCGCTCGCTGCCGGCCTGCTGGCGTTCGCGGTGGCCGTCGGCGTCTCGCGGCAGTGGCAGACCTACCTGCTATGGAAGCACTCGAGCGGCGTCACGTTCGGCAACCCCGAGCCGCTGTTCAACCGGGATCCGGCTTTCTACGTGTTCACCCTTCCTTGGCTCCGGTTCCTCCAGGGCTGGTGGTTCTCCTCCCTGGTCGGGGTGACCTTCCTGGTGGCGCTCGGGCACTTCCTATGGGGCGGGATCCGCCCGCAGGCTCCGGGTGGGTTCGCCCAGAAGGTGGATCCCGCCGTGCGCGCGCACCTGTCGGTGCTGCTGGGTCTGATCATGCTCGTGAAGGCCTGGGGGTATTACTTGGGCAGGTTCGACCTGCTGACCTCGCCGCGCGGCGTCGTGGAGGGCGCGTCCTACACCGACGTGAAGGCGCAGCTGCCGGCCCTCAATCTGCTTGCGATCGTGGCGGTGATCTGTGCGATCCTGTTCTTCGCCAACATCAGGGTGCGGGTGTGGGCGCTGCCGATCATCGCGGTGGGTTTGCTCGCCATCGTCTCGGTGCTGCTGGGCGCGGCCTACCCCGCCTTCGTCCAGCGCTTCCGCGTGGCGCCGCAGGAGTTCCAGCGCGAAGAGCCCTACATCCAGGACAACATCGCCGGTACACGCACCGCGTTCGCTCTGGACGCGATCGCCTACGACCCGAACCGCGCCGTGGATACCGCCGTTACCGCGCAGGAGATCCGCGACAACGGGCCCACGATCTCCAACATCCGGCTGTGGCGCCCCTCGATCCTGGACGAGAACTTCAAGTCGTTGCAGCGCATCCGCCAGTACTACGACTTCCTCGACGTCGACGTGGATCGCTACCAGATCGACGGCAAGGAGCGGGTGCAGATGGTCTCGGGTCGCGAGGTGACTCAGCTCGGGATCCCCGGCACCGGCGGGACATGGCAGAACCAGCACCTCGTCTACACGCATGGATACGGCGCGGTGGCAGCCCAGGTGAATACCGCCACCACCGAAGGAGCACCGGTCTTCACCGCTAGCGACATCCCGCCCCAGGGCAACGGACCCACGGTGACCACGCCGGATCGCAACTCTCTGTATTACGGCGAGGGGGTCAAGGGCGACGCCTCGTTCGTGATCGTGAAGTCCAAGACACCCGAGCTGAACTTCGAGGGGGCGCCGCCCGTGCCGTACACCGGAGACGGCGGCATCCCTATGGGTAACGCCCTGCAGCGCGCATTGTTCGCATGGCGTTACCGCGACGTGAACCTGCTGATCTCGGGTCAGATCGAGCCCACGAGCCGGATCATGATCTACCGCGACATCTACCAACGCGTCCCGAAGGCGGCGCCGTTCCTCACCTTCGACTCGGATCCGTACTTGGTCGTGACACCCGACGGTCTCAAGTGGATCTGGGATGCCTATACCACTACGGACGAGTATCCCTACTCCCAGACCGTGGACCTGGCGGATGCCACGCAAGCGAATCAGCCGACGGGCGGCCTGCAGGGCAGCGCGAACTACATGCGGAACTCGGTGAAGGTCGTCGTGGACGCCTACACCGGCAAGATGACCTACTACGCCGATATGAGCGACCCCATCATCAGCGTGTGGTCGAGGGCGTTCCCCGGGTTGTTCACGGACCGGAGCCAGGCGCCGCAGGAGCTGGTGGCGCATTTCCGCTATCCCGAGAACCTCTTCCAGGTGCAGGCCACGCAGTACGCGAACTACCACGTGGAGGACGCCTCGGTCTTCTACCAGAAGCAGGACGTCTGGCAGATCCCCACCGACCCCACGCTGGCGGGCGCCAACGAATCGATCGGCTCGAACACCCCGGCCCTGCGCCCCTACTACGTCCTGATGAAGATCCCCGGCGACGCCACCGAGTCCTTCCAGTTGATCCTGCCCTTCGTGCCGGAGGGGCGCCAGAATATGGTGGCCTGGATGGCCGCGAACTCCGACCCCGCCGAGTACGGCAGGATGGTGGCGGCCCGGTTCCCCACCGGCGTGAACATCGACGGACCGTCGCAGGTCTTCTCTCGGATCAACCAGAATCCACAGTTCTCCAGCGATCGGACCCTTCTCGGCCAGGGAGGATCGCAGATCCAGTTCGGCGACTTCCTCGTGATCCCGGTCGAGAACTCGTTCCTATACGTGCAGCCGGTATTCGTGCGTTCCACCCAGAGCACCGCGGTGCCAGAGCTCAAGCGCATCGTGGTGGCGAACGGGACGGCGATCGGGCTCGGCACCACGCTGCAGGAGGCCCTCGCGAGCTCCGTGTCCGGCGAGGTGCCCAGCGGCGGTGGCAACGGGGGCGGACAGGGCGGAGGCACGGTCGACGAGCAGGTCTCACAGCTGTTGCAGCAGGCCCTCGATCACTTCAAGGCCGCTCAGACCGCCCTCTCGGCGGGTGACCTGGGGACCTATCAGTCCGAGCTCACGCAGGCCCAGGATCTCGTGCAGCGGGCGGTGGATCTGTCCGCCACGAAGCCAGGCACGGCCGTAGCGGTTCCGACTCCCACGCCGACGCCCAGCGCCTCGCCGTCCCCCTAGGAACCAGTCAGCCGGAAGTCGAGGTCATCTGCGCCCGCTGGAGGTGCCCGCTGTAGTCCCAGTTCATCGACTGCCACCTCGTGAATTGGTCGAGCACCCAGATGCCCGACTGGCGGCTCCCGTTGCCGCTGCGCCCATTCCCGCCGAACGGAAGATGGGCCTCGGCGCCACTGGTGGAGTTGTTCACGCTCACCATCCCGGCGGAGACCCGCTCCCGGAAGCGGAACACGTGGAGCGGGTTCGTGGTGTAGATCGAGGACGAGAGCCCGTACCCGTGTCCGTTCGCGAGCGCGATCGCCTCATCGAAGTCGTCGAACGACGCCACGCCTACGATGGGTCCGAACGTCTCCGTGCGGTAGATCTCGTCCTGCGCGGTGACGCCGTCCACGATCGTGGGGTGGTAGAAGAGTCCGGCATCGGGATCGCCCACGAAGCCCTCCCGCGGGTTGGCCGCGGTGATCCGGCCCGTGCCCGAGGAGCCGAGCAGCGTGTGATGCGGCTTCACCAACTCCAGCCAGACCTCGAACCGCTCGGCGAACTGGCCGGAGATCATGGGGCCGAACAGCACGTCCTGGGTGGGGTCGCCCACGGGCGCGGCACGCGTCGCAGTGTCGAATCGGTGCACGAACTCCTCGTGCACGCTCGAGTGGACGATCGCGGTCCCGAGCGACGTGCACCGCTGCCCGGCGGTGCCGAAGCCGCTGAAGAGCGCGCCCTCCACCGCGAGATCCAGATCGGCGTCGGGCATCACCACGAGCGGGTTCTTTCCTCCGAGCTCCAGACACGGAACCTGCAGATGCCGGCCGGCGAGCTCCCCGATCCGCCGCCCCACTTCCGTCGAGCCCGTGAAGCCGATCTTGTCCACCAGCCCGGCGTCCAGCGCCTGCTCGATCCCTGCGAACGTCTGCGGACCGTCTGCGAGCACCAGATTGAACGATCCCGTCGGCAAGCCCGCGTGCAGGATCAGCTGCGCGAATGCCACCGCCGTGGCGGGCGTGTACTCGGCGGGTTTCCAGACCACCGCGTTGCCGCACAGGAGCGCCGGCACGAGATACCACGAGGGGACCGCCACGGGGAAATTGCCGGCCGTGACGATGGCCGCCACGCCCATGGGCACACGGAACGTGAACAGCTGCTTGTCCTGCATCTCGCTCGGAACGGTCTGGCCGTAGAGGCGGCGCCCCTCGCCCAGGAAGAAGTTGCAGGTATCCACCACCTCCTGGACCTCGCCGCGCGACTCCGCGATGGGCTTGCCGATCTCCCGGGTGATGAGCGCTGCCAAGGCTTCGAAGTTCGACTCGACGAGGCGCCCGAGCTGCTGGATCCCGCGGCCGCGGACGGGAGCCGGTGTGGCTGCCCATCCGGGCTTTGCCGCTCGCGCCGCTCGGGCCGCGTCCAAGAACGTCCCGGCGTTCCCCAACGCGGCCTCGACCACGGTGTCTTCTAGGTGCGATGGGTTCGCGATCGTGAGGGTGCCGCCCTCCGCACGCTCGACCGGCGCCCCGTCGATGATGGAGGTCACGGTGGGAGTCATGCCCGGATGGTACGCGCCCGGCACACGCGTCACGCCGCCGAGGACGGCTGGATCCGTCAGGTGCCGGAGGCCGTGCCGAGCCGAGCGACCGCCGTCGCACCCTTGGACGCGCCATCTTTCGGTCCGTGATCGCTCCAGCCCAGTTCCGTACCGTCGAAGCGGTACGCGCAGTACCGGCATTTGCGGGCCGCTGAACGCACGCGTTCGGCGCAGTCCGGGCACGCCTTCAGGTCGGGCTCGGCGGCGCGAGGCGTCGAGGCGGGTTCGTGAGGCCGAGCATCGTTGCGGCCGGTATAGGGAGCGGCCATATCGGGAGCCCGCTCGAGGAACGCGATCTCCATGCGGAGCTCGTTCAGCCGCTTCACCTGACTGGCGGCCAGTTGGTTGGCCTCCGCGAGCTCTCCACGGAGCGCTTCGTCGCGGGCCTGCAGCTCTTTCTTCCTCATCTCGGTTGCTCCTGACGGGGGGAACCTCGACCATCCACATCGAGCCGTCTCGAGCCGAAAACCTATACCGAGTCCGCGACGGTTTCTGTCGCGATCTTGCTGTAGGCGAACCACCCCATGGCGTCGCACCGGGTCTTCGGGAGCCGATGCGAGGGCGGCAGTCTCAGGATCGTCGCGCCGATAATCTGGTCCTTTCGATGCTGCGCGGATCCGACGCGATGGCCTGCCGCGCCGCGAAGCCTGGAAGCTTGCGGATGATCGAACCTGAGCCGCGAACCCTCGAGGATCAGCACCCTCCGATCGATCCTGGGTAGCGGCCGACCGGCCGCCCGCATGCGCGCTATCACCCTATGCCCGACCCGGTGTCGAGCTGCACCTCCTTGGGGAGCTCGGGACCGAGGGGTGCCGGAGCCCGGCTCGCGCCGGAACCCACGCCCGTCACGAGCAGACGGGGGGTGGCGGAGCCGGTCACGGGCGCGGCGTAGAGGTCCATCAGTCCTCCGCACCCTCCGGCGCTCACGAGGACCGTCTGGGGATCGAGCCACCCGAGCGTCGTAGTGCGTCCCTCGACTTCGGGAACGAGCGGGCGCTCCCCGCCGGGACCGAGCAGCAGCGCAGCCCGGCTGCTCGGACAGTCCGCCCCCTGCGTCACCGCGAACAGCTGACCGTCCCGCGACGGGATCACCGTTCGCGGGGCCTGGTCCGCGGGTCCCTTCCACACTGACTCGAGCGTCTCGGGCCGTGCGAGGTCGATGGTGTGCACCTCGGATGCTCCTCCCGGAGGATGGTGCGCCACGAAGACGACGGACTGACCGTCGGGTGTGAACGTCACGTCGCTGAAGTCGTCCCGGCCTTCGTGAACACCAGGCGCTTGGCCTGGGTGCCCTCGTTGGTGGAGAACCAGATCGACTGGCTGCCACCGCGCTCGAGGATGAAGGCGAGGGCGAGCCCGGTGGGGTGATACGCGACATCGAGGTACGTGCCGGTGGGCAGGTCTCGCAACACCTGCGTCTCGTCCCCCTCAAGGAAGAACTTCTGGAGATGCTTGTCCTCGCCGGAGGCGTAGACGATCGCGATCCCGACCGGGTGGCCCCAGTCCGCGATCGACGGCTGGATGCCGAGTGCAGGGGAGGACGGCGCGCCGCTCATCCCGGCGATCGCGAAGTCGCTCAGGAGCAGCCTATCGCCCAGCGGTCCCCACAGGAACGGGCCGGGGAACTCGCTCTCGAGCAGACACGACAGCCGCGCGGTATTCGGGTCGAGCGCCCAGATCCGGCCCTCGGCCGCGAACGCCACGGTTTGCCCTCGGCTCGGTTGGCGCACGTCGCAGCCCGCAGGTAAGGCGGCACCGTCGGGTAGGAACGCCGTTGGCGAGGGCGTGGGCGACGCGCTCGAAATTGGGCTCGTTGAGGGGGCGGAAGCCGGCGGCCCGGGCGCCTGCGAACCGGTGCAGGCAGCGAGCATCACGAGCGCGATGGGAAGAGCAACGGGGGTTCTGGTTGAACGCGTGATGTCCTCCCGTTGCGACCCTACATCTGCCGACCGGGGAGTCGGCGTATCGTCGCCCCGTTCTTTGACTCGTGCATCTGGCAGTGGCGACCTTGCTCCTGTTCCATCACGCGGAAGGGCAGACAACTGGATTCCTCGCGTTGCCGACGAACTGCGAGAGGCCGGCCATACGGTCCATGCGCCCGACCTATATGACGGCCACACGTTCCAGGACCTCGACGAAGGCGTAGCCTACGCAGAGCAGATCGGCTTTCCAGAGATCGTCCGCCGCGGCTCCTCGGCAGCCACGATACTGCCGGTAGGCATCGTCTATGCCGGCTTCTCACTCGGCGTCCTTCCGGCGCAATTGCTCGCGCAGACGCGACCAGGTGCGAGAGGAGCGATCCTCTATCACGCGTGCGGGCCGACATCCGAGTTTGAGAGCCCGTGGCCCGACGGCGTTCCCCTTCAGATCCACATGATGGATGCCGACCCGTGGACGGAAGTTGATTGTGGTTGTGGCCGAGCGATTGGTCGAGGAGATCGAGGTCGGTGAACTCTTTCTCTACCCGGGTTCCGGCCATCTGTTCGCCGACCGCAGCCTGGGGGACTTCAACGAGCAGGCAGCAAGCCTGCTCATGGATCGCACGCTGAACTTTTTGAACCGTTCGACTAGCGCAGTTTCCAGGTTCAGGGGGTGTGACCGAGCCACTTCGCCGAGGGCTGTGGGCGTATCCCCTATCCCCGAGGCCGGTTGGCGGACACCGTGGGCTTCGATACTCTCGTCTTGCGGGGTGGAGCAGTCCGGTAGCTCGCTGGGCTCATAACCCAGAGGTCACAGGTTCAAATCCTGTCCCCGCGACGAACGTTAGAAGGGGTCTCGGGAAACCGTGGCCCCTTCTGCGTTGGCGCGGGGGGCGCCGCCTCTCACCGACATAGACTGGCGGTATGTCGATCGAGCTGGGTCCCAGAGAGACCGCCTTCGTCGCCGCGGCTCGCGTCGGCTACCTCGCGACGGTGTACCCGGGCGGCGGCCCCCACGTGGCCCCGATCTGTCCGGCCCTCGATGGGGACACCATCGTGCTGTCGACTGGGGCCGACGCTGTGAAGGTACGTAACCTTCGGGCGAACCCCGCAGCCTCGATCGCGTTCGTCGACTATGCGGAAGACTGGGACGCGATCCGCCACGTCATCGTGTTCGGGAAGGCCGTCGTCCTTGACTCGGGGGCAAAGTTCGCCCATATCCGGGATGTGCTGTACGGAGCCTTCCCTCAATATGGGCGTGACGAGGTCATCGAGGAGGGCGAGTCGGCGTGCATCGAGATCCCGATCGAGCGCGTCGCGAAGATGGGCTTCGAGTAGGGTCGCCGCCGAGGGTCGGGCCCGCCACCCGGCTGTCTTGAGCAGACGGGCAGAGGGGTCCACAATGACCGTACGGTTCGAAAGGTTCCGACGAGGGGGAGGGTCCGTTGAAGAGGGTTCGGAGATTATCGTTCGTGATCGCGCTGGTTGCGACCGTGGGATTGTTGGCCGGGTGTTCCAACGGCACCAGCAGCGGTGGCGCCAGCACCAGCACATCGGCGAGCGCCAGTGCATCCGTCGCCGCTCCCGAGACCCTCGAGGCCGGCACCCTCCAGGTCGCCTCGTGTCTGGACTACAAGCCGTTCGAGTACTACCAGGGCCAGAAGCTCACAGGCTTCGACGTGGAGATGACCGAGGCCATCGCGGCGAAGCTGGGCCTCCAGGTGAAATGGGTTAAGGCCAACTTCGATACGATCTTCACCGCCGTGGCGGCGAACCAGTTCGACATGGTGGCGGCGGCATCCACGATCACCAAGGAGCGTCAGCAAGTCGTGAACTTCTCCGACCCGTACTACCCCTCGTTGCAGTCGCTTACTGTGAACACGACCAAGACCCCGGACATCACCTCGACCGACGCGCTGACCTCGTCCGACACCGTCGCGGTCCAGAAGGGGACCACCGGCCAGGACTGGGCGGAGGCGAACCTCGGGACCAAGGGCGTGCAGATCCGCACCTTCGACCTCGCGCCGGACATGTTCACGGCACTGGAGGCGGGCCAGATCACCGGCACCATCAACGATGCTCCGGCCTCGGCCGCCGAGGTCGAGAGCCGGCCGGACCTTACCGTCGTGCAGCAGATCGATACCAACGAGAACTACGGATTCGCGTTCTCCAAGAGCAATCCCAGCCTCCTGGCGGCGGTCAACCAGGCCCTGGCGGACCTCGTTGCCGACGGCACCTACGCGCAGATCTTCGGGAAGTATTTCCCCGGGGTCGACGTGCCCGACCAGTTCCAGCCAAGCGCCTGAGCGGGCTGTAACAACCGGGAGGGGGTCCGTGCTCGCGGGCACGGGCCCCCGCCTGACGAGGAGGGACGAGATGTCCACCGATGTCGTGGCCGTGACGAGCCCTGAGGCGCCCCCCGACACGCGCGGCTCAACGGCTCCGCTCCCCATGGCGATCCTCGTCGCGGGCTGGGTGGCGCTGCTCTCCGTTACCGCCGGGACCTTGCTGATCCAGGTCGCTTTCGCGCTGGGCTCGAGCACGGTGAGCGATCAGTGCGTGGCTTGGGGCGTCGATCCCTCACTGCGCGGAGCCCTCGGCGTGTGCAACATCGTCGCGGCGGTCAGATCGCCCAATCAGACCCTCGTGCTCGTTATCGCTGTCATCGTTGGTTTGAGCGTCGTGATCGCCGGTTCCTTGACCTACAAGCGGATGTCCACCAAGCGACAACGGGAAGAGGCTATCTCCGGTGCGGTCCTGGGGATCGTCGCCATCGGTCTCGCGATCGTCGTGCAGATCTTCCGCACGGGCCAGACGGTGATCATCACCAACAACTTCCTGAACTTCGACTATCTAAAGGGAACCTTCCCCGTATTCGTCGGGGGCGCGAAGATCACGCTTGTCCTCGCGTTCGCCGGGGAGATCGGCGGGATCATGATCGGTCTCGTCCTCTCCATGATGGCGATCTCGAAGCGCAAGGTGGTGCGGGCGCCCGCGCGGACCTACATCAACTTCTTCCGGGGGACGCCGCTCATCTGGCAGCTAGCGATGGGCTACTTCGGCGTCGCGCTCGGGCTGCAGATCAAGGTGTCCGCGCTCGTCGTCGCCGGCGTGGTCTTCGCGCTTAACACCGGCTCGTATTCCGCAGAGGTCTTCCGCGCGGGGCTGCAGTCGATCGAGCGCGGTCAGATCGAAGCGGCCCGGTCGCTGGGGATGTCCTACGGGAAGTCGATGCGCTACGCGATCGTGCCGCAGGCGGTCCGCCGGGTGATCCCGCCCCTCATGAACGAGTTCGTGATCCTGATCAAGGACACGTCGCTCATCACGATCCTGGGGCTCCTCGCCACCGAGTACGACCTGTTCTCGGTTGGACGGGAGCTCTACTCGTCTACCTTCAACGCGACCCCCTACCTCGCGGTCGCCGCCGGCTACCTCATCGTGACGCTGCCGATGATACGTCTCGTCAACGCGGTGGAGCGACGGGTCCGCAGCGGCCTGGTCGGCATCGCGGGAGCGAACTGACATGCCGAACCTGGACGGATCGCTGATCCAGCTCGAAGGGATCCACAAATGGTTCGGGGACAATCACGTGCTCCGCGGGATCGACCTGTCCCTGAACCCGGGCGAGGTGCAGGTGGTGATCGGGCCGTCGGGTTCGGGCAAGTCCACGCTGCTGCGGTGCGTGAACCTCCTCGAGGAGCCCACGCTGGGTCGCGTGTGGTTCGACGGGCAGGTGATCACCGACATCCGCGCCGACCTCAACGAGGTGCGCACGCACATCGGGATCGTCTTCCAGTCCTTCAACCTTTTTCCCCACATGACGGTTCGTCGCAACGTCACGATCGCCCTCGAGAAGGTGCTCGGCTTGAAGGCGGACGAAGCCCAGGAGCGGGGCATGGAGCAGCTCGAGAACGTCGGTCTTGCCGAGAAGGCCGACGCGTACCCGGGTCAGCTCTCGGGTGGGCAGCAGCAGCGGGTCGCCATCGCCCGCGCGCTGGCCATGCAGCCCCGGCTGATGTTGTTCGATGAGGTGACGAGCGCGCTGGACCCCGAGCTGGTCGGCGAGGTGCTGCAGGTCATGCGCGATCTGGCCGCCGGGGGGATGACCATGATGGTGGTGACGCACGAGATGGGGTTCGCTCGCGAGGTGGGGACGCGCCTGCTCTTCATGGACGGCGGTGTGATCGTGGAGGACGGGGACCCCCGAGAGGTCTTCGAGAACCCGGAGTCCGAGCGCCTCCAGAAGTTCTTCTCCCAGATCCTGTGATGCGATGCCGATCCGCGACCTACCTCGCGTTGGCGCTCATGGGAGGCTGCCTGACCGCCTGCTCCGGGCACGAGGCGGGAGCGTCACCTACTCTGCCGCCGGAGGCGAGGGTCAGCGTGTTCCCGGACGATCCCACGATCCCGTATGGGATCACGGCCATCGAATATCACTTCCACGATGCCCATCCCAGCCGCGAGCTTGCCACCGGGCGGACCGTGCGGTTCACGAACCAAGGGACGGTCAAGCACAACGTGACGTTCCCGGAGTTCGGCTTCTCGCGCGACCTCCCCGTCGGAGGCGCCCTGCAGATCCACGCGCTTGGGGAGAAGCTCGGCGGACCGGGCACGTACACCTTCTTCTGCAAGTACCACGAGGCCTTCGGGATGGTGGGCACCATCATCGTCGGCTGAGGCCTGCGCGCACTGCCTGAGTGCGGTATCGTCCCGCGAGCGCCGGGGGGAACTCCCTTCGGTCTAGACCGGATGTCTCATCCGAAGGAGGCTCGGATCGATGCCGTTAGCGACATCATTCGGAAACGGTGACGTGTTCCTGTGGTTCGTGGAGTTCTTCCTGTTCGTGATCTGGTTCTGGCTGCTGATCACGATCTTCGGGGATCTGTTCCGCGACCACGAGACATCAGGGGGAGCCAAGGCGTTCTGGGTGATCTTCATCATCGTCATCCCGTTCCTCGGGATCCTGGTGTACCTCATCGCTCGAGGCGGTGGGATGGCCGCGCGGGCCGCCAAGTCGCACCAGCAGGCGCAGGAACAGTTCGACACCTACGTGCGCAACGCCGCGGGATCCGCACAGTCCCCTGCCGATCAGATCGCCGGCGCCAAGTCCCTGCTGGACTCGGGTGCCATCGATCAGTCCGAGTTCGACCGGCTGAAGGCCAAGGCTCTGGATTAGCCGGCTGAAGATCTCGGCACCACCTTGAAGGGCGCCCTGGGCGCCCTTCTCGCGTTCGCACCCGCCTCGGTTCCTTGCATACACTCCAGCCGTGCGCCCTTCCTCCCGCGTCGCCCTGCTCGGCCAGGCGGCGCTCCTGCTGGCGATCTTGGTCCAGGTGCCAACCTCGGCGGCCATCGCCCCTGTGGTGCGCGACCCCTCGAACCCGAGCTACGTCGTGCACCTTCGCACCGGGGCCCATGGCCACGTCTGGACCGGGCGTGAGTCCATCGCGTTCAGCAACATGGGAACCGCCGATCTCACCGAGATCTGGCTCCGCTTGTGGTCCAACGGTGTGGGCGGATGTGGCGGCGTGGACGGTCGCGATGGCATCGAGGTCTCCGGCGTGCAGGGCGGATCTCCCGATGCCCCCGAGGTCCGATGCACGGCGCTGCGCATCCAGCTCGCCTCTCCGGTCCCGCCCGGAGGTCGCGGCACGGTGGCGATGCGGGTACGCATCGCGTTGCCTGCTCGCAACGATCGGTTCGGCTATCACCGAGGGCTGGCGCTCGCGGGGACCGCCTTGCCGACGCTCGCCGTACGCGACGATCAGGGGTGGCACCACACCGAGCCGTTCATCAACCTGGGCGAGAGCTTCTATTCGATCGCCGGGAACTACCGCGTCACGTTCATCACCCCCGCAGGCCTCGATACCCCGACGACGGGGGTGCGCGTCGCGCACAGCAGGATCACCGGCGGACGTGTGCGGTCCACGTACGCCGCTCGGCACGCGCGTGATTTCGCCTGGGCGGCGGGTCGCCTCGCTGAGGTGGGCGGAGACGTCGGTGCCACGCGGGTGGTGGTCTCCTACATGCGCGCCGGGATGACCGCACGCCGAGCGCGCACGGCGCTTGCCACCACGATCGCGTCGATGCGCACCTACGGCGCGGACCTCGGGCGCTACCCGTATGCCGAGATGGACGTGGTGCTCACCGCGTTCTCGAGCTTCGGCGGCATGGAGTACCCCACGATCGTGTTCACGACACCGCCGGCGATCCAGCATGAGGTGGCCCACCAATGGTGGTTCGGCATCGTGGGCGACGACGAGTTCCACGAGCCCTGGCTCGACGAAGGGTTCGCGACCTGGACGCAGCGCCTGGCGCCCGGACCGTGGAGGCCGTGGAGGAGCTGCTCGATCGGAGGGTTCGACTGGCCCAACCCGGCCGACAGCCTCAAGCAGGACATGAGCTATTGGGCCACGCACGACGGCTATGGATCGGTCGTCTACTACGCGGGCGGCTGTCTGCTCGCCAACCTCGCCCACCGGTTCGGGCTCCCGCGGTTCATCGAGATCCTGCACGACTACGCCCAGGCGCACTGGTTCGGGGTTGCCCGCACGTCGGAGTTCCGCCGGGCGATCGAGGATGCGGCCGCGACCGATGGGATCTCGGGCATCGGACCCGCGTATTGGGCGCGCTGGCGCGTGGACTAGCGAGGCCACGCACAGGCTAGGATGACGTCAGCCGTAGCGTTCGCGTGAAGGGGGAGCACCGTGGGAGCCAACAGGGTTGTGGAGCAACTCGGCAAGGTGCCGCTGTTCTCGGGCTGTTCCCAGCGCGATCTTCAGACCATCGCTCGCGTGGTCAAGGACATCGATCACGAAGAGGGCGCCGTGATCGCGCGCGAGGGGGAGCCCGGCGTGGGGTTGTTCGTGATCGCCGAGGGGACCGCCGACGTGACGATCGGTGGGAAGAAGAAGGCTGCCCTCGAGACGGGAGACTTCTTCGGTGAGATCGCGCTGTTGGACGGCGGACCGCGCACCGCCACCGTCACGGCGACCTCCGATGTCAAGCTCTTGGGCCTCACCGAATGGGTGTTCCGCGGCTTGATGCAAGAGCACCCGTCGATCGCGGTCAAGACGCTTCAGGCCATGGCCGGCCGGCTGCGCCAGGCCACACGCGCGGCGAGCGCGTGATCGCGGAGGCGCTGCCTGAGGCCGATGCCTGAGGCGCCGCCGGAGGTGCTGGTGCTGGCGGAACAGCGCGCCGCCGTGCGCGCCGCCGGGGATTTCGCCGCCGCCGACGACCTGCGTGAGCGGATTGCCGCTGCGGGCTGGACCGTGAAGGACGTGACCGACGGCTGGGCGCTGGAGCCCGCCATCCCTGCGATCGCGTCCGGACCCATGCGCGCTCAGGACGTCGCGACGATGCTGGGCTCCCCGGTCCTCACCGACGTGAGCGTCCAGTGGGTGCTCGAGGGGTGGCCCGAGGACGTCGAACGCGCGATTGTCTCATTCCGAGCGCATCAAGGGGAGCTCGACGTCCAGTACGTGGTGACGGACGTGACCGGCGTCGACCCCGACCGGTTCGGCCCGGACGTGGAGGTCGTGTCACTGGAGAAGGGCACCGGCTGGGGCGCGGCGCGCAACGCCGGCCTCCGGCGATCCACCGGCGAGCTCGTGTTCGTCATGGACGGCTCGATCGAGGTGACGGGCGACGTCTTCTCTCCTCTGGCGTCGGTGCTGGGCGACCCAGGGATCGGCCTCGCGGGGCCGTTCGGCATCGTGACGCGGGATCTGCGAGAGTTCGACGAGGCGCCCGGGACGGGCCCCTGCGACGCCGTGGAGGGGTACTTCATGGGGATGCAGCGGGAGCTGTTGACCAGGGCCGGCCTTTTCGACGAGAAGTTCACGTGGTACCGCACGGCCGACATCGAGTTCTCGTTCCGGGTGAAGGATCTGGGCATGGAGACCGTCGTGGTCGACCTGCCGGTGATCAAGCACCCCCATCGGATGTGGTTCGAGACCGACCCGTCAACGCGTGCGAAGTGGTCCAAGCGGAACTACTACCGATTCCTTGACCGATGGCGCGACCGCTGGGACCTGGTGCTGCACCCCCAGCCACCCGGGTCGCACCTGCAGGACGACGGCCACTGATGTGGCTGCTCGGCCCGGTCAGTCGACGGTGGGCAGCGGCGGAGCGGGGGGCAGGGTGATCCGTGACTCCCGGTGGGCCTTGGTGGGGGAGGGCAACGCCGTCGCGGCCGCCTCGTCCTGCGCGCGGACGTCGGCCTCTCGCCGGATGACGTCAGGGTCGGGGATCGGCTTGGTGCCGGCCGCGTAGGCCTCCAGATCCTCGCCGACGATCGTCTCCGTGACGAGCAGCACTCGCGAGAGGCGTTCCAGCAGATCGCGGTGCTCGTGCAGGAGGCGCACGGCTTGGTCGTGCGCCTCCGCGAGCAAACGCGAGACTTCCTCGTCGATCTTCTCCGACGTGCCGCCGGAGACGCGCGGGCCGCTGCCGAAGAGCGCGTTGGGGTCCTCATGTCCGAGGGACAGGGGACCCACCTTCTCACTCATGCCGTACTCGGTGACCATCGCGCGTGCGATCTGCGTGGCCTTCTCCAGGTCGTTCTGCGCCCCCGTGGAGACCTCGTCGAAGACGACCTCCTCGGCCACGCGCCCGCCCATCGCGAACGCGAGCATGTCCTTCAGCTCCGGCTCCGTAGCGAGGTAGCGATCTTCGAGCGGTCGCGTCATGGTGAGGCCCAGGGCCGCCGTGCCGCGCGGGATGATCGTGATGCGGTGCACGGGGTCGAGGTTCTCGCAATAGTGCGCCACCAGCGCGTGACCCATCTCATGGAACGCCACGCGCGTCTTCTCCTTCTCGCTCATCACGCGGGACTTGCGCTCCAGCCCCATGGACGCCCGGTCGATGGCCTCTTCCAGCTCGTCCTCATGCACGGCGTTCTTCTCGCGCCGGGCGGCGAGCAGCGCGGCCTCGTTCACCACGTTCTCGAGGTCCGCGCCGGTGAAGCCCGGCGTGCGCGCAGCGATCGTATGCAGGTCGACGTCGGGGCTCAGCGCCACCCCGCGCGCGTGCACGCGAAGGATCTCCTCGCGACCCTTCAGGTCGGGGCGGTCCACCACGACCTGGCGATCGAAACGGCCTGGGCGCACGAGTGCGGGGTCGAGCACGTCGGGCCGGTTGGTGGCGGCCATGATGATGACGCCCTTGCTCGCATCGAAGCCGTCCATCTCCACGAGAAGCTGGTTCAGGGTCTGTTCGCGTTCGTCGTGCGCACCGAACCCGGCACCGCTCATGCCGGCGCGCCCCTTGCCGATCGTGTCGATCTCGTCCAGGAAGATCAGCGCGGGAGCCCGCTCTTTGGCCTGCTGGAACAACTCGCGAACGCGCGCCGCGCCCAGGCCCACGAACATCTCCACGAACTCCGAACCGCTCATGAAGAAGAAGGGGACGTTCGCCTCGCCGGCCACCGCACGCGCGAGCAGGGTCTTGCCGCACCCGGGGGGGCCGAGCAGGAGCACGCCCTTGGGGATGCGCCCGCCGAGCCGTTGGTACTTCTTCGGATTCGACAGGAACTCGACGATCTCGCGCAACTCGTCCTTGGCCTCATCCACGCCCGCGACGTCGTTGAAGGTGGTTTTCATCTCCTTGCGGTCGTAGATCTTGACCTTGTTCTTGCCCATGTTGAGCGCGCCGGCCGCTCCCGCGCTCATCTTGCGGAACACGAACCAGTACAGCAGCCCCATGATCAGAACGAAGGGCAAGATGTTCACGAGCAGCGCCCCGATGATGCTCGGCTGCACGAACTCGTACTTGACGCCCGCCTCGTCCAGCTTGCCGCGGAACTCGGCATCGATCGAGACGTTGGCGGAGAGCGAGGTGGTGAAGTTCTTCACGGTGCCGTCCGCCTGCTTGATGGCGCCGGAGATCGAGGAGTCAGAGATCTTCACCGTGGTGCCCGGGTCGATCTGACCCTGATCCACCGCGGCGACGAACTCGCTGTAGCTGATCTGGTCGGTGCCGGCGCGCGAGAGGAGGCTCTGTAGAAGGAAGATGCCCACGAGCGCGATCAGGATGATGGCGAGCCAGGAGGAAGCGCGCGGCCTCGGGACGCCGGAGCCGCCGGAACCGTCACCGCCGGACTTGCGAGAGAAGGGGTTGCGATCGTTGTCCTCGGGCATGGTCCTCCCATCTTCCCACCGCCCCTGATTTGTGACAGGTACGGCGTCGACGCGGATGTGAGGAACCTGTAGCGCAGGTCCGCCTGCGCAGCCTCCGGCCGGGTCGGAGGCGCCGTGTTTCGACGATACTGATGGCCATGGCACAGGCAGCCACCGATGCCGCGCTCCGCGAGCGCTTCGAACGCGATGTCCTGCCCCTGCTGCCCAATCTCTACGGGGCGGCGATGCGCATGACCCGCAACCCGACCGATGCCGAGGACCTCGTGCAGGACACGTACCTGCGGGCGTTCAGGGGCTTCGGTGGGTTCCAGGAAGGCACCAACCTGAAGGCCTGGCTGTATCGCATCCTCACCAACAGCTTCATCAACACCTACCGCAAGAAGCAGCGCGAGCCCCAGACGGTGGAGGGTCCCGACGACATCGATGAGTGGTACCTCTACGACCGTCTCGGGGGGCGCAACGTGGAGGTCTCTGCGGAGAACGAGGTGCTGGATCAGATCCCCGACGCCGACGTGAAGGGCGCTCTCGAAGCGCTACCGGAGAACTTCCGGATCCCCGTCTTGCTCGCCGACGTTGAGGGCTTCAGTTACAAGGAGATCGCCGAGATCATGCAGACGCCTATCGGCACCGTGATGTCGCGCCTGCATCGGGGAAGGAAAGCGCTGGAGAAGTTGTTGTGGGACACAGCGCAGACACGAGGACTGGTCGATGGCTGAGTTCGAACCCAATTGTGAGGAGACCCTGGCGGAGATCCAGCGCTTCCTCGACGGCGAGCTCGATGCGACCGCCAAGATCGGGATCGAGCAGCACCTCACGGGGTGCAGCCCTTGCATGCAGCGCGCCGAGTTCCGCCGTCATCTCAAGGTCATGATCTCGTCGAAGTGCGGGGGCGATGTGGTGCCCGACTCCCTGCGCGCCAAGGTGCTCAACGTCATCGGCGACGTCGGTACCCGGCCCCACTGAGCCAGCTGCGTGGCCCGCGCAAGGCCCCTGCGACTAGCATGATGCCGGGGGTGTTCGCCATCGAGCTGGGAACCGTGCTGGGCATCTGGGCGCATCCGGACGACGAGACGTACCTGTCCGCCGGCTTGATGGCGCAAGCGGTGCGCGAAGGCCGGCGCGTTGTGTGCGTGACCGCGACCCGCGGCGAGGGTGGCTCTATGGACGAAGCGCGATGGCCCGTCGCCACCATGGCCGCGGTGCGCGAAGCCGAGTTGATGCGCTGCCTGGGGATCCTCGGCGTGCGCGAGCACGTATGGCTCGATCTGCCCGACATCGACATGGACACCGGCTTGCCCGAAACGGGATACACGCGCGTGTTCGAACTCATGGGCGAGGTGCAACCGGACACCGTCCTCACGTTCGGCCCGGACGGGATGACGGGTCATGCCGCGCACAAGTCCGTGAGCGACTGGGCTACGCGCGCGTTCCGCGAGGCCGCGCCCGAGGGCTCCCGGCTCTTCTACGCCACCAACACCGAGGAGTGGGTGGGCGAATTCGTGCCGATCTATAACCGGTTCGACGTCTTCCGTCCGGGCACCCCGCCGTCGATGCCCCGGTCCGCGCTCGGGATCGACTTCGCGCTCCCGCCCGAGGTGCTCGAGCTCAAGCTCGCGGCGATCGAGGCTCACGACAGCCAGGTGGGCGGCATGGTGGCCGCATTCGGCGAGGACATCTTCCGCCGCGCCATGAAGGACGAGTACTACGCCCTGGCGGCGACGAAGGGGCACGGTTGACGGCGCAGCGTCCGGCGCCCATGCGCGACCTGGACTGGGATCCTGCCCGAGCCCGGGCATTCGCGGACCGCGCCGTCGATCTGTGGGAGGAGCTGCTCACCGGGATCCGTGACCGGCCGATCTCGCGTCCTTGGACCGCGGAGCAGGTGCGCGAGGCCGTGGCGCTGCCCGTCCCCGACGCGCCGATGACCGATGACGCGCTCTTCGCGTATCTGCACGACGTGGTGTTCGAATGGTCGGGCCTGCTGGGTCATCCGGGGTTCATGGCTTACGTGAGCGGCACCGGGACCGTGCCGGGCGCCGTTGCCGACTTCCTGGCCGCCGGCATCAACATGAACGTGGGCGGCTGGATGCTGTCGCCCTCGGCCACCGAGATCGAGTTGCACCTGTGCCGATGGTTCGCCACGGATGTGTTCGGACTGCCCGAAGGATCCGGCGGAGAGATCACCTCCGGCGGCGCCATGGCCAATTTCATCGCGCTGAAGGCGGCGCGCGACCAGGGGGCAGGCTGGGACGTGCGCGCCGACGGTGTGGCGGCCGGCCCCCCGCTCGGGCTCTACCTGTCGACCGAGACCCACGTGGTCTCCGACCGTGCTGCGGACATGCTGGGGATCGGGTCGGGCAACGTGCGTCATGTCCCCGTCGACGCTGGCTACCGGATGCAGGTGGACGAGTTGCGGGGCCAGATCGCGCGCGACCGCCGGGACGGGATGCGCCCGTTCGCGGTCGTGGGCACCGCCGGGACCGTGGCCACGGGGGTGGTGGACCCCCTGGAGGAGATCGCCGAGATCTGCGCACGGGAGGGCCTGTGGTTCCACATCGACGGCGCGTACGGCGGACCCGCGATGCTCGCGGAAGATCTCCGGCCGTTGTTCGCAGGTATCCAGCGCGCCGACTCGATCGCCTTCGACCCGCACAAGTGGCTGTACACGCCGCATGCGGGTGGCTGCGTGCTGCTGCGCGACTTCGGCCATCTCCGCGAGAGCTTCGACGCGTACGCGAGCTACACGGTGCAGGACAAGGACGCCACCGGCCACGGCATCGACCTGAGCCGTTACGGTCCGAACTTCAGCCGGAGCTTCTGGGCGCTGAAGGTGTGGGTCTCCCTGCTCGCCCACGGCCGCGCCGCATACGGCGCGCGCATCTCCCATGACGCAGCACTCGCTCGCTATCTGGGCGCTCGCGCGCAGGAGCGCGAAGACTTCGAGCTCGCCGCGCCCGTGGGCCTGTCCATCACGTGTTTCCGCTACGTGCCCGCCGACCTCGCGGAGAGCCCCGGTCGGGAGGCATACCTGTCGGAGCTGAACCAGCGCTTGATGACGGCGATCCAGCTGGACGGACGGGTCTTCTGTTCCAACGCGATCCTGGACGGGCGGTTCGTGCTGCGGACGTGCGTGGTCAACTACCGCACGGAGGCCGAGGAGATGGACGCCGTGCTGGACGTGGCGGCGGAGCTGGGCGCCGCACTCGACGAGGAGCTGCGCCCAGGGGCGCCGCGATGAACGGAGGGGCGTTCGCGTTGCTCGGGTCGGGGGAGTTCGATCCTTGGACGGCGTCGGTGGACCGCTGGCTCGTGGGCAGGGAAGAGGCTCCGGGCGAGCGCGTGGTGGTGATCCCTACCGCGTCGGCGGCCGAAGGCGACGACGTCTTCGACATGTGGGCGCGCAAGGGGCTGGAGCACTACGCCGGGCTCGGCATCGGTGCCGAGGTGTTGCCACTCAAGACGCGCGGGGACGCGAGCCGCACTGACATGGTGCGCGCCCTGGACGGCGCCGCCGTGGCCTACTTCTCCGGGGGGAACCCGGCCTACCTGTCCGCGACGCTGCGCGATACCCCGTTCTGGGACGCGTTGCTGGTGGCGATGCGGGGCGGGCTCGCATACGCCGGGTGCAGCGCGGGCGTGGCATGCCTTGGCGACATCGCGCCCGATAGCGCGCGACAGGAGTTCGACGAGGAGCTGTGGCAGCCCGGGCTCGGCTTGTTCCCGGGCCATTGGTTCGGCCCCCATTGGGACGCGCTGGACGGGTTCGCACCCGGGCTCACCGACTTCATCATCTCCGAGGTGCCCGAGGGCGCCACGCTCGTCGGCATCGATGAGAACACGGCGATGGTGGGTGACGGACACGATTGGTCGGTCGTGGGGGTTGGGGGCGTGCACGTCAAGCACGGGGAGGACTGGATCCACCACGGACCCGGCGCCGCCTTCGAGCTCGCCCTGCTGGCCGGGTAGGCGTCGCGACCTCACGCGGTACGCTTCGCGCGATGGCTTCCGCCCGCGCGACCCTCACCCGGACGTCGCCGATCGAGGACCGCGCGCCGGTCCTGCTTCGGCGCCTCGCCAAGGCCTACCCCGATGCACACGTGGCGCTCAACTTCCGCAACCCGCTGGAGTGCCTGATCGCCACGATCCTATCGGCCCAGTGCACCGACGAGCGCGTGAACATGGTGACCAAGGACCTGTTCAAGAAGTACCGCACGGCCCAGGACTACTTGAAGGTGCCCGAGGGCGAGCTACGCGAGGACATCCACTCCACCGGTTTCTTCAACCAGAAGACGCGATCGATCCGCGGGGCGTGCGCACGCATCGTGGAGGCATACGGCGGCGCGGTGCCATCATCCATGGAGGATCTGCTGACGCTGCCGGGCGTGGCGCGCAAGACCGCCAACATCGTCATGGGCAACGGCTACGGGAAGGTGGAGGGGATCGCCGTGGACACGCACGTGAAGCGCCTCGCCAACCGGCTCGGCTTCAGCGAGGAGTCCGACACGGACAAGATCGAGCAGGATCTGATGCGCTTGATCCCCAAGGCGAGATGGTTCGATGCCACGTACACGATCATCGATCACGGACGCGCCGTGTGCCACGCGAAGAAGCCACAGTGCGACGAGTGCCTATTGAGCGAGCTGTGCCCATCGAGCCGGGTGTGAGCGCGGTCCTAGCCGGCCACACCAACCGTCGCACCCTCGCGAGGGGCGCGTTCGGCCGCCATGCGCCGGCGCTCTCGGCGGATCACGCGGCGCTCTTCTTCGTCGAGGCCGCCCCAGATGCCGGCGTCTTGACAGGTGTCCAGCGCCCATCGCAAGCACTCGCCACGAACAGGGCAATGCGCGCATACGGCCTTGGCACGTGCGGTTTGCAGGATCGCCGGGCCGGACGCGCCGATCGGGAAGAACAACTCCGGGCTCTCACCGATGCACGCGGCCTGCTCGATCCACGCCGTATCGCGTGGATCGCGCCTGAACTTCGCTTCAATCACTCTCAACCGCCTGAGGAGTGCCGATTCCGGCGTGGTGAACGAGGCGAGCGTAATGTCTGAACGACCATTCAGTCAACCACCGGGGCCGGCGATCGTCGCGCACCGCGGCGCGTCCGCTTCCGAGTCCGAGAACACGCTCGAGGCCTTCGCGCTCGCGCTCGCCGCGGGCGCAGACGCCGTGGAGTTCGACGTGCGCATGACGGCCGACGGGGCGGCGGTGGTGATGCACGACGCCGGTGTGGAGCGGACCACCGACGGTCATGGGTTGGTGAAGGAGCTCGCGCTCGCCGAGGTCGAACGTCTGCGGATCGTCCTGCGTGACGGAAGCTCGACGCGCGTGCCCACCCTCGAGGAGGCGCTGCACTGGTGTTCCGGCAGGATCGCGGTGAACGTGGAGATCAAGAACCTTCCCGGTCAGCCCGATTTCGATGGGGAACGCGAAGGCGCCGTAGATGCCACCCTGCGCGCGCTCGAGGACGTCGCGTTCTCCGGTGAGGTCCTGATCTTCAGCTTCAATCCGTTCTCGATCGCGCACGCGAGGCGGACGGCACCCCATGTGCCCACGGGCCTGCTCACCGAGCCGTCGGTGGATGCCGCCGCGGCCCTGGGGTACGCGCGTGAGCAGGGCCACGCGTGGGTCTCGCCCTACCTCGACCGGGTGCGTGAGGCGGGTCCGGGGCTCGCGGCCGAGGCTCACGCGGCTGGGATGCGTCTGGGAACCTGGCTCACCGACGACCCGGATGAGGCCGTGGCGCTGATGCGCGCGGGTGTTGATGCCGTGGCCACGAACGATCCGGCGGCGGCCGTGGCCGCGCGCGCCGCCGCAGGCCTCGCCTGATGTTTCGCCGCAAGCGCCTCCCCGAGGAGCTGAACGGCCCGCAGAGCAGATTCCAGGAGGTCCTTCGCGAGGTGGAGCCGGCCAAGGGGGCACTCACCGACTGCATGCCGTCCACACGGTTGCCCGGCCGTCCGCTGCCGGACGCCCTGATGGAGTACGAGGCGCACCTGGAGCGTGCGCGCGAGCTGATGCCCGGCTGGCGATGTCCGGCCACCGAGGCCGCGTGGGGGGCTTGCACCCTGGGCCTCGAGGAGGCGCTTGCGCTCGCCCGGTGCCTGCGCGAGAGGGCCCCGGATCTCGGCGGGTTCGAGGGGCTCCTGGGGACCGTGGAGGCGCTGATGGATCCGCTCGCTCCGTTCGAAGGAGCGGCGGCCCGGTTCGACGCGCTGCGGCGGTAGCCTGTCGCTTCGAACCCGCTGCACTCCATCGGAGACCGTGATGCCAGAGCTTCCCGTCGGCGATCCCGTCGCGTTTCGGCCCGCCAGGGCGCCGTCGGGCGTGCCCCTTCGCGGGCGATGGGTGGCGCTTGAGCCGCTAGACCCCGCCATGCACGCAGCGGCGCTCTTCGCCGCATCGCACGGCTCGCCGGCGGTCGAGGCGCTGTGGACGTACATGCCCTACGGCCCCTTCGATGACGAGCTCTCGATGCGCGAGTGGCTCGACGGTATCGCGGGGTCGTCTGACCCGCAGTTCTTCGCCGTGCTCGAGCGCGAGAGCGGTGCCCCGGTGGGCATGGTGAGCTATCTCAACGTCGACACGGCGATGCGCCACGTGGAGTTCGGGCACATCTGGTTTGCGCCCGCGGCCCAGCGCACGCGCACGAACACCGAGGCGATGTCCTTGATGCTGGAACAAGCGTTCGAGGAGTTGGGGAATCGGCGCGTGGAGTGGAAGTGCGACGCACTCAACGCACGGTCTCGCGCGGCGGCGGAGCGGCTGGGGTTCACCTTCGAGGGGATCTTCCGCCAGCATGTGATCGTCAAGGGACGCAACCGGGACACGGCCTGGTTCTCGATGCTCGATCGCGAGTGGCCCGCGCGCAAGGCGAACCTGCGGAGGTGGCTCGACGCCGAGCCCGGATCGCTGTCGCTGCGCGAACTCAACGCAGCGCCCAACATCGCGTCATGACGGTCGTCGGACTCATCGGGGTCGAGAAGTCCTATGGGTCATGGCCGGTACTCCGGGGTGCGGACCTCGAGGTCGGCGAGGGAGCGCGCATCGGGATCGTGGGACCCAACGGCTCCGGCAAGTCCACGCTGCTCAAGATCATCGCGGACCTGGAGACGGCGAATGCCGGCGAGGTCGTGCGCCGCCGGGGCCTCGTCATCGGCTATCTCGAGCAGAACCCCGACGGGGACGAGCGCACCGCCGAGCAGACGGTCCTTGCGGCGCGTCCGGACGTGGCCGAGTTGAACGCCGACCTGCGCCTGATCGAGGTCGAGCTGGCGCGTCCGGACGTGGCCGCCGATCTCGCCAAGATGGACCGCGTGCTCACACGTCAGCAGGGCGTGCTCGACCGTTGGGTCGAGGCGGGAGGGGCCGGCCTGACGGGCGAGGTCCGCGCGCTTCTGCGTTCGATGGGGTTCGACGAGCACGACATCGACCTGCCCACGTCGGCGCTTTCGGGCGGCCAACGCAAGCTCGTTGCGCTCGCGGCCTGCCTCATCCGCCAGCCCGGACTGCTTCTGCTCGACGAACCCGAGACGCACCTGGACGCCGACCGCCGCGGGCAGCTCGAGGCCATCGTGGCCGAGTTCACCGGCGCGGTCGTCACGGTCTCGCACGACCGGTACCTGCTCGATGAGACGGTCTCGCAGATCGCGGAGCTGGATGGCGGTACGATCGCGATGTGGCCGGGCAACTACAGCGCCTTCGCGGTGGCGAAGGAGATCGCCCTCAAGCGGCAGCAGCAGCTGTACGTCTCGCAGCAGAAGGAGATCGCGCGCCTCGAGGAGGCGATCAAGCGGTTCGAGTTGTGGGCGAGCATCGTCGTGAATGAGCGCCACATCAAGCAGGCCCGTAATAAGCAGCGGCAGATCGATCGCATGGACAAGGTCGACAAGCCCGTGTTCGAACGGCGCAAGATCGGCCTCGCGATGCGCAGCGCCCAGCGAGGAGGCAACAAGATCGTGGACCTGCGCGAGGTGACGGTGGCCTTCGACGAGGATCCCGTCTTGATCGACGTCTCGCTCACGGTGTACCGAGGTGAGCGGATCGGCGTGATCGGGGCGAACGGGTCGGGCAAGTCGGTGCTGGGGTCGGTGCTCGCCGGGCTGCGCGAGCCTACGCGGGGTGAGCGATGGGCCGGTCCAGCCGTGGCGTTCGGATACCTCGCGCAAGGGCATGAGACCGAGCCGCCGCACCTCACGCCCATCGAGTTCGTGCGGGGCGCCAAGCCCATGTACGAGGAGGAGGCCGTGTCCGTGCTGGGCAGGTTCCTCTTCCGATACGACCAGATGCGTCAGCCGGTGGGCAGCTTGAGCGGCGGCGAACGCACACGGCTGCAGCTCTGCCTCTTGATGCTGGGCGGGGCGAACTGTCTCCTGCTGGACGAGCCGACGAACCACCTGGACATCGAGAGCATGGAGGTGCTGGAGGCCGCACTCGAGTCCTACGACGGCACCGTGATCGTGATCTCGCACGACCGGTATCTCCTCGATCGCATCCCCGACCGCATCGTGGAGGTGCGCGAGGGCGCCGTCATGTCCTCGGTGGGCGGCTACGACGACTGGGCGGCAGCTCGCGTGGTCTAGGCTGAGACTCGATGGAGTATCCGGACCTGCTCGACGTGCTCGAGGAGGAATGTCGGCACCTGTGGCGCGATCTCGATCGCCTTGCCGATGCCCTGAACGCGGATCCTGCGCACCCGGACCTGGGATGGGATGGCGTCGATCTCATCGAGAAGGGCACCGGGCGCCGTGCCCTTACGCTCCAAGATCGCGACGAACTCGGGGAACTCGCCGATCGCTTTCCCCTGCTGGGATGAGCGCGGAGGAACTCGCGGCACTCAGGGCGAGTATCGAGGGCTGCCGCGCCTGTCCACGTCTGGTGGCCTGGCGTGAACGCGTGGCCACGGAGAAGGTGGCCCGGTTCGCCGATCAGGACTATTGGGGCCGTCCGGTCCCGGGCTTCGGGGACCCGAGGGCCCGGGTGTTGATCCTGGGGCTCGCTCCGGCCGCGCACGGCGGCAACCGGACCGGGCGGATATTCACGGGTGATCGCTCGGGAGACTTCCTGTATGCCTCGCTGTACCGCATCGGGTTCGCGAACCAGCCCTCCAGCGTCGATCGCGATGACGGGTTGCGGCTCGCCGGCGCCTGGGTCACGGCGGTGAACCGCTGCGCGCCGCCCGGGAACAAGCCAACGCCGCAGGAACGCGACCGGTGCCTGCCGTTCCTCTCGCGCGAGATCGCGGCGCTCGGTGACCTCCGCGTGATCGTCGTCCTGGGTTCCTACGCGTGGGACGGCGCACTGAGGGCGGCGGCCGCCCTCGGGCACGCGGTGCGCCCCAAGCCCCGGTTTAGTCATGGGGCCTACGTGGAGTTGGGACCATATGCGCTGCTTGGTTGCTTCCACCCGAGTCAGCAGAACACGTTCACCGGCAAGCTCAGGCCGTCCATGATCGACGGGGTCATGCGGAGCGCCCGAACCCTTGCCGACGAGCTTTGACACCGACAGGGACCGGGCTACGGTACGTGGATCGGCGATCAGGGAGGATCCCCCATGCGTACGTTCCGTCTCTTGGCAGCCCTCATGAGCATCGGGGCCGTCGTGGCATCCGCCTCGCTCGTGCCCGCCGGGGCGCGCGTGCAGGCGCCCGGCCGAGGCGGGTGCACCATCATGGGCACGTCGGGCAACGACGTGATCTACGGCACCGCCGGCGCCGACACGATCTGCGGGGCGGGCGGCAACGACAAGCTGTTCGGACGTGGCGGCAACGACACGTTGATCGGCGGGCACGGGTCCGACTTCCTCAGCGGCGGCAACGGGAACGACCGCATCCTTGGGGGCGACGCCGGCGACACCCTGATCGGGCGCCCGGGCGATGATTACCTCTCCGGGGGCCCCGGCAAGGACATCGCCGACGCGGGCAACGGCAACGACCGCACGCTGGGCGGCGCCGGGAACGACATCCAGCTTTACTCGGGCAACGGCAAGGACGTCGTGAACGGTGGTCCGGGCAACGACCACTGCGTCGCCACCGTCGACGGTGTTGGCAACGACAAGGCCATCGGGGCATCGGCACGGACATCCGTTACACCGACCCGGGCGATGTCCGCACCGGGTTCGAGGGCGCGCGCGCCTGCCTCGCAGACTGACCCCAACGGAGCGCCTGCCGTATCGGTGGGTGCCCGTATGCTGGATGCATGGGCGGACACCGAACCTTCTTCGCTGTGCCTGAGGAAGTGTCGCGGCCCGTCGACCGTGCCACCGTCCGCCGGGTGGTGGCCACGTTCCGCCCTTACCGCGCGAAGGTCTCGGTCGTGGCGCTGCTCATCGTCGTCACGTCGGGGCTCGGCGTGGTCAACCCGTTGCTGATCGCGAAGGTCTTCAACAACGCGCTCTTCGGCTATCCGGCCGGCGACTGCAGCGGTCAGTCGTGCCCCAACCTGCCACTGCTCTACCGTTACGCGGCGTTGATGATCGCGGTGCCCATCGTCACGAGCACCATCGGGATCGCTCAGACGTACCTGGCCAATCTGGTCGGGCTGCGGGTGATGCAGGATCTTCGGAACTCCCTTTACTCCCATCTCCAGTTCATGCCGATGCGCTTCTTCACGAACACGCGGACCGGGGAGATCCAGTCGCGTCTTTCCAACGATGTGGGGGGCGTGCAGGCCGTGGTCACCGACACGGCCTCGAACGTGCTCGCGAACGTCGTCACGATCATCAGCACCCTGATCGCGATGTTCGTTATCTCGGTGCCCCTCACCTTGCTCTCGCTCGCACTGCTTCCGCTGTTCCTCTGGCTCACCGTCAAGGTCGGTCGTGCGCGACGCGAGGTCTCCTCGAACACCCAGAAGACGCTCGCCGATCTCACCGCGATCACCGAGGAGACGCTCAGCGTCAGCGGGATCTTGCTGTCGAAGTCGTTCGGCCGCCAGCGGCACGAGATCGGTCGCTTCCAGGAGGAGAACACGCGGCTCACCGGGCTGCAGATCCGCCAGACCATGATCGGGCGGTCGTTCTTCGCGGTCGTGGGCACGTTTTTCTCGATCACCCCCGCGCTCGTGTACCTCGTCGCAGGGTGGGTGCTCTCTCGTGGTGGCGCCATCAACTCGGGCGACATCGTCGCCTTCACCACGCTGCAATCCCGGCTGTTCTTCCCGATCGGGTCCATGCTGCAGGTCTCCACCGAGGTCCAGTCCTCCTTCGCGCTGTTCGACCGGATCTTCGAGTACCTCGACATGGATCACGAGATCGAGGACAAGCCCGATGCCATCGCGCCCGACCTGGACGCCGTGCGCGGGAAGGTGACCCTGGACCATGTGCGGTTCCGGTACGAGTCCCCACCCGAGATGGGGCTGGCGCCCGTCTCCCCGTCCGATCTTCAGCTCGCGAACGAAGCCCCCCGCGAGTGGACCCTCGAGGACGTGAGCTTCGAGATCGAGCCCGGACAGCTCGCGGCGTTGGTGGGTCCGAGCGGGGCCGGAAAGACCACCGTGACCTATCTCGTGCCGCGGCTCTACGACGCGCAGCACGGCCGCGTGCTGATCGACGACCTGGACGTGCGCGACTACTCCTTGGAGTCCCTCGGGGAGATGATCGGGGTGGTCACGCAGGAGACGTACCTGTTCCACACGACGATCCGCCGGAACCTGCTGTACGGGCGCCCCGGTGCGACACAGGAAGCGATGGAGGCCGCCGCGCGCGCCGCGAACATCCACGAGCGGATCGCGGAGCTGCCCGAGGGCTACGACACCGTCGTGGGGGAGCGCGGATACAAACTTTCAGGCGGGGAGAAGCAGCGCCTGGCCATCGCGCGCGTGGTCCTGAAGGACCCGCGGATCCTGATCCTGGACGAGGCCACCTCGAGCCTGGACACCACCTCGGAGCGGTTGGTGCAATCGGCGCTGGAGCCGCTGATGGAGGGCCGCACCACCATCGCCATCGCGCACCGGCTCTCCACCATCCTCAAGGCCGACGTGATCTTCGTGATCGACCGGGGGCAGGTGGCCGAGCGTGGAACGCACGAAGAGCTCCTAGCGCTCGGAGGGATCTACGCGCGACTGTATGAGCAGCAGTTCCGCGGCGGGCTCGTGGAGGCCGAGCTGCAGGATGGGCTGCTCCTGCGCACCGGCGAGGTCGTCCCGCCTGTCCCGGCCAAGGATTCCTCAGGCTAGGGTTCGAGCGGCTTGGCGTAGCTCAAGAGTTCGAAGCCGTCGGGAAAGACGCGGTCCTGCCCGCGGAGATAGCCCAGCCGCTCGTACATGTGCCGCGCTGGCCCCATCCGCTCGGTGGTGTTGAGGATCATCCGCGTGCGACCGGCCGAGCGGGCGCGTTCCTCGCAGGCCGCCATCAGCTGCCGTGCAACCCCCCGCCCGCGAGCGTCGGGGTGCACTCCCAGCATCCGGATACGGGCCTCGTACGGCTCGAGCGGCTCATCCTCGTCATCCATCCCCCCGTCCAGCTCCAGGGTCGCGCTGCCCAGGATCTGCCCGCCCTCCATAGCCACCAGGACCTCGGTGCGCTCGGCCCGGGCCGAGACGTCCGCGATGCGCTCGAGGTACCGACTCCACTCGACCTTACCGGGCCGCACGAACTCTCGATACGCCTCGGCAGTGATCCTTCCGGCTTCCTCGTGCTCCCGGGGCAGGGCCCTGCGGATCTCGACCGGCATCGGCGGGCTGGCTTCCCGAGGCTGAACATGCGCCTCAGGCGACCGTGACCCCCAGGAGGGAGCCGATCGCGAACGTGACCGTCATGGCGGCGATCCCGATCGCGAGTTGACGCAGCGCCGAGCCGGCGGGGCGCTTTCCGGTGAGCAGCGACGTGAGGGCGCCCATGGCGAGCAGCGCGGCGCCGGTGACGATAAGCGACGCTGCGGTGGCCGTGCTCCCGGAGGCCACGAAGAACGGCAGCAACGGGATCAGCGCGCCGGTCGCGAACGTGACGAAGGAGGAGACCGCCGCACCCCACGGTGAGCCCAGTCCCTCCTTCGGATCCAGCCCGAGCTCCTCCCGGGCGTGCGTGTCGAGTGCGACGTCGGGGTCCTTCATAACTTCGGCCGCCACGCGGTTCGAGAGTTCCTCGGGCAGGCCCTTCTTGCGGTAGATCGCCGCCAGCTCCAGCTCCTCGGTGTGCGGATCCAGTTCCAGCTCGCGCCGCTCCAGGTGCAGCAGGCGCTCCAGCATCTCGCGCTGGACGCGCATCGAGACGTATTCGCCCGCGCCCATCGAGAAGGCGCCCGCCAGGAGCCCCGAGATCCCCGCGAGCACGATCACGCTCCGGCTCTGCGAGGCCCCCGCGAACCCCATGATCAGGGCGGCGTTGGACAGCAGACCGTCGTTCATCCCGAAGACCGCGGCGCGCAGCGCACCGCTCTTGCCGGCGCCCGCGGACTGCTCGTCGATCTCTGGGCCGTGGGGCGAAAGGAGATCGTTGCCCCGGAGCAGCCGCCGCCGGGCGTCAAGGATCCTTGGCAGCTGCCGTTTGGTCTCTCGATCTTCGGGTGGGAGCTGGACCTGCGTCATGGTTGCAGCCTACTCGGCTCAGATGGTCAGGTTGATTGACCACCCGCCCGCCCGCTGCCAGGATGGTCGTCCCATGACCGCCCCCGACCTCGGACGACTCCTGCTCGAAGGCCACCGCGTGCTGGCCGCTGAGCTGGTCGTTTCCCTTGAGGAACGGGGGTATCCGGACCTGCGAGCCGGTCATCTGGCCGTGTTCCAGCACATCGATCGGCGCAGCGGGACCCGCCTCACCGAGCTCGCCACCCGCGCACGGATGACCAAGCAGGGCATGATGCTGGCGGTCGACGACCTCGAGGCGCGCGGGTACGTTCGCCGCGTTGCCGATCCGGCGGACGCACGGGCCAAGATCGTGCGCCTCACCGCGCACGGACGCAGGGCTGCCGCCGAGGCACGGCGGGCCGTCGGCTCGCTGGACACGAGGATGAAACGTCAACTGGGCGATCGTCGCTACGAGACGCTCCGCGAGGTGTTGCGGGAGCTCACCGTCGATGGCGAGGACGGGCCTTAGCGGCGCAGTGCGGGCCGATCCACGCGGAACCGGTCAAGCGGGAACGGAGGCGTCACCTCGGTGGCGAGGTCCGCGATCGCCTCCCCGATCAACGGCACGAACTTGAACCCGTGACCGCTGCACGGTGAGGCCACCACGAGCGGGCCCACACGATCGAGGACGAAGTCCTGGTCGGGGGTGTTCGTGTAGCGGCAGGTGTCGATCCGGTCGACGGGGCGATGCGCGGAGACCCGGTCGTTCACGTAGGCGGCCACGCGCGCGAGCCGCGCCTCATCCGGCTCTGCGTGCGCGGCGAGCGGATCGATGGAGACCCCGGATCGGTGCAGTCCGACCTTGAAGCGCCCTTCGTGCCAAGGATCCGGCACGAGGTAGGGCGGCGTGGGGCGTTCGGCGCTCCAATCGATCACGGTCGGCAGCGACGCGGGAGCCTCGAGCGTGAAGTACGACACCTGCTCCTGCGTGGCTTCGAGCGCGAGGTCGAGGCCGGCCGCGTGCAAGAGCGCTCCGGCCCAGGCGCCTGCGCTCACCACCACCACCGGTGCGGTGAACCGATCGCCCGCTTCCGTTGCAACGTCGACCATGTCGCCTCGTGGGTGCACCGAGGTGACCACCGTCTCCTGCATCAGGGTGGCGCCGGCCGCGGCGGCGAGGCGGGCCTGGGCCAGGACGGTGTCGGCCGCGCGCAGCACGCCCCCGTCCGCCTGCACGAGGACCTCGGCGCCTCCGGGGATCCGCAGGGAAGGCCAGCGCTCGTTGGTCTCGGCTCCTGTCAGGAGCTCGAAGGGCACGCCCTCGGATCGCAATGCCTCGGCGGCGGCGCGATCTCGGTCCACATCGATGCCTCCTGTGATGCGCAGCAGCTCGACCCCGGCCGCGACCTGGAGCTCTTCCCATCGCTCGCGAGCCTGTATCGCCATCCGCACGTAAACGGGGACGTCGTAGACGTATCGGAAGATGCGCGTGGGACCCCCCGAGCTCCCGGCCGCGTGCCCGATCATGAGGCGCTCCAGCAGGAGCGTGCGGCGTCCTCGTCGGGCGAGATGCCAGGAGGCCGCCGTGCCCATGGCCCCGCCTCCCACCACGATCACGTCGAACGGCTCGCTCACCATGGGACGGAAGTCTCGCACAGGGATGCGGTGAGCTCGCCCGCCGCGCCATGTCGCGGGTAGCATCGGGTCATGCCCGAGGAAGCGAAAGGGAAGACCGGGGTCCCGAGTGCCGGCCGTCAGAAGTCGGAGCGCCCTCGCGACCTCCTGGGTCGCCCGCTCGACTGGGACGCTGTGAACGAGCTCGTCTTGGAGGACTACGACGCCCTCTCGCTGGCCCAGAACCACGAGCTGGGTCGTGAGCACACCCGGGCGGCCCGCTACTTCGCCGCGCACGAAGCGTGGGAGACGGCGTGGAAGCAGGCGCGCGGCACGGCTGACGCCGAGTTCTTCAAGGGGCTGTCGCAGATGGGGGCCGGGTACGTACATCTGCAACGCGGCAACGCCCACGGCGCCGTCACCCTGCTGCGTCGCGCCTCCGGCCGCGTGCGCGCCTACCCCGACGGCCATCATGGAATCCATACCCAGGCGCTTTACGACAAGCTCGAGGCGGACGCCGCGCGGGTGGAGCGCGGAGCCCTCGTACCCGGAGCACACGTGCGCTTCCACCCCCCCGACGTGTAGCGGAGTCCGCCGTGGTGCGTGTAGCCTGAACGCCGATGAGCCAGGCGTTGGCGAACGAGATCCAATGGAAGGGGCGGACCGGCCCCTTCAGCCTGCTGGTGCGCCCAGGGGTCTTCAGCCCCACCAGCACGAGCCGGACGCTCGCCGACGCCCTGGAGATCGGCCCCGAGGACACCGTGATCGACGTGGGGTGCGGGAGCGGGGTGCTCGCGTTCGTTGCCGCCCGGCTCGGCGCCAAGAGGGTGTACGGATGCGACCTATCCGCGCCGGCCATCGAGGCGGCCAGGATGAACGCCGAGCGCCTGGGTCTGCAGGACGTGTGCGAGTTCCGTATGGGCAACCTGCTGGAGCCCATGCGCGACGTGCACGCCACGGTGCTGATCGGCGATGTCTCCGGCATCCCCGATGAGCTCGCCAAAGTCACCGGCTGGTTCCAGGACGTGCCTGCCGGGGGTCCAACCGGCGCCGAGCTGCCCAGAAGGATGTTGGAAACGCTGGGGGAAACGCTCTCCCCCGGTGGCCGGCTCTACCTGCCTACCGGGACTCTGCAGGATGAGCAGGCCATCCTCGCGGCCGCTCGCCGCGTGTTCGGCGACAACATGGAGTCGGTGATCGAGCGCGACTTCCCCCTGCCGGACCTTGTGGCCAAAGCGCAGGCCACCGCGCGGATGATGAAGGAAGGCCTCCTGAACCTGCATCGTCGCGGCAGCCGACTGCTCTGGAGCCTGCGGGTTTGGCGCTGTGTTCGTACCTAGCTCGGCGTGACGCCGCCTGTGTCGCCGTTCGCGTGGCGTATCGGCGTCCATGACGTGATGACCTTGGCGATCGCAGAGGCCAGGAAGATCTGACCGATCACCATCTCCAGCACCGCCAGCGTCTGGCCGGGGTTCCCGGCCGGTACGAGGTTCCCGTAGCCCGTGGTGGTGAGGGTGGTGAAGCTGAAGAACAGCGTCTGCGCCGTGGTGCCCTCGCCCCCCACCCCGAAGAACGGCGCGGACTGCAGCACGCCGAGCGTCCGGTACGCCAGCGCGAAACAGAGCCCGATCAGCAGATAGGCGGAGATCGCGCCGAGGAACGTCTCGGCGTCGACCTTGGGGCGCCCGATCAGGTCGCGCATGATCGAGGCCGGCGCCACGAGGTAGAGCATCGTGCTGGCCGCCAGCACGAACGTCGACGTCTCCCGTGCATCGCCGAAGATGAGCGCGCCCACCGCGATGCCGACTGCGATCACCAAGAGCACGTTGGCAGCTTTGCGGACCACGGGCCGGGCCTTGGACGTCCGAAGCACGAACCAGACCGTCGCCACCTGCACGACGAGGATCAGCGACCCGGCGGTGGGACTTGCGAGACTCACGGACAGCCCGTAGCACACCGCGATGAGGAGCAGGACCATCCCGTAGCTCCGCGGCGCGATCAGGCGCCGCCCGAGCCCCCCGTGCCGCTTCACCATCAGCCCCGGCTTTCCCTCACGAACCCGAAGACGGCGTAGCCGAACAGGGCCACGCCCGGCGCCAGGAGGATGAGCCCGTACACGAGGCTCGCGCCCACGGTGATCACGCCCAGCACCATGAAGATCGGCCACGCCGTCATGAGCGGGAACGAGCCGACGCTCTGGCTCGAGCCGGACGAGGGTACGCCCTCGGGATCGTCTTCGGGTCTCGGATCGCCCAGGATGCCCCTGCGAGTGAGCCACAGCGCCACGATGAACGGCATGAGCCCGAAGGCCCAGAGCAGGACGGCGCCAGTGACCTCGCGGGTCAGGAACCAGTAGATCGTGCCCAGCGCGAGGCCGAAGGCGCATAGGAGCCACAAGTAGCGCGAGACGGTCCTCATCTCGCCTCACCGCCGTGGTGCAGGTCGTAGGTGGGGCGCTCAGAGCGGATCGGGGGAAGCTTGGAGAAGTTGTGTTCGGGAGGCGGAGAGGTGGTGGCCCATTCCAAGGAGAAGCCGCCCCAGGGGTCGTCTCCGGCCGGTACCGGGTGCCGCCGGGCGCGCCAGAAGTCCACCAGGAACAGCAACACGCCGACGGTCAACACGCCGGCGCCCACCGAGGAGACGAGGTTGGGCGTCTCGAAGCCGAGCCCGCGAGCGTAGTCCACGATCCGCCTGGGCATACCTCGCATCCCCAACACGAACTGAGGCCAGAACGTCATGTTGAACCCCACGAACAGGAAGAGGAATACGAGCCGCCCCATACGTTCGGAGAGCATCCGCCCGGTCATCTTGGGGTGCCAGAAGTAGATCGCCGCGAAGATGCCGAAGACCGCCCCGCCCAGCATCGTGTAGTGGAAGTGCGCCACCAGGAAGTAGGAGTCGGCGACCTGGAAGTCGATCGGCGCGCTCGCGAGCATCACGCCGGTCACGCCCCCGATCAGGAAGTTGAGCAGGAATCCCACGGCGAAGAGCATCGGGACCGCCATGCGGATCTTGCCCTGCCACATCGTGCCGATCCAGTTGAAGAACTTCACGCCTGTAGGCACGGCGATCAGCAGGCTCATCGCGCTGAAGAAGGGATTGTCCACGGCGCCGGTGGTGAACATGTGGTGTGCCCACACGCCGACGGACAGTGCTCCGATCGCGAGCGTCGCCAACACGAACCCCATGTAGCCGAACACGGGCTTGCGGCTGAACACCGGGATGATCTCGGTGATCACGCCGAAGATCGGCAGGATCAGGATGTAGACCTCCGGGTGGCCGAGGAACCAGAAGAGGTGTTGGTAGATCACGGGATCACCCCCGCCGAGCGGGTCGAAGGTGTGCCCGCCCAGGCGCCGGTCGATCAGCAGCAGCCCGAAGGCCGCCACGGCGGGCGGGAACGCCACCAGCCCCAGCACCGAGGTCACGACCATGTTCCAGGTGAAGATCGGCAGGCGCCACATCGTCATGCCGGGAGCGCGCATCAAGAAGACGGTGACGAGCATGTTCACTCCCGCCATCAGCGTGGCCGCCGCCACGAGCGCGAGCCCCAAGATCCACAGGTCCGGACCGACGCCCGGCGACATGCGTGCCTCCGACAGAGGCGCGTAGGCCGTCCACCCCATGGCGGCGCCACCGCCCGCGGCCGCGAACGCCGAGAGCAGCACAAGCAGCCCACCTCCCGCGAAGCACCAATACGCCAGCGCGTTCAGGCGAGGGAACGCCATGTCGGGAGCCCCGATCTGCAGCGGGATGAGGTAGTTGCCCAGTCCCGTCCCGAACGGCGCCACGAACAGGAAGATCATCACGGTGCCGTGGATCGTGAAGAGCGTGTTGTAGGCCTGGGCGCTCACGATCTGTCGACCGGGCTCTGCGAGCTCGGTGCGGATCGAGTCCGCGAGCGCCCCCCCGATCAGGAAGAACGCGAAGGCGGTGACGCAATACAAGATCCCGATCTTCTTGTGGTCGGTCGTGGTGAGCCAGGCCACCGGCCCCGTCTTGGCCGGTGGATCCGAGGGCGCCGGGACCGCGGCGGGGCGCTCGACGGTGGTGCTCAAGGCGTGGCCTCCGCGCCGGCGCCGTCCCTCAGCCAGGTGTCGAACGCGGAGGGCTCCACCACCTGCACGGTGAAGGTCATGTAGGCGTGGTTCAGCCCGCAGAACTCCGCGCACACCCCCTGATAGGTCCCGTCCTGCGTGGGCGTGAGGTCGAACTCGCTCACGCGTCCCGGGATCGCGTCGCGCTTGAACAGGAACCCGGGGACCCAGAAGGCGTGGATCACGTCGTTGGAGGTAAGGACGACGCGGGTCGTCCTCCCGCGGGGCAGCTGGATCGTCGGGCCCAAGACGCCCTGGCCGCTCGGCGCGCTGAGGATCGTGGGCCCGTCGTCGCCGTAGGTGAAGTGCCAACCCCAGGCGAAGGCTTCGGCGTGCAGCGTGACGGCGGGAGCAGCGGCGAGCGCGGTTACCCGCCCTTCACCGCGCACCGAGAACACGAACAGCACCACCACGATGACCACGGGCACGGCGGTGTACACGATCTCCAGCGGGATGTTGGCATGGAACTGGCGGCCGAAGGCATCGTGGGCGTCGTCCCGGCGACGGTGGTAACGGAACAAGGACCATCCGATCAATCCGTACACGAGCGCAGCCACCGCGATCCCCGCCACGGTGAAGATCTGCCACAGCGCGAAGATCTGCTGTCCTTGCTCCGTGGCGCCGCGCGGCATCCCGAAGCTGAAGGAGCATGCGGACGAAGCGAGCGCAAGCGCGCCGATCCCTACCCATCGCCGAGGACGCCGCGTCATGGCCCAAGTCATGGGATGGTGGGCTCCTTATCCGTCCCGGCCGGCTCGTGCTCCTCGTGGAACCCACCCGTCGAGGTGCGCCGGAACGTGACGCGCTCGGGCGCGCGGATGGGCCTCGTGCCCTTTCGCCCCAAGTCGCGACAGATCCGATACGCGATCACGCCCGCGAGCAACGGCACCACGAATACCGACACCTTGAGCCATGCGTTCAACGTGTCGACTTCGACCTGCAGGTACTTAGCGAGCACGTCGTTGCTGCCGGCCAGCATCAGCACGACGAACCAAGCGATGCCGGCCGCGCCTACGGCGCTGCGCACGGGAGCCTCCCTGGGCTTCTGGGCGAAATGATGCGTGGCGCGATCGCGCGTCGCGCGTGCCTCCAGGAACGGCCACAGCGCCAGGAGCGTGAAGACCACGCCCGGCAGCACCACCGCCCACAGGAACAGGTTCCCGATCGTGTGACCCAGGACGTGGAACTCCCAGTTGGGCGAGAGCCGCAGGATGCCCTCGAGCCATCCCGCGTAGAAGTCGGGCTGTGCGGGAGAGGGTGCTTCGTAGGGTACGAAGCTTCCGTAGAACCAGATCGGGTTGATCTGGAAGAGCCCGCCCAGCAGCGCCAGGATCGCCCAGGTGAGGAAGGCCACGGCCACGCCCTTGAGGGCGAATCGCGGCCACACCGGCGTGCCGGTCACGGTGTCCTCGGTCTTGCCGGGGCCGGGGAACTGCGTGTGGGTCTGATGCCAGACCACTGCGAGGTGCGCGCCCACCATGGCCATCAGCAGCAGCGGGATCAGCAGCACGTGCAGGATGTACAGCCGGGGGAGCAGCTCGCTGGAGGGGAACTCTCCGCCGAAGAACAGGAACGCCAGCCAGGTGCCCACGAACGGGATCGAGAGCACGGCCGAGTAGATGATCCTCAGCCCCGTGCCTGAGAGAAGGTCGTCGGGCAACGAGTAGCCGGTGAACCCGGCGCCGATCCCGGCCACCAACAGGGTCACGCCGATCATCCAGCTGATCTCACGAGGCTTGCGGAACGCGCCGGTGAAGAAGACGCGGACGAGGTGCGCCACGAGCGACCACATGAAGACCAGCGCAGACCAGTGGTGGGTCTGGCGCATCACGAGCCCCGCGCGGACCTCGAAGGAGATCCGGAGCACGGACGCGTAGGCCTGGGACACGGGTTGACCCTGGAGTGCGCCGTAGGGCCCGGTGTACGTGGTGGGCTCCGTGGATGCCACGTAGAAGAACGTGAGGAAGATGCCGGTGAGGATCAGCATGGTGAAGCTGTACAGCGTGACCTCACCGAGCAGGAACGACCAATGGCTCGGGAATACCTTGCCGAGGTTCCGCTTGAGGAACGACGCGGCGTCGAGGCGTTCGTCGAGGCCGTCGACCATGCGCCGGACGATCATGGTTCGTTCCAGAAGCTCGGGCCCACCGGGGCGGTGAAGTCGCCGGTAGCGCGAAGGTTGCCCTCCGGGTCGATCTCGATCGGGAGCTGGGGGAGCGGCTTGGGGGCGGGCCCGTACACGGGCTTGGCTCCTTCCAGGACGTCGAACGTGGATTGGTGACACGGGCAACGCAGCTGCTGCACGGCGGCGAGGTAGAGCCCGAGCGGGCACCCGGCGTGCGTGCAGATCTTCGAGTAGGCCACGAGCCCGTCGGGCGCGCCTGCCAGGCGCTCGGGGGGCAGCTTGAGCGTCCCGGGCCTCACGCGGATCAGCACGGCTTGCGAATCTGCCGAGCCTGCGAAGCCCTCGGGGAAGACCGTGATGAACGAGTCGGTCTCCAGGGTTCCCGCGGTGACGTAGCGCCCGTCGGTGGTCACGAGCTTGGCCCCGGGTGTCCACTTGGTGCTGTCCAGGGAATCGCCCGGCGCTCGACCGAGGGAACGGATCGGGAACAAGGCCGCCAGGCCGAGCGCCCCCGCCGCGGCCAGCAGCAATCGCGACAGGAACGTCCTTCGCCGCATCTCCTCGACGCCGGCTCCCATCGTGTCGGCGGCGCTGCGCAGCGCTTCCGGCGATGGCGCGCGATGGCGCGGCTGGGTCTGGTCGGGGAGGTTGGCCATGAGCTTCTTGGCCCAGAGCGCCAGGCCTGCGCCCAGTCCACCCAGGGCCACGGCGAGCAGGCTTCCCTCCGCCTGGGCCTGCCCGCCGGACGCGTACACCGCGAACAACCCGAGGGCCGCCAGGATGGACAGGACGAAGCAGACCGCGATCAAGCGCTCGACCCCGCGAACGTCGTGCGGGGCGCCGCTCATGTCTTGGATCCCGTCAACTTGATCACCAGCAACATGAACCCGAGTCCCAGGACGACCGCGACGAGACCCTCGGCCACCGCGCCGACCCGCCCGAGCTGCACGCCGCCCTCGTCGCCGTTCTCGCGGAGCCACAGCAGGTAGCGCGCCGTGGCGTCGACGTCGGCATCGCTGATCGTGCGCTCGCTGAAGCGCGGCATCACGCCCGGGCCGGTCCTGATCGCCGCGCCGATCTGGGTCGCATCCGCGGCGTAGAGCGAGGGCGCGATCTGTCCGCCGCCCACCGAATCCCCGGAGGCGCCGGCGCCGTGGCACCCGCTGCAGTTGGCGAGGTAGACGCCGGCGCCCCTTGGGAGGTCGCCGTTCTCGGGTCGCACCTGGGGGATCGGCGGGCCGCCGGGGGCGATGGAGCCGACGTAGGCGATGATCGCGTCCATCTGCGTGGGTGTGAACCGCGGCTCTTGGCGGACCGGCTGGGCTCCCGGCACGGACAGCGGCATGCGGCCGGTGGACAGCATGAAGTCGACCGAGGCGGCCCCTACGCCCTGCAAGGAGGGGCCGTTCTGCGTCCCCTGCGCCGTGAGCCCGTGGCAGGTCGAGCAGCCGGCTTCGAACAGCTGCTGCCCCTCACGCAACTGATCGGCCTGCGCGCGGGTCGGGACGGGACGGAACGACCAGGCCACCTGCCCCAGGATCGCGATCAGCAGACCGGCGCGCAGGATCCTCGACAGTAGGCGAGCCTCGGCGCGCACGGTCATGGTCACATCACCTCAGCACGATCAGGGTCAGGAACAGGGCTACCCAGACCCCGTCCACGAAATGCCAGTAATACGTCACGGCGTGCATCCCGTCGACGTCGCCGCCTCGGTACGCGCCTTGCGCGAGTCGCGTGAGCACGACGACCATCAACACGAGCCCGGCCAAGACGTGCAGCCCGTGGAACCCGGTCATCGCGTAATACATCGTGCCGTAGGCGTGGGAGGACACCGAGAAGTCCAGGGTGAGCCAGTCGTAGAGCTCCACACCGAGGAACGCGGCGCCCAGGGCCATCGTGCCGAGCACCCAGCCACGCAGGGCGGCGAACCGTCCTTGCGCGCCTGCACGCAGGCCCCGGTCGAACGTCAGGCTCGAGGTCACCAGCAGCGCGGTGCCGATGATGCCGAGCGGCAGCGACAGTCGAACGCCGGCCGGTGGCCACGGAGAGGTTTCGGACCGCAGACCGAAGTACGCCGCGAACAGTCCGCCGAAGAAGAGCAGCTCGGATGCCAGGAAGAGGATGGTGCCGAACAGGACGCGGGAGGCCCGATCCTCCTGCAGGGGTGCGGTGACCGACGCGTGCGCCATGCCCGGCAAGTTGTAACACGACACCGGCGCTCCTCGTGGCGCACGTTCGGAGGGCGCGCGCCCCGGGACCCGTCCGAAGCGCCGAGCGATGACCCGGCACCTGCGAGGATGCACGCATGATCGCGGTCGTGGTCCCTGCTTCGGGCGGGTCTGGAGCGGTGCTCTCGCGATGGGTGTTCGACCCGGTCACGGTGTTCGCGCTGCTCGCGGCGGCCTCCTTGTATACCGCGGGGATCGTGCGTGTGCGGGGCACGGGTGGCCGCGTCACGCGGGGAGCGATCGCGGCATGGTTCTGCGGACTGGCGGTGCTGGCGCTCGCCCTCGTCTCGCCGGTGGATGCCTACGCCGACGTCTCGTTCACGATCCACATGGTCCAGCACACGTTGCTCACCCTTCTCGCGCCACCGCTGCTCGCGTTGGGCGCCCCGGTGACGCTCGCGCTGCGTGCATCACCGCGGGCGGTGGCCAGAGGGATCGCCGCGGCCTTCGGTGGCCGCGTGGCATCGTTCCTGACCCGCCCGGTCGTGGGGTGGATCTTGTTCGTGACCGTGCCCTACGTCGTGCACTTCTCGCCGCTGTTCGACGCGGCCCTTCGCTCCGACGTGATCCACGCGTGCGAGCACGCCCTGTGGCTCGCCACCGCCCTCGTCTATTGGTGGCCCATCGTGGGACGCGACCCCTCGCCGCATCCCGTCGGCTACCCGATCCGGCTGCTCTCGTTGTTCCTCGCCATGCCGGCGATGTCGTTCCTGGCGGTGGCGATCTACACCGCCCGGGCGCCCCTGTACGCCACGTATGCCTCGCTGCCCGCGCCATGGGGACCCGGGTCGCTCGCCTCTCAGCGAGACGCGGCCACCTTCATGTGGCTGGTGGGCAACCTCCTGATCATGATCGCGATGCTGTTCGTGGCGGCGGCGTGGAAGCGAGACGACGATGCCCGGCAACGGCGCGCCGAGGCCCGCGAGGACGCTCTGGCGGGTGGTTGATTCGGTCCGGAACGGGCCCTACGGTCGCCCACGACGCCGCCGAGCCGCGGCGCGGCGAAAGGGGGAACCGTGCGGCAGATGCAGAACGATCCGTCCGAGTCGTTGAGGGCGCTCGGCCGAGCCTGGGGATGGGTGCTGTTCTTCGGGATCCTCACCCTGGTGGTCGGTGTGCTCGTGGTGGCCGATCCCGGTGGCTCGGTCACCTTCATCGCCGTCGTGATCGGGCTGCAGTTCGTGGTGGCCGGCATCGTAAGGCTTGTCGCGAGCTTCACCGGCGAGGGCGAAGGCCACCGCATCTGGTGGATCCTGCTCGGGATCCTGTCGATCGGGGTGGGCGTCTTCCTGATCAGGCATCTGAATATCACGATCTCGATCCTGCCGGTGATCGTGGGCATCTTCTGGATCATCCAGGGCATCATGGAGTTCTTCGCGGCCCTCGAGCACAAGGAGATGCCCCAGCGGGGCTGGACGATGTTGATGGGGCTGGTGGGGCTGGTGGCCGGGATCGTCGTGGTGTCCTGGCCGATCGAGTCGATCACGCTGCTGGCGTGGGTGCTGGGCCTCTGGTTGGTGTTCTACGGGGCGCTCGTGATCGTGAGCGCGTTCCATGTCCGGAAGCTGGCGACAGCGCCGATCAGATCGTCGGGCTGAGCACGGCGACGGCGTCCACCGTGTAGCCCGCAGCTCGAAGGTGCTCGGCACCTCCGCGGTCGATAGCCAGGATGATGCCGCGGACGTCGGCGCCTGCCTCGGCGAGCACCTCCGCAGCGCGCCGCACCTGGTGGCCGGTCGTGCTGACGTCCTCGATCAGCACGGTGGCCGCGTCGGGCGCGACCTCTCCCTCGACCTGGGCTCGCGTGCCGTAGGCCTTCGCCTGTTTGCGTACGACGGTGATCGGAAGGCCCGTCTCCAGCGCCACGGCGGCCACGAGCAGCATGGCGGCGCCCTCGGGGGCGCCGAGGAGTTGGGTGCCCGCCGGGAGCATGCCGGCCACGTGGCGCGCGAGGTCGCGCAGGAGGTCCGGGCGTGTGAGGAACCGGAACTTGTCGAAGTAGACGCTCGAGCGCTTGCCGCTCGAAAGCACGAAGTCGCCGTGCAGTTCGGACGCCTCCACGAGACGCGTCACGAGGTCCTGGGTCATGGCCCGGTAGCATACGGTCGATGGGTTGGTACCACGCCGTGGGACGTCGGGCGTTCTTTTCGTTGCCGCCGGAGTCCGCCCATCGGGTCGCCGGCTCCTTGCTCGCGCTCCCACTGCCGTGGGCAGCGATCGGGAGCGCCTCCCAGGACCCGCGCCTCGTCACCTCGCTCGCCGGCATCGCGCTGCGCAACCCCATCGGCCTGGCGGCGGGCTTCGACAAGACCTGCGGGCGTCTGGACGCGTTGGGAGCACTCGGGTTCGGCTATGTGGTGGGAGGCACCATCACGCGCGCTGCCCGCGCAGGCAACGCCCGCCCCCGCATCGCGCGCTCGCCCGCGTATCGGTCGATGACGAACGCGATGGGTCTACCGAACCCCGGCGCCGAGCCCGCGGCCGCGCACCTCGCGCACACGCCGGTCGGGCCGGCGCCTCGCGTGGTGAGCGTGGCCGACGAGCACCTCGCCGACGCAGTGTCCTCGCTGGAGCTGCTCGCGCCCCATGCCGACGCCGTGGAGCTGAACGCGAGCTGTCCGAACGTCGCCTGGGGCCGCGACCGCGACCAAGAGACCCATCTGCGTGCGCTCGTCGAGGCGTTCGTCGCGCGCACCGACCGTCCCGTGTTCGTGAAGCTGCCGCCGTTCACGACGGCCAATGAGCGCGAAGCGGTGCTCGCCCTCGCGGGTATATCGCAGGAGGCGGGCGCACGCGCGCTGACCTGTGGGAACACACGTCCGGTCGCCGACGGACGCCTTGCGGGGGGCCGGGGCGGGCTCTCGGGGCGCGCGCTCTGGCCGCAGACCCTCGAGGTGGTAACGGCCGTGCGGGAGGTCACCGGCGCGGAGTTGCCGATCAACGCGTGCGGCGGCGTGTTCACCGACGCCGATGTGCGCACATGCCTGGACGCCGGCGCCACCACGGTGCAGATCTACACCGCGTTGATCTACGAGGGTCCGGGCGTGGTGGGAGCCATCACGTGCGGTCTAGCAAAGCACCTGAGTGAGCGCATCGATCCTTCGTGACGCCTTCCCGACCTTGGCACGATGTCGAAGGCCGCCCGGCGCAACCGACCGCCCTCTTGTGTTGCCGCGGGCTCGCCCGCCGTTCAAGATGGGCGCGGTCTACCAGGGGAAGAGGGGAGCCCGCTTGTCTGGACCTTCCGGAGCGCTGATCGCTGATGCCCGCACGTCGGCTGCAACGGCGGTGCGCCTGGACGGAGTCGTCAAGCGATTCGGCGACGTCGCGGCGGTGGACGGGGTCGACCTCGATGTCGTCGAAGGCGAGTTCTTCTCGATGCTGGGCCCATCGGGATCGGGCAAGACCACCTGCCTGCGGATGATCGCTGGCTTCGAGAAGCCGACGGCCGGCAGGATCCTGCTCGGCGGTGCCGACGTCTCGGGCCTCGCGCCCTACCAGCGTGATGTGAACACGGTCTTCCAGGACTACGCGCTCTTCCCGCACATGACGGTCATGGAGAACGTGGAGTATGGGCTCCGCGTGAAGAAGGTGGGCAGGGACGAGCGCCGGCGCCGGGCGGCCGAGGCGCTCGACATGGTGCGCCTGGATCAGTTCTCCGCCCGAAAGCCCGGGCAGCTCTCCGGGGGTCAGCGCCAGCGGGTGGCGCTTGCCCGCGCGCTCGTGAACCGGCCCAAGGTCCTCCTGCTCGACGAGCCGCTCGGCGCGCTCGACCTGAAGCTCCGCCAGCAGATGCAGATCGAGCTGAAGGACATCCAGCAACAGGTGAGGCTCACGTTCATCTACGTCACGCACGATCAGGAAGAGGCGCTGACGATGAGCGACCGGCTCGCCGTGTTCAACCATGGCCGCGTGGAGCAGGTGGGGACCCCCGCAGAGGTGTATGAGCGCCCTTCCACCGGATTCGTGGCCGGGTTCGTGGGCGTGTCCAACGTGATGGAGGGCGAGCCTGCCCGCCGGATCACCGGCGACCCTCAGGCCATCACGATCCGCCCGGAGAAGATCGCCATGGTGGAGCCGGAACGGCCCGTACCGCCGGACGAGTGCACGGCGACCGGGCACGTGCACGAGGTCATCTACCTGGGCGCTATCACCCGATATCTGGTGACGCTGGACGTGGGCGGCGAGTTGGTGGTGATGCAGCAGAACCTGTCGACGTCCTCGATGGAGGCGCTGCAGGTGAAAGGGCGCGAGGTACGTCTCGTGTGGGAACGCAAGAACAACCGGCCGGTCCAGGCGGCCGCCGGCGCGTTGGAGGACTCGTTGGATCAGGAGGAGGGGCACGGATGAAGCATCTGAGTCGATGGCTCATCGCGTGCGCGGTGCTCGCCATGGTGGCGGCCGCGTGCAGCAACGGCGATAGCGGCAGTGGTGGCGGTGGCGGCGCGGCGAGCATCACGCCGGCGAAGACGTATAGCTCGATCGGGACGACCGAGGGCGAGCTGAACCTCATCGCCTGGCAGGGCTACACGGAGAACGGCACGAACGACCCGAACTACGACTGGGTCACCCCGTTCGAGAAGGACACGGGCTGCAAGGTCACGGTGAAGTACGCGGACACCTCCGACGAGATGGTGACCCTGATGCGTCAGGGAGGCGGCTCGACGTACGACGGCGTCTCGGCCTCGGGCGATGCGTCGAACCGCCTGATCGCGGGCGGCGACGTGGCCGCGGTCGATCCGAGCCTGTTCCCGGGCATGGCCGACGTCATCGCGCCGCTGCAACCCGGCGGCGACCGGACCAAGCAGTACGTCGTGAACGGAGCGCAGTACGGCGTGCCCTACATGTACGGCCCGAACTTCCTGATGTTCAACACCAAGGTCGTGAAGCCCGCGCCCACCAGCTGGGACGTGGTGTTCGAGAGCACGCTGGACGGGAAGCCGAACCCCTACGCGGGCAAGATCACGGCGTTCGACGCCCCGATCTACATCGCCGATGCCGCGATTTACCTCAAGGCCCATCAGCCCGATCTCGGCATCACCGACCCCTATGAGCTCACCAGCCCTCAGCTCGACGCGGCCGTGACCCTGCTGAAGCAGCAGGCAACCATGGTTCCCAAGTACTGGTCGCTCTACACCGACGAGATCGACGGGTTCGTGAACGGCTCGATGGTGGCCGGCACCGCATGGCCGGTGAACCTCAGCTATGCCGAGGTCGACGCGCCCGTCTCGGCCGTCGCGCCCTCCGAAGGGGTTACCGGGTGGCTCGACACGTGGATGATCTCCACGAACGCTCCGCACCCGAACTGCATGCTCGAGTGGATGAAGCACACCCTTGACCCCGACGTGCAGGCTCTGGTGGCTTACTGGTACGGCGCAGCGACGAGCAACACGCAGGCGTGCCCGATCCTGAAGAAGTCGCTCGGCAAGTACGGCGACCAGGTCGACACGCTCCGGTACGGGTTCTGCGGCGACGCGACGTTCCTGAGCGAGATCAACGCCTGGACGACGCCCACGGCCGACTGCGGCGACAGCCGCGGCGCGACCTGCATGGACTACTCCGTCTGGCAGCAGAAGTGGACTGAGATCCGCGGAGCGTAAGGAGAACGAGCACGCAGGCCTCTCGGGGGCCGCGCCGGTCTCGGGCCGGTCCCCGGGAGGTTGTTCCATACGGATTGGGGCGAGCGGTGGCGACGTCGGGTGTGGGAGTGGATCGAGAGGGCGCGAACCGCCTGTCCGCGTACTTCTACCGGCATCGGTGGGTGAAGCTCGCCGGGTTCGTCACGCCCCCGCTCGCCTGGTTCTTCGTCTTCTACCTCGGGGCGCTCGCGGTGCTGTTCGTCTCCGCGTTCTGGCATCTGGATGTCTTCACCGGCAAGATCGTGAAGCAGTGGAGCCTGCAGAACTTCCAGACGCTCCTGCACGATCCGGTGTACCGCACGATCACGATCCGCACCGTCGGGATCTCCCTGGCCGTCACGGTCACCGACGTCATCCTGGCGTTCCCGCTCGCCTACTTCGCGGCGCGCATGGCGTCGGTACGTTCGCGCAACGCGATCCTGATCGCGGTGATCATGCCGCTCTGGGCGAACTACGTCGTGCGGGTGTTCGCCTGGCGGCTGATCCTGTCTCAAGGCGGGTTCCTATCGTGGCTCTTCGGCCTCGTGGGCCTGCATCTGGAGGTGGGGTATACCCAATGGGGTGTCTGGCTCACGTTCGTCTACCTATGGCTCCCGTTCACGCTGCTGCCGATCTACGGCGCGCTCGAACGCGTGCCGGGATCGTTCCTGGAGGCCTCGAGCGACCTGGGGGCCAAGGGCTGGCTCACGTTCCGCCGGGTCGTGTTCCCGATGATCGTGCCTGGGATCGTGGCCGGGTCGATCTTCTCGTTCTCGCTCACGCTGGGTGACTACATCACGCCGCAACTGGTAGGGAACACGCCGTTCATCGGCAAGGTGATCTATGACAGCGTGGGCGTGGCGAACAACGTCCCGTTCGCGGCCGCCTACGCGCTGGTGCCGGTGGCCGTGATGGCGGTGTACATGCTCATCGCGAAGCGCATGGGTGCGTTCGAGGCCCTCTAGGAGGAACCGGCGTGGAGTCGAGGTTCGCACGCGTGCTCATCGGGATCGGATCGGTGTTCACGCTGCTGTTCCTCTACGTGCCTCTGGCGTTGGTGTTCGTGTACGCCTTCAACAACCGGATCGGTGTGAAGTGGCCGATCGACTCGTTCACCACGAAGTATTGGTCACAAGCCTTGCACAACAGTGACCTCGCCTCGGCCCTTCAGAACTCGCTCGTCATCGCGTCGGTCGCGACCGTGGTGGCGCTGATCCTGGGAAGCCTGGCGGCGTTCGCCGTCCATCGCTTCCGCTTCTTCGGTAGGAACGGCGTGTCGCTTCTCTTGCTCCTGCCGATCGCGATGCCGGGCATCGTCACGGCGATCTCGCTCAACGCCACGATCAACAGCTTCGGGCTCAAGTTCAGCCTGTACACGATCATGATCGGGCACATCACGTTCTGCATCGTGGTGGTCTACAACAACGTTGTCGCCCGCCTGCGGCGCACACCCACTTCGCTGATCGAGGCCTCGCAAGACCTAGGCGCCGGCGGCTGGCAGACGTTCCGCTACGTGACCTTTCCCGCGATCCGCACCGCGCTGATCGCGGGCGCGCTCTTGGCGTTCGCTCTCTCGTTCGATGAGATCGTGGTCACGAACTTCACCTCGGGCTCTGAGCTCACGATCCCCAAGTTCATCTACAACAACGTGCGGCTGCCACGGAACCGTCCGATCGTGAACGTGGTGGCGGTGCTCGTGGTGCTGGTGATGTTCATCCCGGTGTACATCGCGCAGCGGCTCGCGGGCGGAGGTCGTGAGGACGCACCGTCGATCCGGCGTGAGGGACCGACCGACGTCGTGACGGCGGCAGCCGTGGCGCAGGCGGGTTCGACGTCCGCCGTCTAGAGGTACTGCCCGCCGCGGATCTGGCCGTCCTGGGGCGTCTGGGGCTCGCCGGGAACGAGGCCACCGGGAAGCCCGCGCCGGCGCAGTTCCTCGAACTGGGCGCGAGCGGCGGCCTGCTGGGAGAACATCGCGGCCTGGATACCGTGGAACAGCCCTTCCAGCCAGCCCACCAGCTGCGCCTGGGCCACGCGGATCTCCGACTCTGTGGGCACCCCTTCCAGCGGCGGCGCGAGGTCCGATAGTTCGTCCTTGAGGTCGTCGGACAGCACCTGGGAAAGCTCGCCTACGGCCCGCTGGTAGATGTCGGCGAGGCGCTTGCGACCGGGCTCATCGAGCGAGGTTTGGCGGGTCTCCTCCAGCAGCTCGCGCACCATGCCCGCGATGCGCAGCAGCTTGGCGGGCTCCGTGATGGTCTCACCGGCCGGCGCCGCGGGAGCCTCGGGTTCGGACTGGGGCTCGACGGGAACGGCGTCCACCACGTCGGACTGAGGCGCGTCGGGATCCATGCTCATGCGCTCCAACCTAGCACCCGGCACGTGGTGCCCGTGAAGCTCATGCGGACGCTTCCCGTCTGTTGAGGTTTCGGATCAGGAGAGCCTCGGCGAGCGCGAGCTTCTGCACGTCGGCAAGCTCCACGCTCTCATCCAGGGAGTGCCAGTTGGACCGTTCGTCACCGGCCCCCCAGATCAGCACCGCGATGCCGGGGAAGGTCTCGGCGAGCATCGGTACGAGCGGGATCGAGCCGCCGCTGCCGATCTCCAGGACGTCGCGGCCGAAGGCCTCGGCAAGGGCCGCTTTGGCCGCCATGTACGCGGGCGTGCCGGTGTCGACGAGGTAGCCCATGCCCGCCTCGTTCGCCTCGATCTCGACCTGGACGCCCCAGGGGGCCGCAGCGCGCAGGTGCGCCACCAAGGCGTCGCGCGCCGCGTCCGCGTGCTCGCCCGGCGCCAAGCGCAGCGAGATCCGGGCGCTCGCCTCGGGCACGAGCTGGTTGGACGAGGCGGCCACCGCCGGGGCGTCGAACCCGAGCACCGCCACCGCGGGTTTGGACAGCAACCGGTCCGCGAGCGTGCCCGTGCCGATCATCTCTACGGAGTCCAGTACGCGGGACTCGGCCCGCAGCTCGTCCTCGGGAACCTGCTTCCCGGGCCAGGTGAACGAATGCAGTCCGTCGATCGCGACGTCGCCTCTGTCGTCATGGAGCGTGGCGACGATCCTGCAGAGGGCCGTGATCGCGTCAGGGATCGGGCCGCCGTAGGCCCCGCTGTGCTGGGCGATCGGGAGCACGCGCACGGTGATCTTGCAGTCCGTGACGCCGCGCAGGCTCGTCCCGATGGTGGGCACACCGGTCCGATAGTTGCCGCCGTCGGCGATCACCGCGATGTCGGCCCGCAGGAGGTCGCCCTGTCCCCGCACGAGGTCGGGGAGGTGCTCCGTGGAGCACTCCTCCTCGCCCTCCACCACGACCTTGACCGTGACGGGGAGCGCGGCGCCTTCATGCGCACCCAGGGCGCGCAGCGCGGCCGCGTGCACGGCGATGCCGCTTTTATCGTCGGCCGAGCCCCGGCCGTAGAGGCGCCCGTCGCGCACCACGGGCTCGAACGCAGGACTCCGCCAGGCCCGGGCGTCCCCCTCGGGTTGCACGTCGTGGTGCGCGTAGAGCAACACGGTCGGAGCGCCCTCGGGTCCAGAGATCTCGCCGAAGACGGCGGGGTGACCGCCCTCCAGCTCGATCAGGCGGACCCCGGGCACGCCGGAGGCCGTGAGGATGGCGCGGGTGAGCTCCGCTGAGGCGCGGACGTGCGCCGGGTCGAACCCGGGGTAACCCACGGAAGGGATCGCCACCAGGCGGGAGAGCTCGTCGATCGTCTGCGCCATGCCGTCGGCGACGCGCCGGACGAGGTGGTTGGTGTCCATGGCGAGGGACGATACCGCGCCGAAGCCGTCGCTAGGGCGAGAGACGCTCGATCGTCCAGCCGCCGGCGCTTGAAGGCTCCCGCGTGAACCGGAACCGATCGTGGAGGCGGTGTTGACGTCCCTGCCAGAACTCGATCGAGTCCGGATGCACCAGGAACCCGCCCCAGTGTGGCGGCCGGGGCACGTGTCCCGGGAACCGCTCGGCCATCTCGGCGACCCGGGCCTCCAACGCTTCCCGGCCCGTGAGGACCTCGCTCTGGTGCGAGGCCCAGGCACCCAGCTGCGCTTCCCGCGGCCGCGTAGCGAAGTACGCGTCGGACTCCTCGGCCGAGGTTCGATTCACGGGTCCCCGCACGTGCGCCTGGCGGTCCAGCTCCTTCCACAGGAATACGAGGGCCGCGTGTGGATTGGCGGCGAGCTGACGGCCCTTGGTGCTGTCGTAGTTCGTGAAGAACTCGAAGCCCTGCTCGTCCACACCCCGCAACAAGACGTGGCGCACGGACGGACGGCCGTCGACGTCCGCCGTGGCCACGGCCATCGCGTTGGGCAGCGTCACGCCAACTGCCTCCGCATCGGCGAGCCAGGTGCGGAACTGACGGAGCGGGTCCTCCAGGAGATCGTCGCGGTCCAGCGGACGGTCCTCGTGGAAGCCACTGGGTGCCTGCATGGTCCTCGGATCGGTCATCGGGTCGGTCTTCCGGGTCGGTCGTCCGGTCGGGTTGTTGGGGGGACATGGTGCGGCCTGGGGTGCCCCCGGCAGGACTCGAACCTGCGCTTCCGGCTCCGGAGGCCGACGCTCTATCCGCTGAGCTACGGGGGCGTAGCCGTCCGGAGTCTAGCAACGCCTGCCCGGGCGCCCTTCGGGGGCCGGTATCCTCGGGATCATGGCCGAGGATCCGCGCGTGCTGCTCGTCGACGACGACCCGGCCATGCTGCGCCTCCTCGAAGTCAACTTCCGCTTGGCCGGCTTCGCCGTGGAGACGGCCTCGCGCGGTGACGACGCGGTGGCGCATGCGATCGCCGCTCCGCCCGATGTCCTGGTCCTCGACGTGATGATGCCCGGACTCGACGGCTATCAGGTCGGCGCCCGACTCCGGCGCGAAACATCGATGTCGGGGACGCCCATCGTGTTCCTCACGGCCCGATCGATGGACGATGACCGCGAGAAGGGCGAGGCGCTCGGGGGCGTGGACTACCTCACCAAGCCGTTCGATCCACAGGATCTCGTGGCCACGGTGCAGCGGCGGCTGCGGTCGCAGGACTCCCCATGAACATCGAGCAACTCCTCACGGACTGGCTGGGCGCGGGCCTCGCGGCGGCGGCGCCGCGGCTGGGGCTGGATCCCGCCGCCCTGCCATCGCCCGAGCTGCTCGCGCCCAAGCAGAAGGACCACGGGGACTTCGCGACGAACGTGGCGCTCGCGCTGGCCCAGCCCGCCGGCAAGCCCCCGCGAGAGGTCGCCCGGGCCCTCGTGGACGCCCTGGCTCCGGCCGCATTCGTCGAGAAGGTCGAGATCGCCGGGCCCGGGTTCCTGAACGTGTTCACCACCGACGACTGGCTCCACGAGGCCCTGCGCACCGTGGCCGCGAACGGCGCGGGCTACGGCCATGCCGAGCCCACCGGGCAACGCGTGCAGGTGGAGTTCGTGAGCGCCAACCCCACCGGGCCGCTGCACGTGGGACACGCGCGGAACGCCGCGCTCGGGGATGCGCTCGGGCGCCTCCTGGAGGCGGCGGGCCACACGGTGGAACGCGAGTACTACTTCAACGACGCCGGCCGCCAGATGGACCGGTTCGCCGCCTCGCTCGAGGCGCGCTACCTGCAGGTGGTGGGCCGTGATGCTCCGATGCCCGAGGAAGGTTATCTCGGCGCGTACCTGGTGGATCTGGCGCGGGAGATCGTGGCCGAGCACGGCGAAGTGTTCGCCGACCTCCCGCCCCAGGAGCGTCGGGCCGCGGTCCTCGCGGAGGGCTCGCGGCGCACCCTGGCGGGCATCGCGCTCACGCTGGAGCGATTCGGCGTTCGGTTCGACGTCTTCTTCTCCGAGGCCGAGCTCGAGCGCAAGGGGGAGATCGCGGCGGCGGTGCAGCGCCTGCGTGAGGCGGGCTATGCCTACGACGACGAGGGCGCCGTCTGGTTCCGCTCCACCGCGTTCGGGGACGACAAGGATCGCGTGATCGTGCGGGCCACCGGGACGCACACCTACTTCGGGGCGGACTGCGCCTACCTGATCGACAAGGCCTCGCGCGGCTTCGACCGGATGATCTACGTCTGGGGCGCGGACCACTTCGGCACCATCGCGCGGGTCAAGGGCGTGGCTACCGCGCTCGGGCTCGATGCCGAGGCCGTGGAGATCGTGCTGTATCAGTTCGTGGCGTTCCGGCGCGGGGGGGAGGCCATGAAGATGAGCAAGCGCGCCGGCACGATCGTGACCCTCGACGAGCTCATCGACGAGGTGGGTGCCGACGCCGCGCGCTTCACGCTCCTGTCGTCCTCCAACGACTCGGCGATGAACTTCGACATCGAGGCCGTGAAGCAGCAGACGATGGAGAACCCGGTGTACTACGTGCAGTACGGCCACGCGCGCATCGCAAGCATCCTGCGCGAGGCCGCCGCACGTGGGGTGAGCCTCGCACCGGTGATCGAGGCCGACCTCGGCCGCCTGTCGACCGACGCCGAGGTCGCGTTGCTGCGCGCGCTCGCGGACGCTCCGGGGCTGATCGAGCTCGCCGCGCGCCAGCGCGCGCCCCACCGTCTGACGCACGCGGTGCAGGACCTCGCCGGACGGTTCCATCGCTTCTACACCGAGTGCCCGGTCCTGTCCGATGATGCCGAGCTCACCCAGGCGCGACTCTGGCTCTGCGCCGGCGCGAAGCAGGTGATCGCCAACTACCTGATGCTGCTGGGCGTGTCGGCTCCGGAGTCCATGCATCGAGCGGATGCGGAACGAGCGCATGGCTGAGCCCGCCCGTTCCACCCAACGTGCGGAACCGGCTCGCGAGACGGCGCGGCCGGGCACGCCCTGGCCGGCCTCGGCCCGGCTCGGTCCTGACGGGCTCACGGTGGCCGGGATCGCGGCGTCCTCGCTCGCCGACCGGTTCGGCACGCCCCTGCTCGTGGTGGACGAGGACGACCTGCGGGCGCGCTGCCTCGCTGCCTCGCGCGCCGCGCCGCGGGTGCTCTTCGCGGTCAAGGCGTTCACAAGCCACGCATTGATCCGGATCGCGCTCGGGGAAGGACTCGACCTGCTGGCGGCCACGGGCGGAGAGGTTCAGGCGTGCCTGCGCGCGGGCGCGCCCGCCTCGCGCATCGCGCTTCACGGCAACAACAAGTCCGACGAGGAGCTCACGCTCGCGGTGCGGGCCGGGCTGTCGCTGGTGATCGTCGACGGCCCCGAGGAGCTGGCTCGTCTCGACGCCATCGCGCGCGCCCAGGACCGCGTGCAGCCGGTGCTTCTGCGGGTGATCCCGGACGTTCGCGTGCAGACGCACGAGGCCATCGCCACCGGGCAGGTGGCCTCGAAGTTCGGCACACCGCGCGCGGATGCCTTCGATGCCGCGTGCGTGGCGGCCGGGCTCCCGGGCGTGCGCTTCGATGGGCTGCACACGCACATCGGCTCTCAGGTGCAGTCTGCCGAGCCGTACCTGCAAGCCCTCGACGTGCTGCTCGAGCTCGTGGCGCGTCTGGGCGACGACGCGGGCGTCATGGTAGGCACCCTGGACCTGGGGGGCGGGTTCGCCGTGACGTACGTGGACGAGGAGGGGCTGGTGCCGTCCGAGGTGGCCGGCGCCCTCGCCGCCAGGCTGGGGGAACGGTGCGCCGCCCTGGCGCTCCCGGTCCCCCAGCTGATCGTCGAACCCGGGCGCTCGCTCGTCGCCAACGCCGTCGTCACCGTGTATCGCGTGGGGGGTGTCAAACGCGCGGGCGGGCGCATCTTCGCGGCGGTGGACGGGGGGATGTCGGACAATCTTCGACCCATGCTCTACGGGGCGTGCTTTACCGCGGCGCCTGCGGGACCCAGGCGCGCAGGCGCCTCAGAGGAACTCGTCACGGTGGTGGGCAAACATTGCGAATCGGGCGATGTCCTGGCGCAGGACGTATCGCTGCCCGCGGATCTGCAGCGCGGCGACCTGCTCGCGTTTGCCGCCACCGGCGCCTACACCTACGGCATGGCGAGCGTGTACAACCGCGTGGGCCGTCCGGCCGTGGTGGGCGTGCGCGAGGGCAAGGCCTCGCTCTGGCTCCGCCGCGAGGACGTCTCGGACATGGACCGGCTCGAGACGGGGGCCTTCCGGGATGTGCCCACGCGTGCGGAGCCTCCCGAAGGCGTGACGGTGCGTCCGGCCACACCCGCCGACGCCGGTCCCTTCATGGCGTTCTGGCGCGCGATCGTGGCCGAGGGGCGGTACGTGCGCAGCGAGCGCGTGACCCATCCCGCGCGCGTGTATCGGCGCCGTTTCCGGCATCCCTGGACCGATCGCGATGCCCAGATCGTGGCCGTGCAGGGCGAGCGGGTCGTGGGCCACGTGTTCATCCAGCGCGAGGCGCATCCGGTGACGCGCCATGTCGCCACGCTCGGGATCGCGGTGGCCGGCGACCTGCGAGGCACGGGCGTGGGCTCCGCGTTGATGGCCGAGGCGTTGCGGTGGGCGCGCGGCGCCGGCGTTGAGAAGCTCGTGCTGTCGGTCTACCCCCACAACACCGGCGCCGTCGCGCTGTACCGCAAGTTCGGGTTCCTGGACGAGGGCAGGCTCGCGGGGCAGTCGCACAAGTCCTACGGTTACGAGGACGAGATACTCATGGGCTCCTGGATCGGACCGAGCCAGAACGAGGGCCAGAAAGAGGAAACGCGACCGTCATGACCGAGCGCACGCTCCGGGTGGGGCTCCTGGGCTGTGGCAACGTCGGCGCCGCGGTGATCCGGGTGCTGCACGAGCACGCCGACGACATCGCGATGCGCGCGGGCTGCCGGCTCGAGGTGACGCGCGTGGCCGTGCGCGATCCGAGCCGCGAGCGCGGGGTCCCGCTCGAGCGGGCGGCGTTCACCCACGACCCCGGCGCGGTGGTGGACGACCCGGCGATCGACATCGTGTGCGAGCTGATCGGCGGGATCGACCCGGCGCGCGACCTGATCCTGCGGGCGTTCTCGCACGGGAAGTCGGTCGTGACCGCGAACAAGGAGCTCCTCGCGAACGAGGGCAAGGAACTGTTCGAGGCGGCCGAGATCGCTGGGCTCGATCTGTACTTCGAGGCCTCGGTGGCCGGCGGTATCCCGTTGATCCGGCCTCTTAAGGAATCGCTCAGCGGCGAGCGCATCAGCCGGATCCTCGGCATCCTGAACGGCACCACCAACTACATCCTCACGCGGATGTCCGAGCGTGGCTGGACCTTCCAGGACGCCCTGACGCAGGCCCAGCAACTCGGCTTCGCCGAGGCCGACCCCACCGCCGACGTAGAGGGCATCGACGCCGCCGCCAAGTGCGCGATCTTGGCTTCCATCGCGTTCAACACACGCGTGGTGGCCGCCGACGTCTACCGCGAGGGCATCACGAGCGTCACCGCGCTCGATATCACCGACGCCGCGCGCATGGGCTACTGCGTGAAGCTGCTCGCGATCGCGGAGCTCGAAGACGGTGAGGTCTCGGTGCGGGTGCACCCCGCCATGATCCCGCTCGCCCATCCGCTCGCGAGCGTGCGCGACGCCTTCAACGCCGTGTTCGTGGAAGGCCCGAGGATCGGGCAGCTGATGTTCTACGGGCGCGGCGCCGGAGGCGATCCCACGGCGAGCGCCGTGGTGGGCGATCTGGTGACGCTCGCGCGTCACCGGATCTCGGGCGCGAGAGGCGTGGGCTGCACGTGCGCGCTCGATCGGCGCATCCGTTCCATGGACGGCACGCGCGGCCAGTACTACCTCAACCTGCACGTGGAAGACCGGCCGGGCGTGCTTGCGGAGATCGCCGATCGATTCGGCCGCAACGGTGTCTCGATCGAGCGGGTCTGGCAGGAGGGTGCCGCCGAGGAAGCCACGCTCGTGTTCATCACGCACCGCGCGCAGGAGGGTGCCCTCCAGAAAACCGTGCAGGAGCTTCGGAAGCTGTCCGCGGTGCACGCCGTCGCGAGCCTGCTCCGCGTGGAGGGCGAGGAGTCGTGAGCGAAGGCGCGGTGCACGGCACCGGTAGTCTGGCTCAGACTACCGGTGTCGGTGCGCATCAATGGCGCGGCCTTATCGAGGAGTACCGGGACCGCCTGCCCGTCACGGCGGCCACGCCCGTCGTCACGCTCCGCGAGGGTGGCACGCCGCTCGTGCGCTCCGAGGCCCTGAGCGCCGACACCGCCTGCGACGTCTGGCTCAAGTACGACGGCGCGAACCCCACGGGCTCCTTCAAGGACCGTGGGATGACCATGGCCATCAGCAAGGCGGTGGAGGAGGGCTCAAAGGCCGTGGTGTGCGCCTCGACCGGAAACACGTCGGCCAGCGCCGCCGCCTATGCGGCCAAGGCGGGTCTTACCTGCGCGGTGCTGGTGCCCAAGGGCAAGGTCGCGATGGGCAAGATGGCACAGACCCTCGTGCACGGCGCACGCATGCTCGAGGTCGAGGGCAACTTCGACGCCTCGTTCGAGCTCGCGCAGGACCTCGCGAGGCACTACCCGATCACGCTCGTCAACTCCGTCAATCCCTACCGGCTCCAGGGGCAGAAGACGGCGGCCTTCGAGATCTGCGACGCGCTGGGCCGCGCGCCCGATGTGCACTGCGTGCCGGTGGGCAACGCCGGGAACATCTCGAGCTATTGGATGGGGTATGGCGAGTACCTCACCGACGGTGTGATCCACGAGCCGCCGCAGATGATGGGGTTCCAGGCCCAAGGCGCGGCGCCGATCGTGCGCGGCGAGCCCGTGAAGGATCCTCGAACGATCGCCACCGCGATCCGCATCGGGAACCCGGCGTCCTGGGGCAAGGCCGTGGACGCCGCCGCCCAGTCCGAGGGAGGCATCTACGCCGTCACCGACCGGGAGATCCTCTCGGCATACCGGCGCGTGGCGCGTGAGGGACTGTTCGCGGAGCCGGCGAGCGCCGCCAGCGTGGCCGGCCTCCTGCGCCTGCACGCCGAGGGCAAGCTCCCGGCGGGGGCCACCGTCGTGTGCGTGCTGACCGGCCACGGGCTCAAGGATCCCGAGTGGGCGATCGCCGGTGCGGCGCACCCCACCGTGGTGCCCGCGGATCCTGCGGCGGTCGCGGCCGAGCTCGGGCTGTAACCGATGCGCCTCACCGTGCGCGTGCCGGCCACCTCGGCCAACCTGGGACCGGGGTTCGACTGCTTCGGACTCGCGCTGGACCTGATGAATGCGTTCACGGTGGATACAGATGGCGAGCCCGGTGTGACCTGGGAGGGGGAGGGAGCCGAGGAGCTTCCCATCGACGGCAGCGACATGACCTCTCGGGCGATGGCGTTCGCAGCGACCGAGGCGGGCGGAAGCCTGCCCCCGCTCCACCTCCACGGCGTGAACGCCATCCCGCTCGAGCGGGGCCTCGGTTCCTCTTCCTCGGCGGCCGTCGCGGGCGTGATGCTCGCCGCCCACCTGCTGCACCCTCACGCGAGCAAGCAATCCCGGCTGTTCCATCTCGCCACGCGCCTCGAGGGTCACCCCGACAACGCCGCGGCCGCGATCTACGGGGGATTCACGCTCGCGCCGCAGGACGGGCCGGTGGTGCGGCTGGAGCCTCACCTTTCGCTGCGACCGGTGGTGCTGATCCCCCACACACTGCGGCTGTCCACGGCCGAAGCGCGCAGGGCGCTCGTCTCCTCGGTCCCGCGCCAGGATGCCGTCTACAACGTCTCGCACGCGGCCGTGATGGTGGTGGCGCTCACGCAGCGTCCGGAGTTGCTGCCGATCGCCCTTCGCGATCGGCTCCATCAGGACGCGCGCCTCGCCCTGATCCCCGAAGTGCGCGACGTCTTCGACACGATCGCATCCTCGGGCGTGCCGGTGGCCCTCTCGGGAGCGGGGCCGGCCCTGCTAGCCTTCGACGCCGATGGCGCGCCGGTCCCCGATCCGGGTGAGGGCTGGCGGGTGCTCCGACCTGCGGTGCGGGCCGAGGGCGCGCAGCTCAGCGAGGGATAGCGCCGCTCAGCGCGTGCACGGGCCCGTGCCCACGGCGATCTGCGCGCTCCGCGCGCCGCGCACGAACGGCCGCACGTCCGTGGCGGCGATCGCGTAGCCCACGCCGTCGTCCGTTGCGGAGCTCGCGAACACCACGCCGGCCACCCGTCCGCTCCGGAGCACGAACGGCCCGCCGCTGTTGCCGTGGCGGACGTTGGCCTGGATCTCATACAGGCGGCGCGCCACCAGGCGCCTGCCGTAGATATCTCGGCCCACGGGAGAGAACACCTGGCGCACCGCCGCGCCGCTCCCGCGAAGGGGTCCCCCCAAGGGATAGCCGAGCACGGCGCCCCCGGTTCCCCGCGCCACCTCGGAGCCTGTGAACGCGAGCGCTGGGGCCGTCAGGTCGGGCACCCGCAGCAAGGCCAGGTCGATCCCGGGGTCGAACGCCACCACCCGGGCGTCGAGATCGGCCGCCGCACCGTGCACCCATTGCCGCGTGGTCCCGGCCACCACATGCGCGTTGGTGAGCACGTACCCTCGCTCGATCACGAAGCCGCTGCCTTGGTTGAGGTAGCCTGCGGAGCAGCCGTCGCCCAGGACTTCGAACGTGCTCCCCGCCGCCGCGCGGTAGGCGGCGCGGGCCTGGGCCCCGCTCGGCGGTGGCACGGGTTCGGCCGGAGCCGGAGGGAGCCCCGCGAACACGTCGGGGAATCCCAGCAGGGCAAGGACCCGCTGCGTCTCGCCCAGGAGCGAGGGGGGCGCCGGCATGACGGCGTCGAGACCGCGCACGATCTGCGAGTCCCGGATCCCGCGGGCGAGCTCCGCACCGAGACGAGCGAGCCCGCGATCGCGTCGGCCCGCCGCAACGGTGACCCGTGCGTTCGCGCACGCACGCGACTTCCCACGAGCCAGCCGAGCAGGTTCCCGACGGCGCCGCCCAACAAGACCGTGCCGATCACGAGGGCGATCTGCGCCATGGGATCGTGGCCGAGCGCGGCGATCCGCGGTGCGACGCTCGCCCCTGCGATCACCCCGAGGCCCAAGCCCAGGAGCCCGATCAGCTGCAGCACAGCGCCTCGCCGGTACCCGCCGATCACGGAGATCACGAGCAGCACTGCGAGGACCACGTCGAGCCATCTCACAACCTGGGTATCGTCCCATGCACCAGGCAGGCGAGGGGGAGCAGAGCGATGGGCGAGTTGCAGGGCCGCGCAGCGCTGATCACGGGCGGCACCACGGGACTGGGCCGCGCGATCGCCGAGGCATACCTGCGCGAGGGCGCCGACGTGGTCGTGACGGGCCGGGACGAGGCCCTCGGCGCGCGGGCCGAGTCCGCGCTCGGATCCATCGGCAGGGCGCGGTTCTGTCGAGCCGACGCCGCCGATGCAGCGCAGATCGAGGCCTCGGTGCGCGAAGCCCTCGTGTTCCTGGGTGGGCTCGACATCCTCGTCAACAACGCCGGCATCGGTGTCGCGGTCACGGCGCTCGCCACACCGATGGATGACTTCGACCGCGTGATGAACGTGAACGTACGTGGGTACTTCCGCTATGCGCAGGTGTGCTTCGCGCACCTGGAGGAGCGCGGTGGTTGCATGATCCACATCGGCTCGGACGCCGGCGTCCTGGGCGAGGTGGACATCGGGGTGTACTCCGTCTCCAAGGCGGCCGTGCACATGCTCTCCAACGTCCTGGCGGTGGAGGGCGGGCGGCGCGGGGTGCGCTCGAACGTCCTGGCTCCGGGTGATATCGAGCCGGGCATGCGCCACATGGGTCCTCCCGGCGATCCCGACCGGGCCGAGGACGACCCTTCCCTCTGGGCCGTGCCACCGGTCGGGCGCGTCGGCCGGGCCAAGGACGTTGCCGAGGCGGCGGTCTATCTGGCCTCGGACCGTGCCTCGTTCGTGAACGGGGTGAGCCTGCTGCTCGACGGCGGGATGCGCGCCGCGCTCGGGGCGGCCACCCCGCCGCCTCAGAACACGCCCTGAACGGAGCCTCGCCCGGCCGCCCCCCGGCTAGAATGATGCTTCGTGGTCACGATCGCGCACATCTCCGATCCGCACGTGGGTTCCCCGTTCTTCGTGCCCAACCTCATGAATCGCGTCATCAAGGAGCTCAATGAGCTGGAGCCCGATGCGGTGGTATGCACCGGCGACCTCACCACCGATGGATACCGCCAGGAATACAAGAACTGGGTGGCCTACGCCGAGCGGATCCGGGCCCCGATCCACACGGTGCCCGGCAACCACGATTCTCGTAACGTCGGATACCTGCACTTCGAGGACCTGGTGGGCCCGCGCATGTGGTGCGTGGATGTCCAGGGCGTGCGGATCGTCGGGATCGATTCCAGCGAGCCGGATCTCAACGAGGGCAAGGTGGGTCGCGTGCACTACGACTGGATCCGGCGCCAGTTCAGCGAACCCGCCGACCTGAAGGTCCTGGCGTTGCATCATCACCTGCTGCCGATCCCGGGCACCGGGCGCGAGCGCAGCACGGTGATGGACGCGGGGGATCTGCTCGAGGTGTTGATCCACGCCGGCGTGCATGTCGTGCTCTCCGGCCACAAGCACGTGCCCTACGTCTGGCGCCTGGAGCGCATGTACGTCGCCAACGCCGGAACGGTGTCCTCCCTGCGGGTCCGCGGCTACACCAAGCCCTGCTACAACGTGTTGGAATTCGACCGTGGCCAGGTCAAGATCCGGCGCAAGTTCCCGTTCGGGGACGACACCGTGATGGCGCACTTCTCCCTGACGGGTGAGCAGTTCCACCGCGAGCACGAGCTGCCGGTGCAGGAGCGCACCGTGCCCGTCAGCGATTAGATCGAGTCTCGCTCGCTTCCACCACAACCGACATCCACGAGAGGGGATCCTTCGCCGATGCGCACGCTCGTGCTCGTCGACGGCGAGCACTACCCGCCCGTGACGCGCTGGGCGATCGCCACGGCGCGGGACAGGGGGCACGACGTCGTGGGTGCGTTGTTGGTGGGTGGCATCGAGAAGATCGACCCTAGGGCCACCCCCGAGCTCGGGGTGCCCACGCGGCTGGCGGGGTCCGAGCGGATGGCGTCTTTGGCCGAGGCGATCGAGGCGTTCACGCCGGAGGCGGTGCTGGACCTGTCCGACGAGCCGATCCTGGGCTACCGCGAGCGCATGGAGCTCGCGGCGGTAACCCTTGCTCGCGGCCTGCCCTATCTGGGCGCCGATTTCCGGCTCGATCCGCCGATCGACGGCCCGCGTCTGGCCGCGCCGACGGTCGCCGTGATCGGGACCGGAAAGCGCACGGGCAAGACTGCCGTCGCCGGAGCCCTCGCGCGCCTTGCCGCCCGGCGTGGACTCGACCCGGTCGTGGTGGCGATGGGCCGAGGAGGCCCGTCCGAGCCTCAGGTGGCCGAGGCCGGCACCGTGGATCTCGACCGGCTCGTCGCTCTGGTGCGCGCGGGCGAGCATGCCGCGAGCGACTACCTCGAAGACGCCCTCACCACCGGTGTCACCACGATCGGTGCTCGGCGCGCGGCCGGCGGGCTCGCGGGTGCGCCCTACGTCACCAACGTCCGCGAGGCCGCCGAGCTTGCCGTGGCGCACGGTACGGGGCTGGTGATCCTCGAGGGCAGTGGCTCATCCGTGCCGACGGTGCCCTGGGACGCGGCGGTGCTCGTGGTCCCCGCGAATGTGCCCGCCGAATACCTCGGTGGCTATCTCGGTCCATACAGGCTCTTGTTGTCCGACCTCGCGGTTGTTACCATGGCAGCTAGCCCAGCTGCTGGGCCAGAGAACCTCTCCGCACTCCGTCCTCACCTCCGGCGCTACCTCGGTGACGATCGGTACGTGGTGACCGACTTCATCCCAGTGCCATTGGCGGACGTTCGGGGCAAGCGGGTGTTCTTCATCACCACGGCTCCCGGTGCGGTGGCCTCGAGCCAGGCCGCGCATCTCGGATCCGCGCACGGGTGCACGGTGGTGGGGTGGAGCGCCCGGCTCGCAGATCGGGCGGGGCTCGCAGAGGATCTCGACGCGGCGCAGGACTACGAGGTCCTCCTCACGGAGCTGAAAGCCGCCGCCGTCGACATCGGCGTCGAGCGGGCGCTCCGCCGGGGGGCGGAGGTCGTGTTCGTGGACAACCGCGCGGTGCTGGTACAGGGACAGGGGGACCTCGACACCGCGCTCGGGGAAGTCATCGATCGCTCGTTGGAACGAGGCAGACGGTGAGTCAGAAGGAACCCAAGGAACCGCATATCGTGATCTCTGATCGCGACCCCGGCCTGCCCTTCTCGAAGGGACTGATGGCCTCGCAGGTCATGGTCACCGGGCTCTCGCCCTTCCGCGCCTATCAGGTGGCCGAGGCGGTGGAAGATCGGCTCCGCGAGCAAGGGGCGTCCTCGCTCACCACCGCGGAGCTGTCCGGGATCACCCTCGAGCTGATCCGTGAGCTGCACGGCGAGCGCTACGCGAAGAACTTCGTGCGCTGGCGGGATGTGGAGAACCTGGACGTCCCCCTCGTGATCCTGATCGGGGGAGCCACGGGCGTGGGCAAGTCGACCATCGCGACGCAGCTCGCGGCGCGCCTGGGGATCGTGCGCGTCGTGGCCACGGACGCGATCCGTGAAGTCATGCGCTCGATGCTCTCGCCGGAGCTGATGCCCACGCTGCACACCTCAAGCTTCCAGGCGGATACGGCGCTGCGCGAACCGCCCTCCAAGTCGGCCGACGCGCTCATCCTCGGGTTCCGCGAGCAGACGGCGGCCGTCTCCGTGGGCATCAACGCGTTGATCGAGCGAGCGGCCATGGAGGGAACGAGCATCATCATCGAGGGCGCGCACGTCGTGCCGGGGTTCTTCGACGTAGAGTCCTACGGCGACCGGATCGTGGCGGTGCCGTTCCTGATCGGCGTGGAGGACGAGGAGCGGCACCTCACTCACTTCGCCGCGCGCGAGGATGCCGTGGCCTCGCGGCCGGCGCGCCGCTACGCGGACGGATTCGACAAGATCCGCAAGCTGCAACGCTGGGCCAAGAGCCAAGCCCTGTCCCACGGGGTGCCCATGATCCCCAACTACAGCTTCGACCAGTCGATCGCCGCGGTGATCGACCTGGTGATGGAGCGCGCCACCGCGCGCGCAGCAGAACTGCACGCAGCCGAACCGCGGGAGGCCGAGCTGGCCCCCGCCGAGACCGAAGGGACGCCCGCATGAAACTGTTCCTGGACACCGCCGACATCGAGGAGATCCGAGAGATCAACCGCTGGGGCGTGCTCTCTGGCGTCACCACGAATCCTTCGCTGGTGGCCCGGGAGGGCCATGACCCCGACGCGGTCTGGCAGGAGATCCTCGACACCGTCCCGGGCGACATCTCGCTGGAGACCACTTCCGTGGAGGCCGGACCGATGTACGAGGAAGGGCTCAAGCTCGCCGCCAAGGCGCCGAACGCTGTGGTGAAGGTGCCCATGACCGCCGAAGGCCTCGCCGCAGGCAAGCGCCTCACCGGCGAGGGCATCAGGATCAACGTCACGCTGGTGTTCTCGCCGGCCCAAGCCATCCTGGCGGCGGAGATCGGTGCCTACATCGTGTCGCCGTTCCTGGGTAGGCTCGACGACGTCGGAAGCGACGGCATGGGCATGCTCCGCAGCATCTGCGACATCTACGAGGTGCAGGGCTACCAGACCAACGTGTTGGCCGCCTCGCTCCGCTCGCCGATGCACGTCGTGGATTCGGCGATGGCCGGCGCGGACATCGCCACCATGCCGTTCGACGTGTTCACCCAGCTCGTGAAACACCCACTGACCGATCAGGGCCTCGAGAAGTTCCTGGCCGACTGGCAGAAGCTCCAGAACGACCTGAAGGGAGAGGCATAGCCTCATGGAGACCACCACAGACCGCAGCGCCCTCGAGGGGAAACTGATCCCCGAGCTGCAGAGGATCGCCCAGGAGATGGGCATCGAAGGAACGCAGAAGCTGCGTAAGGCAGGCTTGATCGACGCGATCGTGGCCGGCGGCAACGGGGGACCAGCCCGCGGCGAATCCGCCGGCGGCAACGGAGACGCGCCCGCGCGAGCCCCTCGCGCCCGCCGCAGCGACGGGGACCCGGCTGAGACCGAGGAAGCCGCCGTCGAGGCGGTGGAAGAACCGGCCTCGGCGGTCGAGAACGTTCCCCCGGCGACGCCCGAGGATCGGGCCGCCGGAGCGCGCGACCAAGATCGCGACCGGAGCCGGAACCAAGATCGTGACCGCGATCGCAACCAGAACCGCGATCGCACCCAGAACCGCGATCGCAACCAGCCCGGCGACCAGAATCGCAACCAGGACCAGAGCCGCAACCAGGACCAGAGCCGTCGTCAGCGACCGTCACGCGAGGAGCGGCGCCGTCAGCGCGAGGAGCGCCGCCTGCGCGAGGACCAGGAGCGCGCGGCAGAGGTGGCGAACGCCCCGGTCGTCACCGGTATCCTCGACCTGCTGCCCGATGGCTACGGATTCCTGCGCACGTCCGGGTACACACCGGGCCCGGAGGACGCGTACGTCTCGCTCTCGCAGGTGCGCAAGATGTCGCTACGCAAGGGGGACGTGATCGCGGGCAAGGTGCGCCGAGCTCGGGACACCGAGAAGTACGCGGCGCTCCTGGAGGCCGAGACCGTGAACGGACTCGATCCGGAGGCGGCCAAGGATCGCAGGACCTTCGACAAGCTCACGCCGCTGTTCCCCGACGATCGATTCCGTCTGGAGAACGGCGCCGCGGCGGTGTCCGAGCGGATCATCGACATGGTGGCGCCGATCGGCAAGGGCCAGCGCGGCATGGTGGTCTCGCCGCCCAAGGCGGGCAAGACCACGATCCTCAAGCAGATCGCGAACGGGATCCTGCACTCCAACCCCGAGGTGCACCTCATCGTGCTGCTCGTGGATGAGCGGCCCGAGGAGGTCACGGACTGGCAGCGCACGGTGACGGCCGCCGAAGTCGTGTACTCCACCTTCGACAAGCCCACCGACCAGCATGTGCAGGTCACCGAGCTGGTGCTCGAACGTTCCAAGCGCCTTGCCGAGCAGGGCCAGGACGTCGTGATCATCCTGGACTCGCTCACACGGCTCGCGCGCGCGTACAACCTCGCCATGCCCACCTCGGGCAAGATCCTGACCGGGGGCATCGACTCGGCGGCGCTATACCCGCCGAGGCGGTTCTTCGGTGCGGCGCGCAACATCGAGGAGGGCGGCTCGGTCACGATCATCGCGAGCGCGCTCGTCGAGACCGGCTCGCGCATGGACGACGGGATCTTCGAAGAGTTCAAGGGCACGGGCAACATGGAGCTACGTCTGGACCGCTCGCTCGCGGAGAAACGGCTCTTCCCGGCCATCAACGTCGACGCCTCAGGCACGCGCAAGGAGGAGTTGCTGATGGGGCCCGAGGAGCTGGCGCTCGTGATCAAGCTGCGCCGGGTGCTCCACGCGTTGGAGCCGGGCGCCGCCCTGGAACTGCTGACGGACAAGATCCGCGCCACCAAGTCCAACGAGCAGTTCCTCAAGGAGATCGCCAAGGCGCCGTCGGGCAGCTGAGGCAAGGGCCCGGCGGAATACCCGAGCGTTGTAAAGGGAGCGGTACCCTTGACACGTCCCACCGAAGGAGAACCCGATCATGAAGCAGGGCATCCACCCCGACTACCAGATGGCCTCGGTCCACTGTTCTTGCGGCCACACGTTCCAAACGCGCTCCACGGTGAGCGAGATCCGTGCGGACATCTGCTCCAACTGCCACCCGTTCTACACCGGCAAGCAGAAGCTGGTGGACACCGGTGGCCGCGTGGAGCGGTTCCAGCGGCGCTTCGAGAAGACGAAGCAGGCTCAGCAGGCCGCCAAGGCCTGAATCCCGCGTGAGCGAAGGAGCGCCCGACAAGGCCGGTCATCTCTACGGCGGCCAGGCCGTCATGGAGGGCGTCATGATGCGCGGCGCGGCCCATTGGGCCGTGGCCGTGCGCAAGCCCGACGGCCACGTTCACGTCGAGTCTCACCACATCGATTCGGTGCTGGCTCGTCGCCCGTTCCTCGGCAAGCCGTTCCTGCGCGGGGTGATCGTGCTCGGGCAGTCGCTCGCGATCGGCGTGCGCGCCATGATGGTCGCCGCCAACCAGTCCGTGGAGGACGAGCAGCAGCTCAGCACCCGCCAGGTCGGCATCGCGCTCGGGGTGGCGATGGTCCTGTTCATCGCCATCTTCATCCTCGGTCCCACCACGCTCTTCGCTTGGGTCGGCCGGCGCTACGGCGACGGCGTGGGCGTGTCGATCGCCGAGGGCATGTCCCGCGTGGCGCTGTTCGTGGGGTACCTGTGGCTGATCGGGCGGTCCAAGGATGTGCAACGCGTGTTCCAGTACCACGGGGCAGAGCACAAGACCATCGCCACTTACGAGCACGAGCAGCCGCTCGACCCGGCGCACGTGGACGTCTATCCCAAGGAGCACGTGCGCTGCGGCACCAATTTCCTGATCATCGTCATGGTGGTGACGATCTTCGTGTTCACGCTCTTCGGCACGCCGGGCATCGTGTGGCGCCTGCTTTCGAGGGTGATCGCGATCCCCATCATCGCGGGCGTGGCGTACGAAGCGCTCCGCCTGGGCGCGCGATCTCCCGACTCGCTCGTCATGAAGATGCTGATGAAGCCAGGCATCTGGATGCAGAAGATCACCACCAAGCAGCCCGACACGGGACAGATCGAGGTGGCGATCGCCTCGTTCGACGAGGTCCTGCGTCGCGAGGGCGAGGGCGCCGGATCGCCAGGCTGACCCCCGTGCCACCAGCCGAGGGTCGTTGCATCCGCCCTTCGGCCCGCGGAAGATACGAAGGTTCCCCGACACGACGGAGGCTTCCCCATGGCCGAGCTCGATCTCCCTTTGCAGCCAAGCGCCGAACAGATCCGCCGACGCGAGTTCGCCACCATCCGCCGCGGCTATGATCCCGACCAGGTCCGCGACTACCTGCTCGCGGTGGCGGATCAGCTCGAATCATTGGAGCGCGACGTTCGCGATGATCGCCTCCAGAAGGAGACCACGCCGCCCGCACCAGTGGTCGCAGACGTCGCCGCGGATCCGTACGAGGCGTTCGCCAAGAGGTTCGCGGGGTTGCTCGGCACCGCCGACAGGGAGGCGGAGCGACTGGTGGAGGAGGCGCGCTCCGAATCGACCCGCATCGTGGAGGAAGCCCGCGCCGACGCGGACAGGATCCGCCTCGACGCCCAGGCGCGAGCGGAAGAGGCGCGGGCCGAGGGCAGTGCCCTCCTCGAGGAAGCGCGCGCGGAAGCCGATCGTGCCCTCACGGGGCTCGCGGGACGCCGTCAGCAACTCGTGGACCAGCTCCAGTCGATGCAGGGTCGCCTCCTCAGCGCCGCCAAGGATCTCGAGTTGGTCATCGAGGAACCCAAGGCGTTTCCCGAGCCGATCGCTGAGGCCGAGGCCGAGGCCGAGGCTGAGGCTGAGGCTGAGTCTGAGGCCGAGGCTGGCGCCAAGGCCGCCGCCATGGCGGGATCGACGGTCCGGAGCCACGGCGCGAGTTCCCCGGATGAGCCGGCCGTGGACCCTCGCTACGAGGACCTCTGGGTCGAGCACGACGAAGCCGTCGATCTGCCCGATCTCGCCGCCATCGAGTTCGACTTCGGCACGGACGAGCAACCCAACCCCACCTAGGGGAACGCGCGCCTGCAATCGGCCTGCACCGGGCCCGCACTTGGGGCGATCGGTGCGTGTGGCTGGGATGATCGATGCATGGCCACCGGCATGGACATCCGCCTCGAGGAGATCGAGCGCCGCTACGAAGCGGTCTCGGCCGAGATGTCCGGACCGGACGTGGGCTCCGACCCCGAACGCTTGAAGCACCTGGGCATCGCATTCTCCGAGCTCGAGGAGATCGTGACCCCCTACCGTGCGCTCCGCGCCGCGCTCGATGCCGCCGAGGACGCCCGCGAACTCGCGAACGCCGAGAACGACCCGGAGATGGCGACGTTCTTCCGCGAAGAGGCCGAACGTGCCCACGCGCATGCCTTGGAGCTGCGCGCCAGGCTGGAGCAGCTCCTCACCCCGAAGGATCCGAACGACGGCAAGGACCTGATCGTGGAGATCAGGGCCGGGGCGGGGGGGCAGGAGGCGGCCCTTTGGGCGGGAGAGCTGCTCGAGATGTACACGCGCCTGGCCGAGCGCCACCGATGGAAGACCGACGTGCTTTCCGCCTCTCCGGCCGAGCTGGGTGGGTTCAAGGAAGTCGTGCTGGAGGTCCGCGGGAAGGACGCCTATCAGACCATGAAGCACGAATCGGGCGTGCATCGCGTGCAGCGCGTGCCCGTCACGGAATCCCAGGGCCGGATCCACACCTCCACGGCAACGGTCGCCGTGCTCGTGGCGGCCGCCGACGTGGAGGTCGAGGTGCGCCCGGAGGACATCGAGATCCAGGTGTACCGGTCCTCGGGGCCCGGGGGTCAGTCGGTGAACACCACGGACTCGGCGGTACGGATCATCCACAAGCCCACCGGCATCAAGGTCGAGTGCCAGGAAGAGCGATCTCAACTGCAGAACCGCGAGAAGGCGATGCGCTACCTTCGAGCGCGGCTCCTTCAGAAGGCGGTCGATGAAGCACAGGCCAAGGAGGCCGCCGCGCGCCGCTCGCAGCTGGGGACCGGGGACCGGTCGGAGAAGGTCCGGACCTTCAACTTCCCCGACGGCAGGGTGACCGATCACCGGATCAAGTACACGTCGCACCAGCTGCCGGACGTTCTCGCGGGCGGCGAGGAGCTCGAGGGGTTCGTTGACCGGCTCAACGCGGCGGAGCGTGCCCAGCAGCTGGCCGAGGGCGACGACGGACCGGCCTGATGCGCCCGGCGGAGGTCCTGCGCCGCGCATGCGACTATCTCGATCGCCACGATGTCGAGTCGCCGCTTCCCACCGCCGAGCGACTGCTGACCGCGGTGCTGGGCACCGACCGCTCGGAGTTGTACCTCTCCAAAGAGCACCTCATGCCTGATCGATCCAAGGCGTTCGGCCGGGCGCTCTGTCGACGCTGCACGGGCACTCCCGTCCAGCACCTCACGGGGGAGCAGGCGTTCCGAAGGCTGACGCTGCATGTACGCCGGGGCGTGTTCATCCCGCGGCCGGAAACCGAGGCGCTCGTGCAGGTGGCGCTCGGCGCTGTGCAGGGCATCCAGGCGCCTCTGATCGTGGACGTGGGCACGGGGTCGGGGGCCGTGGCGCTGGCCCTCGCGGACGAGCGCCCGGGCGCACGGATCTGGGCCACCGATCGCGCCTCTGCCGCGGTGGCGCTCGCGCGAGAGAACGCCGAGCGGCTCGGCTTGGAGGTCTCGGTCCTTCAAGGGGACCTGCTCGCGCCGATCCCGAGATCGCTTTGCGGCGATCTCGATCTGGTGGTGAGCAACCCGCCGTACGTGCCCCGCGATGCCTATGCGGCCCTGCCGCCCGAGGTGCGTGCCGATCCCATCGAGGCGCTCGTGGGGGGGATCGACGGGTATGAACGGCTCGCGAGGGCGGCGGCGGCGTGGCTGCGACACGGGGGAGCGCTGGTGGTCGAGATCGGCGAGGACCAGGCCGCCGACGTGACCCAGGTCCTCGAAGCTGCAGGGTTCACCGGTGTCATGGTCCAGCATGACCTGGCGGGACGCGATCGTGTGGTGGTGTGCCGATGGCCGTGAGCGCCGACCCCATCGCCGATGCCGCTGCCGCCGCGCGCCGCGGCGAGCTGATCGTGTTCCCCACCGACACCGTCTACGGGCTCGGCACCGCGCCGCACGATCCCGCCGCCACGGCGCGCGTGTTCGAGATCAAGGGTCGCGACCGCGCGTTGGCGCTGCCGGTGCTGGCGGGGTCGGCGCGCGAGGCGCGGGAGGTGGCGGTCTTCGACGATCGCGCCGAATGCCTCGCCGCGGCGTGTTGGCCGGGTGGGCTCACGATGGTGCTGCCCCGCGCCGAGGCCGCCTCCGCCTGGGACTTGGGCGGTGACGCCTCGACCGTGGGCGTGCGGGTGCCCCACCACCGCCTAGCCCTGGCGGTGCTGGCGGCCTCGGGGCCCCTGGCCGTGACCAGCGCCAATCGTTCGGGCGAGGCGCCGGCCGCTGACTGCGAGGCGCTCGAGGCAACCTTCGGGGCGGCGGTCGTCGTTTACCTGTGCGAGGAGGCGCCCCTCGGGGGAGATGCGTCCACGGTGGTAGACCTGGCCCACGGGCCGGCACGGCTCCTTCGCGCCGGGGCTCTGGACGCGCCGGCCCTCACGCGATTACTGGCCGGTCATGGACCACTGCTAGACTCGCCGCTCTCGTCATGACCTCGATCCTCGTGGTGTGCACGGGCAACATCTGCCGCTCCCCGATCGCGGAGGGGCTGCTGCGTAACGCGCTCCTCGCGCGGTTCGGCGAGCACGCGCCGCTCGTGTCCTCGGCGGGCACCATGGGATGGGAGGGGTCCGCAGCGCAACCTGAGACCGTGCGCGCGGCGGCCGAGCGGGACGTCGACATCGCCGGCCACGTCGCGCGCGAGCTCACCGGCGCGATGGTCGAGCAGGCCGCCCTGGTCGTGACGATGGCGGCCGAGCACCGTGACGTCATCGCGCGGTTCAGCCCGGACGCCGCGCACAAGACGTTTACCCTCAAGGAGCTCGTGCGGATCCTCGAGTCGCTGCCACACGTGGCGTCCAGGGGCACGCCGGACGCCCTGGCTGCGCGCGTCGCCGCCGCGCAGGAGGCCCGGGAGGCGGGCTTCGCCGGGAACCCTCACGATCAGGACATCGCGGACCCGCTGGGCATGGCCATCGACAGCTACCGGGCCATCGCCTGGGAGCTCGATGAGTGGGTGGCTCGCCTGGTGGGGGGCATCTACGGCGCGCTGCCCAAGGCGGCGCCCGACGGCGTGCCTAAGGTCGTGCCTGAGGTCGTGCCTGAGGTCGTGCCCAAGGTCGTGCCCAAGGTCGTGCCCAAGGTCGTGCCAAGAGTCGGGGAGGGCTGAGATGCGGATCGCGATGGGCTGCGATCACGCGGGATTCCCGCTCAAGGAAGATCTCAAGGTGTTCCTCACGCAGGAAGGCCACGAGGTGCTCGATCTCGGCACCGACTCCACGGAGCCGGTGGACTATCCGGTGTTCTGCGCCGCGGCGGCCCGGGCGGTGGCCTCGGGCGAGGCCGACCGCGGCATCGTCCTGGGTGGCTCCGGGCAGGGTGAGCAGATCGTCGCCAACAAGATCCACGGGATCCGCGCGGCGCTGTGCCACGACCTGTATCTCGCGGAGCTCTCGCGACGGCATAACGACGCGAACGTGCTAGGGATGGGCGCGCGTGTGGTGGCGCCCGCGTACGCGCGCGAGATCGCGCATGTGTGGCTCGCCACGTCCTTCGAGGGCGGGCGTCATGTCGCCAGATTGGAACAGATCGGCAAGATCGAGCGAGGGGAGCGGTGATGAACGAGTACGCAGCTGACTGGGAGGCCCTGAAAGCCACCGACCCGGACGTGGCTGCGGCCATCGCCGGGGAATTGGATCGCGAGCGCACCTGCCTGCGGCTGATCGCGTCGGAGAACTACGCGAGCCCTGCGGTGCTGGCCGCGATCGGCTCCAGCATGAACAACAAGTACGCCGAGGGCTATCCTGGACGCCGCTACTACGGCGGCTGCGAGTTCGTCGACGTCACGGAGCAGCTCGCGATCGACCGCGCCAAGGAGCTGTTCGGCGCCGATCACGCCAATGTGCAGCCGCACGCGGGCGCCCAGGCGAACATGGCCGTGTTCGGGGCGTTCCTCACGCCCAGGGATCCCAACGAGAAGGTCTTGGGCATGGTGCTCGCGCACGGCGGGCACCTCACCCACGGCTCGCCCGTGAACGTGTCCGGCATGTGGTTCAACTTCGTGGGTTACGAGGTGGAACGCGAGAGCGAGCAGCTGGACATGGATCGCGTGCGCGACCTCGCGAAGCGGGAGCGCCCGAAGATCATCCTTGCCGGCTACACGGCGTACCCGCGCGAGATCGATTTCGCCGCGTTCCGCTCGATCGCCGACGAGGTGGGCGCGCTGCTCTGGGTGGATGCGAGCCACTTCATCGGCCTGGTGGCCGGAGGCGCGTATCCGAGTCCCGTCCCGCATGCCGACGTGGTGACCTTCACCACGCACAAGGCCCTGCGAGGGCCACGCGGCGCGATGATCCTGTGCAAGAGCGAGCACGCCAAGGCGATCGACAAGGCCGTCTTCCCCATGATGCAGGGAGGTCCGCTCGAGCATTGCATCGCGGGAAAGGCGGTGGCGCTCAAGGAGGCATCGACAACCGCCTTCCGCGAGTACGCTACGCGGACGGTGCGCGATGCGCGCGCCCTGGCAGCCGGCCTCGCCGAGGAAGGCTTGCGGATCGTTTCGGGCGGCACGGACTCGCACCTGATCCTCGCCGACCTGCGACCGCTCGGCATCGACGGCAAGACCGCCGAAGCGGTGGCGGACGAGGTGGGGATCGCGCTGAACAAGAACCAGATCCCCTACGACCCGAACCCGCCGTCGTCACCATCGGGCATCCGCGTCGGCACGCCGGGGCCCTCGACCCTGGGCATGGATGAGCCGGAGATGCGGGAGATCGCGAGCATCATGGGCGACGTGCTGAAGAACGCCCAGGACGCGGGCGTCAAAGAGAAGGCCCACCAGCGGGTGCGCGACCTCATGCAGCGCTTTCCGTTGTACCCGTAGGCGCATCCCCCGCTTCCGGGGCCAACGCGGGCTCGGTTGCCGTCGGGCGGCGGGGCCCGCAGACTCTGCCAAGCGTGATCGCCTACGCCTACCTTTCCGTGTTCCTGGCCGCTTCGGCCTCCACGTTCGCGTTGACGCCGGTGGTCCGCCGCCTGGTGATCCGGGTGGGCGCCGTGGACAGCCCGGGCGACCGCAAGGTCCACCCGGTCGCCACCCCCACGTTGGGCGGCCTCGCGATGTACGGCGGGTTGCTGGTCGGGCTCTTGGTGTCGCGGTTCCTTCCGTTCTTCGAGCAGATGAACCTGGCGAGCCCGGCCCCCCTCGCCGCGCTCGTGACCGGCGCGCTCATCGTGGTGCTCGGTGCCGTCGACGATCGATGGGGGATCAGCGCCCTCACCAAGTTCACGGGCCAGATCTTCGTCGTGGGCGTCCTGATCCTGATGGGCGTGCAGCTCGTGTACTCCTGGATCCCCGGGTTGGGCATCCTGGTGCTGGGCTCGGATCTCCAGGTCCTGCTGACGCTGGTCTGGGTCGTCGTCGTGATCAACGCCCTGAACCTCGTGGACGGGCTCGACGGGCTGGCGGCGGGGATGACCGCGATCGCCGCCACGGCGTTCTTCATCTACGTGGTGCGCACGCCCAGCGAGTTCGGCTATGCGTCATCGGCCGCCCTGATCTCGGCGATCACCGCCGGGATCTGCGTGGGCTTCCTGCCGTGGAACTTCTACCCGGCCAAGATCTTCATGGGCGACACGGGCGCGATGTTGCTCGGGCTGCTCCTGGCGATCGCCACGATCTCGGGGGTCGGGCGGAACCCCGCGCCACCCAGCGGCGGCGACCTCGTCGCGGTGGCCGGCGCGGTGCTGGTGCCGCTGCTGGTGCTTTTCATCCCGTTCCTGGACGTCCTCCTGGCCGTGCTGCGGCGTACCTGGCGCTGGCAAGGGATCGGCCAAGCCGACAAGGAGCACATCCACCATCGCCTCATGGATATCGGACACACGCACCGGCGGGCGGTGCTCCTGATGTACCTGTGGAGCGCGCTGATCTCCGGGAGCGTCCTCGCGATCGGGTTGATCGACGGGCGCGTGCGCGCAGGGGCCATCCTGCTGGCCGCCCTCGCCCTGTTCCTGCTCACGTCGCTGCCGCGGCTCACGAAGGAGCGCCGCAGCGATGCACCCCGTTCGCCGGGAGGGTGACACGGCGAGGGCCTGGGCCCTTGTCCGTTCCGTATAAGTGGTCGATGATGGCGCTCCGAAGCCGAGGGGTTCCGGATGAGGAGAAACGGGTGATACTTGACGCCCCGGTGTGGCATCATTCGCCGGCCACGAGGGGTTCGGTGAGGTCGGGGTCCGAGGTAGGGGGGCCCACGTAGGGGGGGTTCGCGTGCCAGAAGTCGACGTACGCCTCGAACGCGTGACCAAGCTGTTCGGTGACGTGGCCGCGGTGGACGACCTCTCCCTCGATATCCAGGAGGGTGAGTTCTTCAGCCTGCTGGGCCCCTCTGGCTGCGGAAAGACCACCACGCTCCGCATGATCGGCGGGTTCGAAGAGCCGAGTTTCGGCACGGTATACCTGGGCGGGCGCGACGTGACAGACCTGCCGCCCTACAAGCGCGACGTGAACACGGTGTTCCAGTCCTACGCGCTCTTCCCCCATCTCGACGTCTTCGAGAACGTCGCGTTCGGGATGCGGCGCAAGAAGACCGCCAAAGGTGAGGTGGAGCAGCGTGTGCGCGACGTCATGAAGCTGGTGGATCTCAAAGGCTTCGAGCGGCGCAAGCCGGGTCAGATGTCCGGCGGGCAGCAGCAGCGTGTGGCGCTCGCCCGTGCCTTGGTGAACCACCCCAAGGTGCTGCTCCTCGACGAGCCCCTCGGTGCACTCGACCTCAAGCTGCGCAAGCAGATGCAGCTCGAGCTCAAGCGGATCCAGCAGGAGGTCGGCATCACGTTCATCTACGTGACGCACGATCAGGAAGAGGCCATGACCATGTCCGATCGCTTCGCGGTCATGCGCCGGGGCAAGATCGAGCAGATCGACGTGCCCGAGGTGATCTATGAGAGCCCGTCCACCGAGTTCGTGGCCGGGTTCCTGGGGGCGTCGAACATGCTCGACGGCGAGCTGAAGGAGGCCTCGAACGGCCTCACCTCGATCCTCACCACCACCGGTGACGTGCTGCGCGCCAAGAGCGACCGCGTCCCCTCCGGCGTGGGTCCCGAGGTGAAGGTCGGTGTGCGCCCGGAGAAGATCACGATCGTTCCCGACGAGGGCCAGGAGCCCGCGGACCTCAACATGGTCAGGGGGCTCCTGCGGATGTCCACGTACATCGGCGTGAACTATCAATACAAGGTCGAGGGCCCCGGAGGCATCGAGATGACCGTGTACGTCCAGAACCTGGGAGCCGAAGGTTCCCAACCCCAGCCGGGCCAGCAGGTCCGCCTGGAATGGCTGCCCGAGCACACCTTCGTGGTGGAGCCGTCGGCCCCGCTGTCCGAGGAGGAAGAACCCGAATGACCCAGCGAAACGACCAGCGATCGGATCTGCCGAACATCGATCCCGCCCTGCTGCGCGGCCTGACCCAGCGCCGCATGTCCAGGCGCGACCTGTTCAAGACCGCCGGTGTGGGCGTGGGCGCCCTCAGCATGGCCTCGATCCTGGCAGCATGCTCGAGCGGGAATGGGGGCACGGGAGGTGACGGCGGCACGTCGCCGAGCGCCGCCGGGATCGACTGGAACGCGGCCCCAAACGGGACGCTGAACTTCGCCAACTGGCCGCTCTACATGGACAAGACCAAGGACCCCGACACCGGCGAGGTCGTGCACCCCTCCCTGCAGATGTTCACCAAGGACACCGATATCGCGGTGAACTACAAGGAGGTCATCCAGGCCAACGCGTCGTTCTTCGGCAAGATCCAGCCGAACTTGGCCGCCGGGGAGTACACCGGCTACGACATGATGGTCATCACCAACGGCGAGACGATCACGAAGCTCCTGTCGCTCAACTACCTGGTCCCGCTGCCCACCGACAAGCGGCCCAACTTCGACAAGTACGCCGGCGATGCCGTGAAGGACCCCGCGTACGACCCCGGGAACAAGTACACGATGGCATGGCAGTCCGGGCTCACCGGTATCGCCTGGGATCCCGTGCAGGTCAAGGCACTGCGCCCCTCCAATCCGACGATCACCACCATCAACGACCTCTACGACCCGGCGTTCGCGGGGAAGGTCGGGATGTTCGGGGACAACGCGGACATGCCCAACTTCGCCATGCTGGGCCTCGGGATCGAGCCAGAGACGTCTACGCCCGATGAATGGCAGCAGACGGCCGACAAGCTCACCCAGCAGCGGGAGGACGGCATCGTGCGGCAGTACTACGAGCAGAACTACATCGACGCGCTGTCGAGGGGAGATATCGCGGTCACCCAGGGGTGGTCGGGGGACATCTACCAGACCAACCTGACCGGCGATCCGAACGGCCTTCAATTCACGGTCCCCGACGAGGGCGCCATCATCTGGACGGACAACATGTGCATCGCGATCGGGGTCGAGAACCCCGTCGACGCCATGACGTACATGGACTACGTCTACGACCCCGACGTGCAGGCCGTCATGGAGGACTGGATAACCTACATCTGCCCCGTACCGGCCGCTCAGGACATCATCAAGAACGTCCTGAAGGATCCCGGTGCGGCGAACAGTCCCCTGATCTTCCCCACACCCGACGAGGTGGCCAAGCTGCACACGTATCGCGTGCTTACCGAGGACGAGCAGCTGCAGTGGAACGGGCTCTTCCAACCCATCTACCAGAACTGATCGCGGGCACGACGAAGGGGCGATCGGCAGGATGAGCACCAAGGGTTCGGGGGGCGTCGACGGGCTGTTGAAAGCAGCCATGCCTGCGCGGGAGACCGACGGCGCCCCCCCACGGCGCAAACCCAACCGCCGGAAGCAGGCGGTGCCGTACGCGCTCGCCGCCCCCGCCGTGCTCTGGCTGATCATCTTCTTCATCGTGCCCTCGATCTTCATGCTGTCCGTCTCACTCAGCAAGGGCACGTTCCCCAACATGACGTTCGCCTGGAAATGGTCCAACTACACCTCGACGCTCAAGATCTACGACAACATCTACATCCGCTCGGTGGTCTACGCCCTGATCGTGACCGCGATCACGCTCACCGTGGCCTACCCCGTGGCGTATTGGATCTCGTTCTACGGTGGTGCTCGCAAGAACGTCTACCTGCTGCTCCTGCTCCTGCCGTTCTTCGTTTCGTTCGTGCTGCGCACGGTCCAGTTCCAATTCATCTTCTCCGACAACGGGCCGATCATCGGGACGCTCAATAACCTCGGGCTGGTGGGTCCATCCTTCCACATCCTGTCAACGCCCACGGCTGTGATCGCTGGGATCGCATATAACTTCCTGCCGTTCACAGCGCTGCCGTTGTACGTGTCGCTCGAACGCATCGAGCCTCGACTCCTGGAGGCGGGTCGTGACCTGTACGCCAACCGCTGGAGCACCTTCTGGCGGGTGGTCTGGCCGCTGTCGATCCCCGGTGTGTTCGCGGCCTTCCTGCTCACCTTCGTCCCGGCGGTGGGCGACTACGTGAACGCTTCGATCCTCGGTGGACCCGGCACCACCATGATCGGTCAGATCATCCAGACGCAGTTCCTCACCAACTTCGCGTACCCACAGGGCGCCGCGCTTTCGTTCATCCTGATGGTCGTGCTCCTGATCGGTGCCACGCTCTACTCGCGAGCGCTGGGGACCGACGCGGTCATGGAGGCGGCGGGCCGATGAGCGCGACCGCCGACACCGTGAACGTGGCGGCTCCCGCCCTCGAGGCGCCGATCCGCCGCGGACGCGGGCGCCGCCTCACCAGCTTCATCCTGCCGGTGTACTCCTGGCTGGTGATCATCGGGCTGTCCGTGCCGGTCTTCGTGATGATCGCGTTCAGTTTCAACAACCCCGCGGGCCGCAACAACATCAAGTGGCAAGGGTTCACCCTCGACAACTACACCGGCATCCTGGCGCAGACGGACATCATCGATTCGATCAAGATCTCGTTGGAGATCGCCGCCATCGCGGTCGTGATCGCCACAGCGCTCGGAGCATTGCTCGGGATCGCGCTCGGGCGTTACCGCTACCGAGGATCGGCAGGCACTAACTACCTGGTGTTCCTCGCGATCGCCTCCCCGGAGATCGTGCTCGGAACGTCGCTGCTCACCCTGTTCGCGAACCAGTTCACCTTCATCAAGCTCGGCATCCCCTCGATCGTGATCGCGCACGTGATGTTCTGCCTGTCGTTCGTGGCGGTGACCGTGCGTGCCCGCGTGCAGGGACTGAACCCGTCGATGGAAGAGGCGGCTCAGGACCTCGGCGCGAACCCCATCGTGACCTTCATGAAGGTGACGCTGCCACTGATCATGCCCGGCATCATCTCGGGCGCCTTGCTGTGCTTCGCGCTATCCATCGACGACTTCGTCATCACGTACTTCGTGTCCGGATCCACGGTGACGTTCCCGCTGCTCATCTTCGGCGCGGCGAAGACGGGAGTCGGACCATCGTTCAACGTCATCGGAACGCTGTTGTTCAGCTTCGGCGTGCTCGTGGCCGTGATCGGCTCGCTCCTGCCGATATGGACCGGGCGCAAGGACGCCAGGCGCCTCGCACAGGACCGCGCCTCAGCCGCCGAGTTCACCTCGGCCGGCGCCGGCCACTGACGTCCGCTGGATCGCGAGGGCCTGCGGTCGCGACCAACTTCGTGAATCTCTTCACAAGCTCACGCAGAAATGGCCCCGGACCTGCGGAAAGACCCCGTTGAGAGACACTTTGACGCCCTCAAGGAGCCGCTATTATACTCCCGCGCGCATGACCGCCGACCCGCACCGAGACGACGGCTGGACCGGCGTGGGCGAGGGATGGGGGATCACCGCGACGATGCTCGGTGGGATCCTCGTCTGGGGCGGGGCGGGGTACGTGATCGATCGGCTCGTCGGCACTTCCGGCGTGTTCGTGATCCCTGGGATGCTCCTCGGGGCGGGCGGGGCAACCTACATCGTGTATCTGAGGTACGGCAAGGGAGACCATGGCGAGCGTTGAGCCTGAGCGGGAGATGATCCGGAGGGCGCTGCCGCTCTCCGTTCCCGCCGTCGCCGTCGCCTTCGCGCTCGGCGGCCTCCTGGGCGGGCGTTACGCAGCCATTTCGGCGGCCATCGGCGTCGCCGTCGTGTTCCTCAACTTCGTGGTCCATGGTCTCTCGCTGAACCACGCTGCCCGGATCTCGCTCACCATGCTCTACGCGGCCGGGTTGGGCGGGTTCGTCATCCGGCTCGGAGTGATCTTCGCTTTCATGGTCCTGCTGAACCAACTCGACTGGTTCTCGCCGGTGGCCTTCGCCGCGGCCGTCATCCCTTGCACGGTCGTGCTTCTGGTGTATGAGATGAAGCAGCTCTCGGGCCACATGCAGGTCGATCTGTGGAGCTTCCCATCCACCAGCGGCGGGAGGACCTCATGAACCAAACGCTCGGCCTCGTCGCGGCCACCTTCGAGAAACCGACCACCAAGGACTTCGTGTTCGGTTGTTGGGGTCCCTCGGTCCACATCGCCGGGCTCCCGTTCTGCATGAACTTCATCTTCTTCATGCTGCTGCTCGTGATGGCGGCCTTCATGCTCTCGTTCTTCGTGGCGTTCAGGAAACCGAAGACGGTGCCCGGGAAGTTCCAGGCGCTCATGGAGATCGGGTTGGATTTCGTCAAGGAGCAGATCGTCGTGCAGATGATCGGGCCGGCGGGGCTGCCCTTCCTCGTCCTTCTCTCCACGTTCTTCTTCTTCATCTTCTTCTCGAACCTCCTCGAGGTCATCCCGGGCATCAACTTCTCGCCCAGCTCGAGGATCGCGTTCCCCCTCGTGCTCGCGATCGTCTCGTGGGTGACCTACAACACGGTGGGGATCCGCACGCACGGGCTGGGCGGGTACCTGAAGATGGTCCTCTTCCCACCGGGTGCCCCCCTGCTCTTGTACATCATCCTCACGCCGATCGAGTTCATCTCGACGATCGTGATCCGGCCCATCACGCTCTCCGTTCGTCTCTTCGCGAACCTCCTTGCCGGGCACTTCCTGCTTTCCGTCTTCTTCCTCGGAACCGTGTTTTTCATCCAGAGTGGGTTCCCCCTGGCTGCCGTATCGGTCGTCTCCTTCCCGCTGGCGGTCGTGCTCGTCGCCTTCGAAGTCTTCGTGGCCGCACTGCAGGCCTTCATCTTCACGATCCTGTCTGCCTCGTACATCGCCGGGGCGATGGCAACCGAGCACTAAGCGAGCACTAAGGAGGAGTTCATGACCGCTCTCGTACACCTCTTCGCCCCGTTCCTCGCGGAGATCACCGACTCCGGCTTTCAAACCATCGGCAAAGGGCTCGTGTATGGCCTGGCGGCCATCGGGCCGGGCATCGGGATCGGCGTCTTGATGGGCAAATCGGTCGAGGCTATGGCACGCCAACCTGAGTACGCCGGTCAGGTCCGGTCCATCATGTTCATCGGCATCGGCCTGATCGAAGCGCTCGCGCTCTTCGGGCTGATGTTGTCGTTCATCATCTAGGGGGCCAGCATGCAGGCACTACTGAGCGTGCTCGCCCAGACCGCGGAACCCGTCAGCGACAAGGCTGACCTCTACCCGCACTGGAACGAGCTGATCATCGGAGCGATCGCGTTCGCGATCCTGTTCGCGTTCATGGCCAAGTGGGTGTTCCCGCGCATGAACCAGATGCTCGAGGAGCGACGCCGGAAGATCCAAGGCGAGATGGAGCGGGCGGAGGGCTCCCGGGCCGAAGCCGACGCGATGCTCGCCGACTACCGCGCGCAGCTCGCCGGCGCTCGCGAGGAGTCCAACCGGATCATCGAAGAGGCCCGCAAGACCGCCGACCAGCTACGTCGCGACGTCCAAGCCAAGGCCGAGCAGGAGTCCCAGGCCACGGTGGCCCGCGCCCAGGAGGAGATCCGCGCCGAGCGCGACAGGGTGTTCCAGGAGCTGCGCGGCCAGGTCGGCGATATCGCCGTCGAGCTCGCCGGACGTGTCGTGGGCCAGTCGCTGGACAAGTCCGCGCACGAGCGTCTGATCGACGAGTACATCGACCAGGTTTCCTCGGGCGGGAACGGACAGAGCTAACATGACGGACAAGGACACGGTGATACGCGGCTACGCCGAGGCGTTCTTCGCCGTGGCCGAGGCCGAGGGCGTGCAGGACAAGATCGAGGACGAGCTCTTCGCCTTCACGGGCGCCATCGAGCAGACGCCCGCCTTGCGCGCGGCGCTCACCGATGCTGCCCTGCCCGCCGAGAACCGAAACGCGGTGGTGCGCGACATCCTGAACGAGCGCGCCCACCCCATCACCGTCAGCTTGATCGGCTTCGCGGTGGACGCGGGCCACGCCAAGGACCTTGGGGCCATCGTGAGCAGCATGGGCTCGCTCGCGGCCGAACGCCGCGATGCCGAGCTCGCCGAGGTCCGAAGCGCCGTGCCGCTCGACGAGCAGCAGCGCGCACGCGTGTCGGCGGCGCTGTCGGCGGCCACGGGGCGCAGGGTGGAGATCAAGGTCGTCGTGGATCCCGGGGTGGTTGGCGGCCTGGTGGCCCGGGTGGGCGACGAGGTCTTCGACGGCTCCCTGGCGAGTCGCCTGGACGATGCGAAGCAGCACCTAGGGAGTGTGTAGCGAGATGGCATCCGATATCGATATCGACCCCGCGAGCATCGCGGAATCGCTGCGAAGGAACGTCGAGAGCTACACGCCGAGCGTCGACCGCGAAGACGTCGGCCGCGTGATCGAAACCGGTGACGGGATCGCGCGCGTGTCGGGGCTTCCCCGCACCATGGCGAACGAGCTGCTGGAGTTCTCCGGTGGCGTCCTCGGCGTGGCGTTGAACCTGGACGAGGCAGAGATCGGCTGTGTGATCCTCGGCGAGTCTTCCCACATCGAGGAAGGCGACCCGGTCAAGCAGACGGGACAGATCCTGTCCGTCCCGGTCGGCGACGGGTTCCTCGGGCGCGTGGTGGACGCGCTCGGGCGCCCGATCGACGGCAAGGGCCCCGTCGCCGCCGGCGAGCGGCGGAACTTGGAGGTCCAGGCCGCGAACGTGATCAGCCGTCAGCCTGTGAAGGAGCCGTTGTACACGGGCATCACGGCCATCGACGCCATGACGGCGATCGGACGCGGCCAGCGCCAGCTCATCATCGGGGATCGCCAGACAGGCAAGACCGCCGTGGCCGTCGACGCCATCATCGCCCAACGCGAGCTTTGGGGCACGGACACGCAGGTGAAGTGCATCTACGTCGCCGTGGGGCAGAAGGCTTCCACGGTGGCCGAGGTGGTCGAGACGCTCCGCGAGAACGGGGCGCTCGAGTACACGACCATCGTGAACGCGGCCGCCTCGGACCCGGTGCCGTTCCAGTACCTCGCGCCCTATGCCGGCGCCGCCCTGGGCGCGCACTGGATGTACGACGGCGAGGCCGCGCTCATCGTGTACGACGACCTGTCCAAGCAGGCCACGGCGTATCGCACGCTGTCCCTGCTGCTGCGGCGTCCCCCGGGACGCGAGGCGTACCCGGGCGACGTCTTCTACCTGCACTCCCGTCTGCTCGAGCGCGCCGCCAAGCTCAACGACGAGCTGGGCGGCGGGTCGCTCACCGCGCTCCCGATCATCGAGACGAAGGGTGGCGACATCTCCGCCTACATCCCCACCAACGTCATCTCGATCACCGACGGCCAGATCTTCCTGGAGCCGGAGCTGTTCTTCTCGGGCGTGCGCCCGGCGATCAACGTCGGTGTGTCCGTGTCCCGCGTGGGCGGCGCCGCGCAGATCAAGGCCATGAAGAAGGTGGCCGGGCGCCTGCGGATCGACCTTGCGCAGTTCCGCGCCCTGGAGGCCTTCGCGCAGTTCGGGTCCGAGCTCGACAAAGCGTCGCAGCAGCAGCTGAGCCGGGGCGCCCGAGTGATCGAGGTGCTCAAGCAGCCCCAGTACGAGCCGCTGCCGGTCGAGAGACAGGTCGTCTACATCTACGCGGCAACGAGCGGCGCCCTCGACGACTTCCCGGCGGGGGACGCGAAGCGCTTCGTGGTCGGGCTGAGCGAGTACCTCGATACGCGCAGCCCCGAGATCCTGGGCACGATCCGCTCCACCGGGGACCTGTCCGAAGAGACCACGGCCGCCCTGGATGCGGCGATCGAGGCATACGCCGCGACGTTCACGTCCACCGAGGCCGGGGCGGGTTCCGAGGCCGGGTTGGGCGAAACCACGGCACCGGACGAGGTCAAGGCGGACGTTGGCTGGAAACGCATGTCCTCTGCCGACGACGCCGACGAGCCTGACCCAAAGACCGGCCCAACGGCCGGTCAAGAGACCGGCGAGGCCCCGGCCTGACGCATGGGCGCCAAGATCCGGGTCGTCCGTCGCAGGATCCGTTCCGTCCAATCGACGATGAAGATCACCCGCGCGATGGAGCTCATCGCCTCCTCGCGGATCGTGAAGGCGCAGAAGCGGGTCGAGCAGGCGCGTCCCTACGCCGTTCAGCTCACGGCCGCCATGGAGGACGTCGCCGCCCAGACCGGATCCCTCGCCCATCCGTTGCTGGAGGCGCGCGAGCATCCCACCAGGGCGGGCGTGTTCGTGGTGACCTCGGATCGCGGACTCGCAGGGTCGTACAACTCGAACGTCTTGAAGGTCGCCGAGCAGCAGATCGATGAGGTGCGCCGTCGCGGTCTCGAACCCGTCGTCTACATCAGCGGCAAGAAGGGCGTGGGCTACTTCAGGTTCCGCGGCGTGCCGATCCACGCGGACTGGCAGGGCCACAGCGAGGTCCCGTCGTACGAGATCGCGCAGGAGATCGGCCGTGCCCTGATCGATGACTTTGCGGCTGGTGAGATCGACGAGCTGCATTGCGCGTACACGGATTTCCGATCGGCGTTCACGCTGCGCGCCACGGTCAGACGGTTCCTGCCGATCGCGCCGGAAGAGGTAGAGGGCCCCGGAGGGGGCGTGCACGCCGAGTACCTGTTCGAGCCCGGCCCCACAGAGATCCTGGAGCATCTGCTGCCGCAGTACCTCGTCACCAAGGTCTACGCGGCGCTGCTCGAGTCGGCGGCATCGGAGAACGCCGCGCGCCGGCGTGCGATGAAGGCCGCGACCGAGAATGCGGAAGACATCATCAAGATCCTTACCCGGCAGGCCAACCGCGCCCGCCAGGACGAGATCACCACCGAGATCAGCGAGATCGTCGGCGGGGCCGAGGCCCTTTCGTCGCAAGGAGCGTGAGCCATGCCAGCTGAGCATCAGCACGTGAACGGACGGGTGGTCCGGGTGATCGGCCCGGTCGTGGACGTCGAGTTCCCGCCCGCCGAGTTGCCCGAGATCCACACGGCGCTGACGGTCGACGTCACCCTGGGCGGGGAGACCGCCACCATCACCTGCGAGGTGGCCCAGCACATCGGCGACTCTCAGGTGCGCACGGTGGCGATGAAGGCCACCGACGGCCTCGTGCGGGGCGCGGCCGTCGTCAACACCGGCGCCCCGATCAGCGTGCCTGTGGGCGAGGGCGTGCTCGGCCATGTGTACAACGTGCTCGGCGAGCCGCTCGACACCACGATGGACGAGATCCATGCCGCCGACCGTTGGCCGATCCACCGCGACAGCCCGCCCTTCGACGAGCTGGAGCCCAAGTCCGTGATGCTGGAGACGGGCATCAAGGTCATCGACCTGCTCGAGCCGTACGTGCAGGGTGGCAAGATCGGCATGTTCGGGGGCGCCGGTGTGGGCAAGACCGTCATCATCCAGGAGATGATCCGGCGCCAAGCGCAGCAGCACGGCGGCGTATCGGTGTTCGCGGGGGTGGGGGAACGCACCCGCGAAGGCAACGACCTCTTCCTGGAGATGACCGAGTCCGGCGTGATCCAGAACACCGCGCTCGTGTTCGGCCAGATGGACGAGCCGCCGGGCGTGCGGCTTCGCGTGGCCCTGTCGGCGCTCACGATGGCCGAGTACTTCCGCGACGTGGAGCGCAAGGACGTGCTCCTGTTCGTGGACAACATCTTCCGGTTCACGCAGGCGGGCTCCGAGGTCTCCACCCTGCTCGGGCGCATGCCGAGCGCGGTGGGCTATCAGCCGACGCTCGCCGACGAGATGGGCGAGCTGCAGGAGCGCATCACCTCCACCAAGGGCCGCTCGATCACCTCCCTGCAGGCGATCTACGTGCCCGCCGACGACATCACGGATCCGGCGCCGCACACGGCGTTCGCGCACCTGGACGCCACCACGGTGCTCTCCCGCGACATCGCCTCGCTCGGCATCTACCCGGCCGTGGACCCTCTCGACTCCACCAGCCGGATCCTGGACGCGCGCTACGTAGGCGAGGAGCACTACGCAGTGGCGCGCCGCGTGCAGGAGATCCTGCAGCGCTACAAGGATCTGCAGGACATCATCGCGATCCTGGGTATCGACGAGCTGTCCGAGGAGGACAAGGTCATCGTGGCTCGGGCGCGCAAGATCCAGAAGTTCCTCAGCCAGCCCTTCTTCGTGGCCGAGCAATTCACCGGCATCGAAGGCAAGTACGTGCCGGTCGACGAGACCATCGCCTCGTTCAGGGGCCTCTGCGAGGGCGAGTACGACCAACTTCCCGAGCAAGCGTTCTTGCTGGTGGGTGGCATCGAGGAGGCCGTGGAGGCCGCGAAGCAGATGGAGGCCGCGTAGGTGCCGGTCGAGGTCCATGTCGTGACGCCCGAGCGCGAGCTGTGGTCGGGCATCGCCGACACCGTCATCGCGCGTGGGGTCGACGGCGAGGTCGGCATCCTTGCGGGACACATGCCCCTGTTGGTGCGACTCGCCATCGGTCCCTTACGGATCCTGCGCGACGGCGCCTCGGAGCTCGAGGCTGTCGTCGACGGCGGATTCCTGCATGTCAGCTCCGGTGGGGAGGGCACGCGCGTCGACGTGATGGCCTCCCACGCCGAGTTCGTGAGCGAGATCGACATGCCCGCGGCCAAGGCGCGTGCCGAGGAGCTGCGGAACCGCTTGGACGGACGAGATGCGCAGCTCTCCGAGGCGGACATCGAGTCCACCAAGGCCGAGCTGCAGAAGGCGCTCGTCCGCGTCAACCTCGCCGACTGAACGGGTGCGCTCCCTGTCCGGGCGTTCGCATACCCCTACACTGATGCCCTGATGGATCGACTCCTCGTCACCGGGGGGGCGCGCCTCGCGGGATCGGTCCGCATCTCGGGCGCCAAGAACTCCGCCCTCAAGCTCATGGCCGCGGCGCTGCTCGCGCCCGGGCGCACCGTGCTCACCAACGTCCCGCGGATCCAGGATTGCACGACCATGGGCCGGGTGCTCGAGCATCTCGGTGCGGACGTCGCGTGGGGCGCAGGCGAGGTCACGATCGATGCCACCGGGCTGACGTCGGTGGAGGCGCCCTACGAGCTGGTGCGGCAGATGCGGGCCTCGATCGTGGTGCTGGGTCCGCTGCTCGCGCGTGCCGGACGGGCGCGCGTCGCCATGCCGGGCGGGGACAACATCGGCTCGCGTCCGATCGACCTGCACGTCAACGGGCTACGCAAGATGGGCGCCCGGATCGTCTCCGAGCACGGGTTCCTGCACGCGTCGGCGCCGCGGGGGCTGCGGGGCGTGGGCCTCACGCTCGACTACCCGAGCGTGGGCGCCACGGAGAACCTCATGATGGCGGCGGTCGCAGCGCGCGGCACCACGGTGATCGATAACGCTGCGCGCGAGCCCGAGATCGCCGATATCGCCGGCTTCCTGGTGGGCATGGGCGCCCGGATCGAGGGCGCGGGCTCGAGCACGATCGAGATCCAGGGCGTCGATGCCTTCACGCCGACCCGGCACGAAGTGATCGCCGACCGGATCGAGGCTGGTACGTTCGCGGCGGCGGCCGTCGCCACACGCGGCGACGTGACGTTGGTGGGCGCCCGGCCCGATCACCTCGCCCTCTTGCTGGACAAAATCACCGATGCGGGGGCTCAGGTCGAGCTGACGCAGGAGGGACTGCGCGTGCGCCAGGCGGACCGGCCTCGCGGTGTCGACTTCGTCACGCTCCCGTACCCGGGCCTGGCCACCGACTTCCAGCCGATCCTGATGGCCGCGCTCGCCGTCGCCGAGGGCACCTCGATCGCTACCGAGAACGTGTTCGAGAGCCGGTTCCTATACGTGGCGGAGCTGAAGCGCATGGGCGCCAACATCGACGTCGAAGGGCACCACGCGGTGATCCGGGGCGTGGAGCGCCTCTCTTTCGCACCGGTCCAGGCGCTCGACATCCGCGCCGGCGCCGCCATGGTGATCGCGGGGCTGTGCGCCGACGGCGTCACGGCGGTGGACGACATGCACCATGTGGACCGTGGCTACGAGGACTTCGAGGACAAGCTCACGGGTCTGGGCGCTGTGGTGCGCCGTGAACGGGAGCTGGTCAGGCTCCCATGATCGGAACCCCGCCTCCCCCCCGCCCCGACCTGGGGGTCGATGGCTCCGCCATGCGCGACGCGCCGGGCGCCCATGGCTCCCTGGGGCCCGTCGACGCGGACGGCAGACCCCTCGCCACCTGGCGGTGGTGGGAGGTCGCCCTCGTCACGGTCCTCGGGTTCGTCGTGGGCGGCGTCCTGTCGGTTCCCGTCGTCGCGCTCATGGGGGTCACCGTCACGGAGGGCGGTGCGAGTGGGCCCAGCGAACTGCTGCAGGGGATCGTGGTCGATATCGGGCTCATGGTCACCCTGCTGGTGTGGTTGCGTCGTCGCCATCCGCATTGGAAGGAGATCATCGGGTTCCCTTCGCGCCGACGGGTCCCCAAGGAAGTCGCGATCGGCGGCATCCTCGGCATCCTCGTGCGGGTCGCCGCGGGCGTCGCCTCCGCGGTGATCGTCGCGCTCCTCACGTCGGCCACGGATACCGTCGTGAAGCTTCCCGACCAGGTGGACACGAACCTCGCGCCGGCCGCCTTCGTGACGTTCGTGATCTACGCAGTCCTGGTGGCGCCCGTCACCGAGGAGTTCGTCTTCCGGGGGCTGCTCTACCGGTCCGTCCGAGACCGTCGCGGGGTGGCTCTGGGCGCCATCGCTTCGGCCGTCCCCTTCGGGCTCGTTCATTTCGTCGTGAACGTACCGTGGGAGGGCGTGATCGCCTTGCAGATCACGATGGTGGTCACGGGCATCGGGCTCGCGCTGATCTACGAGCGCCGCAAGAACCTGGTGGCCGATATCGCCGGGCACGCCGCCTTCAACCTGGTCGCCGTCGTGGCGGTCGCGCTCGGCCTCGGACTGCTCCCCGGACCCTGGCGCTAGGCCCGTCCTTCGGCCGGGTAGCCTGAACGCATGCCGATGTTTCCGACCGACCCGTGGTTCCAGGACTTCATCGGCGAGATCAACGCCTCATCCGAGTACGCGAAAGCCGCCGCGACCTGGGAGGGCGACATCTCGTTCCTGGTGGAGCCGGAGCCCGACAAGCACGTGCCCTCGGAGACCTGGGGGTACCTCGATCTGTGGCACGGCACGTGCCGAGGCGGCGGCGTGGTGGACGAGGAGCGGGGCCGCCAGGCCGCCTTCGTGATCCGCGCTCCATACTCGCGGTGGAAGGAGGTCCTGATGGGCGACCTCGATCCCACGCGCGCCATGATGCAGGGCAAGCTCCGTGTCCAGGGCGATCTCGCCACGCTCCTGCGCTACGTCAACGCCGCCAACGAGCTGGTGCATCTCACCGGCGTCGTTGACACCCAGTTCCCCGACGAGGTCTGAGCCCGTGCGGGCCGTGGTCTTCGAGGCGGTGGGCCGCGTGGGCGTCTCCGATGTGCCTGCACCCCGGATCGAGGACCCGGGCGATGCCGTGGTCCGGGTGACGATTAGCGCGATCTGCGGCTCGGATCTGCATTTCTTCCACGGGAAGGCGCCGATCGAACCGGGCGAGGGCATCGGCCACGAAGCCGTGGGTGTGGTGGAGGAGGTGGGGGGGCGCGTCGGGCGGTTCCGCATCGGGGACCGGGTGGTGGTGGCATTCAACATCGTGTGCGGCGCGTGCTGGTTCTGCGTGCGTGGGCAGACGCAGTTGTGTGATCACTTCCGCAACCTTGGGGCTGGCGCGTTCGGCGGGAACCTGCCAGGGGCCCAGGCCCAACGCGTGCGCGTCCCCGGCGCCGACGTGAACCTGCTCGGTGTCCCCGACGGCCTGAGCGAGGATCGCGCCTTGTTCGTGGGCGATATCGCCTCCACTGGGATGTACGCGGCGTCGCTCACGGCGATCGAGCCGCAGGACGTCGTGGCGGTGGTGGGCGCGGGGCCGGTGGGGTTCTTCTGCGCTCAGGCCGCCCGGCTGGCCGGTGCCGCTCGCGTGTTCGCGCTCGACACCGAGGCCGACCGACTGGCGTTGATGGCCGGCGTGGGAGCCGAACCGATCGACGTGCGAGCGCGCCACCCCGCCACCGTGCTCGCCGAGGCCACGGACGGACGCGGCGCCGACGTCGTGATCGAGGCCGTGGGCAGCCCTGCCGCGTTCGAGCGTGCGGTGGATGTGGTGCGTCGCGGCGGCCGCGTGGTCGTGGTAGGCATGTACGCCTCGGAGGCGGTCCAGGTCCAGCTCGGCGTGTACTGGGCGCGAGCGCTGGACCTGCGGTTCGCGGGCATCACGCCCGTGCACGCCTGGTGGGAACGGACGATGGACGCGGTGGCGGACGGCTCGATCGACCCCCTGCCGATCGTGAGTCACCGGCTCCCGCTCGAGGCAGCACAGGAGGGCTACGAGCTGTTCTCGGCGCGCCGGGCCACCAAGGTCCTGCTGGTCCCGTGAGCGTTTCGGTGGTGTATACGGACCCCGAGCCCAGCGGGCTCGCCGCCCTCCTCGGCGGGCTGATCGAGCAGAACCTCGTGCGCGTTCCCGCCCGTGAGGGGCTGCTGCGACCCGCCCTCGTGAGCATCGCCGCACCCGATGCCGGCGTGACCGTCACGCTGCGGATCGACGCCGGGCGCGTGCTGGTGATGGGCGGGCGTGAGCCCGCGGCGCACCTGCGGATCGAGGCCGACGCCGCTCGGCTCCTTGCCATGACCGCCGCTCCCCTGCGATGGGGACTGCCCGACGCGCTCAGGGCCGAGGGCCGCTCCGTGATTCGCGACCTGCTGGCGCGCCGGGTGCGCATCCGCGGGTTGTTCTCCCACCCTCGTCGGCTGATGCGGCTTACCATGCTGCTCTCCGCGCACTGAGGACGGGAGCCGGCGTGGATCGAGGCGCAAGGCCCAGCGCTCCACCAGCGTGGCGCGACGAGGCGCCTGCCATGCAACGCCGGGAACGTCGGTGGATCCCCGCCCTGGCCGTCCTCGGCGTCATCGCGGTCACGGTCCTGGGCGGCTACGTCGTCGCGGCGGCATTGTCGGAGCCCGCAGGACCGCCCGTTGCCGTGGGAGGCGTGGTCGGGGTGCAGCCCCTGTCGGGGTGGGACGTGGCCGGCACCGCCCCCGTGGGCGGGCTGGCGTTCGCCCGGCTCACCCGAGGCAGCGGGAACCTCGACGTGGTGGTCGTTCAGGGGTTTGGAGGCGATGCGGGCGCTCTCGCCAAGGAGTATGTGGATCGCGTGCTGAGTGGACAGCTCTCGCGACTCTCGGTCTCGAGCGACCTGCGATCCGCGACGCTTCAGGAAGGCCTCGCGGGACAGCGATTCACCTACGTCGGCGTGACCGACAACGGTTCCTCGGTTGAGGGCGAGGTGACCCTGTTCGTTTCCCCCGGCGGCGACGGAGCGGTCTTCGATGGATGGGCTCCCGAGGGGCTCCTCACCTACGTGGACGGGGACATCCACACCATGACCGAACGGGCGGTGTTCGCGTGAGCACGTCGGCGCTCAGGCGCCGCCGCAACCAGCTGCACCACGCGCGATTCATCCAGCCACGGCAACCGGCCTTCTGGCTGTACGTGGTTCTCGTCGCCCTCACGGGGGTCCTGACGATCGCGCAACAGAGCTTCTATCGCAACGTGTCGGCGGGCGGCTGGGCGCTGTCGTGGCTCCTGCTCCTCGTCTATGCGCTGCCCGTGTTCCTCGTCGTCTACCTCCTCGACCTGTACGAGCGCGAGCCGTTGCCACTGCTGTTCGCCTCCCTGCTCTGGGGTGCGGTGGCCGCCACCACGCTCGCCGCCGTGGCCGATGGAGGCTGGGGGCTCGTGGTTGCCCGCGTGGGCGGACCGGAGTTCGCGGCGCGCTGGACCGCCGCCCTCACGGCCCCGTTCGTGGAGGAGACCCTCAAGGGGGCCGGCGTGGTGCTGATCTACCTGATCGGGCGCGATGAGATGGACGACGTGATGGACGGCTTCGTCTACGGCGCCCTCTGCGGGTTGGGGTTCGCGGTGGTGGAGGACATCTTCTACTTCATGAGCGTGTTCGGAGGGCAGCCCTCGGGCGTGATCCAGGGCTTCGTCCTTAGGGTACTGGCAAGCGGTCTGTACTCCCACGTGCTGTACACCGGCCTGGTGGGCATGGGGATCGGCTACGTGGTGTCGCGCCGCTCGCAGGTCTCGCGTGCACGCCGGCTCTGGGTGTGCGTCGGCCTGTGCGCGCTGGCCGCCGCCGCGCATTTCCTCTGGAACTCGCCGATCCTGGATCTGTTCCCCGAAGGCCCGTGGTCCGCGGGGGACTGGCCGCTCGTCTTCGCGGCCGCCGCCGTCAAAGGGTTGCCGTTGCTGGCGTTCGTGGGCGTGGCGGTGTGGCTCGCCAGGGGCGGGGAGCGACGATGGCTCCGCGATGCGCTGGCGACCGAGCTGGGCCGGGGTGGCATCTCGGCCGATGAGCTGCGGGTATTGGAACGCCCCAGCCTTCGACGCGAGGCGCGCAGGCAGATGCGACGGCGCGCCGGCAGCCGCGCGGCATCGCTGCTTCATCGGCTCCAGCGCGAGCAGGTGAACCTCGCCATGATCCGCTCGCGCGTGGCGCTCCACGACGATCCGGCGTTGACCCGCCAGCGCGCCTACTGCCGAAGCCTGCGCGATGCGCTCCAGGCGATCCCTGGCGCCGCGCCGGCGGACGCCGCCCGATAGGCTGCGCTCGCGATGGACGTCGAGGCGCTGATCGAAGGGGTGCGGACCGGGGAGCGGCGCGCGGTGGCGCGCGCGATCAGCGCCGTAGAGGACGGCGCACCCGAGCTCGCGTCGCTGTCTGCGGGGATCTACGAGCGGACGGGGCGCGCCGCGACGGTGGGACTCACCGGCGCGCCGGGCGTCGGCAAGTCCACCTTGGCCGCCGAGTTGGTGCGCGACGGGCGGGCGGCCGGTCACTCGATGGCCGTGCTAGCGGTCGACCCCACCTCCCCGTATACGGGCGGGGCACTCCTGGGCGACCGCGTACGCATGCAGGACCACGCCACCGATCCAGGCGTCTTCATCCGCTCGATGGCCACGCGCGGGCACCTCGGCGGGATGGCGCTCGCGGCGCCGGAAGCTGTGCGGATCCTGGACGCAGCCGGCTACGATCGCGTGATCGTCGAGACGGTGGGCGTGGGGCAGGCCGAGGTCGATGTGGCCGCCGCCACGGACACCGCGGTGGTGGTGCTGGCCCCCGGCCTGGGCGACGCGGTCCAGATGGCCAAAGCGGGCATCCTCGAGGTCGCCGACGTCTTCGTGGTGAACAAAGCCGACCGCGACGGGGCGCACGAGGTCGTACGTGAGCTGCGTCAGATGTTGCATCTGGGCGCGGCGCGCGATTGGGACCCTCCCGTCCTGGCCACCGTCGCGCTGCAACGAGAGGGCATCAGGGAGCTGTGGGAGGCCGTGGAGGCTCACCGCGCGCATGTGTCGGACTCGGGCGCCCTCGAGGCCAAGCGCCGAGCCCGGCTCCTGCGCGAGGTGGAGGCGCTCGCGGCCGAACGGTTCCGGGCGACGGCGTCCCGTGTGCTCGAGGGCGACGCCGCCCTCACGGGCGACCTCACCGCCCGTCGTGTCGACCCGTACCGGGCGGCGGCTATGCTGGTCCGGATGGCCGCCGCACGCGACGCCTCGGACACGTGAGGCGTACGGCGGAGACGGCCGGCAGGAGGCCCTCCATGGCGAGAGCAGGCAGCGACGGCGTCCCCGAGCGGTCCCACACCACGCGCTCGGGCGAGTCGCTCGATCCCTTCTACGGCCCCGGCGATCTGGACGGCTGGGACCCGATCTCGAGCCTTGGCGACCCGGGGAGCTACCCATTCACACGAGGCGTCTACCCCAGCATGTACCGCGGCCGCCGCTGGACGATGCGGCAGTTCGCGGGCTATGGCACCCCCGCCGAGACCAACGCGCGCTACCGGTTCCTGCTCGAGCGAGGCCAGGGAGGGTTGAGCGTGGCCTTCGACATGCCCACGCTCATGGGCCTTGACTCCGACGATCCGCGCAGCGAGGGCGAGGTGGGCCGCTGCGGCGTGGCCACCGATTCCCTCCGGGATTTCGAGAGGTTGTTCGCGGGGATCTCGCTGGGCGACATCACCACGTCCATGACGATCAGCGGCCCTGCCACGGTGGCGTTCGCGTTCTTCCTGGCCACGGCCGAGCGCCAGGGGGTCCCCTGGGAGCGTCTGGGCGGCACGTTGCAGACCGACATCATGAAGGAGTACATCGCGCAGAAGGAATGGCTCTTCCCGCCGCGCCCGCACCTGCGACTCATCGGCGATCTCATGGCGTTCTGCGCGGAGCGCTGCCCCAAGTTCCACCCGGTGAGCGTGAGCGGGTATCACATCCGTGAGGCGGGGGCGACCGCGGCCCAGGAGCTCGCCTTCACCCTGGCCGACGGGTTCGCGTACGTGGAACTGGGCCAGCAGCGCGGTCTCGACGTGAACGCCTTCGCGCCCGGCCTTTCGTTCTTCTTCAACGCGCACATCGACTTCTTCGAAGAGATCGGAAAGCTGCGCGCCGCCCGCAGGATCTGGGCGAGGTGGCTCAACGAGCGATACGGCGCCACAGATCCCAACGCCTGGAAGCTCCGGTTCCACACCCAGACCGCGGGGGTCTCGCTCACCGCGCAGCAACCCATGAACAATGTGGTGCGAACGGCGATCGAGGCGCTCGCGGCGGTCCTGAGCGGGACGCAGTCGTTGCACACCAACGCGCTCGACGAGGTGCTCGCACTGCCGACTGAGGGCGCCGCGAAGCTCGCGCTGCGCACCCAGCAGGTGATCGCGGAGGAGACCGGCGTGGCCGACGTCGCCGACCCCCTGGGCGGGTCCTACCTCGTGGAGTCGATGACCGACCTCATGGAGCAGCGCGCCGAAGCCGCGTTCGCCCAGATCGAGTCGATGGGGCCCGGGGGGATGCTCGAAGGCGTGCTCGCCGGCATCGATCAAGGCTGGTTCCAGCAGGAGATCGCGGAATCCGCGTTCCGCGAGCAGCGACGCTACGAGTCCGGCGATCTGATCCAGGTGGGGGTGAACGCGTTCGAGACCTCCGAGGACCGTCCGGTGGAGGTCCTGACGATCGGCCCTGAGGCCGAGCGCGTGCAGGTGCACGCCCTCACGCGGCTGCGCGAAGAGCGCGACGGTGCATCGGTGACCGCGGCGCTCGCCGAGCTCGATCGCGCCGCTCGCGACACCACGAACCTGATCGAACCGATGGTCACCTGCGCCCGCGCGCTCTGCACGGAAGGTGAGATCGTCGGCACGCTCACGGGTGTGTTCGGCGACTACCGGGAAGTTCCGCGCATCTAACCGTTCCTGCATTGGCTCCCAGTTGCAAGAGATTGCAAGTGACTGATAGGGTGCCGCCATGCGGAGATGGTTCGCGATGCTGGCGTTGTCGGGGTTCGTGGCCGTGGGGTGCTCTTCGGGAGACGGCGCCAGCGCACGGGAGAGCGAGGGCACTCATGCTGGCGGGCTCTTGAATGTCGTGACCACGGTGTCGCCCATCACGAACATCGCTCAGAACGTGGGCGGGGACAGGGTGAGCATCATGGGCATCGTGCCGGAGGGGACGAACAGCCACACCTTCGAGCCGGCGCCCTCGGACGCCGCCGCGTTCGCCGATGCGGACATCGTGTTCATCAATGGGCTCCACCTAGAGGAACCCACCAGGGAACTCGCCGACGCCAATGTGGCCGACGGGGTACCGGTGGTCGAGGTCGGGACCCAGACGATCCCCGAGGATCGGTACATCTACGACTTCTCCTTCCCCGAGTCCGGTGGCGATCCGAACCCGCATCTGTGGACCAGCCCGATCTACGCGGGTACCTACGCCGCGATCATCGCTCGGGAGCTAGGCGCGGTGGACCCGGACAACGCCGACTACTACCAGCGGAACTACGAGGTTTTCCAAGCCAGGATCGACGAGCTCGACAGATCGGTCCGCCAGGTCACGGCGACCGTGCCCGAGCAGAACCGCGCGCTCCTTACCTATCACGACTCCTTCCCGTATTTCGCCCGTGAGTACGGGTGGGACATCATCGGCGCGATCCAGCCGGCGGACTTCGCCGATCCCACCTCGCAGGAGGTCGCGGCCTTGATCGATCAGATCAGGACCGAGCACGTCCCCGCGATCTTCGGCTCGGAGGTGTTCCCCAGTCCGGTCCTCGAGCAGATCGCCCAAGAGACGGGCGCTACCTACGTCGACTCACTGCGCGATGATGACCTGCCCGGGGAGAACGGGGATCCCGAGCACAGCTACTTCGGGCTCATGGTCTTCGACTTCGAGACCTTCATGGGGGCTCTGGGAGGTGACGTGACGCCCTTCGATGCCTTCGACACCGCCAACCTGCAGTCCGGAGACACCGCGAACTACCGGTACTGAGATGGCGCAGACGCTCGTCCACCTCGACAAGGTCACGTGTCGGTACGGGCACGACCCCGTGCTGATCAACATCGATCTGCGCATCGAGGCCGGCGACTTCATCGGGGTGGTGGGCCCGAGCGGGTCCGGCAAATCCACGCTGCTGAAGGCCATCGCAGGATCCGTCAAGCCCATCGCGGGCAGGATCCATCGGGCGCATGGGGCGAGCGTGGGGTACGTCCCGCAGGTCGAGACGGTCAACTGGTACTTCCCCATCACGGTCCGCGAGGCCGTCCTGATGGCACGCATCGACGGCAGGCGACTTCCCTGGTCCTCGAAGCGCGATCTCCGCGACGCCGAGGCGGTGCTGGAGCGATTGGGCCTGGAAGGCCTCGGCGACCGCCATATCCGTGAGCTCTCAGGTGGGCAGCAGCAGCGGGTCTTCGTCGCACGGGCCATGCTGCGCGAGCCGAAGCTCCTGCTCCTGGACGAGCCGACGAGCGGCGTGGACGTGCGGACACGCCACGACGTCATGCACCTGATCCACGAGCTGCACCACGACGGCCTCGCGGTGGTGCTCACGACGCACGACCTGAACGGGATCGCGGCGCACCTGCCCTACCTGGTGTGTCTGAATCGAGAGGTCGTGGCGACCGGGCCGCCGCGCAAGGTCATCACGCCCGACGTGCTCGAGCGCACGTACGGTGCGCCCCTCGAGGTGCTCTCGCACGGCGGGATGCCCGTGGTCGTGGAGCAGTATCCCTCCTTCGACGACGACGTGGACACCGCCCAAGTCGTTCATCTACGGGAGGGACACCATGAACACCCTGCTTGATCCCTTTGACTACGCCTTCTTCCGTCACGCGCTGATCGTGGCCACGATCGCGGGAGCGCTGTGCGGGTTCGTGGGGGTTTACGTGGTGCTCCGGGGGATGGCCTATATCGGACACGGGCTCTCGCACGCGATCTTCGGCGGGGCGGTGGCGAGCTACGCCCTCGGTGTCGACTTCTTCCTGGGGGCGGGTTTGTGGGGGTTGGTCTCGGCGCTGCTCATCACCAAGGTGGGACGGCGCCGTACGATCGGGGCCGACGCCGCGATCGGGGTGGTGACGTCCGCGAGCTTCGCCGTGGGCATCGCGATCATCTCGGTGATCGGATCGTTCACGAGGAACTTCGAGGCGGCGCTGTTCGGCAACGTGCTCGGCGTGTCGTTCGGTGACGTCGTGATCGTGACGCTCATCGCGCTGGGCTCGGGAGCCGCGGTGTTCTTCTATTATCGCCAGCTCCTGTTCTCCACGTTCGACCCGGAGGTCGCCGAGGTCTCGGGCGTGAATACGGGGCGCACGGACCTCGTCCTGGCCCTCATCCTCACGGCCACGATCACCGGAACGATGAACGTGATGGGCGTGACGCTCATCGCCGCCACGCTCGTGATCCCCCCCGTCATCGCGCGAATGCTCACCGACAGCTTCCACCGGATGCTGTGGATCTCGATCGGGTTGGGCGCCGCATGCGGATTCATCGGTGTGTACCTGTCGTACTACCTGAACTGGTCCTCGGGGTCCTCCGTGGTGCTCACGGCGAGTGCGGTGTTCCTCGTGGTATTCGCATGGTCGGGGGTGCGCGGCAGGAGGCTGTCCGAGCAAGCCCTGGCCGATCCTCATCTCTGAGCGCAGGTCTTGCAGCGTCCCGTGATCGCGAAATGCGTGAGGTCCGCCTCGAAGCCGTGATGGCGCCGTATCAGCTCGTGCATCGCGGTGGCCTCCATGATCGAGAGGGGGTCGTCGCGCCCGCACTTGCCACAGGTGAGGTGCACATGCTCGGCCTCCTCGGCGCGGTGGTACTCGGCACCCGTCTCCAGGTGTGAATGCGTGAGCACGCCGATCTCTTCGAGCGTCGCCAGCGTTCGATAGACGGTCGAGGCGTTGACGCCGGGCATGTCGCCCTGGACCTGCCGCGCGACCTGGGTGGGGGAGATATGGCCTTGGGCGCGCATCACCTGCGACACGATCGCGCGGCGCTGCGGAGTCATGCGCAGGCCCCTCGCCCGCAAGAGCTCCATGACGTCGCCGTAATCGTGCGTGGCTCGTTCCATGCGTTCCATGCCCAAAGCGTAGCCCAAGATGTGGCGAAGCCTTGCAGGTGCAACCGCGGTCGCATCTAGCGGATCGGCGGGCGTCCAGCGTGTGCGGAGAAGAAGCCCGAGAGCAACGCCGCCCAATCGGCGCCGCCGGGGAGCAGCTCCTCAGGTGCCGGTCCGCCCTCGGCGTGCAGGCTCGGCAGCCATGCGGCGAGGTCGAACACGGGGTTCCCCACACACGCCCAGTTCCAGTCGATGAGTACGGCGCGCCCGCCGCGGATGCAGAGGTTGTCGCTCCGCACGTCGCCGTGCAACAGCGCGTCGCCGCCGATCGGGGCCTGCTGCGCGGCCTCGTGGAGCCGTTGCCAGTTGGACTCGAGCCATCCCGCGGTGCACAGCCCGAGGCCGAGGAAGGCTTCCGGCTCACGAGCGATCTCCGCCCATCCATCCAGGAACGCCATCCCATGGCTGTCAACCGGCACCAGGTCCTGGGTGGGATGGATCTCGTGCACCTCGTTCAGGCAGGCAACCACGGCTTCGACCGCCGCCCGATCCCATGGCGGAGGCCACGCCGCGCGACTCAGGTCTTCGAGGACCAGTACGGGGCGGTCTCCGTCGTCGTGCCATCCACGCAGCGCCGGCATGCAGGGGAGCCCCCTGTGCTGCGCGTAGAACAGATGCGTCGCGTATCCAGGCCGCGGTATCGATCGTGTGCGCGATCTTCACGAAGGCGGACGTCCCGTCCTCAAGCGTGGCCACCCATCGCGCGGCTGCCGTCTGGCCACCTCGCCTGACCTGGCGCCAAGTCACCGGCTCGGCCTTGAGCGCCTCGCGGGCACGAGCCACGTCCTGGAGAGAGGGGCACATGTCCATCGCCGAACCCTACGACGCGACCGGTAGCCTTTGGCGCATGACCGTCATGGTGACCGGGGCCTCGGGCGTGGTGGGCCATGCTCTGGTGCGAAGGCTCGTCGTCAAGGACGAGGTGCGGGCGTGCGTGCGCCGGCCGGAGTCCGCCGAGCCCCTGCGCGCGCTGGGCGCCAAGGTGGCCTTGGACCGCCTCGAGGACGCCGACGCCCTCGTCGAGGTCCTCAAGGGGGTATTCACGATCTTTCACCTCGTCGGTGGGCCGAACCAGGCCGACGCGGGGAGTCTCCTCGACGCGAATCACGGATCGACGATCCGGGCGATCGCGGCGGCGCGCCTGGCCGGTGTGCCGCGGCTGATCCTCGTGTCCGTACCGGGGGCTCACCCGGATGCCGCCGACCCGTTCCAACGCGCGAAGGGTCTCGCCGAGGAGGCGTTGAGCAGCTCGGGCTTGCAGCACGCGATCGTTCGCGCCTCGCACGTGTACGGCGTGGGCGGCCTGTGGTTCACCGCCGTGGTGCAGGGCGCGCTGGCCTCCCCTCCGCTCGCGATCGGCCTTGGAGAACCCGTGGCGCCCGTGCTGGCCGACGATCTCGCCGCGGTACTCGAGGCGGTCGACGACCGTGAGGATCCGCCCGACGGATGCTGGGGGCTCGAGGGGCCGGAGGCCCTGACCCCTTCCGCTCTTACGGCCATGCTCGCTGGAGACCTGGCGCTCTCCGCGATCCCCGCGACGCCCGGGGATCTGCAGACGATCCTCGGGATCCCGGTCTCGCCCGTGGCCGCGGCTCACCTCTTCCGTCCCTCGCGCAGCGACGCGCCCGACGCGGCGGACGCGTTCGGCATCATGCGTACCCCGCTGGAAGCGGGGCTGCATCGCACGCTTGACGATGCCGCGACGCTTGCCGTATCCGACGGGTAGCATCCGCGCGTGGGCGAGTTCCTGCGGCTCGAGGTGGACGACGGCGTCGGCGTAGTGCGCTTAGACCGCCCTCCCGCCAACGCGCTCGACCTGCAGATGTGCCTGGAGCTGCACACGGCGCTCCGCGAGGCCCGCGGGCGCGATGATGTCGGCGCGCTCGTGCTCTGGGGTGGTCCCAAGATCTTTGCCGCGGGGGCGGACATCAAGGCCATGGCTGAATGGGGCCCGGACGAGGTCGAACCGAGCGTCGACGCGTTGGGGGCGGCCTGCGGCCTTCTGGAATCACTTCCCAAGGTGTCGATCGCTGCCGTGAACGGGTTCGCCCTCGGCGGGGGTATGGAGCTTGCCTTGGCGGCCGATCTCCGTTACCTGGCCGAGGATGCCCTGGTGGGCCAGCCCGAGATCCTGCTCGGCGTCATCCCGGGGGCCGGTGGCACGCAACGGTTGACGCGCGCCGTCGGGCCCGGTCGCGCGCGCGAACTGATCTACACCGGCCGCCGGGTGGATGCCGTGGAGGCGTTGCGGGTCGGTCTCGCCGAACGCGTGCTGGCTCCGGGCGACGTCCTCGATGCCGCCGTTGCCGACGCGCGGACGATCGCGCACGGCCCACGGGAGGCCCTCGCCGCCGCGAAGGCCTCGATAGCGGATGCCATGCTGCTGCCCGGGCCCGAGGGGATCGCAGCGGAGCGTCGCCGCTTCCTCGCGCTGTTCGGAAGTCACGACCAACGAGAGGGCATGCGCGCCTTCCTGGACAAGCGCCCGCCTCGGTTCGGCCCCCCCGCCCCGGCGTAACGCCGGGGCTCCCTTTCCGCACCAGATCCGTGCATGCACCCATCGGGGAATGAACCGATCGAGGTGGCCGTTCGAAGTACGTGCGAGGGTCCCACCCCCACAAGATGCCCGAACGGGATCCCGCGGAAGGATGTGACTGACGTGGCAGAGGACCGGTACCGGGGCAAGAGTGTCCGACCGCTTCCGCGGCCGAACAAGCAGTACACCACCGGGCGCGTCTGTGCCGAGCCCGGCTGTGAGACCAACCTCTCGCGATACAACAAATGGAACTACTGCTGGCAACACGAGCCCGTTCACGCCTATGTCCCTCGCGGCAAGCGCAGGAGCAAGAAGGAAGCCGCGTAGACGAGCCCTCATCAGACGATGCACCCAAAGGCCGAGGCCTCCCGCAACGGGGGGCCTCGCTGCGTTGGCGGGGGACGTGTGGGGATGGCGACGTGCGTTCAAGGTGCGGGGACCCGCAGCCGATTGGGGTGGGAGACCGCTCCCCCCGAGCGCGACCCATCCATGACGAACGAGACCGCCGAGCCTCCCGCGATGCGCGAGGGCGGATGCCCGTATTGCGAGCGCGTCGTGCTCGTGTACGAGGAGCCTCCTCGATGCCCGCTCTGCGCCTGCCCGCTGGACGAGCGGTCGGTGCGTCCTTATGTGTTCCCCGGGGAGCGAGCGCCCGCGCCTGACGTCGAGTAGCCGATCACGCCTCGACGAGTCGCACGCGTCGGCGCCCACGGTTATCGCTGATCAGTTCGATCGCCTCGGCTTGGCTCAGTTCGGCGATCCGGATCGGTCGCTCGGCGAGCCAGCCCTCTTCCAGCGCGACCTGGCGGCCGATCCCACCGAGCAGGCCGGCGCCCTGCGGTGGGGTCCACCATCGACCCGCAAGCCGCACGGCGACGTTCGCGATCGTGCTCTCGGTGATCTCACCCCGGGTGTTGGTGAGCAGCACGTCGTCCGCCCCCGGATGGCGTGCCCGGGCATCCTCGTAGATGCGGCGACAGGTGGTCTTGTGGAAGAGCATCGGGTCGGCGGGGTCGACGGGCCTGGCGGTATCGCAGGCCACGGGGACATCGTCGGGAGCCCGAGGCGCCAGGGAGGCGCCCGAGGTCACACGGCCTCGCCGGTCCACGGTGATCCGGATGCGAGACACGCGATCGGGGAACCGCGCCGCCTCACCCTGAACGGCTCCCACCGCTGCCACTTCGTCGAAGACGAAGCCGAAGTACGCGGCCGAGGCTCGCAACCGAGCCAAGTGCCGGTCCAGGTGCACGAAACCGGTCTCGGGAACATGGCGCAACGTCTCGAACAGCTCGAAGTGTGGCCGCCGCGCCGTCAGCACTGCAGCCTTGGCGACCGTCTCGTCGTATTCGCTCGCCGCGCTCGAGTCCCAGGTGATCCCGCCGCCCACGCCGTACTCGGCCATCCCGGTCTCGGCGTCCACCACCACGGTGCGGATCGGGACACTGAAGCGTGCGGAGGGCAGGCCCGAGCCGGGCGGCGCGAGATAGCCCACCGCCCCGCAGTACACGCCACGCGGAGAGTCCTCCAGGTCGGCGATGATCCCCATCGTGCGCACCTTCGGGGCGCCGGTCACCGAGCCGCATGGGAACAGAGCCCGGAAGACCTCGACCAGTCCGGCGTCCGGTCGTTTGCGCGCCTCGATCGTGGAGGTGAGCTGCCACACGGTCTCGTAGCGCTCCAGGTCGAACACGTCGCTCCAGCTCACCGAACCCGGCACGGCCACTCGGCCGAGGTCGTTGCGGAGCAGATCCACGATCATCGCGTTCTCGGCCCGGTCTTTCACCGAGCCACGGAGCGCCGTCGCCACGGCAAGATCCTCGGCGGACCAGCGCCCGCGCGGCGCCGTGCCCTTCATCGGCTTGGTCGTGAGCCGGTCCCCGTCGAGCCGGAAGAAGAGCTCCGGGGAGGCGGACAAGACCCGGTAGCGGCCGAGGTTGAGGTAGGTGGCGTAGGCCCCGCGTTGCGCGTAGCACAGGTCCCGGTACAGGCCGCGCTCGTCGCCGCCGACCTGGGAACGGAGCCGCAGTGTGTGATTGACCTGATAGGTCTCGCCCGCGGCGATGTGCTCGCGGATCCGCTCGATCGCCCGGTCGTACCGGGCCCGATCTACCGACGGCTGCCAGGACCCGTCGACGGGCGGTGCCTGGTCCTGCTGGGGTTCGGGCAGGATGGTCTCCTCGCGCCGCTCGAACATCCCGAACCAGGCGAGGGGGAGCCGCCCGAAGGGGCCAGCCGCGTCTCGCGCGCGGACCGTGAGTGCGGGATCGAGGCCCGGCGAGGCCTCGTAGGCCAGGAAGCCGGCCACCCACAGACCGCGGGCGCCGGCGCCCTCGGCGGCCTCGATCACGCCGGGAACTTCGCTCTGGCGGGTGGCTTCCAGTACGCCGAGGGGCCCCACCAGGCGGAAGGAGGCCTCGGTGCCGGTCAGGTCATCGAATCGCGCCTCCAGCATGGCGGCAACGATACGACTGCTAGCCTCGTGCGCATGGCGCGTCCGTCCGTGCTCGTGGCGATGTCGGGGGGTGTGGACTCCTCGGTCGCCGCCTGCCTGCTGCAGGAGCAGGGATACGAGGTTCTCGGGTCCCACATGAACCTCGTCCACCTGGACGGCGTCGAGCACGGCTGCTGCGGGCCGAGCGCCCGGCGCGACGCCGGGGAGGTGGCGAGGATCGCAGGGTTCCCGTTCGAGATCTGCGATCTCACGCAGGCCTTCCAGGCCTCGATCATCGACGACTTCGTGTCCGAGCACGAGGCGGGTCGCACGCCCAATCCCTGCGCGCGTTGCAACGGTGAGATCAAGTTCGGCGCGTTCCTTCGCCGCGCGGACGAACTGGGAGCGGACTTCGTGGCGACCGGTCACTACGTCCGCAACGTGTTGCAAGGCGACGAGCGCCGGCACCTGCTGCGCGGCGTCGACAGGACCAAGGACCAAACCTACATGCTGCACATGCTGAGCCAGGGTCAGCTCGCTCGGTCGCTGTTCCCGGTGGGAAGCCTGGAGAAGGCCGAAACCCGGGCCTTGGCCGAGCGCTTCGGGTTGCCGGTTGCATCCAAGCCCGACAGCCAGGAGTTGTGCTTCGCGCCGAGCGGGGACGCCGGGGCTTTCGTGCGTGCGCAGGCTCCCGAGCTCGTCCGCCCCGGAGGCGAGGTCGTCGACCCGGAGGGCAACGTGCTCGGGGCGCAGGACGGGACGTTCGCGTTCACGGTGGGACAGCGTCGGGGACTGGGCGTGGCGACAGGTGCGCCCGCCTACGTCCTGGAGGTCAACGCTGAGCAGAACCGGGTGATGGTGGGTCCGAAGAGCCTCCTGGCTCGTCGCGGGCTGGAGGCGGATCGGGTCTCCTGGGTTGCAGGCCGGGCTCCCGGGGACGTCCCGTTCGAGGCCGAGGTCCAGATCCGGTATCGGGGCGAACCCTCGCCGGCGGTGGTCGCCCCGCGCGGGGAACGGCTACGGGTCGAGTTCCGTAGCACCCAGCGCGCCGTCGCGTCGGGCCAGAGCGCGGTCGTCTACCGCGGTGACGAGATCCTCGGAGGAGGCCGGATCGTCGAGGCATTGCGCTGATCTGGGCTCCGTTATCATCGGGCATCCCCAGCCACGAGGAGCCACCGGGTGAAGCTGCTCCGGCGCCGCAACCAGAGCTTCGAGATCCAGGTTCAGGACCTGACGCTGCACATCACCGCGCCCGAGGACTTCGCGGAGGAGGCGCGCGCACAAGCGCTCAGCTTCTGGGAGCAACTCCAGTCCTACGCGCTGCGCTATCCCGCCTTCCGGCAGTCCAAGCGGCCTCTGACCGAGTTCAGTGCCGACGCCCCCGACATCGTCCGCGAAATGGTGATCGAGGCCACGAGCGCCGGCGTGGGCCCGATGTTCACCTTCCGAGGCGCGGTGGTGGATCAAGTCGGCAGGTACCTTTCCGAGCAGCTCACGGAGCTCACGGTGGCGTGTGACGGCGACTATTTCATCAAGGCCAAGAAGCGGATGAAGTTGTCCGTACGCCGCCGCGGTGGTGAGCCGCTCACCGTGGCGCTCACGCCGGACAGCCGAGGCGTGGGCGTCTCGACCACCTTGGGCCGGGGAAGGGATCATTCCGGGCCCGACGGGCTCGCGGTGATCGCGGAGTCGTGCATGCTTGCCGATGCCGTGGCTGCCGGTGTGCAAGCGGTGCTCGGCAAGCCCGAGGGCTTCGGGATGGCGTTGCGCTACCTCCAGCAGGTACCCAAGGTGATCGGCGGTGTCGTGGTGGTGGGGGACAAGATCGGCGTGGCCGGCGGCGTGGAGATCGCGCAATGACGGCATCCGCCGAGGAGCGTCGTCTCGCCGAGGCCAAGGTCCACGTGGAGGAACTCCGATCGGAGATCGAGCATCATCGCTATCGCTACCACGTCCTTGACGATCCCGACGTTGCCGACATCGAGTATGACGAGCTGATGGGGGAACTGCGGGCGCTGGAGGAGGCCTTCCCCGAGCTCCAGACCGAGGACTCGCCCACGCAGATGGTGGGCGGTGCTCGCGCGGCCCTGTTCGCCCCGGTGGTCCATCGAGCGCCGATGCTCTCGTTGGACAACGCCTTCTCCTTCGAGGAGCTCGATGCGTGGTCTGAGCGGCTCTTGCGCGGCGGCGGCGAGGACGCCCGCTTCGCCTGCGAGCTGAAGATCGACGGGGTGGCGTGCGCGCTCACGTATGAACGCGGCGTCCTCGTGCAGGCCGCGACACGCGGAGACGGCCGCGTGGGCGAGGACATCACCGCCAACGTCCGCACGGTCAAGAGCATCCCGCGCAAGCTCACGTTCGCCGAGGCGCCCGCGATGATCGAGGTGCGCGGCGAGATCTACTTCCCCGTGACCGCCTTCGACGAGTTGAACCGGCGGTTGACACAGGCCGGTCAGCGGGCGTTCGCGAATCCGCGCAATGCCGCAGCCGGGTCGTTGCGCCAGAAGGATCCCAAGGTCACGGCTTCGCGACCGCTTCGATTGTGGGTGCACTCGTTCGGGGCGGCCCAGGGCGTTGCGTTCGCATCGCACGTGGGGTTCCTGGAGTGGGCGGCCGAGGCAGGGCTCCCCGTGCCGCCCACCACCGAGACGCGTGATTCGCTCCAGGGGGTGAAGGACTTCCTCACACAGTGGGAGGCTCAGCGGCACTCCGTGGACTGGGAGATCGACGGCACGGTCGTCAAGGTCGATCAGACGGATCTGCAGCGGGAACTCGGCGCCACGGGCCATGCACCGCGCTGGGCCATCGCGTACAAGTTCCCGCCGGAGGAGCGCACCACGGCGTTGCGGACGATCGATGTGCATACCGGGCGCACCGGCAAGGTCACACCGTTCGCCGTGCTGGAGCCCGTGTTCGTGAGCGGGGTGACGGTGACCTACGCTACCTTGCACAACGAGGACGAGGTCCGGCGCAAGGACGTTCGCAAGGGCGACACCGTCATCGTGCGCCGGGCCGGCGACGTGATCCCCGAGATCGTGGGTCCGGTCCTGTCCAAGCGCAAGAAGAGCGCCAGGCGATGGAAGATGCCCAGCGCGTGCACGTCTTGCGGCACGGTCCTCGTGCGTGGAGAAGGCGAGGTCGACTACCGGTGCCCGAACAAGCGCGGATGTCCTTCTCAGGGCATCGAGTGGCTGTTCCATTTCGCGGGCCGCGGGGCCATGGACATCGAGCACCTGGGCTACATGACGGTGATGCGGCTCTTGGAGGCCGGGCTCATCGAGGACCCAGCCGACATCTACGCGTTGGACGCGGACAAGCTCGGGAAGCTCCCGGGGTTCAAGGACAAGGCCATCACCAACGTGCTCACCCAGATCGAGATCTCGAAGGATCAGCCGCTCTGGCGGCTCCTGGTGGGCTTGAACATCCGGCACGTGGGCACGCACGTAGCGCAGGTCCTCGCGCGCGCGTTCGGGTCGGTGGACGCGCTCGCCGTGGCTTCCGAAGATCAGATCGACGCTGTCCCGGAGATCGGGCCCGAGATCGCCGCGACCGTGGCGGAGTGGTTCCGTGAGGAAGAGAACCTCGCGCTCATCGAGAAGCTCCGCGCAGCCGGCCTACGGCTGGCCGATGAGCGCACCGACGCCGATGACGGGTCCAAGCCGCTCGAGGGCCTCTCGATCGTGCTCACGGGGGGCCTCCAGATGCTCTCGCGCGAGGAGGCCACCGAACGCGCCCAAGCCGCCGGCGCCAGGGTCTCCTCCGGAGTGTCGAAGAAGACCTCGTTCGTGGTGGCGGGGGACACTCCGGGCACGAAGCTCGCCAAGGCCGAGGGACTGGGCATCGAGGTCATCGACGAGGCAGAGTTCCTGCGCAGGGTCGGACGCCGGTGAGACCGGCGGCATCAGGGCCCGCCCGCGGCCGCCGGTAGACTGACCGCCATGCCGGTGGAGATCGACATCGATCATGTGGCGAAGCTCGCGCGTTTGGACCTCACCGAAGAGGAGAAGACTGCGATGCGTTCGCAGCTTCAGGTGATCCTCGAGCACGCTGCGAGGGTGGGCGAGGTCGCCGCCGATGATGTTCCGCCCACGGCTTACGCGATCCCGCGCGCGAACGAGCTCCGCGATGACGAGCCCCAGCCCTCGATCACGCACGAGGCCGCTATGGCCAATGCCCCCGCTCAGGCCGACGAGCGGTTCAAGGTGCCCAAGATCGCGGAGACCGGGGCATGAACACCCCGATGAGCGAGCAGCTGTGCGACCTCACCGGCTCCGAGCTCACCGCCATGCTGCAGGCCGGGGAGGTCACGGCCGTGGCGCTCGCGGAGTCCTCACTCACGCGCGTGGAGGCCGTCGACGACCGGGTGAAAGCCTTCCTCACGCTCACTCCTGAGGTCGCCCTCGAGCGCGCGGCCGAGTTGGACGTGTACCTGTCCACGGGTGCACCGCTCACCGATGTGGCAGGTATCCCGATCGCGCTGAAAGACGTCCTCACCACGAACGGCATCCGCACCACCTGCGGCTCCAAGATCCTGGAGACGTACACCCCGCCGTACGACTGCACCGCATGGACGCGGCTGTCCGGGGCCGGCTCCACCCTGGTCGGCAAGACCAACTGCGACGAGTTCGCGATGGGATCCTCGAACGAACACTCCGCATACGGCCCTGTGCACAACCCGTGGGACCTGGCCACGGTGCCGGGCGGATCTTCGGGTGGCTCGGCCGCGGCGGTGGCGGCCGGCGAGGTCGTCTGGTCCCTCGGCTCGGACACCGGGGGCTCGGTGCGCCAGCCGGCGGCGCTCACAGGCGTGGTGGGGCTCAAACCTACCTACGGATTGATCAGCCGCTTCGGCCTGGTGGCGTTCGCCTCCAGCCTGGACACGGTGGGCACTTTCACGCGCAGCGTGCGTGATGCCGCCACCCTGCTCAACACGCTCGCCGGCAAGGATCACCGCGACGCCACCAGCCTCGCGATCGAGCCAACCGACTTCCGGGCCGGGCTCGAGGATGGCGTGCAGGGATTGCGCGTAGGCGTGCTGACCGAGGCGTTCGGCGAGGGCGTGCAAGGCGACGTCGCCGGTTCCGTGCGCGCCGCCGTGGAGCGGTTGTCCACCTTGGGCGCCGAGGTCGGCGAGGTCCACCTGCCGCACGCCGCCTACGCGCTCAGCGCCTACTACCTGATCGCGCCGAGCGAGGCCTCCTCGAACCTCGCGCGATACGACGGTGTGCGCTACGGCCTGCGCGAGGATGGCGCCGACTCGATCGAGATGATGTCCCGCACCCGCGGCGCCGGCTTCGGCCCCGAGGTCAAGCGACGCATCATGCTCGGCACCTATGCGCTCTCTGCCGGGTACTACGACGCCTTCTACGGCCAGGCCCAGAAGGTGCGCACGTTGGTCATCCGCGACTATGAGGCCGCGTTCGCGAACTTCGACGTGTTGGTCTCGCCCACCTCGCCTACCACCGCGTTCCGGATCGGGGAGAAGGCCGACGATCCCATGGCTATGTACTTGAACGACATCTTCACGATCCCCGCCAACCTCGCCGGGGTGCCCGCGATCAGCGTCCCCAGCGGGCTCGACTCAGCCGGGCTCCCGGTCGGACTCCAGTTCACCGCCCCCGTCCTGGGCGAGTCCACGCTGCTGCGCGCCGCGGCCGCGCTCGAGGCCGACCTGGGTCTGGACCTTCGCCCGCCCCTGCTCGCCGGCGTCTAAGGCCTCGGGCAGCAGTTCCCCGGCGGCTGGGTCGCCCGCGTCCTCGCGTCTGGCCCCGCCCGCGGAGACGATGAGGGCCACCGACGCGAGGATGACCCCGCCGGCGACGAAGACGCGCGGCGTCACGGTCTCGTTCAGGACCAGCCAACCGAGGGAAACCGCCACCACGGGGTTCACGTACGCGTAGGTGGACACGAGCGAGGTGCGTGCGTTCCGCAAGAGCCACAGGTAGGCGCTGAACGCCACCCAGGACCCGAACACGATCAGGTAGAGCAGGCCGAGCCAGGATTGGCGGGAAACCTGCGAGGGGTGGAAGTCGCCCAGCTCGCCGCTCGCGACTGCCACCAGGAAGATCACGACCCCGCCGGCGAGCTGTTGCATCGAGCTCGCGATCAGCGGGTGCTGGGGCAGGGGCGCCTTGCGCGCGTACAGCGAGCCGCATGCCCAGCTGAGTGAGGCGCCCGCCGCGAGCAGCAGACCGCCCAGCGAGATCGCGTCCACGGTCGCCGAGCCGCCCACCAGCAGCGCCGCTCCCGCGAAGCCCATGATCAGGCCCACCACCACGCGCCAGCCGAGCGGCGCGCTGCGCAGCAGCACCCGGTCGAACAAGGCGAGCCACAGCGGGACCAACGCGATGATGAGGGAGACCGTCCCGGTCGGCACCGTGTGCTCGGCCCAGGCCACGAAGGTGTTCCCGCCCAGCAGGAGCAGCGTGCCGATCACGGTGGCCGAGCGCCACTGGACCGCGGTCGGGCGTTCGGGGGTCCGGCGCCGCGCGAACACGTAGAGAAGACTGCCCGCGATCAGGAACCGGAACGAGGCGCCCAGCGCCGTAGGGATCGTGCGGTTGACGTTCTGGATGCCGAGGTAGGTGGTGCCCCAGAAGAAGTAGACCGTGATGAGGGCGCCCCAGATCGCGGCCGAGCTCGGCGCCCGCCTCTTCGTCCCTGCCTTCGGCGCCATCGAGCCAGGATAGGGCGCGGGGCCTGAAACGGGTCCGGTAGGCTAGCCGCCATGGCCGAGTGGGACGTCGTCATCGGGCTCGAATGTCATGTCGAGCTGAGCACGCGCACCAAGATGTTCTGCGGGTGCCGCGTGTCGTTCGGCGCCGAGCCAAATACGAACGTGTGCGCCGTGTGCCTCGGTCACCCCGGCTCGTTGCCGGTTCCCAACCGCGAGGCGATCGAGCGCATCATCAAGATCGGGCTCGCGCTCGACTGCGAGATCGCGCCCCATTCGCTGTTCCATCGCAAGAACTACTTCTACCCGGACATGCCCAAGGACTTCCAGATCAGCCAGTACGACCTGCCGATCTGCGTGGGCGGGCACCTCGACGTCGAGCTCCCCGACGGAACCACGAAACGCGTCGGCATCACCCGCGTGCACATGGAGGAGGACACGGGCAAGACCACGCACGGCAGCTCGTCGGGCCGTATCCACGAGGCCGAGTACGCGTTGATCGACTTCAACCGCGCTGGCACGCCGCTCGTGGAATGCGTGAGCGAGCCCGACATCCGCAGTCCCGAGGAGGCTGGCGCGTACCTGCGCGAGCTGCGCGCGTCGCTCGGGTCGCTCGACGTGAGCGACGTGCGCATGGAAGAGGGCTCCCTTCGCTGCGACGCCAACATCTCGCTCCGCCCGGCCGGCGACGAGGCCCTCGGGACCAAGGTCGAGATCAAGAACATGAACTCGATCCGCTCGCTGGAGCGCGCCCTGCACCACGAGATCGAGCGGCAGACAAAAGCGCTGGAGGCCGGCGAGACGATCGTGCAGGAGACCCGCCACTGGGACGAGGACGCGGGGGCGACCAAGTCGATGCGCTCCAAGGAGGAGGCGTTCGACTACCGCTACTTCCCCGAGCCCGACATCCCGCCGCTGGAGCCGAGCACCGCGTGGATCGAGGAGATCCGCGCATCGCTTCCCGAGCTGCCACGCGCCCGCCGAGCGCGCTATGAGACGGAGCTGAGCCTGAGACCCGACGTCGCGCGCGTGCTCGCCGGCGATCGCGCCTCCGCCGAGATGTTCGAGGCCACGGTGACCCTGGGCGCCCCCGCGGAGAAGGCCGCGAACTGGGTCACGCAGGACGTCGCGGGCCTGCTGAACAAGCACGGCACGGATGCGCGCGACACCAAGATCACCGCCCGGCATCTCGCGGATCTCATCCAGCTGGTCGGCGAGGATGCCATCAGCGGTCAGGGGGCGAAGCAGGCCCTTGAGGACGCCTTCGAGACGGGCGAGGAGGTATCCGCGATCGTGAGGCGGCGCGGGCTCGCCCAGGTGAGCGACGCCGGAACTCTCGGAACCCTCGCCGATGCCGTGCTCGCCGAGAACCCCGATGCCGTGGCGCAGTTCCGCGGCGGCAAGGAGGGCGTGATCGGGTTCCTGGTGGGCCAACTCATGAAACGGTCGGGCGGCTCGGCCAACCCCAAGCTCGCTCAGGAGCTCCTGCGCGAGCGCCTGGTGGGCTAGCCCCGGAGCGCCGCGTGCGCACCCGTCCCGGCCGGCCCAAGCGCATCCCGGTCTGGCAGCTCGCGCTCCTGGGGCTCATGCGCGCCGGGCAGGGGCTGGTGTTCCCGCTGCGCCGCATGTGGCGTTCGCGCGAGCCGCTCGACACCTATGGCCTGTGTCACATGACCTCGGTGGCCGGCGACGCTCTGCTCGCCATCGCGCTCGCGGACTCGGTGTTCTTCTCGTTGCCGGTGAACGAGGCCAAGCTCAAGGTCGCGGCCTACCTCGCACTCACGATGCTGCCCCTCGCACTCGCCGGGCCGCTGCTGGTGCCGCTGCTCGATCGCGCCGGTCCTCGGCGGGCGATCTCGTTCGGCGCTGCCGCGGGCCGCGCGATGGTGGCGATATACGCCGCACCCCGGTTCGGCACGCTGCTCCTGTTCCCGAGCGCGCTGATCCTGCTGGTGCTGTCCAAGATGCACGCCATCACGAAGAACGGGCTCACCACCGCGTACGCGCCACAGGACGAGGGCCTGATGCGCGCGAACGCGCGGCTCGGGAGGATCGCCGTGGCCGGGGCGCTGGCGGTCGCACCACTCGGGTACCTCTTCCTGAAGGTCTGGGGGTCGGCGGGCCCGTTGTACCTCGCGGCGCTCGCCTACGCGGGATCCGCGGCGATCAACCTGCGGCTGCCGCATCCCGGCCGTTCCGTGGTGGCACCTCGCGAGGTCGGTCCCAGGGGCCGGATCAGGGCGCTCACCGTGCCGGCGATCGGCGCCGTGGGCATGCGCGCGGCGAGCGGCTTCCTCCTGTTCCTGCTGGCGTTCTCGCTCCAAGAGGCGAACGCTCCAGGGTACTGGTTCGCGGTGCTGGCCTTCGGCGGCGTCGCCGGGGGATTCATCGCGGACCTGCTCGCGCCGAGCTTGCCCACCGAGACGCGGGAGGAGGCGGTGGTGATCGCGTGCGTGTCCGCGGCGTGCGTGGGCGCGATCCTCGCGTTCGAGTTGTTCGGGCTGCCGCTCCTCACGGTGTACGCGGTGGTGGCGGGGGCGGCAGGGGAGTTCGGGCGGCTCGCGTTCCAGAGCCTGATGCAGCGCAACGCCCCTGAAGGCGCGATGGGCCGAGTGTTCGTGCGCTACGAGGTCCTGTTCCAGATCGCGTGGGTAGCGGGCGCCTTCCTGCCGGCGCTGCTGCCGATCGGGTTCCGCCAGGGCATCTTGATCCTGGCGGCGTTCTACGGCGCACTGGGCGCCGCCACCGTGATCCGCCAGCGCCAACGCAGGCGTGGTGATGCCTGAGTCGGCCGGGCCTTGGTGGCGGTGCGCCCAGCCCCGCACGCCCTAAGCTTGGGCGCGCCGCGAGGGTCGCGGGCTCGATGGGGCAGGAGGGTCGGCATGGCGGAGTTCGTTACGGTGGGCAAGACCGATGAGGTGGGCGAGGGCGACGCGAAGGCGTACAGCCTGAACGATCAGGAGATCGCGGTGGCGCGTGTGGACGGCGCGCTGCTTGCGTTCAGCGACATCTGTACGCACCGCGGTTGCAACCTCGCGAACGGTGGCGACATCGAGGGCACCATGATCACCTGCGAATGCCACGGTAGCGTCTTCGACATGGCGACCGGAGCGGTGATCGAAGGACCGGCCACCGAGCCCATCGCGACATTCGAAGCGCGCGATGAGGGCGGCGCTCTCCAGATCCAGGTGTGAGCGCGAGCATGGTCACCGACCGACCGTTCGTGATCGTGGGCGCGAGCCTCGCGGGCGCCACCGCCGCGGGGGCGCTCCGCGACGAGGGCTTCGACGGCCGGGTGATCCTGATCGGCGCCGAATCGCTCCCGCCCTACGAACGGCCCCCGCTCTCCAAGGAGTTCCTGCGCAGCGAGCAACCCTTGGAGGCGTCCTACGTACGACCGCCCGAGTGGTACGACGACAACGAGGTGGAGACGCGCTTCGGCGCGCAAGCGGTCCAGATCGACCCGCGAGGGCGCGAGGTGGTGCTGGCCGGCGGTGAGCGCGCTGGGTACGAGCGCCTGTTGGTGGCGACGGGCTCTCGCAACCGGAGCCTGGACGCACCGGGTGCCCATCTGCCGGGCATCTTCGACCTGCGATACGCGCGGGACAGCGAGCGGATCCGCGAGGCCGTCGCGGGCGGTGCCCGCGTGGTGTGCGTGGGGATGGGCTTCATCGGCGCGGAGGTCGCGGCCTCGCTCCGCCAGCTCGGCAACGAGGTCACGGTGGTGGAGATCTTCGAGACGGCGCTCTACCGGATCCTCGGCGCCGAGATCGGCCGGGCGATCGAAGGCATCCACTGCGATCACGGTATCCGGATGCGGTTCAACGACACCGTCGCGCGCTTCGAGGGCGACGGTCGGCTCGAGCGCGTGGTGACCAACGGCGGCGCGAGCATCGAGGCCGACGTCGCCGTGGTGGGCGTGGGCACCGACCCGGCGGTGGAGCTCATGGCCGGGACGGGGCTCGACCAGGGCGCCGGGATCCCGGTAGGGCCAACCCTCGAGACGCAGATCCCGGGCGTGTTCGCAGCCGGCGACGTGGCGCACCACGATCACCCGGTCTTCGGCCTGATCCGCGTGGAGCATTTCGACAACGCCGTGAAGATGGGACAAACGGCCGCCAAGAACATGCTTGGCGCCGGCGAGGTCTTCGACGATCCGCATTGGTTCTGGTCGGACCAGTACGAAAGCCAGATCCAGATGGCGGGGTTCGCACCCACGTGGGATCGTATGGTCGTGCGCGGCTCGATCGAAGACCGTACGTTCTGTGCGTTCCTGCTGGACGGGGCGGGCGTCGTGCGCAGCACCGTGAGCCTGGACTGGAAGCGTGACGTCCGCCGGTCCTTCAAGCTGATCCAGGCCCAGGTCACGGCCGACCCATTGGTCCTGGCGGACCCCGACGTCGACCTTCGTACGCTCACGCCGGGTTAGTCGATGCGCGGCCGTGCGATCGTCGTCGTGATCTTGCTGCTCGTCGTAAGCGCGTGCTCATCGGCCACGGTGGGGCCTTCTCCGACCAGGTCGACGACATCTCCGAACCCAGTGTCCATGGTCGACGTGGGAGGCTATTCGCTCGCGATCACATGTGAGGGGTCGGGTTCACCGACGATCGTGACCGAGGCCGGCTACGACAGCTCGGGTCTGGACACCTGGGTGGCCCTCATGGATCCCTTCGCGCAGACCTCGCGCATGTGCGCGTACGATCGCGCGGGCACCGGGATGAGCGACCCGCGCACGCGGACCCACGGCGTCACGAGCGCCACGGAGGCCGAGGAACTCCACACACTAATGCAGCACGCCGGGATCGAGAGCCCGTATGTGCTCGTCGCTCATTCCTACGGAGGGTTCGTGGCCCGGCTGTTCGCGGCCGGAAACCCCCAAGAGGTCAGTGGCATGGTGCTGATCGAGTCTTCGCACGAGGACGAGGTGCCCGCGTACGACCGTTACTACCACGGAGGGCCCGAGGCTGACTGGGTCGACGGCGGGACGAGACTCGACATCCATCGCACGGCAGATCTGCTGCACACGACCGCCCGAAGCTACGGTGACATTCCTCTCTTGGTGATCCAGGCTCACCGGTACGACGACGTGCTGTCTGAGTCGCTTTGGCGCCGCACCCAGGCCGATCTCGCAACCTTGTCCACCGACGGGGTCCTGATCCGCAGCGGGAGCGGCGGACACTTCGTCCAGGACGACAACCGGGAGCTCGTCCTTGCCGGGGTTCGGGCCGTCGTCGGTGCGATCCGCGGGCGCGCCCCGCTTCCGGCATGCGCGACCATCTCGAGGGGACTCGACGCCAGCTGTCCGTAGGCCTCGGAAATGGCCGTCGAGCCGCTGCTAGGCTGAGGGCTCCGACCCCGTTCGAGGAGTGATAGGCAGTGGACAGGCCCGAGATCATCCTGGCTCCCGGTCCCACGCCCATCCCGCCCGAGGTCCTGCTGGCCCAGGGCAGCCCGCTCGTGTACCACCGCGGCCCGGGCTTCGGGAACATCATGCGGGAGGTCACCGACCACCTGCGGCAGCTTTACCGCACCGAGTCCGCCGACATCCTGTTGATGACCTCCAGCGGCACCGGGGGCCTCGAGTCAGCGGTCGCCAACTGCTTCTCGCCGGGCGACGAGGTGTTCGTGCCGGTCGCGGGCTTCTTCGCCGAGCGGTTCAAGAAACTCGCCGAGACGTTCGGGCTGGTGGTGCACACGCTCGACTACGAATGGGGCGCAAGGATCCGTCCCGACGAGGTCGCCGCGGCCCTCGCCGAGCACCCCGTGAAGGCCGTGCTGCTCACCCAGTCCGAGACCTCCACCGGCGTGATCCAGCCGATCGAGCAGATGGCGAAGGTTGCGAGGGACGCCGGAGCGCTGGTGCTGGCCGATGTCGTGAGCTCGATGGGCGCCGTCCCGTTCGCGTTCGACGACTGGGGGATCGACGTGGCGATCGGCGGCTCGCAGAAGGCGCTGAGCGCTAGCCCGGGCATCGCGTTCGTGGCCGTCAGCGAGCGCGCGTGGCAGGCGACCGAGTCCGCGACCAACCCGCGGTTCTACTTCGACTGGGCCACGTATCGGAGGTTCGCGCAGCTCCCGGACCCGGAGAACCCCTGGACCCCGGCGATCAGCGTGATGCAGGGGCTCCAGGCCGCGCTCCGTCTGTACTTCCAGGACGGGGTCGACGTCGCGCTCGCACGCCACCGCATGCTTTCCACCGCGGTGAAGGAAGGTGCGAAGGCCCTCGGCCTCGACCTCTTCGGCGAGGGTCTGGAGGACAACTGGACCGTAACCGCGATCCGCGCTCCCGAGGCCGCCGACGCCGATGTCATCAGCGACACGATGCGGAGCGAATTCGGCTGCGTGATCGCGCCAGGGCAGGGACCCCTCAAAGGCAAGGTATTCCGGATCGGACACTTCGGGTACTTCTCGGAGCTGGACATCATCCGCGGGCTCGCGGCCCTGGAGATGACGCTCGAGAAGCTCGGTCATCCGGTGAAGCGCGGTGCGGCCGTGGCGGCCGCCGAATCCGTCTTCCTCGAGGCACGCTGACCGTGCGGGTCTTGGTCACCGAACCCCTTTCCGAGCAGGGCTTGGAGTTGCTGCGCAAGGACTTCCAGGTCGACGAGCGCGTCGAGCTCGCCAAGGATGACCTGGCCGCCGAGATCGCCCCTTACGACGCCCTCATCATCCGCAGCGCCACACAGGTGGGCGCCGACGTGCTGGAGGCTGCGGTGAATCTCAAGGTGGTGGCGCGCGCCGGGATCGGGCTGGACAACGTCGACGTGGAGGCCGCCACCCGCCGCGGCGTGATGGTGGTGAACGCGCCGCAATCCAACATCATCAGCGCCGCCGAGCAGGCGATGGCGCTCATGCTCGCGCAGGCGCGCAACATCCCCCGGGCCAACGAATCGCTCAAGCGCGGCGCCTGGGAACGCTCGAAGTGGGAGGGCGTGGAGCTGGCCGGCAAGACGATCGGTCTGGTCGGGCTCGGGCGCGTGGGCGCGCTGGTGGCCCATCGCGCGGCCGGCTTCGGCATGCGGGTGATCGCGTTCGATCCCTACGTGAGCGCCGAGCGCGCCAAGGAGATGGGCGTCGACGCGATGCCCTCGTTGGAGGCGCTGCTGGTCCAGGCGGACTTCGTCTCGATCCACCTGCCGCGCACGCCCGAAACCGAGGGCTTGATCGGGCAGCACGAGCTGAGCTTGATGAAGCAGGGGGCGCGCCTGATCAACACCGCCCGCGGGGGCATCGTGGATGAGGACGCGCTCGCCAAGTCGCTCGAATCGGGGCATCTCGGTGGCGCGGCGCTCGACGTCTTCGCCGTCGAGCCCACCACCGAGAGCCCCTTGTTCGGCATGGAGCAGGTGGTGGTCACGCCTCACCTGGGCGCCTCCACCAAGGAGGCTCAGGACAAGGCCGGCATCACCGTGGCCGAGATGGTGCGACTGGCGCTCAAGGGCGAGTTCGTGCCCTACGCCGTGAACGTGAGCGCGGGTGCCGAGGTCACCGAGGTGGTACGCCCGTTCGTGCCCCTCGCCGAGAAGCTCGGCTCGCTCGTGGCGGGGCTCGCCGACGGTGGCGTGCGCTCGATCGTGGCCTCCTACCTCGGGCGGATCGCGGAATCGGATACGCGCGTGCTGACCCTGGCCATCTTGAAGGGCATCCTCGGGCGTTCCGTGCACGAGCCCGTCTCGTTCGTGAACGCGCCGATGCTGGCGAAGGAGCGCGGGCTCACGGTGAGCGAGATGCGCTCAACGGTCTCCGAGGACTACATCAGCCTGATCTCGCTGCGCGCCGAGACGGACGAGGGCCCGGTCAGTGTTGCGGGCTCGATCCTGGGCAAGGACCATGAGCGCGTGATGCAGGTGAACGACTTCGACATCGAAGCTGCGCCCGCCGGGCACATGGTGTTCTTCACCTACGGGGACCGGCCCGGCATCATCGGCACGGTGGGCACGATCTTGGGAGAGCACCGCGTCAACATCGCCACGATGGACGTCGGCCGCAAGGCCGAGGGCGAGGAAGCACTCATGTGCCTCACGGTCGATTCACCCGTGCCGTCCCACGTCCTGGAGCACGTGGCCGAAGCCATCGACGCGCATAGGCTTCGCGCGATCACCCTCCCGGCCTAGCGCCGCGTATGTAATGGGTCAGCTCTGACGGGCTTTGTCGACGCGCTCCGGCACCAGTTCGCGAATCTGACGTTCGACGTGCTCAGCCATCTCTCTGGCCTCAGCCGATTCACGAAGAAGTCCGGCAACTGCGCTCCCCAGAGCACGCTGGAGTTCGTCTCTATCGAGCGACCGCACGAGCGCATCGTTGAACGGATCGGCGACCTCGGCGGGAAGTCTGTCGAAGTCTCTACCGTAGGTGCCATCGAGCCCCCGGCGGCGACACGCAAGGGCGAGTGCCTTGTCCCGTAGCGCGCTGATCCAATACTCCGCCTGCCAATGTCTGCCTCGCTCGATGGAGACTCGTGCATGCAATGCGTGGTGGACGGCGTAGCCGAACAGTTCGTCTGCGGGGGTCGGCGGTTCGTGCGGCTGCTCGATTGCCTCCCCGAACAGCAGCCTGAACTTCGGCCCGCCCGCGCCGAACTCGGACGCTGGCGTGAACGACAGGTCAAGCTCCAGGCAGTCCGGGAGCAAGAACACGCGGTAGATGATCGGCCCGCTGGGAAGGTCGAACAATCGGACCGCCCCGAACTCACGAGCGATGGTCCGGCTCCAGCCTTCCAACACCTCAGTCACAGACACATCGTCTGCAACGGCGAACATGACGTCGAGGTCTGACCACCGGTCTCCTTCATCGTGCGCAAGTGAGCCGAGGACAGCCCCGGCAACCACTCGGGTGTCAGACGACGCCATGTCCAGGACGCCGTCGCGCACGCGGTCACGGTCGACAACGTTGAACACGATGCGATTCTGGACCACCCCGTGCCCAGGCGACAACAAGATTCGACTGACAGCGACTGACTCGTCGGTTCTTCGCTCCCGAACGTGTCCCGTGCTACCATCGACGAGTTATGAGGCGAACCCCTTCGATGACCCGGAGTTCCGGCACGTTCTGACGCGATCCACCGCGTCCCGTGCCCGGCCCGTCATCGAGCCCGCACCACCACCGGCCCGCCCCCCGCACCTCCAGGAGTCGCCTCATGAGCCATTCACCGCGTTCCAACGTTCGCCGCTTGGCATTCGGCCGCCTGATCTCGGTGACCGGTGGCGCAGCCGCGTACACCGCTCTCAACTTCACGATCTGGCATGAGACCCACTCTCCGGGCATGCAGGCGCTCTCGCTGCTGCTCACGTTCGGCGTGGCGGGCCTGCTCGGTCCCTTCGGGGGCGCGCTTGGCGATCGCTTCGACCGGCGCACGGTGATGATCTGCTCAGAGGCCGTTGCTGCCGCGTTCTTCGTGGGCATGGCGTTGGTGCACGCGCCGATCTGGTTGATCGCGCTCGCCTTCGGGTCGGCGATCGCGGAGCTGCCGTTCTTCTCGGCCTCGCGCGCGGCGATCCCGAGCCTGGCCGAGCGCGAGGAGGACCTCGCCTGGGCGAACAGCCTCGTGACGATGGGGGTGCACGCCGGTATCGCGATCGGGCCGGTGATCGGTGGATTGCTCCTGACGCCCCTGGGTGCCTCGTGGGTCTTCGGGCTCAACGCGGTGACGTTCCTCGTCTCGCTGTGCCTGACGCTCTCCGTACGCGGGAACTTCCAGCAGGAGCGCGAGGAGGGCGGCCATCACCACGGGGTCGCGGCGGGGCTCGTGTACCTGTGGCGCGAGCCGGTGCTGCGACGCATGACGATCGCCTGGCTCGTGTTCGTGCTGGGGATGGGTATGAGCATGGTGGCCGACGCGGCGCTAGCCGAGGATTTCGGGGCCGGGAGCCTTGGGTTCGGGCTGCTGATCGCGTGCTGGGGAACCGGCTCGGTGATGGGGACCGGCGCCGGTCGATGGATGACCGCGCACACCGAGCCACGCTGGATGGTGGCCGGCGCCGCCGGGGTCGTGCTCGCGGCGTTCGGGGTCGGGTTCGCGCCACTGTTCCCGCTGGTGCTCGTCGCCCTGTTGTTCATGGGGATCAGCGACGGGCTTACGATCGTGGCGGAGAGCGGCATCATGCAGCGGCGGAGCCCCGACGCCGTGCGAAGCCGCGTCATGGCCGCGTTCGAGGCCGTGCTCTCGCTCGGACTGGCGGTGTCCTACCTGGCCGCCGGGCCCGTCCTGAGGCTCCTGGGCGCGCAGCCCGTGTATCGCATCGCCGGCGTGTTCGCCCTTGCGGCCATGCTGATCCTGCTGCCGCTCGTCCGCCTGCGCCAACGCGCCACGGGCCCGGAGCAAAGTGAATTGACCGACCATTCAGTCGAACTGATGGGTTCCTGAACAGGCAGTTGGGCTGGATGCCGGTCGGGGGAAACCGGCTTGTCTTGAACAGCCGTTCAGGAGTACGGTGCTGACCGGCCCGCCCGGGGCCGAACGGAGGCATCATGGGCAGGACGTATCACGCGATCGTGGTCGGCGGCGGTCACAACGGCCTCGTCGCCGGGGCCTACCTCGCGAGGTCGGGCGCCCGCACCGTGATCCTGGAGGGGCGGCACAAGGTGGGCGGCGCCGCCGACACGATGGCTCCGTGGCCCGAGTCCCCGGAGTTCAGGGTCACCACACTCAGCTACGTCATGAGCCTCATGCCCGACACGATCCAACGCGATCTCAAGCTCGCCGCGCACGGCTACAAGCACTACCCCGTGGGCCCGTATTTCCTGCCGTTCCCCGACGGGCGTTGCATCGTCCAGTACGACGACGACGCGGACAAGAACTACGCGTCCTTCGCGCGGTTCTCGAAGAACGACGCCGACGCGATCGAACGATGGGACGCCTGGATCGGCGGCCTCGCTGACGTCCTGGGACCGATGTTGATGTCGATCCCGCCGAGCCTGGGATCCAAGCGTCCGGCCGACCTGCGGGAGCAGCTCCGCCTGGCATGGCGCTTCCGCGGCCTCGACGTGAAGACGATCGGCGACGTCACGCGGCTCATGACGATGAGCATCGTGGACATCCTCGACCGGTTCTTCGAGACCGATCAGGTCAAGACCGTGATGGCGCTGAACGGGCTGATCGGTACCTGGGCCGGGCCGCACGAGCCGGGCACCGGCTACGTCATGGCGCACCACTCCATCGGGGACGTCGGCGACGGCCATCTCGGCGCCTGGGCCGTGCCGGAGGGCGGCATGGGCGCGGTGTCCGACGCGATCGCCGCGAGCGCCCGTGACTTCGGGGCGGAGATCCGCACCAACGCGCGTGTCGCCAAGATCCTCACGAAGGACGGCGCCGCTACGGGCGTGATGCTCGAGGGCGGCCAGGAGCTGTACGCCCCGGTGGTGGTTACCGCGATCCACCCCAAGATCACCTTCCTCGAACAGCTCGAGCGCGATGAGCTGCCGAGCGAGTTCGTGAACGACATCGAGCATTGGAAGAGCCGCAGCGGCGTCGTGAAGATCAACGCGGCGCTCTCGAAGGCGCCGGTCTTCACGGCGGCGCCCGAACTCTCCGATCTCACCGGCGGGTTCGAGCTCGCCCACTCGATCGCCTACCTGGAGACGGCGTTCGAGGAGGCGCGGGCCGGCGAGCCGGCCACGGCTCCGTTCTCTGACGGCGTCATGCCCACGGTATACGACCGTACGCTCGCGCCCGAGGGCTGCCACGTGGTCTCCCTGTTCACGCAGTGGGTGCCGCACGAGTGGAGCGAGAAGCCCCACACCGAGGAGCTGGAGGCCTACGCCGACCGCGTGATCGCGGGCTACGACGAGCTCGCGCCCGGATTCGCCGACTCGGTCATCCACCGCCAGGTGATCGGCCCCTACGAGATGGAACACGAGTGGGGGCTGATCGGCGGCAACATCTTCCACGGGGAGCTGAGCGCGGAGCAGCTGTTCCACATGCGTCCGGCCCCAGGCTACGCCGACTACCGTTCGCCGATCCGGGGGCTCTATCAGGCCTCGAGCGCCACGCATGGGGGCGGCGGCGTCTGCGGCATCCCGGGTTACCACGCGTTCCGACAGATCCGCGCCGACGGCAGGCGCGGCCTCCTCACTCGGAGGGGATAATTACTGGAAGGGATAGGCACAGATGACCGAGCAGAACCGTTCGTTCCCGTTCTACTTCGCCAGTTGGTACAAGAAGTCGCCGTACTTCGCCAAGACCGTTGAGGCCGGGGCCACCAGCTGGGACCTGTACAACCACATGCTGATCCCCACGCTCTATGACGACGACATCAAGGAGTACTGGCACCTCGTCGAGAAGGTCACGCTGTGGGACGTGGCCGTGGAGCGTCAGGTGGAGATCACGGGCCCCGACGCCGGGAGGTTCACGCAGCTGCTCACGCCTCGCGACCTGTCCGGGACCCAGCCCGAGCAATGCAAGTACGTGCTGATCTGTGCGCCCGACGGCGGCATCATCAACGATCCGATCCTGCTGAAGCTCGCCGAGGACCACTTCTGGCTCTCCCTCGCCGACTCCGACGCCATGCTCTACGCGCTCGGCGTGCAGGCCTTCGCGAACATGGACGTGGAGATCCGCGAACCCGATGTATCGCCGCTGCAGGTGCAGGGACCGCGATCCAAGCCGCTGATCCGCAAGCTCTTCGGTGACGAGATCGCGGACCAGAAGTACTACTGGCACAAGCAGACCGAGCTGGAGGGCATCCCCGTGGTGGTGAGCCGCACGGGCTGGAGCGCGGAGCTGGGCTATGAGATCTACCTGCGTGATGCCGGTCTCGCGCACGACCTGTGGGACAAGGTGATGGACGCCGGCGAGGAGTTCGAGCTGCGCGCGATCGCGCCCAGCGACCAGCGACGCATGGAGGCGGGGATCTTCAACTACGGCAACGACATGGACGTGACGAACAACCCGTTCGAGATCACCGGCCTGGAGCGGCTCGTGGAGCTCGACAACGACAACGAAGTCGTTTCGCGTGCGGCGCTCGAGCGCATCAGGGCCGAGGGCGTCGAGCAGAAGCTCGTGGGGGCGACGATCGACGGCGACCCGCTCGGCATGTGGCTCGAGGACTTCTGGCCCGTGATGGACGGCGCGCGGGAGATCGGCCGGCTCGTGAGCGCCTCCTACTCGCCGCGCCTGGAAGCCAACATGGGCTTCGCCTGGGTGCCGATCGCGAAGGCCGGAAAGGGCACGCGGATCGAGGTCGCTTCTCCCGACGGACCGATGACGGCCACCGTGACCGCCCTGCCGTTCCTGGATCCCAAGAAGGAGATCCCCGCCAGGAGCTGAGCGCCACCGGCCTCGGGTGCGGCCAAGGGCGGCCAAGGTGCGAGATGATGGGGTCGTGGACAACCTGACGGGACAGCTGCTCATCGCCGGTCCGTCGCTGTGGGACCCCAACTTCCGCAGGACGGTCGTGCTCATCGGACATCACGACGAGGACGGCGCGGTGGGCGTGGTCTTGAACCGCTCGCTCGAGGTGCCCGTGCACGAGATGGTGCCGGCACTGCGGGACCTGGTGGATGCGGCCGAGCCGCTGCTCGCGGGCGGGCCCGTCGAGCCCGAGGGGGTGGTGGTGCTCGCCGACTTCATGGACCCGGCGATGGCCGAGGTGATCGCGCTCGATTCGATCGGCTTCATCCCGGCCGAGCCGGGGGGCGATCTGGCCACCCAGATCCGGCGGGCACGTGTGTTCGCGGGGTACGCCGGCTGGGGCGCAGGCCAGCTTGAGGCCGAGCTCGCCGAGGGGTCCTGGATCCTGGAGGCCGCGCTGCCAGAGGACGTGTTCCACCCGGATCCCGTCCTCCTGTGGGATGACGTGCTGCGCCGCAAGGGCCCGGACTTCGACATGATCCGGCTGATGCCCGCCGACCCGTCGATGAACTGAGCGACTTGCTTGCCCCTCGGGGGTGTGGTGCGTGATGCTTGGCGGCATGACGATTCCCGCGCCACTCGACGCCGACGCGCTGGACCGCTGCTTCGGACCGTTCGGTACCACGGTCACGCTCCCGAGCACCGCGTATACCTCCGCGGACGTGCTGGCCTGGGAGCGCGAGCATCTCTTCGATCGTTCCTGGGTGTGCCTCGGTCGCGTGGGAACGCACCGGCCCTCCCGAGGCCAGATCGAGCGCCACGGGTGGGTGTTCGCGCGTGAGCGCGCCGACGGGCTGGAGGGCGAGGAGCAGTTCGGGAACCTATGGGAGCATCTTGCCCCGTGGACGCCGGGTGATCTCGCGGTGGGTGCGCGTCATGCCTACGAGGTCGCCGCGAACTGGAAGCTGCTCCATGAGAACTACCAGGAGTGCTACCACTGCTCCGAGATCCACCCAGAGCTGTGCCGGGTGACGCCGCCCGACAGCGGCTATTCCCTGGAGATGCACGGGATGTTCGTGGCCGGACCGATGGATCTGCGCGAGGATGCCGAGACGATGTCGCTTGACGGACGCTCGCGAGGGATCCCGCTGCCGGGGCTCTCGCCGAAGCAGCTCCGCGAGGTCGGCTACTTCGGCATCTGGCCGAACCTGCTCGTGAGCCCGCACCCCGACTACGTCCTCACGCACCGGATCGAGCCGCTCGCGCCCGCGCGCACCTACGTGGAGTGCGAGTGGCTCTTCCCGAAGGAGCTGGTGGCGCGCCCAGACTTCGATCCAGCCTGGGCGGTGGAGTTCTGGGACGTCACGAACCGCGAGGACTGGGCGGCGTGCGAGTCGCTGCAGCGGGCCGCCGGCTCGCGCGGGCGCCGTCCCGGGCCGCTGTCTTTGGGCTGGGAGGCGGGCGTGTACCTGTTCACCGCGATGATGGCGCGCTCCTATCGCGAGGGCAGGCCGCTCGGCTATGAGGACGTCCCGGATGTGGCGCTGATCCCGCGGTATGAAACGCTCTCGGCCTCGCGCGGGCGTGGCTGAGCGTGCCGGACTCCGTCTCCTTCGATCGCGCCGCCGACTACTACGACCGCACGCGAGGGTTCTCCGAGGAGGGCACGCGCCGTTCGGTCGCGCTGCTCGCGCAGGAGCTGGGGGACCGCGGCTCCGTGCTTGAGATCGGGGCGGGCACGGGACAGCTCGCGGTGCCGTTGCGCGCCGCCGGCGTTCCGGTCATCGGGCTCGACCTCGCACGTCCGATGCTGGACCGGCTACGCGCGAAACCGGGCGAGCCGATCCCACTCGTCGAGGCCGATGCCACGAGGCTTCCGTTCGCAGACGACGCCCTGGGGGCCGCCTACGTCCGCTGGGTGCTGCACCTGATCCCCTCGTGGGTCACCGCGTTGGAGGAGCTCGTTCGCGTCGTTCGCCCGGGCGGGGTGGTCGTGGCGATCCAGGCAAGAGGCCAACGGCGCGAGGAGGACCGCGGTCCACGCGACGAGATCCAGGATCGTTTCGCGGAGATCCTAGGACGTCCCAAGGAGCCGGTCGGGTTGGACTGGAGCGACTGGGACAGCCTCACGGCATCGATGGAGCTCTTCAGGGCCCGGGTCCGGCCGCTGCCTGTCTTCACCGATGTCGAGCGCGACGATGTCGAGGACTTCTTGAACGCCCTGCGCGATGACCTCTACTCGTGGACATGGCCGATCCCTGAAGATGAGCGTCTCCGCGCGGCGGCGCAGGTGCATCGATGGGCCGAGGCTCGCTTCGGCCCGCTCGATCGATTGCCGCGTCGTGAGTACGAGATCGCCTGGCGGGCCTACGACCTGCCGTAATTCCGACGCCTCATTTCAGATCGCCTGCCAGTCCGGGGTCGTCGAGGCGTAGGGGCGGTTCAGGATCCGGTGAGCGTTGGCGCCGTTCGCGTCCATGAGCCAGAGGTCGGGCAGGAAGCTGGTGCCTCGGTCGCTGGCGAACGCGATCTGGCCGGCCGAGGGTGAGTAGACCGGATCCGCGTCGAAGTGCCCACTCGTGATCAGGACCAGGCCTGTGCCGTCCGCGCGCACCGTGGCGATCCTCGCGACGTTGCGCTGCACTCGCTCGAACACCAGCCGCACGCCGGCCGAAGACCAGGACACCTGGTGGTCGTAGGCCGGTGAAGAGGTCGCCTGAGTAGCATCGCCGGTGGCAAGGTCGATCACCCAGATGTCGCCCACGTCGCCCTGCTCATGTGCACGCGTGAAGGCGATCCGGGTGCCGTCCGGCGACCAGGCGGGCTCGAAGTCGAGGCTGCGCCGCGATGTGATGCGTATCCGGCGGCCGCCTACGACTGCGCGCATCGTGTAGATGTGCGTGTCCCCGCTCGAGACGAACGCCGAGAAGGCGAGCCGGCGACCGTTGGGGGACCAGACAGGGTCGCGCGCGTCCCTCCCTGAGGTAAGCCCAACCCGGTTCGATCCGTCGGCGTCCATCACCCAGATCGACCCGGGGCCGAACGGCGCCCGCGTCCGCCAGTAGGCGATCGAGGTGCCGGTGGCGTTCCAGGTGGGGGCGAACTCGTTGCGGTGCGGCGTGGCGGTCAGCCGACGCAAGCCGGTCCCGTCGGGGTTCATCGAGTAAAGGTCGGCCTGGGTGAGGTGTTCGCCCGGGACCGGGGCCTCGTAGGAGAAGACGATCCGGCCGTCGGCGCCGGGGAAGGTGGCGCGTGCCCCCGGCGCGGTCAACGCGCCCCACGAGCCAACGGCGATCAGCATCAGCACCACCCAGCGGCCTCGGATCGCGCACCTCCTACCGCCCATCATCCCCGGTATCCTGTTCAGTCACCACGGGGCGCGCGCCAGGCGCCCCGACACCAGGAGGTACAGGGTGCCGATCAACGAGGTCGAGAAGATCTGGATGGACGGGGAGCTCGTGCCTTGGCAGGACGCCAAGATCCACGTGCTCAGCCACGCGTTGCACTACGGCAGTGGCGTATTCGAGGGCATCCGGGCGTACGAGACCTCGCGCGGGGCCGCCGTCTGGCACCTGGACGAGCACCTCAAGCGCCTGTACCGCAGCGCGAAGCTCTACCACATGGAGATCCCGTTCTCGCACGAGGCGCTGGTCCAGGGGACCAAGGACGTTATCGTCGCGAACGGCCTGAACTCGTGCTACGTGCGTCCTCTCGCGTTCCGCGGGTACGGAGAGATGGGCGTGAACCCGCTCCAGGCGCCGGTCAACGTGACGATCGCGGTGTGGCCCTGGGGTGCGTATCTGGGTGAGGAGGCGCTCGAGCAGGGCGTGCGGATCAAGATCAGCAGCTGGCGCCGCAACGGCCAGAACTCGCTCCCCGCCGCCGCCAAGGCGACGGGGCAGTACATCAACAGCGTCCTGGCCAAGATCGAGAGCCTCAAGGCGGGCTACGACGAGGCCATCATGTTGAACGAGGCCGGCTTCATCACCGACGGCTCCGGGGAGAACGTCTTCATCGTCCGCGACGGCGTCATCGCCACGCCACCCATCCAGGCGGGGTGTCTGGACGGCATCACGCGGAGCACAGTGATCACGCTTGCGTGCGACGCCGGTTACGAGGTCCGCCAGGAGAATCTCACGCGCACCGACCTCTACAACGCCGAGGAGTGTTTCTTCACGGGCACAGCCGCTGAGCTCACCCCGATCCGCGAGGTGGACGACCGCGCGGTGGGTGAAGGTCATCGGGGGCCCGTGACCAAGGAGCTGCAGTCGGCGTTCTTCGCCGCCACCAAGGGTGAGAACCCCAAGTATGCGGACTGGCTCACCCCCGTCATCGACTGAATACGGAGGCCGGATGATCGAGCCCGAGGACCCGTACCGGCTGCCCCGGGCCGTCATCCCCTCTCGTTACGACCTCACGATCCGGCCCGACCTCAGGGCTGGCACCTTCCGGGGATCAGAAGACATCGCCCTGATCGTGGAGGCCCCGGTCGAGACGATCGAACTGAACGCGATCGATCTACAGATCACGCAGGGCTGGATCACCTTCGACGACGACAGCAGGCTCACGCTCGCGGACGTCGCGGTCGACCCTGAGCTCCAGCGGGTCGCGCTCTCCTTCGAAGCGCCGATCGTGGCCGGCGAGTGGACGCTGCACCTGGAGTTCGAGGGCACCTTGAACGACAGGCTGCGCGGCTTCTACCGGTCGACCTACGAAGGTGAGGACGGCCTCACCCATACGATCGCCACCACGCAGTTCGAGGCCGCGGACGCCCGCCGTGCTTTCCCGTGCTGGGACGAGCCGGACCTCAAAGCCGTGTTCGGGATCACGCTCGTGGTGCCCGAGGGCCTCGCGGCGATCTCCAATGGTCCCGAGGTCGCGCGGGAGCCTGCGGGGGAGGCTCTCGTGCGGGTGCGGTTTGCCGACACGATGATCATGTCCACCTACCTGGTGGCGTTCGTGGTGGGGTGCCTGGAGCTCACCGAGCCGGTCGATGCCGGAGGCGTGCCGGTGCGTATCGCGTATGTGCCCGGCAAGGGACACCTCACGGGGTTCGCGCTCGAGGCAGCGGTATTTTCCCTCCGGTTCTTCCGCGACTACTACGACATCCCCTACCCCGAGGCGAAGATGGACATGATCGCGCTGCCGGACTTCGCCCAGGGCGCCATGGAGAACACCGGGTGCGTCACCTATCGTGAGTCGCTGCTGCTGGTCGATCCCGAACATGCCACGCAGCCGGAGCTGGAGAGCATCGCCGACGTCGTGGCGCACGAGCTTGCCCACCAATGGTTCGGCGATCTCGTGACGATGCGCTGGTGGAACGGCATCTGGCTGAACGAGGCCTTCGCCACGTTCATGGCCCTGCTGACGGTGGATGCCATGCGCCCCGACTGGGAGCGGTGGACCGCGTTCGGACGCTATTCCAGCGCCGCCAAGGAGGTGGACGCGCTCCACAGCACGCGCGCGATCGAGTATCCCGTGCACTCACCGAACGACACCGCCGGGATGTTCGACGTGCTCACCTACCAGAAGGGCGCGGGCATCCTGCGCATGCTCGAGCAGTACCTGGGTGAGGAGCGGTTCCGCGACGGCATCCGTCACTACCTGAAGGCGCACGAGCACGGGAACACCGAAACACACGACCTGTGGGAGGCGATCGAGGCCGCCACGGGCGAGCCCGTGCGCAGGATCATGGATCAGTGGATCTGGCAGGGTGGCTACCCGATCCTGGACGTGGGTCTTCGCGACGGCGAGATCAACGTGGCCCAACGCCGGTTCCTCGCCGACGGGGCCGCCGACGAGACCGTGTGGGACGTCCCACTGCGTGTTCGCGAGCTCGACGGTATGGAGCGGTCGGTGCTGCTGCCTGTGGGCGGCGCCACGCTTGAGGTGCAGGAGAGCGCCGCCGTGGTGGTGAACGCGGGCGCCTCGAGCTTCGTGCGGGTGCACTACACCGAGGACCTTCGCCATCGTCTCACGGCCAGGCTCCCGGATCTCTCCTCGCTCGAGCGCTACGGACTGGTCGACGATCTGTGGGCGGCGGTGGCGGCCGGCACGGCCTCGGCGCCGGACTTCGTCCGCTTCACGGAAGGGTTCACATGGGAGGACGATCTCGCCGTGTGGCAGGTGTCGCTGCAGGGGCTGGGCTGGTGCGACCGCTTCCTGGAGGGCGACGCCCGTGAGGGATTCCGCGCGTTCATTCAGCGGCTCGTGGCCCCCGCCCTGGACCGCCTGGGCTGGGATGCCCGCGACGGCGACCCCGACCTGGTCCGGGCGCTGCGCGGCGCCCTGCTGCAGGGGCTCGGCATCCTGGGCGCCGACCCCAACGCCGAGGCGGCCGCGCGTGAGCTGGAGTCCGAGGCTCGCGCAGGCAAGCCCGTCGACCCTGCACTCGCAGCCGCCGCGGTCAGCGTGGTCGCGCGCTCCGGCGACATGGAGGACTACGCTCGGTTCGCCGAGCTGGCTCAGGGGGCGGGGACCCCGCAGGAGCAGCTCCGTTACCTGTACGCGTTGCCGCTGTTCCGCACTGCGGAGGCGATGGATCGCACGCTCGCGGCCGCCTTGGACGGCACGATCCGCACCCAGAACGCGCCTTTCGTGCTGGCATTCGCCACGGTGAATCGGGAGCAGGGCGCGCGGGCTTGGGCGTTCATCAAGCAACACTGGGCCGAGCTCACCACCCGCCTTCCGTCCCCCCTCATCATCCGGATGGCGGACGGGGTGCGTTACCTGACCCTGCCCGAGCAGGCGGTGGATGCGCAGGCCTTCTTCGCCGCGAATCCGATCCCGCAGGCGGCCAAGGGCGTTGAGCAGCTGCTCGAGCGCCAGCGCGTCGCCGTGGCTCTGCATGCCCGTGCGGAGGCCGACCTCACGTCCTACTTCGGCGCCTGATCGGAGGCGTTGAGGAGCATCGGCCGGCGGATGTCGCTTTCCGAGACGCCGAGTTTGCGCAAGCGCGTTCGCACGGACCCCGGTGAGCGCCCGAGCGCGGCCCCGATCCCCCTCGACTCCCGCCCACGCAGGAACTCCTGGCGGATGAACGCGTCCTCGAACGTTGACCACGCCACATAGGCGCGGCGGACCTCTACGGTCGTTCCCTCGCCGGCGTCGGCGGCGCGGTGCTTGTTCAGGAGCGCCCGGGGGCGGTGCGCGAGCTCGTCATCCACCGTTGACGCCGGCGTGGCGTCGGGGATGTCCACGATGTGGTGCAGGGGGGAAGGGCGCTCGGGCATGTGCATTCCCAGCCTACCCTGGAGCGCCAGCGAGCCCATAGGGACGGTGGGGGATTCGCGGCCCGGTCGTTGGACCCAGGGGGTGGAGATCATCCGCCTTGACAGGGGTGGAGCCCGCCCATACCGTTCGGGTGCGAACGACCCGCCTGCGACGACGGCGAGCCGGGAACCGAGCCAGGAACCGAGCCAGGAACCGAGCCAGGAACCGAGGGGGTCACCACGGACGAGCACGCCGTCGTGGAGGGAGTGGAGGTCTCCACCGAGCACTGGATCGGCGGCGTCCGGGTGCCGTCAGCTCGGACCTTCGAGGACGTCTCTCCCATCGACGAGCGGGTCATCGCGCGGGTTGCGAGTGGTGGGTCGTCCGAGGCGGAGGCGGCGGTGACGGCCGCCCGCACCGGCGCCGAGATCTGGGGGGCCATGCCGCCCAAGGAACGCGCCGACGTGCTGCATCGCGTGGCAGACGGCGTCGAGGCGCGGGTCGACGAGCTTGCCGCCGTGGAGACCCGGGACAACGGCTCCCTCCTGCGTTCGATGCGCACCTCCGTGATGCCGCGCGTCGCCCGCAACTTCCGGTTCTTCGCCGACCACCTGCTTACGCTGGGCGATGAGACCAAGGACCACGAGGGGTTCGCCGAACGGTTCGCTTGGGATCCGTCGGGAGTGACCGCGGTCATCACGCCGTGGAACGCGCCGCTCATGCTCGCCACCTGGCGGGTGGCTCCGGCGCTTGCGGCCGGCAACGCGGTGGTCCTGAAGCCACCGGAGTGGGCACCGCTCACGGCTTCGATGTTGGCCGACATCGCGCACGAGGCCGGCCTGCCGGCCGGGGCGTTGAACGTGCTCCAGGGGATCGGTGAGGAGGCCGGCGCAGCGCTCGTCGCCCACCCAGGCGTGGACCGGGTGGCGTTCACCGGCTCGGTGCCAACGGGGCGACTGGTGGCCACCGCGGCGGCCCCGAACCTCACCCCGGTCTCGCTCGAGCTCGGGGGCAAGTCGCCGTTCATCGCGTTCGCCGACGCCGACCTTGATGCGGTGGTGCGCCAGTGCGTGAACCAGTTCGACAACGCAGGGCAGGTCTGCCTCGCCGGCACGCGACTGTTGATCGAGGGGCCGATCTACGAGGAGTTCCTTGCACGCCTCAGCGCCGCCGTGATCGGCCTCACCCAGGGCGACCCTCGCGAGGATGTCACCGATCTCGGGCCGCAGATCACGCGTGCGCACTTCGATCGCGTGGACGGGTTCGTTCAGCGCGCGAAGGCCGATGGTGCCCGTGCGGTCTTCGGCGGGGGCCCGAACGAGGAGCTCGGGGGCCTGTACTACCGGCCCACGCTCTTCGTCGACGCGCCGATGAACTCGGAGATCCTGCGAGAGGAGGTCTTCGGCCCGGTGCTCAGCGCGCAGCCCTTCGCCGACGAGGACGAGGCCGCCGCGCTCGCAAACGGCACGGAGTTCGGCCTGGCCGCGATCCTCTACACCGGGGATGAGGCGCGCGCCGAGCGGGTGTCCGCCCGTCTTGTGGCGGGCACGGTGTGGGTGAACTGCTTCTTCGTGCGCGACCTCGCGGCGCCGTTCGGCGGTTCGCGCAACTCCGGGATCGGTCGCGAGGGCGGCACGTGGAGCTTCGATTTCTACGCGGACGTGAAGAACGTCTGCACCGCACCGTGGGAAAGGGGCTGAGCCATGGGGGAGATCGTCGGGGCGGCGCTGGTCGCGCACGTGCCCACCATCATGCTGCCGGAGGAGACCCGGCTGGAGATCAACGGCGGCAAGGAGATCACGCTCGTCCCTGGGCTGCGCCGGTTGCGTACCGAGTGCATCGACCGCCTGCAGCCGGACACCGTGATCGTGTTCGACACCCATTGGGAGTCGACGTTCGAGCACATCGTGACGGCGCACGATCGACGGCAGGGACGCTTCACGAGCCATGAGCTGCCCCGCGGTATGGCCCAGATCCCCTACGACATGCCCGGGGATCCCGAGCTCGCCGCGCTGATCGCCGCCCAGGCCGAGGGGCGCGAGGACACGTGGATCCTGGCCTGCGACGACCCGTACCTGCCGATCTTCTACGGCACCGTGAACGTCTGGACGTACCTGGGCGATCCCGACACGCGGTGGATGAGCGTGGCGCTCAACCAGTGCTGCACCACCGAGGACTTCCTGCTGCTCGGCGAGCTGATCGGGCAGGCGGTGGCCCAGAGCGATCGGCGCGTGGTGCTGCTGGCGTCGGGAGGAATGACGCACCGGTTCTTCCCGTTCCGCGAGCTGCGGGCGCACGAGAGCTCCGCGGCGCCCGCGAACATCCTGGGCGAGGAGTCCTACGAGGCGGACCAGCGCGTGATCGAGATGTTCCAGGAGGGTGACCACGCGGGCGTGATCGCCGGGATGCCGGAGTATCGCAAGGCGGCGCCCGAGGGGCATTTCGGGCACTACCTGATGATGGCGGCCGCGATCGGCGGCGCGCGTTGTCATGCGCCGGGCGAGCTCTACAGCGACTACGAAGCATCCGTGGGGACGGGCCAGGTGCACGTCTGGTTCGAGCGTCCCGCGGACGGTTGGACGGGAGAAGGCGCGGCCTAGTCGGCCGCGGCGTCACGAGGAAGAGGGGGACCACGTGGCAGAACAGCAGTCGAACGAGACGGGGTACGAACGCCTGGGTGAGAAGCGGCTCACACTGGTCGACACGATCGCGCAGTCGGTCGGCGCGATGGGGCCCGTGTTCAGCGCGGCCTTCGTCATCCCCGCCGTGATCGGAGCCAACGCCGCGGCCAAGGGAGCGGGGGTGGCAGGCCCGCTCGCGGTCCTGATCGCGGCCGTGGGAGTGTTCGCGCTGGGGTGGATCGTGGCGCAGTACGCCAAGCGGATCCACGCGGCGGGGGCACTCTACGACTACGTTTCGAATGGGCTGGGCAATACCGCCGGAGCCGTCGCTGGATGGCTGTACTACGGCGGATCGATCATGCTTACGGTCGGACTCGGCGTGCTGATCGGCGGATACGTGCACGACATCATGCTCCCCACGCTCGGGATCGACTCCGGTTGGTTCCCGATCTGGGTGTGGGACGCGATCTGGGGCGTCGTCCTGTTCTGCGTCCTGTACTTCGGCGTGCAGATCTCCACGCGCGTGCAGCTGATCCTGGCGGCGATCTCGGTCCTCGCGGTCCTCGCATTCTTCATCAAGGTGATCGTCGACCTGGGTGGCGACAACAACCTGGCCACCACCTTCAACCCGAACTCATCGCCTGACGGGTGGTCCGGGATCTTCTTCGGCGTGTTGTACGGGGTGCTCATCTTCGTGGGCTTCGAGACTGCCGCCAACCTCGCCGAGGAGACCGCCGAGCCGGAGCGTCACATCCCCCGGGCGGTCCTGTTCTCGATCGTGGTGGTCTCGCTCTTCTACCTGGTGGCGACCTACGCCACGGTGGCCGGCTTCGGGTTCGACCTCGACAAGATCTTCGCGGCGAACGATTCGGGCCCGGTGCTGTTCGGGCTGAGCGATCCGTCGCTCTTCGGGTCCGAACTGATCGCGAAGGTCATCGTGGTCGTCGTGTTCTTCGACATCTTGGCGGTCGGCGTGGGCGTCGGCGTGACCTCTGCACGGGGTGTGTTCGCGATGGCGCGTGACAGGCGCCTGCCTGGGCCGCTCGCGAAGGTCTCGAAGCACGGCACCCCCGTGGGGGCGATCGTGGCGCTCTTGGCAGTCCAGGCAGTCTGGGTGGTCGCAAGTGAGACGAGCGACACGTTCCTGCAACTCGGAGAGCTCCCGCATTACTTCTCGATCTTCATCTGGAACGCCACCTTCGGTGGGTTCGCCCTGCTCGTCGTGTATCTCTTGATGTCGCTCGGTGCCATCCGGGGCCTCGCGGATGACCCTGCCAGGATCAGGCTCGCCATCGCCGTCGTCCTGGGCATCGTCATCACCGGGATCGGGATCTTCGGAGCCTTCTACAAGGTGACGAACCCTCTCTTGATCGCCCCGTGGGCGGTCGTGATCTGGGGCGTGCTCGGCCTCGGGTACATGCTCGTCGTGAAGGGTCGTGCGCCCGCGAGCCAGGTGTTGCCCGACCTGCACGCCGAGGCGGCGCCAAGGCGGGCAGATGACCGCGGATGAACAGCCCAAGGGGGTCGCATGGATCGATGTGATCCACGAGGACGACGCCGAGGGGGCGCTCGCCGAGCTGTACGACGAGCAACGGGTCCCCCAGACGGGGCAGGTCGACAACATCCTCAAGATTCACAGCCTGCACCCTCAGACCCTTCGCGACCACGCACAGCTCTACACGACGTTGATGTTCGGGAAGAACGGGCTGACGCGACCGGAACGAGAGATGATCGGCACCGTCGTTTCGACGATCAATCGATGCCACTACTGAACGCGTCACCACGCGGTCAGTTTGGGCCGCCTCACCGAACGCAAGCGCCCCGGCTTCGCCGACCAGGTCGAGGCGGACTACGAGACCGCACCGCTCACCGGACGCGAGCGGGCGATGTGCGACTACGCCGTGAAGCTCACGCGTGTTCCGTGGGAGATGAAGGCGGAGGACCTCGCTCCCCTACGAGCCGAAGGGCTCTCAGACGCGGATATCCTTGCCCTGAACCTCATCACCTCTTACTTCGCCTATGCGAATCGGTTGGCGGACGGGCTCGGCATCGGCATCGAGGGCGACGACGACAAGATCGGCTGGTGATCGCTTCCTCGACATGAGCGACCCGCAACGACCGCTGCGGCTCGACGCGCCTCGCGAGGAGGCGCTCGCGCACGCGGCGCGGCTCGTGGTCGAGGCCTGGCGCAGCTTCGACCGCTTCCGGCCCGAGGAGCCGCCGCTCGACGACCGCGTGCGCGAACTCCTGGAGGCCGGCCTGCCGGACGCCCCGGCGCCTGTGCACGAGGTCCTCGATGACGCGGCCGCGATCCTCGATGAGTCCATCGCGCAGGCGCGACCTCGCTACTTCGCCTTCATCGGTTCGAGCGGGCTCGAGGTCGGGGCGCTCGCCGACTTGATCGCGCACACCTACGACATCAACCTCGCCGTCGACGCGCGCGCCGCAACGCAGGTCGAGCACCAGGCCGTGCGCTGGGTTGCTGAGTTCATCGGCTTCCCGGCCGCGGGCGGCGCGTTCACGAGCGGCGGCACGATCAGCAACGTGAGCGCGATCGCCGCCGCGCGTGAGCGGGCCTCGCCCGGGTCCCGCCACATGGGCCTGGGAGGACGGCGGGTTGCCGTGTATTGCTCCGAGGAGGTCCACTACTCGGTGACCCGCGCGGTCGAGCTGCTTGGGATCGGCTCGGACCATCTGCACGCGGTCGCCCTCGACGGGCTCCGCCGGATGAGGCCCGAGGCGCTCGCCGCCGCGATCGACCGCGACGTGGCCCGAGGCATCACGCCCGTCGCGGTGATCGCCACGGCCGGCACGACGCTGACCGGGGCGGTGGATCCGCTCGATGCGATCGCCGATGTCTGCGAGGCCCGCGGGGTCTGGCTGCACATCGACGGCGCATACGGGCTGCCGGCGGCCTCGTGCCCGACGACGGCGGACGAGTTCGTGGGGCTCGCGCGCGCGGACTCGTGCTCGGTCGACGCGCACAAGTGGCTGTATCTGCCCAAGGCGTGCGGCGTCGTGCTGGTCAAGGACGCGGACGCGCTTTCGGCCGCGTTCGGGCACGAGCAAGGGTATCTGCCGCACCAACAGCATGAGCTGCATGCGGTGGACATCACCGTCGAGTACTCGCGCCCCTTCCGGGCTCTGAAACTCTGGCTCGCGTTCCGCGCGCACGGAGCGGCGCAGTTCCGGGCCGCCATCAGCAAGAACCTCGCCGAGGCCGACCTGCTCTACCGCAGGGCGCAGGCGACGGAGGATTTCGAGGTGCTCGAGGCCCCGCCGCAGCTGTCCATCGTGCCGATCCGCCACGTACCTCCCGCCATCGTCGACGTCAACGCTCACAACGAGGCGCTCGCCGCCGCGATCCAAGCCGATGGCAGGATCTATCTCGCCTCAGCGCTCATCGACGGCAACGTGTGGCTCCGCCCGTGCTTCGTGAACTTCCGCACGACCGAGGACGACGCGCTCGCGGTACTCGAGGTGGCGCGGGAGCTGGGGGAGCGGCTTGCCGGCCTAAGGAGCCCTGGGTGAGCCAGGACGCTCGGTTCGGCGATCGACACGTGCCGGATAAAGACGGCCTGTCGCCGGCGGAACGCAAAGTGAAGGAGGCCCTCGGCCACCTGCCGCTCGACTTCCGTGCCATGTGGGCGATCTCCAACCTGTTCCGCAGCTCCACGGCGATCCGGCGCCACATGGAGGCCAAGGTGCTGGCTCCCGACCGACTGAGTTGGACGTCGTTCGTGGGTCTGTGGGTGCTCTGGGTGTGGGGCGGGATGGAGGCGCGCGAATTCGCCGCGGCGGTCGGGATCAGCCGCCCCACGGCGACGGGCGTGATGGCGACCCTGGAGTCCAGGGGCTATGTGACGCGCCGGAAGGACCCCAAGGACGGGCGCGTCGTCATCGTCGAGCTGACCGCGGCGGGACGGCATACGATCGAGGAGCTGTTCCCGAAGTTCAATGCCGAGGAATCAGCGGTCGCCGCCCACCTCGACGCCGAGCAGCAGGAGGCCCTCGCAGCGATGCTTCGGCTGCTGCTTCGGGCGGTGTGTGGAACCCCCGCGGCGCGCACGCGGTAGTCTGAGACAGACTAGATGGCCGAAACGCGCGCCTCGACGCCGTCGACGATGCGCGCCAGCAGCTCGGGGATCTCGGCCGCGTCGTCGGTGAACTGGCTCGGCTTGATGCAGATGGTCGTGCAACCGCCCGCGACCTGCTCGGGGATCTGATCGAGGGCTGCCTCGAGCGGCGCCGGACGCTCCGGGTCGGGGAACGCGCCACGCGTGCCGCCCACCACCTCCAGTTCGGTCATGGAGCGGCCCGCACCGGCCATCGCGTCGACGATCCGTCTCATGTCTTCGCCGTCCGGGCGCCCCAGAGGGTTGAACCCGTGACCGTGGGCCACGAGTCTTCGCAGGAGGGGGTCGTGAAGACGCAGTCCGCCGAACCACAACCTCGGGCCGTCCGACCGCCGGGGCTTGGGTTCGAGCCATACGTCGTCGAACGCGTAATGCGCACCCCGCCACGCGAAGGGTCCGTCTGCGCGCCACGCCGCGGCCCAGATCGCGAGGTGCTCGTCGAGCCGCTCGCCCCGTGTCTCGAAGGCGACGCCGAGCGCCTCGTACTCCGCACGGTGCCAGCTAACCGTGGGCTGGACGACCAGCCGTCCCTCGGACAGGAGGTCGAGCGTGCTCAACTCCTTCGCGATCGCGAGGGGATGCCGCAGCGGCGGGATGACCGCGCTCGCGATGAGGCGGAGCTCCGTAGTGACGGAGGCGACCGCCGCGAGGAGCAGCAGCGAGGACGGCCACGGGGTCGCGGGATCCTGGTTGCCCGGGAGGGCGTAATCGCGTGGGTTCTCCGGCAGGCCCTCGGCGTCGGCGCCGCGGCCGAGCACGATGTGCTCGCTCACCATGACCCCGTCGAACCCGGCTCGCTCGGCCTCCGACGCCATGTCGATGAGCGCCCTGAGGTCGCGCGGCGGTATCAAGGTGTGGTTCTCGCTCAGCACCAGCACGAGCCGAGGTGGATCCATCCCTCGGCTATCGAGTGGTCACGCGAACCGGCATCCGCTTGATGCCGTTGACGAAGTTGGAGCGGATGCGCTCGACGGATCCGGCCGGCTCGATCGTTTCCAGCCGAGGGATCAACTCCTGGAACAGGATCTTCGTCTCGAGCCGGGCGAGGTGCGCACCCAGGCAGAAATGCGGGCCGCCGGGACCGAAGGTCACATGGTCGTTCGGGGTTCTCGTGACGTCGAACGTGCGCGGATCGGGGAAGACCTCCGGATCGAAGTTCGCGCTGATGTACCACGTGACGACCTTGTCGCCGGTACGGATCTGCTGACCGCGGAGCTCGGCGTCTCGGGCGGCGGTCCGCCGGAAATGGAGCACGGGCGTGGCCCACCGAAGGATCTCTTCCGTCGCACTTGGGATGAGATCCGGCTCGTCACGAAGCAGCTGCAGCTGCTCCGGATGCTGCATCAAGGCGAGCATGCCCTGGCTGATCGTGTGCCGGGTCGTCTCGTTGCCGGCGATCAGCAGCAGCGCGAAGTAGTTGTGGAACTCGCGCTCGTTCAGCGCGCCTTCGCTCTGGGCGACCGTGAGCGCCTGGATCACGTCCTCTGCGGGCTCGGCGAGGCGCTGGGTCCGCTGTCGGTCTGCGTACTCGAAGAGCTGCAACGCGGTGGGTGAGCGGAACGGCAGGAACCGATACGCCTCCGTGTCGACCCGGTCGACCACCGCCGCGGAGAGATCGGGATCCTGGTGCGCGATCATGTTGTCGCCCCACGTGATCAGCTGCGGGGCGTCGTCCTGGGGAACCGTGAAGATCGAACAGAGGAATCGGATCGGCAGCTCACGTGAGATCTCGCTCACGAAGTCGAATTCCCCCATCGGGAGAGCCTGGTCGAGCACGTCCTTCGCGACGTCGCGGATCCAGTCCTCGTACTTGCCGACCCCGCGAGCGCTGAAGCGCTTCGAGCAGATCCTGCGGAGCTCGGTATGGCGAGGGGGGTCGGTTTCGAGCATCGATTTGCGGATCCCGAGCTGCTCGGCGTCGAGCTCCTCGAGCGCGACCGCGCCGAGCTCCGAGGAATACGTCTCCCAGTCCATGTGCACGGCGGTGAGGTCGTCGTAGCGCGTGACCGCCCAGAAGCCCCGGTTGGGCCCGGGCTCCGGATGCCACACGACCGGATGGTCCTGCCGTAGATGATCGAACCATTCGACCGGTACGTGCTCCACGTAGTTGTCGGGGTTCACCAGGTCGATGTCATCGAGCGTGTCACCCATGCGATCGGTCCCCTCGTGCGGCGTCGTTGCGTTCCGATGTGGCGGTCCTGGCGGGAGCCATCTTGCTACCGAAGCGGCTTGCCGGGCAACTCGAGAGGGTCTGCGATCCGAACACGTGATGCGGGGAGGAAGTGCATCCTGCACCTGCTGGGCTGGGCTGGGGCGGGCGGTGCCGGGGGCCTGACCCTCTCGTGGGCGGAGGGTGTCCTCCCCCGGTTCTTATCTGTCAACGGCAGCGCACTCGGGGACGCCAGCGGCATCGGCCGCACTCAGCAACACCCCTTGCGTCTTGGTTCCCTCGTAGTAGTCCTTGGTGAACGTCTGGATGTCGCCGCTTCGGGCCGCCGCCGCCTGCTCGGTGGCGATCCGTGCGTGGCTCGATACAGCACCAACGAGGTCGGCCCATGGCGCTTGCCCTGAGGGCGGTTGCCCCAACGCCTGCATCTCATTCAGCCAGGTCTGGAAGGTCGTCGCCGTCTTCGCCAAGAACGGTGCGATCAACGGAAGCTTCGACGGGTCGGGCTGGGTGGGGTTGAAGTCAGGGTAGGGGAACGGTCCTTCTGCCTTCTTCTGCGCCAGCGCAGCGTTGCAGACGGCTACGGCTCTGGTTCGAAACGCTGCCCCAACGGCCGGAGGTGAGACTGGGGCGGTTTCACTGCTACACGCAGCCATCGCCATCGCCAACACAACTGTCGCCCGCAAGCAGGGCGGTGATCCTCGCAGAGTTCGCCGAGGTGGACCATCGAGACGCGTGGCGCGAGGACAGCGCCCGCGATACCGCGCACTGGCTCTCCATGCGCTACGGCATCTCCTGCTGGAAGGCCCATCGGTGGATCGCTGCTGCACACGCGCTTGAAGGATTGCCTCGGCTCTCCCAGGCACTCGCCGGAGGGCGAGTTGGGTATCGACAAGGCGGTGGAGCTCGCCCGCTTCGCGGCGCCTGAGTCGGAGTCCGACCTCATCAGATCCCGCACCCGATACGAACGCCACGCGTCCCGAATGATCGAAGCTCAGGTCGACGCCGCGTCCGAGAACAGGATGCCGCCCAGTTCGACGGCCGTTTGTCCGCCGTCCGCGACGAGCACCGCCCCCGTCACGATCGAGGACTCCTCGCTCGCGAGGAAGAGGCAACACCGCGCGATCTCCTCGGGCATCGCCGGACGGCGGAGAGGAACGTACTTCGTCGCGAGCCGATACGCGGCCTCACGGTCGATGCCGTAGGCCGCCCCGATCTCGTCCATCGCACGATCGCCCATGGGCGTCGCCACCCACGCGGGGCAGATCGCGTTCGCGCGGATGCCTCGCGGCCCGAAGTCGACGGCGATCGAACGCATCAACCCGATCATCGCCGTCTTCGAGGTTCCGTACGGGGCGGAGTCCGTCGAGGCCGCCAGGCCGATGACGCTCGAGACGAGCACGATCGAGCCACCACCTCGGTCGGTCATCGCGGGGATCGCGGCCCGGACCAGACGGAGCGGGCCCGTGACGTTCACTTCCAGCGTCCGTTGCCAGCCCTCGTCGTCGACGTCGGCGGCGCTGCCGCCGTGGCCGGCACCGGCATTCGCGATCACGATGTCGAGGCCGCCGAACGCGCGCACGGCCTCCTCGACGACCGCGGCCCCGTGATTCGGGTCCGCGGCATCGCCCTGGACCGCGAGGGCTCCGGTCGCCGCGGCTACGCCATGTAGCGGTGCAGGCCGGCGACCTGTGACGACGAGCTTCGCGCCCTCGGCGGCGAACAGGCGCGCGGTCGCGGCCCCGATCCCGGTGCCGCCGCCCGTCACGATCGCCACCTTGCCCTCGAGCCGCATCGACCCTCCCGTTCGGTGCCGGACAGTGTGACGTATCATCCGCGAGACGGCGAACGGAGGTGCCCTGTGGCGAACATCGAGCCCCTGCGACGCGAGGACCATCCCGAGCTCGAGCCGCTGTTCGCCCATTACGACCGCACGTTATCGTTCGTGCCGAACTCCCTGTTCACGATGGCGCGGCGCCCGGAGATCCTCGGTGCCTTCAGCGAGCTCATCACGCAGATCTGGAACACGGGCACGCTCCCCAAAGAGCTGAAGCCGCTGATCGGGATCGTCTCCAGCGTGGCCGCGGGATGCCGCTACTGTCAGGCCCACGAAGCGGTGGACGCCCAGGAGCGCGGAGTGGCTGAAGAGAAGATCGCCCAGATCTGGGATTTCGAACGTTCCCCTTTGTACGAGGACGGTGAGCGCGCCGCGCTCCGGTTCGCGCGCGATGCCTCACTGCTTCCGAACGAGGTGACGCCGGGACATTTCGAAGAGCTTCGGCGCCATTGGGACGACGGGCAGATCGTCGAGATGCTCGCGGTGGTGGGCCTCTTCGGGTTCCTGAACCGTTGGAACGACACGATGGCGACCACGCTCGAGGACCGGCCGATGACGTTCGCGAATGCTCGTTACGGTCCGCATTGGGAGGCCGGAAAACACGGCGGCTCGCCTCCGGGTCAATAGAACGGCAGATAGTAGCGCAGTTCCCAATCCGTGACGTCGGTGGTGGACGTGTCCTCGATGGCCGCGCGGTAGCGCTCCCACTCCCCGCCCTTGAGGATCGTGAACGCCTCCACCAGCTCGGGTCCGAGCGCCTCCACGAGTTGCGTGTCGGCGTTCAGCGCGGCAAGTGCGGCGTCGAGGTCGGGAGGGATGCAGATGTCGGAGTTGGATGGGGCGCCCACGGGCTGTATCGCGGGCAGCGGGAGCTCGTCCTGCAGGCCGAAGCGCGCGGCGTGCAGGACGGCGGCGCCAACCAGATAGGGGTTCGCGGCAGCGTCCGCGGTGCGTTGCTCGAGGCGCGTGCCCTCGCCGCGCGCGGGCGGCACACGCACGCTGACGCTGCGATCGTCATGGCCCCACGTGGCCCAGTATCCGTTCAGCATCTCGGGCTGAAGCCGCTTGTAGGCGTTCACGTGCGGGGCCATGATCGCGCCCATCCCTTCGTGGTGGGCGAGCACGCCGGCGATACAGCGGCGGGCGAGGTCCGAGAGACCCTCGGGATCGCGGGGATCGTGGAAGGCGTTGGAGCCGTCGTCGCGGCGGAAGCTGAAGTTCACGTGCATGCCGCTCCCGCCCCGGTCGTTCAGTGGCCGGCCCATGAACGTGGCGAGCTTGCCGTTGCGTGTGGCAAGCTCACGGATCAGTACTCGGAAGATGAACGCTTCATCCGCGGCCGGGATCGCGTCGTTGTACCGGATGTTCACCTCGAAGGCGGCCTCGTCGAACTCGCTGTTCCAGCTCTCCACCGCGAAGTTGCAGGCGAGCGCGCCCTGCACGATGTCATCCACGCACCCCGAGGGATCGATCGAGGTCCCGGTTCCATACACCCGATGCGAGGGGAGGCTGATAGGGCGCCACCCGCCCCCGACGTCGGGCTCCATCAGATAGAACTCCAGCTCGAAGCTGATCTGAGGCTCGAGTCCGAGCGCACGCCACGCCTCGACGGCCTCACGCAGCACGTGCCGCGGGTCGATCGCGAGCGGGGCCCCGCGGAAGGTGGCGTCGCCGATGCCGATCACGGTGTTCGGCTCCCAACTGGGGCGCAGCGAGTCGCGATCGAGGTGCATATCGACGTCGGGCAATCCCACGTCGAACTGCGTACCGGGCACGAGCAGGATCTCGCGGTCGTGCGTAAGGGGGTAGACACCGATGCAGAAGGCCGCGTGGCCGGACTCGGCGACGTCGCCGAAGAGGTACTTGCCGCGCTCGAGCCCGTGGATGTCGGGGTAGAGCAGGCGGAGGCGCTTGCCGTTCGTGTCCATCGACCCTCCCGTGCACGGTGACGTGCGGACGATAGCCGACCCGTGCGGCTTGCGCGCCGGATTCGTGCGGGCACAAGATACGCCTTCGAACCGGAGGGTGGGGAGGCGGCGTGACGATCGGAGGGTCCATCACCTTGGAGGCTCTCGAACGCGACCCCTTCCCGATCTACGCCCGGCTCCGCGACGAGGAGCCCGTGAGCTGGGTGCCGGTGGTGGGGCTTTGGCTCGTGACCCGCTACGACGACGTACGCGCGGTCGATCTGGATCCCGAGCGGTTCAGCGCCGCCACCGAGCCATCCACGCTCAACCGAACCATGGGCCGAAACATGCTTGGGATGGAGGGACCCGAGCAGCGGTGGATCCGCGCCATCACCGAGACGCCGTACCGTCCGCGCGACGTGGAAGAGCGCACGAAGGGCATGATCCCGCGACTGGCTCACGAGCTGATCGATGGCTTCGTGGCCGAGGGTGCCGCCGACCTGTTCCGTGACTACTGCGACCCCATGAGCGTGCGCGCACTGCGGTTCATGCTCGGTCTCGACGAGATCGCCTGGGAGGACATCCTGCGGTGGAACGAGGGACTGATGCTCGGCCTCACCAACTTCGAAGGCGATGCCGCCAAGCAAGCGCCCGCCGACGCCGCGAGCGCCGAGCTCGGAGCTGCCATCGAGCGCGTGGTGGACAGGTTGCAAATCGAGCCCGACGGCTCGGTGCTCTCCTGGATGCTCCACCACGAGACGGACGGCCGGCGCATGATGCCGGACCAGATCGTTGCCAACACCAAGCTCATGCTCTCGGGAGGCCTGCAGGAGCCGCGCGACCTGATCGCCCTCACGCTTTGGTCGCTCGGCGAGCATCCCGATCAGCTCGAGGAGGTCCGCGGCGACCGGGCGCTCGTCAAGGCGGCGGTCGAGGAGACCCTGCGCTGGACCGGTCCGGTGGGGACCTCAACCCGGCAAGCCACCCGGGCAACGGAGCTCGCGGGCGTGAGCCTGGACGAGGGCGCTCTGGTGGGGGCCGTGCTTTCCTCGGCCAACCGAGATCCGCGCCGCTGGACCGATCCCGATCGCTTCGACATCCACCGCAAGGAGGGGGCGCACGTTGCCTTCGCGGTCGGGACCCATTTCTGCTTGGGCGCGTGGTTCGGCCGGCACCTCGCTCGCGTGTCACTGGACGTCCTGCTGGACAGGCTGCCGGGTCTTCGGTTGGATCCCGATCGTCCGATCACCCTGTCGGGGTGGGAGTTCCGTGCCCCGGACTCACTCTGGGTACGCTGGGATCGATGAGGCAGGCGCAGACATGAGGGACCCCACCGCGCGGGTGCCGTCGCGCGCCGAGACGGTCGGGTCGCTGCTGCGGCCGGAACCTCTGCGCGCCGCCGTCGAGTCCTTCTACGCCGAAGGGCACTCGGCGGTGCTCGATGAGGAGCGCGCGAAGGACCCCACGGCTCTGCGAGCGATCGAGGACGCCGCGATCCGCGAGGCCGTGAAGCGCCAGATCGATTGCGGCCTCGACATGATCACCGACGGCGAATTCCGGCGCTGGATGTTCATGAACTCGTTCTATGACGCCGTCTCGGGTGTGCGTACCGGTAAGACCGTGAGCTTCCGCAACGACCGCGATGAGGACGTGGAGCTGAACGTCCATGAGATCGTCGAACCACTGAAGATCGTTGACTCACCGGCAGCGAGGGAAGCCGAGTTCATGTCGGGGCTGGCCGCAGACGCTGCCTTCAAGATCACCTTCCCGGCGGCCTCGATCTTCACGCATCCGTTCACGACCGTGGCGGGCCCCGATGGCGGTGGCTACGAGTCGCCCGAAGCGTTCGTGGCGCATGCGATCGAGATCGAGCGCGGGTTGGTGGCGGACGCGGTCGCGGCGGGTGCCCGCCACGTTCAGTTCGATTTCCCCCTGTATCCGTATCTGTGTGACCCGCGGTGGGTGGAGAGGTTCGAGGCAGCGGGCCACGACATGGGAGCCACCCTGGAGGCGGCGCTGGCGGCCGACGCCGCCGTGCTCGAAGGTATCCCGGACGACGTCGCGGTGGGTCTGCACATCTGCCGGGGGAACTATCGCTCATCGTGGATGTGCGAGGGGTCGCTGGAGCCTGTGGCGGAGCAGGTGCTCGGCGAGTTACCGTACGACGCGTTCTTGGTCGAGTGGGATGACCTCGGACGCGACGGTGGGTTCGAGCCGATCCGGTTCCTGCGATCGGGGTCGATCATGGTCATGGGCCTCGTCTCTACGAAGAGCCGCGACCTCGAAGACGAAAACGACATCCTCCGGCGGATGGACGAGGCGGCGGCCATCGTGGGCGGTTTGGACCGGCTGGCGATCAGTCCCCAGTGCGGCTTCGCCAGCGTGATGGTCGGCAACGAGACCGATCAGGGCGCCCAATGGCGCAAGCTCGAGCTGGTGGGCCGCGTGGCCGACCGGCTCTGGGGGTGAGGATTTCGTCTCCCCTGCGCCTGGTTCCGGATTTCTTCCGCGACTGCGACGACAGACGTCAAGAGGGGCACCGCGACGCCGATGGAGCATTGTGACATCCTCGAACGGAGCGCCCCGATCGACATGACGAAGACCTCCAACCGACGCCAACTGGAGACCGATCTTCATAACGTGCGGGCCGAGCTCGCTGCGGCTCATACACGCGTGCGCGAGCTGCTCGCCAACTCGGAGTCCCTCGCCGCGCGCGTACAGGAGCTCGAGACTGAGCTCGCGGAGCGGCCCGGGGACGACGAAGAGTGGATCTCGCTCCCGGGGGACGGGGACGGGGACGCGGACGAGGGCACCCGGGAGTCTCAGCTCGCCCGACGCGTCGCCGAGCTCGAGGCCGCGCGCGCCGGCGGTGAGGGCGCCGGAAGGGATGCCGATGCAGCTGCAGCGCAGGCACGCGAGCTTGCCGAGCGCATCCAGAGCCTCGAGCTCCAACTCGAGGCGGCACGGATCCGGGAGGATGAGCTCACGACCCGCACCGTCCACACCGACGGGCTCTTGGCCGATCTCGGCTTGCGTCTCGCGGACCTGGGCGCGCAGGCCGAGCTGGCAGAACGACTCGGGCTCGACGTAGAGCGGCTCCGCGAGGAGTCGGCGTTCGCGCTCTCCGCTGCCCGCGACGACGCGATGGCCGCCCGCTCGGAGCTCGAGGAGGTCCGCGTGGACCTCGGGGCCGCACTGGAGGCTGCCGAAGGCACGCTCGCGGAGTTGGGAGAGGCGCACCGCGCCGCTGTCGAGCGTATGGAGTCCGCCGAAGTCCGAGCCGACGAGGCCGAGACGCGGGCCGCCGCGTTCGAGGAAGAACTGCTGGACGCCACCAGGATCCTCAGGAGTCTGGAGCAGGTCTATACGGCGATACGCGACCGTGTCGATGGCTCCGCCGAGATCAGCGCAACCGACAGCCAGGCATCCGGACAGTCGGCCGGGGTCACACCCATCCAGGCCGAGCTGCAGGGACAGCTCGAGGGGGCGATCCTGCGGGTTCAGGGATTGGAGCTGGAGCTCCAGGAGGGCGTCGAGGTGCTCCAGGAGCAGGCCCGCGACCTGACCTCACGTCTGAGCGACGCCGAGGCGGCCGGACATCGCGAATCCGACCCCGGCCTCGGGGTTGACGCGCCGGCGGTTCGGTACCTCACCGTCACCGATCTCCTCGCGATCGGTGCGCGCGAGCTCGGACTCGGCACCGCGGTCGACGTCGAGGCGCTGGAGGCCATCGCGTCCCTGCCCTTCGAGCTGGAGGACGGTCACGAGCGCTTCCCCGGTATCCACTTGAAAGCGGCCGCCCAGCTCGCGGAGACGTTGCATCGCCAACCGTTCTCTCACGGCAACGATCACGTGGCACTGATGACGGTCGTGGCCTTCCTCGGCCTGAACGGGTATGAGATCGACGCCGAGCAGGAGGACCTTGCCGAACTGACTCGGATCGTCGCGGAGGCGGATCCTCCCTTGCTGCACATCGCGGCAGCCCTCGAAGCCGCCTCCACCCCAGTGCCCGCAGCGACGAAGGAGCCTCAGATGGATGGTAAAGGCGAGGATGAGGCGGCCGATGGACATGGAAGTGAGCCGGGTGAGCGTCCTGGCCCGGAGCGAACTGGAGATGGGTGACCGTGGGTTCTGACCGGCGACGCGAATCGGAGACCGCCGCACGAGAGGCGCGATCGGAATTGGTTTCCGCACGGGCCGAGCTGAGCGAGATGGCGGCGACGACCCAGTCCCTGCGCACCAGGATCGACGAGCTGGAGACCGAGCTCGCCCAGCAGCGGGTCGGCCTGGCCACGATGGACCTGACGCAGGTCGAGGAGCCTCTCGTTCTCCTGGACGCTCAGCTCCGTGAGGCGGTGGATGCCCAGCAGCGTCTCGCCCATCGCGTGGCCGAACTCGAGGCGCGGCGCGGCGCGCGCGCATCGATGGATGATGAGCCCGAGCTCGATCCGGGAGCGCAGATCCACGACCTCTCCGAGCGCGTTGAGGTCCTGCAGACTCAGCTCGAGGCTGCACGTGTCCATGAGGGCGATCTCACGTTCAAGGTGGTGCACGCGGACGGCCTCGTCGCGGACCTCGGCGAGCGACTCGCGGAGCTGGGCGAGGCCGCCGATCGGGCAGAGGAGCTCCGGTCGATCCTCGCAGGAACCCAGGCCGAGTTCGAGAGCGTGGCGGCCGCACGGATCGAGGCAGAGGCCCTGGTGGAGTCGCTAGGGCATCGGGTGGGCGAGCTCACGCAGGAGGTCGAGGCGTCCAGGTCCGCGCTTGATGAGACCTCGTCGGGACTGGATCAGGCCACGGCCAGGATCCGGGACCTCGACGACACCCTGGCCGTCACTACGCTCGAGCGCGACGGCGCGCGTTCCGAGCTGATGCGCCTGATGGAGGAGCAGCAGTCCCAGTCCACCAAGATCGCCACGTTGGAACTTGAGATCGAGCGTGTGAGTACCGAGACCGGCATGGCGCTCGAGCGAGCCATGACCGACGTGGAGCGCGCGGAAGGGGATCTCGAGGAGACCCGGCAGAGGCTCCAGACCGAACTCGACGCCATCCACAGCCGCGTCGAGGAGTTGGAGGTGGAGCGAGTCTCGTTCGCGTCACGCTCGGCCGAGCTCGAAGAAGAGGTCGCCGCCGGCGCCGATGAGGTCGCACGGGTACGTGCAGAGCTCGATGACGCCCTCGCTAAGGCCGCCGAGATCGCGCAAGCGGGAGACGAGGCCGAGGCGCGCACCGCCGAGGCCGAGGCGGTCGCGGTCGCGCTCGAGGTCGAGATCGGTCAGGTTCGCACCGACTTGGAGGATTCGTCCCTCGCCGCCGAGGCGGCCCGTGCTCGCGCCGAGGAACTTGCTACCGAGCAAGAGGCGTCCGCACGCAGGATCACTGAACTCGAGCAACAGCTCGTTGACATCACCGCGCGCGTCGAGGCCATGGCCCCCGTGCAAGCAGAGGCCGAGCAATGGACGCACGAGATCCAGGGCCGCCTCGACGAGTCCCGGAAGCGTGTCGAGTCCGCCGAAGAACGCGCGAACGCAACGGATGCCGAGCTGCTCGCCGCCCGTCAGACGCTCGAGGAGCACCAGCGGGCCCTCGAGGCCGCTCTTGCGTCCGCCGAGGAGGCGACCCGCCGCGCCGCTGAGCTCGAGTCCGCGATGTCGTCCGAGCCTTCGCAGCCCGTGGACGCTCCCGCTGCCACCGATACGAAACGTGAAGCCGAGCTGGAAGCCACGATCGCCGAGCTGGAGGACCGGCTCGAGCAGACCGAGGTTCGGGCGCGCCGCGCGTACGAGGCCGCTGAAGCCGCCGAGACCGCGCTGCGCTTCCCCAAGGAAGGGGCCGGGGTCTCCGTGACCGACCCAGGGACGGAGCAAGAGATCACCCGCCTGCGAGCGCAGGTGACCGAGCTGGAAGAGAAGGTTGGTCAGAAGCTTGGCCAGGCAGACCCGACGGAGCTCGCGCGGGCGCGCGCGCGGATCGACGAACTCGAGATGGCGCTGGCTGCGGGCGCCTCGCCGGCAACGCAGCCCGCGAGCGGTTCCTCCACGACCGATCCGGGAGTCGGAGGTGCGACGGACGTCACGATCGCGGAGCTGGAGGACAGGCTCGAGCAGACCGAGGTTCGCGCGCGCCGCGCCTACGCGGCCGCAGAATCCGCCGAGGCCGCGCTGCGCTTCGCGAAGGAACGAGGTGAGGTCATCGTCACCGACCCCGCCATGGAGCAGGAGGTCGCGCGACTGCGAGCGCAGGTGGCCGAGTTGATGCAGAAACTGGGCGAGACAGAGCAGGCCGAGCGGCGTGCCCAGGCGGACGCCACGGCGCTGCGCGCAGGCGTTGACCCGGACGCGCTGAGGGACCCGCTCGGAGACGAGCCGCCCTCACCCGAGGCGGATGCGCCGGGTGCGAGCAAGCTAGAGCCCATTCAGGATCCGGGCGGCCTCCGCGATCGTCTCGCGTCGGCGGCCCTCAGCAAGAAAGGCCGTCGTTCCTCGGACGCCGACGATTGGCGTTGAAGCCGCTGGGTCGCACGCGCCTACCGACTCAGCAGATGTCGGGCCGGCGCTCGCGTGGCCACGCACCCAGGGCGAGCAACTGCACGAGCCCGGCGTGATCGATCGTGGCCGTGCCGTCGTAGGAGCCGATCCCGCCCGCCGTGAACAACCCCGTCGCCGGATCGCGCGCCGCTGCGAGTACGCGCTCGAGGTAGGCGTCGAACGCCTGGTCGAAGCCCGGCACCGGCGCAAGCGCATCCAGGGCCATCAGGTTGCGGAACCAGACGGCGTTGAACACGGGCGGGTGCGCCCACAGCGCCTCCCCGCTGAAGTGGCCCAGCGAGGAGAACGCCGTCCTGCGTGCGTCCTCCAGCTCGACATCCGAGCCGTTGGCCCGGTACAGGAGTGCGTTGGCGCCCAGGGTCGAGCCTTGGTTGTAGGACCAGACGGTGCGATCGATCTTGCCTCGGTGCTCGTGATCGGCGATCAGTCCGGTGGGCAGGCGCATCTTTCGGTCGATCCAGCGCATCGCGTCTTCGGCGAATGTCAGCGCGCCTGGATCCCCGTCGAGCATGAACAGCCTTACGGCGAGCTCGGCGGCCGGCGCGCTCGCACAGGTGTTCACCGACGAGTTGCCCTCAACCCAACGAACGCCCCCGGTGCGACCGCGTCCACCCTGAAGGAAGCGGAAGATCCGCCTCGCCGCCTCGAGGTGTTCGTCCTCGCCGGTGAATAGGTGGAGCTGCAGCAGCGCCAGGCCCACCCACGCGTTGTCGTCGAAGTATCGGCGCCGCGCGCCCGGCGTGGGCGCGTAGGCCTCGCCCGAACGGTACGCTTCGAGCCCGCGCACGAGCGCGAGGGTGTCGGTGAGATCCCCGGTCAGGGCCGCGAGGTCGACCGCTGCCGCCAGGACCTGGCTCGCGGGCCACAGCGGCGCCATCCGCCCGCCGGGTCCTTCGAGCACAACGACGGCGCCGTCGCCGCCCAGCCGCAGGCACGAGCGGCGCAGGGTGTCCCACGCCGCCGCGGCGTGTGCGGCGTGGTCCGTCATCGCGCGGTCATGGGCGTTCGGGCGGGCGGATGCCCCGGAGCTCCCAGTCGCCTCCGAAGGTCGTGGAGATGACCTCCTCGGACTCGCTGGGCTGGGCGCCGACGTCGTCGCGCACGGGCACGTCGCCCTCGACCACCGCGTTGCGCAGCGTGCCGAGGCCCTCGACCTCCACCTCCACCACGTCGCCGGGTTGGACCGGGCGCGAGTTCGCGGGCGTGCCCGACAGGATCACGTCGCCGGGGAGCAGCGTGATCGTGCGTGCCAGGTCGGCCACCAGGTAGTGCATATCCCAGAGCATCTCGTCGGTGCTTCCGTCCTGCACGACGTCGCCGTTCACGCGCGTGCGGATCCGCTTGGCGTGGAAGTCCCAATCGGTGACGAGACCCGGGCCCAGCGGGCAGAGCGTGTCGCTGCCCTTGACCCGGAGCATCGACCCCGCGTCGGTATCGCGGAAGTCGTGCAGGCCGAAGTCGTTGGCCACCGTGTACCCGCGGATGAACGCGTCGGCCTCCTCGGGCGCGATGTGGCGGCACGTGGCGTCGATGACGATCGCGATCTCGCCTTCGTAGTTCAGGTACCTGCATCGGGGCGGGCGCACGATCTGCCCGCCGTGTCCGTTCAGGGCGCTCGTGGGCTTCTGGAAGTAGGTGGGCGCGGGCCCGAGCGTCGCGCCGAACTCGGCTCGGCGGCTCTCGTAGTTCAGGTGCACGCACAGGATCTTCGAGGGCTCAACAGGCGGCAGGTGGACGGGCTCGTCCAGCGGTTGACGCCGGCCGTCGGCGGCCACCAGCTCCTCGTTCTCACGCGTCACCGAGGTGGGCAGGCCGTCCAGCAGGATCCGTCGTGTCTCCATCGCATGCCTCCCCGAAGTCGCTCGATACCGACGCGTAGGATAGGCCGCATGACGCAGGCGCAGGGGTTCATGCTCCCGAAGTCGCCACAAGGCCGCGCGTCCATCGTGCCCGCTCCGCCTTGGCATTACTCGGGTGACGTGCTCACGGTGGAGTACCGTACGGACCCCGCGAACGTGGTCGCACTGCTGCCTCCGGGCGTCGAGCCCGCGCCGGAGGATCCAGGCGCGGTCGCCATCATCTGGGCCGACTGGCAGTCGTGCAGCGAGGGCGGCGGCGAGATCCTCGACCCGGTGCGCTCGCAGTACAAGGAGTGCTTCGTGGTGGTTCGGTGTGCCTTCCGGGGCGAGACCTACTCGCGGTGCGTGTACATATGGGTGGATAAGGACTTCGCCTTGGCGCGGGGGTGGTATCAGGGCTATCCGAAGAAGCTCGGGCAGATCTGGATGACCCGGCCGGTGAACGTCGGGAAGGCTGGTCCCCGCCTGGCGCCCGGAGGCGTGTTCGGCGCCACCCTCGCAGCCGCCGACCGTCGCCTCGCCGATGTCACCCTCACGCTCACGGGCCAGGGCGAGTCCGGCGGCTTCGTGAACGCGCTGCCCATGCTGCACTCACGCTGGATGCCCCACATCGATCCCACGCAGCCCGCCACCCTGGACGAGCTGGTGACGATGGCCTCCGAGGACGTCGATCTGGGTCCTGTGTGGACCGGAAGGCCCACCGTGGTCCTGTACCCCGCGCCCACGGAGGAGCTCGCCGCCCTGGAGCCCACTGGGATGATCGCCGGCTACTGGCGCCAGGTGGGGGCAACCTTCGCCGGCGGCCGCACCGCCCCGCGGGAGCAGGGGTAGCGGGTGAACGATCGCGCACGGCGGCTGATCCCGCAGATCGCGGCCGTGGTCGTCGGATCGCTGCTGATCCTGTTCCTGCGCGGGACGTTCTCCGGGGGTGACGTCGACGGCGCCGGCGGCAGCCCGGCGCCCGACGGTGACTGCGTCCATCTGGCGGTGACGGCCTCCTCGGAGAAGGCAGCGCTGCTTACGCAGATCGCCGGCGACTTCGCGGCCGGCGATCAGCGGGTGAACGAACAGTGCCTGCGCGTGGACGTGACCTCCAAGTCCTCGGGCGCCGCCATGGACGCACTCGCGCGAGGATGGGACGAGGGGCTCGACGGACCGCGCCCGGACGTGTGGACCCCGGCGTCGTCGTCGTGGCTGGTCCTGCTTCGCCAGCGCCTCGCCGCCGCTGACCAGCCCGCGTTGGCACCCGACGAGGTCGAGAACGTTGCGTACAGCCCGCTCGTGATCGCGATGCCCCGCCGGATGGCCGAAGCGCTCGGCTGGCCCGACAAGCAGCTGGGGTGGGGCGACATCCTTCGCCTGGCGAAGGACCCGGCCGGCTGGGGAGCCTACAGCCATCCCGAGTGGGGAGCGTTCAAGTTGGGCAAGACCAACCCCAACTTCTCGACGTCCGGCCTGAACGCACTCGTGGGGACGTACTTCGCGGCGACGGGCCTGTCCAGCGACCTCTCGCTCGTCAAGATCCACGAGCCCAAGGTGCAGGACTACGTGCGCAGCGTGGAGTCGTCGGTGGTGCATTACGGGGACATCTCGCTCACCTTCTTGTCTAACCTGCAGCGCGCCGACGACGCGGGGGAGGGGCTGACTTACATCTCCGCGGTGGCGGTGGAGGAGAAGTCGGTTTGGGACTACAACCAGGGCAACCCGTCCGGGGATCCCACCACGCTCGGCCAGCACGCCAAGCCCAGCGAGCCGCTCGCGGCCATCTACCCCAAGGAGGGCACACTCGTCTCGGACCACCCGTGGATCCCCCTCAGCGCCCCCTGGGTCGATGCCACCAAACAGCAGGCCGCCCAGCAATTCCTGACCTTCCTGCAGGCGCCGGAGCAGCAGCGCCGGTTCCAGGCGTTCGCCTTCCGCGACTACATGGGCGTGCCCGGGCCGCTCATCACCCAGGACAACGGGCTCCTGCCCAGTCAGCCGAGGCTCGTGCTTGAGCCGCCCGCACCCCCGGTGCTCGACGCGATCCAGCGCTCCTGGACGGACCTGCGCAAGCGGGCCCGGGTCTTGATCCTCATCGACGTCTCGGGCTCGATGGGCGATCCGGTGCAGGGTGCGGGCGCCAGCAAGCTCGAGCTCGCCAAGGAAGCCGCCGTCAACTCCCTGTCGCTGTTCGCTCCCGACGACGACGTGGGCCTCTCGGTCTTCACCACCGACATGGCGGACGGCGCCGACTATCAGCAGCTGATCCCGATCGGCCCACTCGGCCCGCGGCTGAACGAGTTCCGCGCCCAGATCCGCGGGCTGACGCCACTGAACGGGACGCCGCTCTACACGGCCATCGAGACCGGCGTGAGGACCATGCGCGAGGGGCTGGATCCATCCAGGATCAACGGCGTGGTCGTGCTCACAGACGGGCGCAACGAGGACCCGAACAACAACAACCTGGATGGGCTGCTGCGCGACCTGGACTCCGAGCTGTCTGTGCGCGTGTTCCCGATCGCCTACGGCGAGAACGCCGACCTGGACACCCTCACTCAGATCGCGGACGCATCGCGTGCGGCGGTCTACGACGCCTCGGATCCCACATCGATCGCCAAGGTATTCGTGTCCGTGATCTCCAACTTCTGATGGCGGACGGACCGGGGCAACGCGCGCGATGACGTTGCGTGATGAGGCGCGTGACCCGTGGACCTACGTGCTGGGAGGGATCGCTGGGGGCGCCGCGTGGGCTGTCGGATTGCCCGCGCTTGCGGTCGTGGGAGTGGCGGGCGCGGTGGCCCTGGTTCGCGGCGTGGTCGCCTCCGCGCTGGGGGGATCGACCCCCCGCCGGCCCGACCACGCCGCACGGCTCCCCGTGGCGCCGAGCTCGCCCGAGCAGGGTTGGCTGGATCGAGGGCAACGCGCGGTGGGGGCGTTCCGCGATCTCGCGCGGTCGCTGCCCTCGGGCATCGTGTCTTCCAACAGCGAGTCGATCGCGTCCCAGGCCGACGAGACCCTCGAGGGGATGCGCCGGCTCGCCGGCCAGGCCTCCGTGACCGCGAACGCGGCGTCGAGGTTGGACGTCGCCTCCCTGCAGGTCGAGGCCGCTCGCCTCCAGGCGCAGGCGGGGGCCCGCGATACGGATCCCGACATCGCCGGGGAAGCGCAGCGTTCGCTGGATTCGGTGACCCAGCAGCTCGATATCGCCAAGCGGCTCCGGCAGTCGCGCGCAACGCTGCTCGCCCGCATGGAGTCGGGCGCGCTGGGGCTCGAGCGGCTCGTGGCGCAGCTCTCGGAGATCCTCGCGCTCTCTGAGAGCGCGACCTCGCCGGTGGAGGGGGCCAAGCAGCTCGAGGCGCTCGCCGACGACCTGGAGGGACTGCGCGCGGGCCTGGCGGAGACGGAACGGCTCTCCCGGCGCGCCTTGAGCGCGTACGAGGGAGAAGGTAGCGTCGGGGACGCATCTCCACGCGACGGCCCCACGGACGGGCCGACCGACCCGAAGGGATAGCAGCCGATGTGGAAGTCGCTCAAGCGGTTCTGGAACTACCTCGGCGCGATGTTCGGCGCCAAGATCGACGAGAAGGCCGATCCCAAGATCCAACTGGAGCAAGCGATCGAGGAGGCGAAGAAACGTCACGAGGCGCTGTCGCAACAGGCCGCGGCGGTGATCGGCAATCAGCGCCAGCTCGAGATGAAGCTCACGCGTTCGCTCGAAGATGTCGAGCGGCTGCAAGGGTCCGCCAAACAGGCCCTGATCCAGGCGGACGCGGCACGGGCCGGTGGCAACACCGCCGACGCCGCGCAGTACGAGGAGGCGGCGCAGGCGTTCGCGATGAAGCTCGTGGCCGAGGAGGGCAACGCGCGCGAGCAGAAGGAGCTCATGGAGCAGGCGAGCGCGGCCGCCGGCGGGGCTCGCAAGGCCGTCGAGCAGAACGCCATGCAGCTGCAGAAGACCCTCGCCGAGCGCTCCAAGCTGCTTTCTCAGCTCGACAACGCCAAGATGCAGGAGCGCATGAACGCCGCGCTCAAGCAGATGGACGAGCTCGCGCCCAAGGGCGAAACGCCGACCGTGGGTGAGGTGCGCGAGAAGATCGAGGCGCGCTACTCCAAGGCACTCGGCGAGTCGGACCTGCGTTCGGGCTCGGTGGGGACCAAGATGGCGGAGGTCGAGAAGGCGCAGCTCGACTCGGAGGCCCAGGCGCGCCTCGCCTCGATCCGCGAGTCGCTCGGTTCCGGCTCCTCGGGCCCCGGCTCCTCCACCGTCGAGGTGGGCGACGCCGCGCCGGGCAAGGACGAGAACCCTGCTGGCTGAGGGCAAACCAACGGGCGCGGACGGGCGATGCGGTAGCCTCGGGCTGCATGCGACTCGTTCGATTCCGTCACGGTGACCGCATCGCCACGGGGGCGGTCGAGGCCGACGACATGGTTCGCGTCCTGCGGGGCACCTTCTTCCAGGACCCCGTGCCCACGGGCGAAGAGGTGCCGCTCGACGACGTGCGGCTGCTCGCTCCCGTCCTGCCGTCCAAGCTCGTGTGCGTGGGCAAGAACTACGCCGCCCATGCCGCCGAGTTCGGGATGACGGTGCCCGACGAGCCGCTGCTGTTCCTCAAGCCCTCCACCGCGGTGATCGGTCCGCACGACCCGATCCCGCTGTTGCCCGTGAGCAAGCGGGTGGACTACGAGGGTGAGTTGGCCGTGGTGATCGGCACACTCGCGCGCAACATCCGCGCCGAGGACGCCTACCGCGTGATCCTGGGCTACACCTGCGCGAACGATGTGACCCTGCGCGACCTGCAGAAGACCGACGACCAATGGGCGCGTGCGAAGGGCTTCGACGGCTCGTGCCCGCTCGGTCCCTGGGTCGAGACGAACTTGGACCCCAACGAGACGCGGGTATGGACCCGTCTGAACGGCGACACCGTGCAGTCCGGCGAGTCCCGAGACATGGTCTTCGGCGTGGCCACGCTCGTCGAGTACATCACCTCGTTCATGACCCTACTGCCGGGCGACGTGATCCTCACCGGTACCCCCGAGGGGGTCGGCAGGCTGGCCACCGGCGACGTGGTCGAGGTGGAGGTCGAGGGAGTTGGCACGCTGTCGAACCCGGTGGTGGCGTGAGCCAGGTGCAGGTTCGCTGTCGCTTCGCCCCGGCTCCCAGTGGGTCGCTGCATGTCGGCAACGTACGCAGCGCGCTGTTCTCGTGGCTGTTCGCCAGGCATCACGGCGGGGCGTTCATCCTGCGCGTAGAGGACACCGACGCGAGCCGGGTCAGCGAGGAGGCCGTGCACGGCGTGCTGCAGGATCTGCGCTGGCTCGGCTTGGATTGGGACGAGGGGCCGGAGGTGGGTGGGCCGCACGGTCCCTACCGTCAGTCCCAGCGGATGAACATCTATCGCGAGATGGCCGACCGGATGCTCACGCAGGGCGATGCCTACCCTTGCTACTGCACTGCCGACGAGCTGGAGGAGCGGCGCCAGGCCGCGATGGCGCGCGGCGAGGCCCCCGGGTACGACGGCCGCTGCCGCGCGCTCGGTCCGGAGCAGCGCGCGGCATTCGAGGCCGAGGGGCGGGCATCGGTGCTGCGGTTCAAGATGCCCGATCGGGAGTGGATCGTGGACGACCTCGTCAAGGGCGAGGTGCGGTTCGCGCAAGGTCAGGTGCGCGATTTCGTGCTGATGCGCTCCGACGGCTCCCCGGTCTTCCTGCTCGCCGTGGCCGTGGACGACCTGCTCATGGAGGTAACCCACGTGGTGCGCGGCGACGACCTGCTCGCGAGCGCCCCGCGCAATACCGCCGTGATCGAGGCATTGGGCGGTACGGCGCCGCGTTACGCCCATCTGCCGCAGGTGCTCGGCCCGGACCGCCAGCCCCTGTCCAAGCGGCACGGCTCCACGAGCGTCCTGGCGTTCCGCGAGCAGGGGTACCTGCCCGAGGCGATGGTGAACTACCTGGCGCTCCTGGGCTGGTCGCCGGGCGACGACCGCGAGGTGCTCACGCGCCGGGAGCTCATCGACGCGTTCGATCTCACGCGCGTGTCCTCGAACCCCGCGGCGTTCGACATCGAGAAGCTCATGTGGCTGAACAACCACGATATCCAGCGGCTGGACGACGACGACCTCGCGGCGCGCTGCCTGCATTTCCTCACCGAGGCCGGCGTGATGCCCGACCCGGCAACCCTCCTGGCTGCCATGCCGCTCGTGAAGGAGCGCATGAAGACGCTCACCGAAAGCGTGGATCTGCTCCGCTTCCTGTTCACCGACGACATCGTGCCGAACGAGAAGGCGGCCGGGCTGCTCGCCAAGGCGCCCGAGGGCTACCTCGCGAGGGCGGCCGAGGCACTCGAAGGAGCGACCGCGTGGGAGGCAGCGTCGATCGGTGCCGCGATGGACGGGCTGGCGGCTTCGGCCGGCCTCAACCGCACCAAGGGGTGGCAGCCCGTGCGCGCGGCTGTGACCGGGTCCAACGTCTCGCCGCCCCTGCCCGAGTCCCTCGCGCTCCTCGGGCGGGCGCGTACCCTCGAACGCCTGCGCGCGGCCGCGACATAGCCGCAACTGGCTTCTCTCGTCTTTCTAGTCCCAACGGGCGGTTCCCAAGGTAGGCCGTTGGGGTGATACGCATCCGGCCGCTGCGGGCCGTAGCATCGGGGTTCGTGGAGGGGTCGCTTCGGGGGAGGGATTTCCGGCTGCTGCTGGCGGCCTCCGCCTTCTCGTCGCTCGGTGACGAGCTGGCACTCATCGCGCTCACGATCAAGGTCGCGAACCTCACGAACTCCGGCGTCGCGGTTGGTGCCCTCCTGGTTGCCGGGCTCCTGCCGCTCGTGATCTTCGCGCCGGCCGCCGGCGTGATCGTCGACAATTTCGAGACCACTCGGACGCTCGCGCTCGCCACCGCCGCGCAGGCTGTCGTGGCGGTGGGCCTCGCGTTCGCCACCGGGTTGCCGATCCTGCTGATGCTGGCGTTCCTGCTCGGCACGGGTGCTGCGGTGGCCAACCCGGCGCTCTACACCCTGGTGCCCGCCGTGGTGGGCGACGAGCGCGCCACCGAGGCCAACGCCTATCTCGAGACGGCACGGTACGCGGGAATGATCATCGGGCCCCTCCTCGCCGGCACGCTCTCGGCACGGATCGGCTCGAAGACTGCGCTGCTCGTGGATGCCGGGACGTTCGTGGCGATCGCGATCGCCGCGCTCGCCTTGACGGTGCGACGACGGCCCGCGGAGTCCGCGGACGATGAGCCCACCGGAGCGGCGCGCGCGGGGCTGGCCGTGATCCGGCGCGACGCCTTGCTCGTGGTGGCGTTCACTGTGTTCGCCGGCGTGATCATCTTCGCCGCCATGGACAACGTCGCCGAGGTGTTCTTCGCGGATCAGACGTTGAACGCCGACGGATGGGGCTACGGCCTGCTTGCCTCAGCGTGGTTGGCCGGGCTGGTGCTGGGGGCGGCGCTGATCGCGCGCAGGCTCCCCGCGAGACGATTGGTGCCGGCGTTGCTCACGGCATCGGTGGTGTTGGGGCTCGCGGTGGGGGGTGCGGCCGCGCTCGCGATGCTGGTGCCCGCCGTGCTGCTGTTCGCGGTGGGCGGGGCCGCCAACGGCGTGCAAAGCGTGTCCATGCGCAGCCTGATCGTGCACCGTGTCGAGGACAGATACCGGGGCCGGGCGTTCGCGGCCTACGGGGGCATGGTGTACGGGATGCAGTTGGTGGCCCTGGCGGCTGCAGGGGCGCTCGTCGTCGCGCTCGGTGGGCGCGCGGTCCTGCTTATCGGCGGCGCGGGCTGCGTGACGGTGGGCCTCCTGGGAGCGGTGTGGTACCGCCTGCTCCCGCCCGACGTGCGTGCGATGCCCGACGATGAACCGGAACATGTGCAGGTGCCCGATAGCGCGCACGTCCTGCGGCTCCCAGAGATCGACTCCACGGTGTCCCGGTCCGGGCGATCCGAGCGCCCTGAGTCGTGAACGAGCGACCTGCAGATCCTCAGGTCTCTGGGGACACCGAGCTGACTCCAAATCCCCAGGTCGTCGGGATCGAATCCGCATCCTGAACTGCGGAAGGGAAGTTCCGTCTACGCCAGGGCTTGTTCCCCGCGAGGGTCCTCCGGTTGGTTCAACGAGGCCCAAGCTGACGTGGTCAGAAGTGGTAGTCCCAACGGGATTCGAACCCGTGTCTCCACCTTGAGAGGGTGGTGTCCTAGGCCCCTAGACGATGGGACCGCGTCGTCCAGCGCGGCGCGCA